>Ga0194127_10000633_pt1 | contig 55737 bp, 60 predicted proteins | sample TA2KigC100mmetaG_FD_148624 | JGI IMG/M metagenome (GOLD analysis project Ga0194127, IMG submission 148624) | Freshwater microbial communities from Lake Tanganyika, Tanzania - TA2015036 Kigoma Deep Cast 100m | ecosystem: Environmental > Aquatic > Freshwater > Lake | place: Tanzania: Lake...
TGTACGTTGAACTCGTCGCCCTCGATCGCCGTTACTTCGCCGGTATGGGCTACGCCCTCATCGTCGAAGGTCACTTTGTCACCCACCTTGTACTCGTACTCGTCCGTGGTGGCTGTGTCCGATTCGGTGATCAAGTCCAAGTCGTTCTCCACGGGCAACTGCTGGAAACCCTGCTTGGCCTTGTCCAGTCGCGCAAGCACATCGGTCGACCGTTTGATATGCTCTTGGAGGTTACGGACGGCGGGCACGGCGAATGCTGGATCGAGCCAGACGTGGCCGCGAATGTCTTGGTCCAGTTGCTTGATCTGCTGGTTAGACCAGAACACAAACTGGTTGACCTCCTTGATCGCTGCGTCAACGCCGCCAACCCGACCTGCGATGTGGGGCCTCGCGTAACTCATCGTGACCATGATCGGGTCGTTCTGTACGGTCTCTTCTTCGTTGTAGTTGTAATGCGACTGCTTCTTGCGCGTTGACGTCTTGGAGACGACCTCGGTTCCGCTCGGGCTCTTGTAGAGCGGGCGTCCCTGCTCGTCTGCCTTCTGCACAACCTTGCCGTTGTCGTCCTTCAGTCTTGCTTCCCACGCACCGGCGATCTTGTTGAACCGCTCGGGCTCGCGCGGCGAAGCCGCTCCTGCCCTCTCCTCGTACCACTTGGCGAGTGTCGCCTGCTCCTCCGGTTTGTGCCACAAGCAATGCTGCAATAGCCAGCAATCCCACACCGACACCCTCGAGCGTCCATCGGTGTACGCGGCGACTTGCAGCAGAAAGAGCGCCTTCCGCCAACGCCGATCGGAGACGGGAATCTTCTGGTCCTGGCAGAACCTCCGCATGGCTTTCAAGAGCGACCCGACCTCAGCCGGGACCGTGACCTTGAGCGCGGCTGCGTGAATGTGCTCGATGTCCTGTGGCGTTAGGCGATCGGCTTCGGGGATGCTGGGCTTGGCCTGCCCGCGCAGGTCCAGCAACTTACCGAAGCCCTCATCGGTGACGGGGCCGACGTGGAACCGCACTAGGAAGCGATCATAGAGGGCCAGCAACTCTTCCTCTTGCGGCAGTTCGTTGCTGGCACCGACAACGGAGACAAGAGGCGTCTTGACGCGGTGCGTGCCGTTGTCGAACTCACGTTCGTTCAGGAGCGTCAGGAGCGCGTTGAGGATCGCGCTGTTGGCCTTGAAAATCTCGTCGAGGAACGCGACGGAGGCCGTGGGCAGGTAGCCGTCGGTCTGGCGCTGGTACTTGTCCTCCTCCAGCGCCTTGATCGAGAGCGGGCCGAAGAGTTCTTCGGGGACGGAGAAGCGAGTCAGCAACCGCTCGAAGTAGGTCTGCCCCGTGAACGCGAGCCGCAGACGACGGGCCAGCTCGCTCTTGGCCGTGCCCGGCGGCCCAATGAGCAACTGGTGCTCCCCCGCGAGCGCCGCTAGGAAGGCGAGTCGAACTGGGATGTCGCGCTCGATCAACCCTTCCGCGAGGGCGTCGCGGATTCGCTGCAAGCGGGGCTTGAGCACGGTCGTACCAAGCTGGCCATCGACCGAGACATTGAGCTTTGAACTGGTTGCCGTCGCCACGAGGAGCCTCCTCCCTGGAACCAACAAGTGTAGTGGTCAGACGCCTTGGCACGCCTCTCGGTTCCGAGACCGTTCCGATCCCTGCCCACCCCTGATCGGAACCCCGCGTCAAATCGGCGGGGGCGCTAACCGAGAGTCGGAGAGAGTTTGAGAGTCTGGACCGAGAGGCCGACCGGAACCCTCGGGGTTCTCGTCGCCCGCCCGATGGGCCAACGCAAACAGAGAGCGCGGCCGTGCGGGCTGGCTGGCGACCGTGCGGCGCAAACCCCAATCCTGACGGGACTTTGCGCGACCTGCCGTAAGCACCGCCGCACGCCCGGAGCCCGCCGGGTGCGTAAACCATAACCGGCCCGCTTTCGCGGGCCGGTCAGAAGCTCCCCGACCAGGACTCGAACCTGGAACCTAGCGGTTAACAGCCGCTCGCTCTACCATTGAGCTATCGGGGATCTGGTAGGGCCTGAAGCCTACCCGCTTGGGCCGGGGGGTCAAGATCGGGTCGATCCGGCGGCGGCCGCAGGGTGGGGCGGCGGCTAGAATCCCCTCCCCAGTCGGGAGGCGGCACAGGCCGCACGCCCGCACCGGCGAATGACCCGACCCGGCCGAGGACGACCCATGAAGACCGGCATCCACCCCAAGTACTACCCGAACTGCAAGGTCTTCCACAACGGCCAGGTCGTCATGGAAGTCGGCGCCACCGTCCCCGAGCTCCACGTCGAGGTCTGGTCCGGCTCGCACCCGTTCTTCACGGGCAAGCAGACCTTCGTCGACTCCGCCGGCCGCATCGAGAAGTTCCAGCGCAAGTTCCAGGGCAACTACTTCAAGAAGAAGTAGGGGCGGCGGGCGGCATCGGGCAATCGGCATCAGGCATTCGGCGCCGGGCGATCGGTGGCTTGCTGTTGGCGCCGTGGCTCGCCTACCACCCCTCGCGCTGTCGGCGGGCGAGCATCCAGATGAACACGGGGCCGCCGAGGATGGCGGTGAGGACGCCGACGGGCATTCGGCCCGCCCCGAAATCGACGGCCTTGGCGAGGGCATCGGCGAAGACCACCATCGCCGCCCCCGCGAGCGCCGCACCCAGAACCAGCGTGCGGTGCCCCGGCCCGGCCCCGAGGCGCACCAGGTGCGGCGCCACCAGCCCCACGAACCCGATCGGCCCCGCGAGCACCACCGACCCCGCCGTGAGCACGCCCGCCGACGCGAACAGCACGAGCCGCAACCGCCCGAGGCGCACGCCCACGCTCCTGGCCTCGTCGTCGCCCAGCGACGCGGCGTCCATCTCCGGCCCAAGCCGCCAGGCCAGCCCTCCAAGAGCCAGCGACGCGCCCGCCACGACGAGCAGTGTCGTCGTCGAGGCTTCGTCGCTGATCGTCCCCACGAGCCAGCGCGAGGTGAGAAGCCCGCGGTCGGGCATCAGGTGCTGCAGGAACATGATCCCCGCGGACCCGATGATGCCGACCACGAAGCCCACGAGGATCAGCGACACCGGGTCGAGACGCCCGCGCCGTCGCGCCAGCATCAGGACGATCGCCAAGGCCGCGCCAGCGCCGATGACCGCGGCGGTGCCGCTGGCGGCGGGCCCGATCGCCGTGCCGTGCCCCGCGAGGTTTGCGAGGTAGGCCCAGAGCATGACCGCGAGGCCTGATCCGGACGCGAGCCCGAGGATGTCGGGCGAGGCCAACGGGTTGCGAAGGAGGCACTGGAGGAGCACGCCGGCCAGCCCGAGGGCGGCCCCGACGACGCAGCCCGACCCCAGGCGCATCGCCCGCAGTTCCCAGACCACGCCGCTCTCGGGCAGGCCCGGCCCCTCGCCGCCGATCAGCAGCCTCATCGCGCCGGCGGCCAGCAGCGCGGCCGCGGCGAGCCCGATCGTGATGGCGTCGCGGCGTGCCACGTCGGCCCAAGCCTACCCGCGGGGCCCCGGGCGGGCGGGCGGTCCTCCGGGTCGGCGGGCGCGACTCGGCGACCGGGCCCGACTTCCCCCGCGCCCCCGCCTCCCGACCTAGAGTGAACCCCTCGCCGATCCGAGCACGGCGTCGATCGCCTCAGGAGCACGCCTTGGCCTCCAAGACCTTTCGCTGCCGACTCGTCACCCCGACCGCCAGCCTCGTCGACGACGCCGTGGTCTACGCGTCGGTCCCCGCGTGGGACGGGCTGTTCGGCGTGCAGACCGGCCGGGCCCCGATCCTGGCCCGCCTGGGCGTCGGCGAACTTCGGCTCGACTTCCCGGATGTCAAGGGCGGCGGCGGGTCGCGCTCGTTCCTCATCGAGGGCGGATTCGTGCGCATGGCCCAGAACGAGTTGACGGTGCTCGCGGAGCGTGCCACCGCCGCGGAGACCATCACCGAGCAGGACGCGGACGTCGAGCTCCGCCGCGCCGATGAGCAGGCCCGGGCGGTGCCCGCGGGCGATCCCGAGCGTGCGGTCAAGCTCGCCAAGCTCACGTCGGCCAAGCGCGCGGCGCAGGCCAAGCTCCGCCTGGCCCGGTCCAAGCCCGGCATCTGATCCTCGGACCCCGGGATGCGCGGTTGAGGTCCCATCACCAACCACGCCGAGCCTGAGGAGGCCCGGCGACGAAGGCTCGGATCGGAGCCTGACGACCCGAGCCTTCGTTCGAAGACTCGCTCAGACTCGGCGTGGGGTTGGAGCGATCCAACAGACCAACCCCGGGGCTCAGCTCCCCCGGTCGAGCAGGTGGGCCAGCAGCCCCGCGCACGCGTCATCGAGCATCTGGTACATGTGCACGAACCCCTCGGGCCCGCCGTAGTACGGGTCGGGCACGTCGGGGGGCGCGGCGGGGTCGAACGCCGGGTCGAAGGAGCGCATGAGCCGGACGCGGTCCGCCGGCGCCCCGGCCGAGAGCAGCGCCCGAAGGTTGTCCCTGTCCATGGGCACGATGAGGCGGAACCGCGCGACGTCGGTCGCGGCGTTGAACTGGCGGGCCGTGTGCTCGAGCGCCCACCCGAACCGCGCGGCGATGGCGATGGTCCGCGGGTCGGCCCCGCCGCCGACGTGCCAGCCCCCCATCCCGCAACTCCCAACCACGAACCGCTCCCCCACGCCGCGGGACGCCGCCAGCCGGCGGAACAGGTGCTCGGCCAGGGGCGAGCGGCAGATGTTGCCCAGGCATACGAACAGCACGCTCGAACGATCGTTCACAGCGCGACCTCCATCGGGGTCGTGGCCGGCCCCACGGCTCGGGCCCACGAGCGTTCGATCGCCTCGCGGACCGCGCGCGCCCGGTTCGGGTCCATCGCGGATTGGCGCGAGAGCGAGGCCGTTCCGCCGCCGCGACCCTCCCTCAGGAGCGCCGCCAGGAGGCAGCTCCGCGAGTCGGGGACGCGCCGCGCCCCGAGCAAGGACCCGGCGAGCGCGCCGGGGTAGACGTCGGCCAGCGCGGCGTCTCGGAAGGCAAGCACGGGCACGCCCGCGCGGTGACACAGCAGAACGCAGACTCTCCGCAACTCCTCGCGCACCCCGGGCCGCTGCGCCAGGACCATCGCGTCGCACGCCGCGAGCCACCGCCACACCGGCGTGTCCGTCAGCACCAGCGAGTAGCGGAAGCCGCTGTCGCGCCGGAAGCGGCGGACTCGCCCGAGCGACACGCCCCCGCGCGGCGCCACTCCGCAGACCGTGAGCCCCGACGCGTCGCTCAAGGACAGCACGCCCGCGAACGACTCGCCGTCGGCGGACGCGGGGGCGTCGCTCAACAGCCCCACCAGCGGGACCGATTCGGGGACCCCCAGCGCCGCGCGGAGCGTCCGGCGTTCATGCTCCTTGGCCGAGGGGCCCCTGGCGGCGCCCGAGGTCGAGCCCAGCTCCAGCGCCACCGGGGTGGCGACGGCGATGGGCATCCGCGGGCCCAGCGCCCGCCGCGCCATCGCGACCAGCCCGGGGTTCCAGCACTGCACGAGGTCGGGGCGGGGCATGCGCCGGGCCAGGCGTTCGAGGCGGCCCGCGCCGCGCAGCGCCTGCCCGAGCACCGGGCTCACGCGGATCGTCGGGGTCAGGCCCAGCGCCAGGGCACGCGCCGCCGCCCCGGTCCCGCCGACGAGGCACACCGCGTGCTCGTGCTCGGGCCAGGCGTCGACCGCGGCGCGGCAGGCCAGCCCGCCCGGGTCGTGCCCGTCCCCGGGGCGTTCGTCACAACCGTGAACGACATGGAGGATGCGCACGCCCCGCCTCAGTTGCCCGCCCGCGCCGAGCGTGCCTTCTGGATGGTGTAGAACAGCTGCGCCACCGCCGACCCGGCGTACTGCGCGAGCTTGTTCTCCGCCTCGACCAGCGCGCTCTGAGACCGCGGGATGTCGCTCGGGGAGAGGGGCATGCGCACGAGCAGCTCGCGCCCCGCCGGGTCGGCGGGCCACACGCGCTTGTCCGACACCGCATCCGTCACCATGACCCGGAGCGCCGCCGCCGGCGCGAACGACTGTCCGTCCTCGCTGAGCGTGAAGGCGTCGACGGAGACGTAGATCACCACCTCGGCCTGCACCGCGCGCCCGACGTCCACGATCCGCATCGGCTCGTCGGGCCTCTCGCGCACCGCCGCGTTGAGCGCCGAGCGGGCGTCCACCACGTCCACCAGCACCTTCTTGCCGAGGAGCTCTCCCTGCACCTGGTCGGCGAGGGTCTGGCGCAGGGCCCGTCGCGGCAGCACGCTGTTCAGGTCGTCGACGAACACCACCGTCGCCCGCTCCTTGGGCAGGTCGAACTCCTTCTTGACCTTCTCGGGCCCGTGCACGACGAAGAACGCCGCTCCCACCACGTTGCAGCCCGACAGCGTCACGCCGAGCACCGCGAGGGTCAGGATGGCGAGCAATCGGGTCATCGTCGGCTCCCGCTAGTACTCGATCTTCTTCGCCTCTTCGTGCTTGTGGAACAGCCACGAGACGCGGTCGATGAACCGCTGGGCCAGCCCCGTGTTCACGACCTGCCGGCTGAGCTTGTCGCGGTCGAAGCCCGACTTGCCCGGGAAGCGCACGCGCACGAGGCGATCGAAGGCGTAGACCCCCAGCGCCGACTCGGCCTCGATCACCCCCGCCCGCCCCGCCGCGACCCCGTCCCACTCGTAGGCGTTCCCCGGCTCGTGCAGGCGGTACTCGTACAGGTCCACGTACACCAGCCGCTCCACGCCCAGGTCCTTGGCCAGGTCATCCAGGGGCTTGGCGGACCAGCCCGGGGTGCGGAACATGTACTCCAGCACGTCCGCCGGCGGCACGAACGCCGACGCCTGCGCGTGCTCGTGCAGCCGCTGCGTGATCTTGATCGTCAGGAACTCCACCAGCCCCGGCGCGTCCGCCTGGATCGTGCGGTCCGCCGCGACCACCACGGCGAACGACTTGCCCGCCAGCCCCGTGTACTGCGCCTCGATCGTCCGCGTCCCCGTCTCCGAGATCGCCTTGCCCGCCACCGCCGCGATCCCCGCGATCGCGCACCCGCCGATCACCCCCGCGCCCAGCAGCAATCCCAGCGCGGCGACGCCCAGGACGGCTCGGGAACGGACGGTGTGGATCGCGGCGTGCATGGGGAGATTGTCCATCACCAGAGGAGCCCCGGCGAGGGGGGCGTTGTCAGGAGCTTGTACGCCCACCCGCCCCCGGCGATCAGGCCCGCCAGCGCCAATGTGCGCCCGTTCACGCCCCGCAGCGCCCAGGCCGACAGGCGCGATCCGGTGGCGGCGACGTGCGCGGCGCCCCAGAACACCGCCGACAGGAAGACGCACAGCAGCAGCCCGACCGGCTGGGCCCGCGCGCCGGCGATGAACCGCCCGTCGCCGGCGTGAGCGAACGAGGTTGTCATGCCGCACGTCAGGCACGGACGCCCGAACGCCGCCCGGAACCCGCAGGGCGTCAGCCCCAGCTGGTGGTGCGTGCCCAGGCCGCGGGGGTCCGGGTCAAGGCGCCACGCCACCGCGAGCAGGGCGAGGATCGCGGCCGCCAGCACGAGCGCGATCGCCCGCTCGACCTTCGGCGCGCGCACGGGACCGGCGTTGGCGGTGGGGGGCATGGCGGGCTCGGCGGTCCCACGAGCGGTGGTCAGTCGAACTTGAAGACGCCCTTGCGGAATCCGTAGAGATACGCCACGACGGTGGTGAAGAGGAAGAAGAAGATCCGCCCGAGCCAGACGAGGCCCTCATCGGTGCCCGGGCTGAGGTTGGGGAAGGTGGCGGCCCAGGGGTAGAGAAAGACGATCTCGACGTCGAAGACGAGGAAGACCATGGCGATGAGATAGAAGCGGACGTTGAACCGCTTGCGGGCGGTGCCCACGGGGTTCATCCCGCTCTCGTACGTCTGGCCCTTGACCACGCCGCCCGGTCGGCTGGGCCCGATGATGCGGCTCAGGAAGATGTTGGCCGCCGCGAATCCGACCGCCATGAGCAGGATCAGCCCGACGGGGAGGTACGACGCCAGGTCGGAGGCAGCGAGGGGGCCGGGGTGCATGGGCAGCGATGGTAGTGCCGCCCGGGGGCGCGGGCCAAGCCCTCCCGTCCGTCGGCGACCGCTGCCAGATCGGCAGTCGTCCCCGGCGGGGTCGGCGATGGGCCTGCCAGCGCCCCCAGGCGCCGCCCCGCCGAGGCTGCGGAACGGCTTCGATCGAGTCTACCCCGACGGTCCCCGCTGGCACCGGCTTTGCCCCTTGCGCCCCAAGCGAGGGGCGTACGCGCGTCCGCGACGGACCTCACACGGACCGAATCCCATCCGCGCACAAGACCGGAGTTGCACCCGATGGCAGCCAAAACCCTGACGTTCGACAATGACGCCCGCCAGGCACTTCTCCTGGGGGTCGAGAAGCTGTCCAAGGCGGTGAAGGCCACGCTGGGGCCGCGGGGGCGAAACGCCGTGCTCGACAAGAGCTGGGGCGGGCCCACGGTGACCAAGGACGGGGTGTCGGTGGCGGAGGAGATCGAACTCTCCGACCCGGCCCAGGACATGGGGGCCCGCCTGGTGAAGCAGGCCGCCAGCAAGACCAGCGACGACGCGGGCGACGGCACCACGACGGCCACGGTGCTGGCCGAGGCCCTCTTCCGCGAGGGGCTGCGCTACATCGCCAGCGGCGTGGACGCCAACGCGCTGATCCGCGGGATGAAGCAGGGAGTGTCGGCGGCGGCGGCGAGCATCGACGCCATGGCCACGCCCATCAAGGGCAAGGCCGACATCCAGAACGTCGCCTCCATCAGCGCCAACAACGACGCCGAGATCGGCGCCATCATGGCCGACGCCTTCGAGAAGGTGGGGAAGGACGGCGTGATCACGGTGGAGGAGGGGAAGAGCCTCCAGACCGAGGTGACGGTGGTCGAGGGCATGCAGTTCGACCGCGGGTTCCTCTCGCCCAACTTCGTCACCGACGCCGAGAACATGAAGGTCGAGCTCGACAAGGCCCTGGTGCTGGTGTACGAGGACAAGATCGAGAACGTGGGCAAGCTGGTGCCGCTGCTCGAGAAGGTGATGGCGGCCAAGAAGCCCCTGCTCATCATCGCCGAGGACGTCTCGGGCGAGGCCCTGGCGACGCTGGTCATCAACAAGCTCCGCGGGACGCTGCAGGTGGCGGCGGTGAAGGCCCCGGGCTACGGCGACCGCCGCAAGGCCATGCTCGAGGACATCGCGGCCCTCACCGGGGCCCAGCCCGTCATGAAGGACCTGGGCGCGGAGCTGGACAAGGTCGAGCTCAAGCAGCTGGGCATGGCCAAGAAGGTCGAGATCGACTCGGAGAACACGACGATCATCGAGGGCGCGGGCGACAGCAAGGCGATCAAGGCCCGCATCGACCAGATCCGCGCCGAGATCGAGACCACGACCAGCGACTACGACCGCGAGAAGCTCCAGGAGCGGCTCGCCAAGCTCGCCGGGGGCGTGGCCCAGATCAAGGTCGGGGCCGCCTCCGAGGCCGAGCTCAAGGAGAAGAAGGCCCGCATCGAGGACGCCCTGCACGCCACCCGGGCGGCGGTCGCCGAGGGCATCGTCGCGGGCGGCGGGGTCTCCTTCGTCCGGGCCCGCAAGGCCATCGAGAAGATGAAGGAGTACAAGGCGGTCTTCGGATCGGCCGGCAAGGGCGACGACCTGACGGCCGAGGACGTGGGGCGCTTCAAGTACGACGTGGCCGCGGGCATCGACGTGGTGCACAAGGCCTTGGCCGTGCCCCTCCAGACCATCGCCGACAACGCCGGCGTCAAGGGCACGGTCGTCGTCGCCAAGGTCACGCAGCACGACAAGCCCCACTTTGGGTACAACGCGCTGACGGGTGAGTATGGCGACCTGATCGCGCAGGGGGTGCTGACACCCGCGAAGGTCGACCGCTCGGCCCTCCAGAACGCCGCCAGCGTCGCGACCATCCTGCTCGCCGCCGACTGCATCATCACCAACAAGCCCGAGCCCAAGGACGACGCCAAGGGCCCGCCCGGCGGCATGGGCGGCATGGGCGGTATGGGCGGCATGGGGGGTATGGGTGGTATGGGGGGCATGGGCGGCATGGGCTTCTGAGCGGGGCGGTCTTGTGGAGAGGCGGCCCCACCGCAGCACGGAGACCCAGTGATGAAACACCGCATCCACATCGAGCGGGACGAGGACGGGAAGTTCGCGGCCTCGTGCCCGGCGCAGCCCGGGTGCTGGAGCCAGGGCGACAGGCGCGAGCAGGCGGTGGGCAACATGGGCGACGCGATCCGCGGGTACATCGAGAGCCTGCGGACGCACGGCGACCCGGCCCCGCCGCCCATCAGCGAGGAAGTCATCGACGTCAACATCGGGAGGGCCCCTTGCGCGGTCTGATCCGCGCCGCGGGCCTGAGTGTTGAGGAGTTCACGAAGCTGTTGGACTGATCGCCCGTCGGGCGGTCGCAGTACTGAGGAGCATTCCGTCATGGCCATCAAGCCCCTTGAAGATCGCGTCCTGGTCAAGCCCATCGAGTCCGAGTCCAAGACCGCCAGCGGGGGCTACCTGCCCGAGACGGCGAAGGAGAAGCCGGTCAAAGGGCAGGTCGTGTCCGTGGGCCCGGGCAAGCGCCTGGACAACGGGCAGCGGGCGAAGATGAGCGTGTCGTCGGGCGACACGGTGGTGTACGGCAAGTACGCCGGGACGGAGGTCGAGATCAAGGGTGTCAAGCACCTGATCCTCCGCGAGAGCGAGCTCCTCGGGATGATCGAGGGATAAGGCGCGGGGCGTTCGAGGGAGCGAGGACGGGCCTCGGCGGGTCCGGACCGCGGGATGAAGCGCGAAACGACAACACAGGGCCGGACGCCCAAGCCGAGCGCCCGACGCCCGAAGGCTGAGGTGACCCATGTCCAAGAAGCAGATGATCTACTCCGACGCCGCCCTCCTCGAGATGAAGAAGGGCGTCGACCGGCTCGCCGACGCGGTGAAAGTCACGATGGGGCCCTCGGGGCGCCACGTGGTGATCGAGAAGTCGTACGGCAGCCCGCACGTGACCAAGGACGGCGTGTCGGTCTCCAAGGAGGTCAGCCTCCCCGAGCCCTTCCAGGCCATGGGCGCCAAGATGGTCAACGAGGTGGCGAAGAAGACGGCGGACAAGGCGGGCGACGGCACGACCGCCGCGACCGTGCTGGCCCAGGCGATCTTCGCCGAGGGGCTGCGTCACGTGGCGGCGGGTGCGAACCCGGTGCTGCTGCAGCGGGGCGTGAACGCCGCCGCCGCCGCCGCCGCCGAGGCCATCGACGCGATGGCGGTCAAGTGCAAGGGCAAGGACGACTTCCGCAAGATCGCGACGGTGTCGGCGAACCACGACGCGCACATCGGGGGCCTGATCGCGGAGGCGATCGGGCGGGTGGGGGCGGAGGGCGTGTGCGAGATCGAGGAGGGCAAGACCGCCGAGACGACGCTGGAGTACGTCGAGGGGATGCAGTTCGACAAGGGCTACCTCTCGCCGTACTTCATGACGGACCCCAAGACCGCCGAGTGCGTGATCGAGGACGGGTACGTCCTGATCTATGAGAAGAAGATCGCGAACCTGGTGGACCTGCTGCCGCTGCTGAACAAGGTGGCGATGGCGGGCAAGCCGCTGCTCCTGATCGCCGAGGAGGTCGAGAACGAGGCCTTGGCGACGCTGGTGGTCAACCGCCTGCGGGGGACGCTGCGGATCTGCGCCGTGAAGGCCCCGGGCTTCGGCGACCGGCGCAAGGCGATGCTGGGCGACATCGCGACGCTGACGGGCGGCACGTTCTTCTCGGAGGACCTGGGGCGCAGCCTCGACTCGATCGAGCTGTCGGAGCTGGGACGGGCCAAGAAGATCGTCGTCACCAAGGACGACACGACCCTCATCGAGGGCGCCGGCACGAAGGGCGACATTCAGGCCCGGGCCGCCCAGATCAAGGCCCAGCACGACAAGAGCACCAGCGACTACGACCGCGAGAAGCTGATGGAGCGCCTGGCCAAGCTGACCAGCGGCGTGGCGATGATCAACGTGGGCGGGGCCACCGAGATCGCCCTGAAGGAGAAGAAGGACCTGGTCGATGACGCCCTGCACGCCACGCGCTGCGCCGCCAAGGAGGGGTACGTCCCCGGCGGCGGCGTCGCGCTGCTCCGCACGCAGGAGGCGATCCGAGCCGCGGCCAGGAAGGCCCGCACCACCGACGACGAGAAGACCGGGCATGAGATCGTCGCCCGGGCCGTCGAGTCGTGCCTGCGGCAGATCGCGCAGAACGCCGGGTTCGACGGCGACCTGGTGGTCGAGACGGTCAAGGAGTCCAAGGGCAACATGGGCTTCAATGCCGCCACGGGCGCCTACGTCGACATGGTCAAGGAGGGCATCATCGACCCGGCCCTGGTGGCCAAGACGGCGCTGATCAACGCGGCCAGCGTGGCGGGGCTGATGCTCACCACCGACGTGCTCGTCGCCGACGTGAAGGACGAGGAGAGGGCGGAGGCGGGCGCCGTCAGCTGAGGGCCCGACCGGGAGCCTGCATGGAGAAGCCGCCCACGACCGACCAGGAGCTTCGCGACGCGGTGGGCTCCTGGGCCATGCAGACGGTGCTCCACGCGATCAACCAGCGGGCCATCGCCGCCGGCCAGGGCATCACCGCCCAGCAGGCCCAGGGCGTCATGGCCCACGCCAACCTCGTGTGCCAGAACCTGTGGGGGGCGGCGACGCAGGAGGCCGGCGAACAGGCCCCAGCGCCCGCGGTCTGCCAGCGCGTGGTGGCCCACGTCCTGGGCTGGTGCTCGGCTCACCTCCAGGGCCTTGTTCCGCACCCCGGCGAGCTCCATCCCGCGTCGATCCTCTACGGGTGGGGGCGCCAGACGCTGCTCAACTCGATGGCCGTGCGGGCCGACTCGCTGGGCAAGGCCCCGACGCGCGAGAGCTCGATGGCGGCGTTCGAGGAGGCCTCGCGCGTGAACGAGGCGCTCTGGAAGCGGAGCGCCGCGGGTCGGCCCGAGGGCGACCGCGACCCCGAGTTCATCGCCATCTTCTCGCGGGCCGTCTTCGAGTGGTGCGCGGACCACATGCGGGGCGTCACGCCCAAGGTCCGGGGGTAGCCATGCCCGCCGCGAGAGACTACTACGAGATCCTGGGCGTCGAGAAGGGCGCGGACGGCGAGGAGATCAAGCGCGCCTACCGCCGCATGGCGATGAAGTTCCACCCGGACCGCAACCCGGGCGACGCCGAGGCCGAGACCCGCTTCAAGGAGGCCGCCGAGGCCTACGAGGTCCTCTCCGACCCCGCCACCAGGCAGCGCTACGACCAGTTCGGGCACGAGGGGCTCCGCGGCGCGGGCGGGCCCGCCACCCACGACTTCTCCCGCATGGACGTCACCGACATCTTCTCGATGTTCGAGGAGATCTTCTCGGGGATGGGCGGCGGGCGGGCGCGGGGACGGTCGGCCCGCGGCTTTGACCTCGAGACCGAGGTCCTCATCTCCTTCGAGGACATCCTCCTGGGCTGCGAGCGCGACGTCGAGTTCACCCGCCTGGACGTCTGCGAGGGCTGCGGCGGGTCGGGGGCCAAGCCCGGCTCCAAGCCCGCCCGCTGCGCCCAGTGCGACGGACGCGGGCAGGTCCAGCAGACCGGGCTGGGCGGCATGTTCCGCATGGTCACGGCGTGCCCCGCGTGCCGCGGGCGCGGCACCATCATCCGCGACCACTGCACCGCGTGCAAGGGCAAGGGGCGCCAGCCCCGCAAGCGCAGCCTGAGCGTGCGCATCCCCCCCGGCATCAGCGACGGGCAGGCCGTCCGCATCCAGGGAGAGGGCGAGCCCCCGCCCCCCGAGGCCGCCCCCGACGGGGCGGGGATGCGCGGCGACCTGCACGTGGTCGTCCGAATCAGGCCCCACAAGCTCTACCGCCGCGACGCCGACCACCTCGTCATGGAGATGCCCATCGGCATCACCCAGGCGGCCCTGGGCGCCGGGTTGGACGTGCCGGTGCTGGGCGGAGGCTCCAAGCCCCTGACGATCCCGGCGGGCACGCAGTTCGGCGCGGTCTTCCGCCTCACGGGGGAGGGCCTGCCCAACCTGCGCTCGGGCCGGCGTGGCGACCTGATCACCATCGTGAAGGTTGAGGTGCCCAGGAAGCTCTCCAAGGACCAGGAGAAGCTGCTCCGCCAGTTCGCCGAGACCGAGGACGAGAAGGTGCTCCCGGAGAGCCGGGGCTTCTGGGACAGCATCCGCGACATGCTCCGCTAGGGGAGGGCCGATGAACGCCAGGAACGACACGACCCCGCGAGAGCCCGACGCCGGCGACGAGCTGGAACAGTTGCGGGCCCGCGTCGACGAGCTGGAGCAGGCCGTCGCCGACGCCGACAACCGCTACAAACACGCCCTGGCCGACCACCAGAACTACGTGCGCCGGGCCCTCCAGAACGAGGCCCAGGCCCGCATGATGGGCGTCCGCGCCGCCGTCGAGTCCCTCATCCCGACACTCGACCATTTCGACCACGCCCTGGCCATGGACCCCGAGAGCGCCAGCGCCCAGAGCGTGATCGGCGGCGTGCGCTTGATCCGCGACGAGGTGCTCAAGGCCCTCGCGGCCCACGGCGTGACCCTGGTCTGCCCCGAGCGGGGCGAGGAGTTCACGCCGGGGCGGCACGAGGCGGTCATGCAGCAGAAGGACACCGAGTTCCCGGCCGGGCGCGTGCTGGTCACGCTCCAGCCCGGCTACGCCCTGGGCGACCGCATCGTCCGCGCCGCCAAGGTCATCGTCTCCTCCGATCCCACCGCCTGACTCTCTCTCTGCTCATCCGCCCCTCCGCGAATCTGGCCCGCTCCCCATGCCCACCTACGACTACCGCTGCACCGCCTGCAAACACGCCTTCGAGCTGTTCCAGTCGATGCGCGATCCCGTCAAGCGCACCTGCCCGGAATGCGGCAAAAAGGCCCTCGAACGCCTGATCGGCACCGGGGCCGCCCTGCTCTTCAAGGGCTCGGGCTTCTACCACACCGACTACCGCTCGGAGTCGTACCGCAAGGCGGCCCAGGACGACGCCAAGCCCGCCGGCGACGCCAAGCCCGCGGAATCAACACCCGCGACCGCGAAGGCCGACTCGCCCGCGCCGCCTCCGCCCGCGCCCGAAGGCGGTTCGAAGCCCGGGAAGCGCCGCACCAGGCGCTGACCCTCAGCGTACCGGCATCTCGTCGTCGAAGTCCACAGGCCCCTCCCCCTCGTCCTCGGGCGGCTCGACGTGGTGGTGCTCCATGAAGCGGACGCAGGCGTTCCACCGGAGCACGGCGTCGTTGTTGCCGGGCCCGGCCTGGGGCTGGGCTTCCTCGAAGCACCGCATCGCGTCCTCGAACAGCGCGGAGACCGACGCGGTCGGGTACCCGGCGTGCACCAGGGCTCGGGCCCACCGCTCGTGCACCATGCCCTCGTAGTACAGCCGGTCGAAGGGGTGCCCCAGCCTGAGCACCAGGGCCAACGCCTCGTCGACCCGCGGCCTGGCCGACGCCACCTCCACGAACATCTCGGTCAGCGCCAGGATCAGGCAGACCAGGGCGTCGTGGTTGGCCGGGTCGATCGCCAGGACGTCGCGGCAGATGCTCTCGGCCTGGGCGGGCTCGTTGAGCAGCCTGTAGCGTTCCGCCTTGGTCAGGGCCCTGGGGATCGACTCTCGGCTGATGGTCTTGAGCTGGAACACGGGCGCCTCCCCGGTGTACGAGTCTATCCGTCCTTCGACGCTCCCCGCCGCGGCTTGAACACGCGCAAGAGCCTCGTCAGCGGGTCGTAGAACTCGTCGACCACCCGCTCCTTGAGGGGGATGATCGCGTTGTCCGTGATCGTGATGTGTTCGGGGCAGACCTTGGTGCAGCACTTCGTGATGTTGCAGTACCCGATGCCGTGGGCCCGCCGGATCTCGCGCACGCGCTCCTCGGTGTCGAGCGGGTGCATCTCCAGGGCCGCCAGGTGCACCAGGTACCGCGGCCCGACGAACTCCTCGTGCTTGTGGTGGTCGCGCAGCACGTGGCACACGTCCTGGCACAGGAAGCACTCGATGCACTTGCGGAACTCCTGCACGCGGTCCACGTCCGTCTGCTGCATGCGCCACGTGCCGTCGGGCGCGTCGGGCTTCCGCGGGCGGAACCGCTTGATCCGCTCCTTGACTCCGAAGTTCCACGAGACGTCGGTGACCAGGTCGCGCACGTGGGGGAACGCCCGCATGGGCTCGATGGTGACGGTCTCGCCGGGGGGCAGCTCGTCCATCCGCGTCATGCACATCAGGCGGGGCCTGCCGTTGATCTCCGCCGAGCACGACCCGCACTTGCCCGCCTTGCAGTTCCAGCGGCAGGCCAGGTCCGGTGCGTTCTCGGCCTGGATCTGGTGCACCGCGTCCAGCACCACCATGCCCTCGCTGATGTCGGTGGTGTACTCCTTGAACTGCGCCGACGTCGGGTCGCCGCGCCAGATGCGAAACGTGGTGGCAGGCATGTCGGTTCCCCGCGTCGGCCCCGGGCCGCGCTAGGCGTTCTCCTTGACGACGGCGGCGAGTTCCTCGGGCAGCGGGGCGACGGGGCGGCGTTCCAGCCCCATCGAGCCGTCCGCCCCGCGCCTCACCACCAGGTTGAACTTCGAGCACTCCTCGCTCTTGCCCGGGTAGTCCTCGCGGAACTGGGCCCCGCGGCTCTCCTTGCGCTCCATCGCGCACCGCGTCACCGCCTCCGCCACCGTCAGCAGGTTGCGGAGGTCGATCGCCGAGTGCCACCCGGGGTTGTACTCGCGGTGCCCGACGGCGGCGGCGTGCTCGGCCCGCTTGGCCAGCAGCCCGATCCCGTGCAGCGCCCGCGCCATCTCGTCCTCCAGGCGCACGATCCCCACGTAGTCCTGCATGATCTGCTGCAGGTCGCTCTGGATCGCGTAGGGCGACTCGCCCCCGCCTTCGATCCCGTGGTCGAAGGGGGCCAGCGCCGCGTCGATGGCCGAATCCACCTGGGCCCGGTCGAGGGCGCCGGCGCCGCGCTCCCTGGCGAACTTCGCGGCGTGCTCGCCCGCCCGCTTGCCGAAGACCAGCAGGTCCGACAGCGAGTTGCCCCCCAGGCGGTTGGCCCCGTGCAGCCCGCCCGCGACCTCGCCCGCGGCGAAGAGCCCGGGCACCGTCGACATCTGCGTGTCGCCCTCCACGCGCACCCCGCCCATCACGTAGTGCGTCGTGGGGCCGACCTCCATGGGCTCCCTGGTGATGTCGAGGTTGGCCAGTTGCAGGAACTGGTGGTGCATGCTCGGGAGCTTCTTGCGGATGTGCTCCTCGGCGTCGGGGATGCGGGCCTTGATCCAGGCGATGTCGAGGTAGACCCCGCCGTGGGGCGTGCCCCGACCCGCCTTGACCTCGCGGTTGATGCAGCGGGCGACGTGGTCGCGCGTCAGCAGCTCCGGGGGGCGCCGGGCGCTCTTGTCCCCCTGCGTGTAGCGCCAGCCCTCGTCCTCGCTGTCGGCGGTCTGGGCCTTGTAGTTGTCGGGGATGTCGTCGAACATGAAGCGGCGCCCGTCCTTGTTCCGCAGCACGCCCCCCTCGCCCCGCACCCCCTCGGTCACCAGGATCCCGCGCACGCTCGGCGGCCACACCATGCCCGTGGGGTGGAACTGCACGAACTCCATGTCCACCAGCTCGGCCCCGGCGCGGTACGCCAGGGCGTGCCCGTCGCCCGTGTACTCCCACGAGTTGGACGTGATGCGGAACGCCCGACCGATGCCGCCCGTGGCCAGCACCACCGCCCCCGCGCGCCAGACGTGGAAGCGCCCGCGCTCGCGGTCGTAGCCCACGGCCCCGACGACGCGGTCGCCGTCCCGGAGCAGGTCGATGACGGTCATCTCCATGAACACGTCGAGGCCCTGGTGCACGCCGTGGTCCTGGAGCGTGCGGATCATCTCCAGCCCGGTGCGGTCGCCCACGTGGGCCAGGCGCGGGTAGCGGTGCCCGCCGAAGTTGCGCTGGAGGATGCGCCCGTCGGGGGTCCGGTCGAAGACGGCCCCCCAGGCCTCCAGCTCGCGGACCCGGGCCGGGGCCTCCCGGGCGTGGTGCTCGACCATGCGCCAGTTGTTGAGGTACTGCCCGCCCCGCATGGTGTCGGCGAAGTGGACCTTCCAGGAATCGCGGTCGTCGACGTTGGAGAGGGCCGCCGCGACCCCGCCCTCGGCCATCACCGTGTGGGCCTTGCCCAGCAGCGACTTGCACACGACGGCGGTCCTGCACCCCAGGGCCGACGCCTCGATCGCGGCTCGCAGCCCCGCGCCCCCAGCGCCGATCACCAGCACCTCGTGCTCATGGGTCGTGAACGGGTCCATTCAGAGGAGTCTCCAGTCGCTGATCAGGCCCATCGAGCACAGGCGGACATACGCGTCGGCGAACCCGACCCAGAAGAGGCTCAGCCACGCGAACAGCATGTGCCGCCGGTTCAGGCACGTCACGCCCCGGTACGCCCCCTGCATCGCCTTGGGGCACGACGAGATGCAGTCCTTCTTCCCGCCCATGATGTGCCGCAGCGTGTGGCACCCGAAGATGTAGAGCGAGAGCAGGATCGGGTTGATCAGCAGCACGATCGTCCCCACGCCCACACCCAGGCCCCGCCGACCGTCGATCCCCAGAAACCAGAACGCGCGGTAGGCGTCGTAGAACAGCAGGAAGATGAACCCGATCGCGATGAACAGGAAGTAGCGGTGGATGTTCTGCAGGATCAGGGGGAACGAGTGCTCGCCCCGGTACCGCTTCCGCCGGAACGCCGGCTCGCCCACCGCGCACGAGGGCGGGTCGGCCCAGAACGCCTTGTAGTACGCCCCGCGGTAGTAGTAGCACGTCAGGCGGAAACCCCCCGGGGCCCACAGGATCAGGATCGCCGGCGAGAAGGGCAGGAACGACGGCCACACCCTCATCAGCCACGCCGGCGGCTCCCCGAACCACGAGTGCGGCGAGGAACCGAAGATCTCGGGCGAGTAGAACGGCGAGAGATAGTCGGCCCCGCCCGAGGCCAGCCAGTAGTGGTCCCCCTGGTGAGCCGCCCACGTCGAGTACACGATGAACGCCATCAGCCCGGCGAACACGCCTGCGGGCTGCACCCACCAGGCGTCCCGGCGCGAGGTCTGGCCCAGCCTGCGGAACTGCGGCAGCGGAAGTTTCGCCGATTCGCTCATGCGCCCCTCGTCTGGTTTCCGGTCGGTCCCCGTCCCCCGGGGAGGGGCAGCATACCACGAGGCCCGGGAGTTGCGCGGGGCCGGCCCGGGCACCTTCAGTCCGCCTCCCGAGCCGACCGCGCCAGCGGTTGGAGAGCGTCGCGGGCCGTCCCTCACTCAGTGGGCGGAAGATCGCCCGGCGCGTTGACGTTGGCGACCAGCGTGCTCGCGATGTCGACCGCCGCCACCCGCTCCGCCGGCAGGGCATCGTGCAGGCGCCCCGAGCCGGACCCCAGACGCGCCGCCAGCGCCGCCAGCGCCGAGGGGCGGTACAGCCCGAAGCACGGCTCCAGGCGGTCCGTCCGCGCCAGCACCGCCCAGGCCTCGGGGTGCCGCGAGGCGTGCGCGAGCACGACGCGCACGCCGTCGGGTGTCACGCCCGGCATGTCCCCCGCGCACACGAACACCGCCGGGCAGACCTCCAGCGCCGACACGATCCCGCCGATCGGCCCCGCGCCCGGGTGGTGGTCCTCGATGACGCGGTCGGCCCTCGCGGCGACGCCGGGGTCGCACGCGCCCACCGACGCCACGATCGACCCGAACACCGCGCGCAGGGCCGCGATGGGCCGGTCCACCATCCAGCCTCCGCCCACCGGCTCGCGGAGCTTGTCGCGCCCGAAGCGCGTGCTCCGGCCGCCCACGAGCACGATGGGCTGGATCTCTTCCATCAGTCGTGGTGGACGATCACGCGCCCGGAGGTGGGGGAGGCGTCCGGGCGGCCGTCGTCCTGCACCTCGCCCCGCAGCGTCTCGACGGCGTGCGGCAGGACGTCGAGCAGGGCCTCGAGGTTCTCCGTCGCCCCGCGCACCGACCCCGGCAGCGTGACGATCAGCGTGCCGCCCGCCACGCCCGCCACGCCCCGCGACAGGTACGTGCGCACGGTCTTGGCGGCGCAGCGGGCCCGGGCCAGCTCCATGAGCCCGGCCGCGGGGCGCTCGATCACGCGCATCGCCGCCTCCGGCGTGTGGTCGCGCGGGGCCAGCCCCGTGCCCCCCGTGCTCAGCACCAGGTCGATCCGCTGGTCCGCCCTCGACCACTCGCGGAACTTCGCCTCCAGCGTCGCGGGGTCGTCGGGCACGCACGCGGTCACGACGATCGCCGCCCCCAGCCGCTCGCGGCACAACTGCGCCAGCGCGGGGCCCGACAGGTCCTTCGCCTCGCCGCGCGCGCAGCGGTCGCTCACGGTCAGCACGCCGACTCGGATGGGGTCGATCATGGCGGAACCTCCGGGGCCCGGTAGTCGCCGCGGCGCCCCCCACGCTTCTCGATCACCCGCAGCCCCTCGACCACCATGCCCCTGTCGACCGCCTTGCCCATGTCGATGACCGTGAGGGCGGCGACGGCGGCGGCGGTCAGGGCCTCCATCTCCACCCCCGTGCGCGCGTGCGTGCGGGCCTCGGCCCGGATCCGCACGCGCCCGCCCTCCAGCGTCGCGCGCACGTCCACCACGTCCAGCGGCAGCGCGTGGCACAGCGGGATCAACTCGTCCGTGCGCTTGGCCGCCTGGATCCCCGCCAGGCGCGCCACCTCCAGCAGGTTCCCCTTGGCCAGCGAGTTCTCGCGGACCCGGTCGGCGAGCGCGGGCGACACGCGCACGAACGCCTCCGCCACCGCGACCCGGTCCGTCGCGGGCTTGTCCCCCACGTCCACCATCCGGGCCGACCCGTCCGGTCCCACGTGGCTCAGCTTCTGCGCCGCTGGCTCCGACATGGATCGCTCCTGGCGGAACTCTAGAGACCCCACGGGTAGAAGGGCCAAGGGCCGGCGCCCGAGCGCCCCCGCGGCACCTCGACGAACCCGTCCGCACGGGCCGCCGAGGGCACGTCGCCCGAGCCCCGCGACTCCGCGAGCTCGCCCCGCCCCGGCCCGCTGAGGCGCACCAGCCGATGCCACCACAGGTCGAGTCCCCTGGCGTCGGCGTCGATGGCGACGAGGGGCGGGGAGGGCTCGCGCGCGATCCCCGCCAGGTGCATGGCGACGGGGACCGCCATCCGTCGCGCCGTCACCATGACCGAGAGCGGGTTGCCGGGCAGGCCCAGCACGCCCTGGTTCCTGGGCGTCAGGGCCCCGAGCACGGGCTTGCCGGGCCTCTGCGGGATGCGGTGGAAGGCGACCTGGGCGCCCAGGCTCCGCAGCACCTCGGGGATGAAGTCGCGGTCGCCCATCGACACGCCGCCCGTGCACAGCAGCAGGTCCGCCGCGGAGAGCGCCGCCTCCGCCGTGCTGCGAATGACGTCCGGGTCGTCGGGGCAGCGCCGGGGCGGGAGCAGCTCGATCCAGGGCACGCCCCCCAGAAGCGCCCGCAGGGCCGGGCCGTTGGAGTCGCGCAGTTCCCAGTCCGCGACGGGGTCCGCGGCGTCGCGCACCTCGTCGCCCGTCACGAGCAGGGCGACGCGCACGCGCCGATGCACGAGCGGGCGCGCGGCCCCGAAGCAAGCCAGGGCCGATGCCCGTGACGGCCCGATGACCTCGCCCGCCCCCAGCACCCGGGCCCCGGCGTCGAGGTTCTCGCCCCGTCGCCGCACGTTGACCCCGGCGGGCACCCTGACGCTCGCCGCGACCTCGATCGTGCCGCCGCGCTCCGCGACGTCCTCGCGCTTGATCACCGCGTCGGCGCCCAGGGGCACGGGGGCGCCGGTGGAGACCTTGACCGCCGATCCGGGCTCCAGGCGCACGGGCTCGCGCCCGATCCGCGCCTCGCCCGCCACGCGCACCACGCCCGGCCTGAACGACGCGGAGTCCACCGCGTAGCCGTCCATCGCGGAGACGCCGATGGCGGGGCTGGGGCGGTCGGCGACGAGGGGCTCGGCGAGCACGCGCCCGGAGGCGACCTCCAGCGGAACGCGCTCCGTGCCCACGGGCACAAGGCGCGCGGTGAACAGCGCCACCGCCTCGCCCGGCGAGGTTGGCCCGGTCGCCGCCATCAGCGCTTCTTCCCCTTGCCCACCACGTCCTGGATCCACCCGCGGTTGCGCATCATGCTCGGGAAGCCGATGGTGGGGGTGCCCAGGACCGCCGCGTGCATCAGCTCCTCGGGCGTCCAGCCGGCCTCGAGGGCCTTGCGGGTGTGCGAGTGGGCGGCGCCTTCCAGCCCCGCGCCCATCGACGTTGCGAGCTTGACCAGAGCCACGGTCCTGGCGTCGAGGGGACCGGCCTTGGCGCACGCGGCCCCGAGCGCCTCGTACGCCGCGTGGACCTTCGGGTGCTCCGCCTTCATCTTGCCGTACGCGCTCGGGATGTTCCGTGCCATTCGAACCTCCTGCGAACCCCGGGTGATCGGGCCGACGGGCCCGCCCCGCGGGTATAGTGATTCATGAACGTGTGCGTGCGACTCTTCGGCGCCGAGGCTTCCGCCGCCGGGCTCGATTCGATCACGGTCGACGTCGACGAGCCGCCGACGTGCCGGGGCGTGGTCGACGCGGTGGGGCGGGCCTGCCCGGCGCTGGCCGCCCTGCTCCCGGGCGTGCGCGTCGCGCTCAACGCCGAGTTCGCCCCGCCCGAGCGCCCCGTGCGCCCCGAGGACGAGGTCGCCCTCATCGGGCTGGTGTCGGGCGGATGAGGGTCGAGGCGTCCATCGTCGACGGCCCGCTGGCGCCCGCCGCGGCGTTCCACGCCGACGGCGCGGGCTCCCTGCTCGTCTTCGAGGGCGTCGTCCGCCCGCGCGAGGGCGACAGGGACATCGGCGCCCTCGACTACACGGCCTACGACCCCATGGCCCTGCGCCAGCTCGAGCGCCTGGCCCGCGACGTGGCGGAGCGCTTCGGACTGCTGGCCCTCCGCGTCGAGCACAGCCGCGGGCGCGTGCCCGTCGGGGCCTGCTCCTTCCGCCTCGCCGTCGCCTCGCCGCACCGCAAGGAGTCGCTGGCGGCGATCGACGAGTTCATCGACCGCCTCAAGCGCGACGTGCCCATATGGAAGTCGCCGCCGGGCCTTCCCCGTCCGCCCGGGCCCTAGCCGCGCGATGGACTCATTGAAGCACAAGTTTCCCTCCCGCGATCGCGAGCACGCACGCCAGCAGCAGGCGCAGGACGGCCGGCGTGCCCCGTCGGCTTCCCAAGGTCGAGCCCACCAGCCCGCCAACGCCCGCGGCCAGGGCCAGGATCGCCAGCGAGGGCGGCGCCGTCCAGCCTCGGCTTGCCAGGCCGCCCAGCCCGCCCATCGAGTTGACGAGAATGAAGGGGGCGGCGATCGCGGCCGTGCGCCTGGTGTCGGCCCAGTGGCACAGGAGCATGATGGGGCTGAGGAAGATACCCCCGCCGGTGCCCGTCAGGCCGGAAACCAGACCGATCGCGGCCCCGCATCCCATGAGCGGCAGCACCGGGGGCGGGCGGGGCTCGCCCTTGCGCCCGGGCGGTCGCGCGGCCGTCCAGGCGATGCGAGCGGCGGTGAGCAGCAGGATCGCGCCGATGGCGACCTGGAGCGCCCCGGAGGGCAGTTGGATGGTCCCGCCCAGGTACGCCGCGGGAATCGAGGCGACGGCGAGCGGCCAGAACAGCCTCCATGAGAAGTGCCCCGCGCGGGCGAACTGCACGAAGGCGATCGTCGCGACCACGACGTTGAGCGTCAACGCCGTGGGCCGCATCACCACCGCGTCCACGCTCATGAGCGCCATGACCGCCAGGTACCCAGACGCCCCCGCGTGGCCGACGGAGGCGTACAGGCCCCCGACCAGGAGGAACCAGACCGCGAGCATGAGCATCGAACCTTCAGGCATGGCATCACGCGGCGGGCACGCCGGCGACAAGTCGAGCCCGGAGCGGCATTGTCCACCGGGTGGGCGTCATCCCCCGATCGCCGACATCGTGCGCGCCGGCTGCTCGAAACCCTCGGACGAGATCCCGTGCCCGGCCTGCTTGGTCCACGTGGCGTCGATGAGGAACTCCTCGATCTCGCGGTCGGGGGCCCCCGCGTCCAGCAGCGGCTTGAGGTCCCACTCGCGCGTGCTGAAGAGGCAGGGCCGCACCTTCCCGTCCGCCGTAATCCGCAGCCGGCTGCACGCCCCGCAGAAGGGCCGCGTGACGGGCGCGATCACGCCGATCCGCCCCGGCGCGCCGTCGGCAAAGCCCCACTCCTCCGCCGTCCCGCTGTGCGCCACACGCCCCAGCGGCACGAGCGGGTAAACGTCGTTGATCCGCTCGATGATCTCGTCGCCAGGGACCACCATGGAGCGGTCCCACGCCCGGGCCGAGTCCAGCGGCATGAACTCGATGAAGCGGAACTCGATCCCCAGGTCGCGGGCCAGCCCGGCCAGGTCCGGCACCTCGTCCTCGTTGGTCCCGCGGATCACCACCGCGTTGAGCTTGGGGGGCGAAAAGCCGGCCCGCATCACGCGCCGCGCGCCCTCCACCACCTCCGCCGCGGACGACCCCGACCGCGTGATCGCCGCGAACCGCTCGGGGCGAAGGCTGTCCAGGCTGATCGTCACTCGCCCCAGCCCCGCGTCCTTCCACGCCGCCAGGTCCGCGTCGCTCATGCGCGAGCCGTTGGTCGTGAGCGCCAGGTCGTCGGCCCGCAGGGCGGCCAGCTCGCGGATGACCCGCGTCAGCTCCGGGTGCAGGGTGGGCTCGCCGCCCGTGAGGCGCACCTTCTCGACCCCGAGCCCCACGCACACGCGGGCCAGCCTCACGATCTGGTCGACCTTCAGCAGCCTGAGCTTGGGCAGGAAGCGCACGTCGGGGTCCATGCAGTAGGTGCAGCGGAAGTTGCAGCGGTCGGTGAGCGAGAGGCGCAGGTCGCGGATCGTCCGCCCGTGCGAGTCGAGCATCCGGCGCGAGGCGTGGGCGTGGGCCGGCGCGCGGGGCGGTCGCTCGCCGTCGCCGAATCGCCGCTCCGAAAGCACCGGCAGCCCCATGCCCATGGCTTATTCCCGCGCGGGAACCTCCCCGTCCTCCAGCATATCCGCCAGCTCGCACAGGGCGCTGTAGTACTCGTCGGGCGGCATGCCGACCAGGGCCGCGCCGAAAAGCTCCGCCTCCGCCGGGCCCACGATCTCGCCGTAGTTGATCGTGGGAATGTGGTACGCCGCCAGCATCGGCACCGCGTCCGGAACCCCCCGAAAGAGCGGATGGACGCACAGGCGGAACCCGTCCGCCGGGCGCTCCCCCAGGGGCTGAGGGAAGGCGAACTCGCCGGGCTCGAGCGGGCCGGCATCGAAGGCAAGCTCCACGGGGAAGCGCAGGACGTCGCGGTCGCCGAGGATGCGCCGGATCGCCGCCTCGTCCACGAGCAGACCGTGCCTCAGGCGGGCGCTGCCCGCCTTCTCGACCAGGTGCCGGTGAAACGCCTCCCGGGCCTCGGCGGCGGTGGGGGCCTCAGGCATGGGCGACCCCCTCCTCCGCCGGCGCCGTTCCGTTCTCGCGCAGGCGGCCCGCGAGCACGGGCACCGTGATCCGCACCATGATCGTGTACAGCAGCAGCCCGAAGGCCCAGATCCCCAGCGACACCAGCGACTCGTTGAGCGTGGGCGTGTACTCCACGATCTCGCCCAGGGGCGTGGGCACGAACGCGGGAATGATCATCCCCATGCCCTTCTCGATCCAGATCCCCACGATGAGCAGCACGCACGCCGCGTTCAGCAGGGCCAGGCGCCTCGACAGCGGCATGAACAAGATCGTCATCGCGACCAGGTTCATCGCGATCGAGACCCAGATCCAGGGGACCAGGGCGCTGCGCCCGTGCAGCCCCAGGAAGAGGTACTTGGCCGACGCCCCGTGGGCCGCGTCCGTGTAGAACTCCGTGAACGCCTCCGACCCCAGCAGGAACATGTTGATGGCCAGGGCCACCGTCACGATGCCGCGGAGCGTCATGAGCGCCCTGTCGGCGACCTCGTACGCCGTGAAGCGCCGCAGCACCTGCAGCGTCAGGATCAGGAACGCCGGGCCCGCCGAGAAGGCCGAGGCCAGGAACCGCGGGGCGACCACCGCCGAGTTCCAGAAGGGGCGGCTGCCCAGCCCGCTGTAGAGGAACGCCGTCACCGTGTGGATCGTGATCGCCCACACCATGGCGACGAAGACGAAGGGGATATAGAAGAGCTTGCCGGGCCTCCGCCCGCGGTAGGCGCAGTAGATCAGGTACCCGCAGATGTGCAGGTTCAGCAGCAGGTAGCCGTTGAGCACGATGATGTCCCAGGTCAGCATCGACGCCGGGAAGTTGAAGCGGCGGAGCAGGTGCAGGAACCGCTCGGGTCGCCCCAGGTCCACCGTGACGAACAGCATGGCCATGACGATCGCCGACACCGCGAAGAGCTCGCCGAAGATCACCAGGTGGTGCAGCTCGCGGTTGCGGTAGATGTACGCGGGGATGACGAGCATGACCGCCGCCGCCGCCATGCCCACCAGGAACGTGAAGTTGGCGATGTACAGCCCCCACGACACCTGGTCGGTCATGCCCGTGGTCACCAGCCCGTGCACGAACTGCTTGCAGTAGGCGTTGAGCCCCAGGAGCGACACCGCCGTCAGCACGAACATCCAGGTGTAGTACCGCCAGTCGCCCACGAAGCTCAGGCGGAAGCAGCGGTACAGGAACGTCAGGTAGGTCCTCACGCGACGCTCCCTCCATCCCAGCGGGCCGCCGCCACGCGCTGCGGCGCCGGGCCGTCGGCGCCCGGCAGGGCCCCGTAGGCGTCGCCCTCCTCGGCCCGCAGGCGACGCTCGATCTCGATCGCCTCCGGGTCCAGCCCGCGCGGATACCGCTCGTCGAAGTAGTAGAAGAAGCGGGGGAGCGTCCCCGCCTCCTCCTTGAGCACGAACACCCGCTTGGTCCGCAGGATGTACGACACCTCGCTCTCAGGGTCCAGCACGTTCCCGAACTTGCGCGACCCCGTGGGGCACACCTCCAGGCACGCCGGCATCCGCCCCGTCCGCGTCCGGTGCAGGCAGTAGTGGCACTTCTCCATCACGCCCTTCCCCCGCGGGCGGTTCGAGAGGTACGACATGTTGGGGTTGATCTGCCCGGCGGGAATCCGCGGCTGGGTGAAGTTGAACCGCCGCGCCCAGTACGGGCACGCCGCCTCGCAGTACCGGCACCCGATGCACCAGTCGTAATCGATGACCGTGATTCCGTCCGGCTCCTGCCACGTCGCCTCCACCGGGCACACCCTGACGCACGGCGGGTTGGCGCACTGGTGGCACTGCACGGGCAGGTAGAAGTGACCCTCGTCGGGAACCTTCGGGCGGTCGTAGTGGTGGTTCCCCTGCTCCACGTCCAGCGTCCCCCGCGGCATCTCGATCACGCGGATGTACTGGATCTCGGGCGAGCGGCTCTGGTTGTTCTCCGCCACGCAGGCGTGCACGCACTTGCGGCAGCCGATGCACCGCGACAGGTTGAGCGCGTAGACGAACTCCACGCCGTCCAAGGGCCTGATGTCGCGGATCTCGGGGCGCACCCCGCACCGCTTCTCCACCCGCGCCCGGATCCGCGCCAGGGCCGCCTCCATGTCCTTCGGGGTCATCTCCTTGTAGTGCTTCTGTACGAACGACTCCACGCTGGGGATGTCGTCGCTGGTCAGCTCGCGCAGCGGGCTCAGGGCCGCCGCCAGGGCCGTGATCCCGCCCGCCGCCGCCGTCCCCGTGCGCAGGAAGCTCCGCCGGCTCATCGAGCCGCCGCCCGCGGGCTCGCCGCTTCCCTCGTAGATGCGGACGGTCATGGATGCCCTCCGTTCTCATGCGGCGACAGCAGCCGCCGCAGCGGGCGGTGCTTCTCATCGTGGGCGTGCGTCGCCTCCTGCCTCCCCATCCGCAGCGTGTTGGGCCCCGGCAGGGGCGTGTACTTGGGGTACGCCGGCGCGTGCGGGTCATGGCACTCGCTGCACCGCAGCCGCGTCTTCTCCGCCATGTCGTTGCTCCAGGCGCCCAGCGTCTTGCCGTGCGAGCCACGCTCCCAGTCGCGGTAGACGGTCCCGTGGCACTGGGCGCACAGCATCGCCACCTGTGAATAGGGGATCGGCTTCCCGTCGTGCAGGCGCAGCCGCTCGAGGTCCTTCGAGTCGTGGCAGTTGGTGCAGCGGTTGTTCAGCCCGTGACGCAGCGCGATCCCCGCGTGCAGCGCCGGCGGCGCCGGCACCCGGCCGGTGTCGCTGTCCCACTCTTGTCGGGCCGCCCCTTGGCCAGTGTCGACCTCCGCCGTCGGCAGGGCCGGACTCGGGACGGTGCCCGCCCCCGGCGGCGACCCCGTCACCGTGAAGATCTGGTGGCACCCGTTGCACGACTGCCGGAACCCGCCAAGGTCCGTCGACGCCGGGTCCGTCATCGCCGACCGCCGGGGCGCGACCGCCAACAGCGACCGCTCCACCATCACCGGCTCGGCAATCTGGGGGTCGAATCCGGGCGGCGCCAGCCACATCCACGCCGCCAGGGCCACGAACCCGCCCGCCAGCGGGACCCCCGCCAGCGCGCCGCCCATTCGTCTATTCGCCGGCGCTGATGCCATGCCGCCTCCGTGGCCGACTGTAGCCGCGTTGCTGACAAGAGGAGTATCATATCGCCAAGTCGCTCAACAGCGAGCGCCAGAGGCCGCTGAGGAGGGTTCATTGGCCATCAGCGGGTTGGTCGTGACGATGGACGACGCTGGCGTGGCGAGCGTTCTCGCCGCGCTCCGCGCCGATCCGCGGATCACCCTCGGCCCTCCGGCCGGGGTCCGCCAGCCCGTCGTCATCGAGACCGCGGGCCCCGCCGAGGACGACGCGGTCTGGGCGTGGCTGCGATCCATTCCCGGCGTGCGCTTCGTGGACGTCGCCTACGTCCACTTCGATCAAGGAGAAGAACATGACCACGGTTGACCGCCGAGAGTTCATCAAGTCCGCCGCGATGTCGGCCGCCGTCGCCGCCGCCGCCGGCTCGACGCGCGCCTTCGCCCTCCCCGTGCTCACCGCCCCCGGTGTGCAGTGGAACAAGGCCCCGTGCCGGTTCTGCGGCACCGGGTGCCACGTGCTCGTGGGCGTCGAGGACGGGCGCGTCGTCGGCATCCAGGGCGACCTCAAGGCCGACGTCAACAAGGGTCTCCTCTGCGTCAAGGGCTACCACGTCGGGCAGATCCTCTACGGCAAGGACCGGCTGACCACCCCCCTCCTGCGCAAGGACGGGCGCCTCGTCCCGATCTCCTGGGAGGAGGCCATCGACACCGTCGCCCGCCGCGTCCTCAAGGATCCCAAGGGCTTCGCCATGTACGGCTCGGGGCAGTGGACCATCCCCGAGGGCTGCGCCGGCAACAAGTTCATGAAGGGCGGGCTCTCCAGCAACCACCTCGACGGCAACCCGCGACTGTGCATGTCCTCCGCCGTCACCGGCTTCCTCTCCACCTACGGCGTGGACGAGCCCGCCGGCGTCTACGACGACCTCGACCAGTGCGACGTCGCCATCATGTGGGGCAACAACATGGCCGAGATGCACCCGGTCGTCTTCTCCCGCATCGTCGACCGCCGCTCCAGGGGCGAGAAGGTCACGATCATCGACTTCGGCACCCGCCGCACCCGCACCACCGACCACGCCGACGAGTTCCTCCTCTTCAAGCCCAACTCCGACCTGGCCATCGCCAACGGCATCGCCCACCTGCTCGTCCAGAACAACGCCTACGACAAGGACTTCGTCGCCAGGCACTGCAACTTCCGCCAGCTCGACCCCGAGAAGCCCGACGCCATGCAGGGCAAGCCCATGACGTTCGACGAGTACGCCGCCGCCCTCGCCGAGTACACCCCCGAGCGCGTCGAGCAGATCTCGGGCGTCCCCGCCGACAAGATCCGCCTGCTCGCCGCACTCTTCGCCCGAAGGGACATCCGCATCACCAGCCTGTGGTGCATGGGCATGAACCAGCACACCCGCGGCACGGCGATCAACTGCCTCGTCCACGGCATCCACCTCCTCTCCGGGCACTTCGGCAAGCCCGGCGACGCGCCCACCAGCCTCACGGGCCAGCCCTCCGCCTGCGGCACCGTCCGCGAGGTCGGCACGCTCTGCCACCTCCTCCCCGGCGGCCGCCTCGTCGCCAACGAGGACCACCGCAAGCACGCCGAGGGCTTCTGGAACCTCCCCGAGGGCCGCATCAACCCCAAGCCCGGCTACCACACCGTCCTGCTCTTCGAGAAGTTCTGCACCCCCACGGACAAGGGCGGCGACATCCACACCCTCTGGGTCCAGGTCACCAACCCGGGCCAGAGCCTCCCCAACCTCCACAAGCTCTTCAAGGCCAAGAAGGGCCTCGAAGACAAGTTCCTCATCGTCTCCGACGTCTACCCCACCGCCACCACCGAGCTGGCCGACCTGGTCCTCCCCTCGGCCCTGTGGGTCGAGAAGAACGGCATGTACGGCAACTCCGAACGCCGCACCCAGCAGTGGTTCAAGATGGTCGACCCGCCGGGACAGGCCCGCGACGACTGCTGGCAGACCATCGCCGTCGCACGCCGACTCTTCGACCTGGGCTTCGAAGGCATGAAGAACAAGGACGCCGAGTTCCTCTTCACATTCAAGGACAAGGGCGGCAAGCCCGTGCCCGTCTGGGACTGGAACCACTACTACGACATCAACGTCGACGAGGCCTTCTTCGAGGAATACCGCCCCTTCTCCAAACTCAAGCAGAAGGACCTGGCCCCCTACGCCGAGTACGCCCGCACCCGCGGCCTGCGCTGGCCCGTCGTCCAGCAGCCCGACGGCTCCTGGCGCGAGACCCGCTGGCGCTTCAGCGAGTTCGACGACCCCTACGTCAAGAAGGGCGCCGGCACCCAGTTCTACAACTCCGTCACCAAGGACGACAAGGCCTTGGTCTGGTTCCGCCCCTGGGAGCCCCCCCCCGAGGGCCCCGACGCCGACTACCCCTACTGGCTCTGCACCGGGCGCGTGCTCGAGCACTGGCACACCGGCTCCATGACCCGCCGCGTCCCCCAGCTCCACCGCGCCATGCCCGCCGCCTACGTCGAGATCAGCTCCACCGACGCCGCACGCCTGGGCGTGCGCTCCGGCGAACGCGTCGCCCTCGTCTCGCGCCGCGGACGCCTGGAACTGCCCTGCTGGATCGGCGGTCGCGGCGACTGCCCCGAGGGCACCGTCTTTGTCCCCTTCTTCGATGAGAGCCTCCTCATCAACGAGCTGACCCTCGACGCCCACGACCCCTTCTCCAAGCAGCCCGACTACAAGAAGTGCGCCGTGCGCGTCGAGCGTGTCGTCACCACGGGGGCCGCGCGATGAACCCCACCACCCGGCGCCGCCTGACCGCCGCGCTCCCGCTCGCCTGGGCGTCGCTGGCGGGCGCGGGACTGGCCGGCTCGCTCATCCTCCCTCCCCCCGACCTTGACCCCGCGCCCCGCGCCGACCCGCAGGAGTCGCGCCGATGGGTCTCCAACCCCGTGCCGCGGCCCGCGCCATTGGCGCCTCCCGTGCTCACCCCAGATCGGGCCGCCGCCTTCAGCGAGTCGTTGGAGGCGCGGGCCGGGCTCCGCGCCTACGAGGGCGCCCCGCCCGTCATCCCCCACGCCATCAAGGACCTGGACCTGCGCACCTGCCGCACCTGCCACGCCACGGGCCTGCGCACCGGCGACCAGCTCGCCCACGCCGTCAGCCACACCCACCTCGCCAACTGCACCCAGTGCCACGTCGAGGCCGCCAACCACCAGTTCGCGCCCGTCCACGACCCCGCCAACTCCTTCGCCGGCATCAGGCCCCAGGCCGCCGGCGGCTTCCGCGCCCTCTCAGGCTCGCCACCCAACATCCCCCACACGACCTTCATGCGCACCAACTGCGCCAGTTGCCACGGGCCCCACGGCTACCCGGGACTCCAGCCCGACCACCTCGACCGACTCAACTGCGTCCAGTGCCACGCCCTGAACGCCGAGTTCGACCAGCTCTCCCCCGCCTTCAACGCGTCGGCGCGGGAGAATCCCACGGGTGAGCAACGACGCTGACATCTCCCGCCGGGATTTCGTTCGCGGCCGACTCCTCCGCACCGTCCGCGCCATGGCCGGCGTGCCGACGCCCCCTCCGGCCCCGCAACGGGCGGCTTGGGTACCCCTCCCTATTCGCCGACCCCCCGGGGCCGTGCCCGAGGCCCGCTTCTTGGCCGAGTGCACCCGCTGCAACGCCTGCATCCAGGCCTGCCCGGTGGGGGCCATCACCGTGGCCCCGATGCGCTTCCGCCATGCCGCCGGCACCCCCATGATCGACCAGGCCACCGCCGCCTGCGTCATGTGCCCCGACACGCCCTGCATCTCGGCGTGCGAACCCGGCGTGCTCCGCAAGGACCGCCCCCTCAAGATGGGCACCGCCTGGGTTGACCGTTCCAACTGCCTGGCCCACCGCGGCACCCTCTGCACCACCTGCTCCGAACGCTGCCCCGTCCCCGGCGCCCTCCGCGTCGACGGCGGCAAGCCCGCCATCCAGGACGCCACCTGCACGGGCTGCGGCGTCTGCGCCCAGGTTTGCCCCGCCCCCATCAACGCCATCGCCATCCTGCCACTTCCCGACCGCCCGGCCTGACCGATGGGTTCCCTCCCCGCTCGGGGGAGGCATGGGGATTGACCCGCCACCAGCGCACCCCCGGGCGTCGCGCGCCCCGCCGTGGTAGGCTTCAGCCGGTGGGCCGTGCACCCCCGTCCGGGTTGCGATCGGCCGGGAGCCGTGCATGACCAGTGCGCCGGTGCCAGCGTCGACGGGTCGGGCCTACGCCTCGCCCTCCGTCACGCAGTTCAGCGTCTTCCTCATCAACAAGGTCGGCAAGCTCTTCGACCTGGTCCGCTCCTTCGAGGGCACTCCCTGCCGCATCTGCGCCCTCTCCATCCACGAGGCCAGCGACCACGCCGTCGTCCGCATCGTCACCAACAACGCCGAGCAGGCCAAGGCCATCCTCAACAGGGGCGGCCTGCCCTTCTCCGAGCGCGAGGTCCTAGTCGTCGAGCTCTCCAAGGGGCACGACCTGGGCAGCCTGTGCATGTGCCTGCTCGCCGCCGAGATCCAGATCCACTTCGTCTACCCCCTCCTCCGCGGCGCCGAGACCTCCGACGCCATCGCCCTGGCCACCGACGACCACACCCTCGCCGGGCAGATCCTCAGGCGCAAGGACTTCCGCATCTTCGGCGAGGCCGACCTGGGCTGACGCCCCTCCGCGCGCCGCGGGCCATCTCGCGCTTCGCCCTTGACCCGTGCCGCCCCGCGCCCCCGGACGACCCCTCGGGGGCTGGACGGTCTCCGCCTCAGTGGAAGCCCTTGGCCGCCAGCCAGCGTTCGGCGTCCAGGGCCGCCTGGCACCCCATGCCCGCCGCCGTCACCGCCTGGCGGTACACGCTGTCGGCGACGTCCCCCGCCGCGAACACGCCCTCGACGTTCGTCTCGCTCGATCGAGACCCGAGCCGCACGTACCCCTTCGGGTCCAGCTCGATCCCCGATCCCTTCAGGAACTTCGTCGCGGGCGTGTGCCCGATCGCGATGAACAGCCCCTTGACGTCCAGTCGGCTGCGCTCCCCCGTCACCGTGTCCTCGAGCTGCACGCCCTCGATCTTCTCGCCCCCCAGCACGTCCACCACCGCCTTGTTCCACAGCACCGTGGCGTTGGGCCGGCTCGTGAACCGCTCCTGCATGATGCGGCTGGCCCGCAGCGCGTCCCGCCGGTGGATCACGAACACCCGGCTGGCGAACCTGGTCAGGTACGTCGCCTCCTCCATCGCCGTGTCGCCACCGCCCACCACCGCCAACGCCTGCCCCCGGAAGACCGGCAACGCCCCGTCGCACACCGCGCACGCCGACACGCCCCCGCCCGACGTCGCCAGCCGCATCTCGTTCTCAAGCCCCAGCCAGTTGGCCGTCGCGCCCGTCGCGATGATCACCGCGTGCGCGTGCACGATCCGCCCCGAATCGGTGTGCAGTTGGAACGCACGCCGCGAGAAGTCGCAGCGCACGACGTCCTCCGACACCACCCTCGCCCCGAACCGCTCGGCCTGGGCCTGGAACTTGGCCATCATCTCCGGGCCCATGACCCCGTGCTCGAACCCCGGGTAGTTCTCCACCTCCGTGGTCAGCATGAGCTGACCCCCCGGCAGCACCGGCCCCGGGTCCTGCTTGGGCACCCCCGTGTACACGATCGGCGCCAGTTGGGCCCGGGCCGCGTAGATCGCCGACGTCCACCCCGCCGGGCCCGACCCGATGATGACGACCTTCGCCGCCCCGTCGCTGCTCATCCCGCGCCTCCTCGGCGAGCGACCACGCTCAGGGCTGCTGCCCGACCTGCTTCAGGTACGCCCGCTCCAGCGTGAGCAGCGGGGGCCAGATCAGGTAGTCGGCGCCCTTGGCCGCCGCCGTGTTCTGCACCTGGTCCGCCCATCCGCGGGCCCCGTCGGCGCCCACCGAGTACATCACGAAGTTGTCCCCGGGCACGAACGCCGCGAAGTTCGTCCCACGCGGGTTGACCACCTCGATCCGGTGCGGGCGCGGCTCGTCCCGCGGGCCCAGCGGTCTCGCGTTCACCCCGTTGGGCACGAAGTACTCCATCGCCGGCGTGCGGCCCGCCGCCCGGTCCGGGTTCAGCGGGTCCGCCTCGATCGCCCGCACGAACCGCGGGCGCGTCGATTCCACCGTCGGGGGCCACGAGCGGTTCAGGACCAGGTACCCGCCCACCGCCAGGGCCTGCCGCGTACCCACCGCCTCGGTCCGCGCCGCCTGCCTCAGCCCGAACAACTGCCCCATGTCCGGCGTCGCCGCCGCGATCGCCGCGAACCGGTTCCGGTCCATCTGCGTCGCGTGATACGGCTGCTTCATGCGCCGATCCCACCAGTCCACGCGCCAACGCCCGCTGAAATCGTCGAAGACCTTGGGCAACTCGGCCTCGGCGTCGAGCTTGTCCGCCTGCACCGCCGCCACCGCCGACAGCCTCGTCGACTCGCCGAACAGCTTGAGCGGGTGCTCGCTCGCCCCGAGCCGCGACAGCGTGGGCGCGAACACCCGTTGGTTCACCAGCCCGCCCCGCTCCGAGTAGATCACCCCCAGGGCCTGCCGGGCCCCCAGCTCGTCCGCCATCGGGAACTTCACGCGGTCCAGCGACAGCGGGCCCGACTCCTCGTCCAGCCGCGCCACCACCGCCCTGTAGTCCTCCGCCGTCAGCGCCCGCGCGCCGGTGAAGTCCTGCGCCGCCAGGTCGCGGACCCGCTCCAGCCCCGCCGCGACGTGCCCCAGGCCCCACGCCGCCTCGCGCGTCAACTGCCGGTCCGCGATCTGTCGCGCAAGCATCGTCCAGTTCACCATCACGTCGATCGCCCGCCGCGCGTGCCCCGACGCCCCCAGCCGCGTCGCCTCCACGTTGCACAGGATCGCCACCGTCTCCAGCGCCTCCAGGTAGTAGGGCCTGGCCGCCGACAGCAGGGCCGGATCGCCCAGCTCCGTGTACAGCCGCGCCCGCACCAGCTCGATCGGCACGCCTTCGATCCCGTAGGGCTGCCCGAACGCCATCGCGCGGCGCCAGTCCTCGCCCCGCGTCACCGCCTCGATCGCCTCCAGCACGCCGCGCTGCTCCGGCCCCATCGCCCACGCCTCGGCCTCGGACCACCCCGGGCCCCCCGCCGACAGCAGCCGCGATCGCGCGAACGTCAGCCCCGCCGGCGCCGCCGACATCTTCGACGCCGCGGGGAGCACCACCGTGTCGCTCCGGTTCGAGGGCGCGATGTCCGAGTAAAGGCGGTTGGCCCTCACCACGAAGTCATCGCTCTGCGCCCTTGCCGCCGGCGCCGCCGGAGTCAGCAACCCCCACGCCGCCAGGACGCCCACCGCCGGGCCACGACCCGTCCGCCGATCGAATGTGATTCGTCGCATCGTGCGGATGGTAGCAAACCCCTCGACGCTGCGGGGGGTCCGCGACCCTCGCCCAGGCCCGCTCCGCGGGCTCAGGCCTGCTCGGGGGCCGCCTCGGCGCCCTCCGCCAACCCCGCGTCGTAGAACCGCGTCGGGCGGGCGTCCTTCAGGCGTGCGTTCAGCTTCGTCAACGCCTCGTCCACCAGCTGCCGCACGCGCTCGCGCGACAGCCCCACCTCGTCGGAGATCTCCTTCAGGGTCAAGGGCTCCGTCCCCTCCAGCCCGAACCGCAGACGCAGGATCCGCGCCTCGCGGTCGTCGATCGTGTCCAGCAGCCGCTTCAGCAGCGAGAGCTCCTCGCCCCGCAGGGCCCGCTCGTCGGGCGTCCCGTGCTTCTGGTCGGCGACCAGGTCCGTCAGGGGCCGCAGCTCGCCCGACTCCGTCGCGTGCTCGCTCACCGCCGCCCGGAACGCCTTCACGGCCCGCCGGATCATCCGCACCTTGCGCACGGGCAGGTCCATCGCCCTGGCCAGCTCCGCCATCGTCGGGGGATGCCCCAGGTCCGTCTCCAGCCGGCGGAACGCCGACTTCCACTTGGCGATCAGCTCCACCATGTACGCCGGCACGTGCACCGGCTGGCTGGCGTTGATGAGCGCGCGCTTGATCGCCTGCTTGATCCACCACGACGCGTACGTCGAGAACCGCGCGCCGTGGCTGGGGTCGAACCCCTCCACCGCGCGCATGAGACCGACGTTGCCCTCCTCGATCAGGTCGCTCAGGGACAACCCCCGGTTCGCGTAGTTCTTCGCGATCGCCACCACCAGCCGCAGGTTCGCGCGGATCATCCGCTCCCGCGACGTGGCGCAGTTCTCGTTGAGAATCGCCCAGCCCAGCTCACGCTCCTCCTCCAGGGAAAGAAGCGCCGTCGACTGGATCTCTCTCAGGTAGATCTGAAGGTCCGATTGGACTGCGCGGGTCCCCCGCACAGCCCGCTTCTGAGCGGTACGCACTGTTCTACCCACCTCACTGGGCCCAACCCCGGGTTACCACGCCCGCGGCAGGCTCTCCTCCGAACACCACTTCCTGCTATCCGCAACGACCCGTCCCTGGGTTCCATCGGATGCGCGCTCCCCCGCCTCCATGGGCGCGGCGAGAACGCACTCCTCCACCATCGAGTGTGACACGTGTCCGGCCGAATGCCACTCAAAGCCGTCACAATCCCACTTTTTTCTGGGATTCCCGGCCGCCACCCCTATTCTCATCCACCCTCCCCGTCGATGACGCCTCCGACTTCTCGGACCATCGACGACCACCCGACCAGCCTGCAAACACGTGAACCCGGACATTTCCTCCATCCTCCGCGATTGGCCCTTCGACCCCGGCCAGATCAGCGCCCGCATCATCGACGGCGCCGACGGCGAGCCCCGCCTCCAGATTCGGGTCGAGTTAGGAATCCTCCAGCTCCGCCTCGACGGCCGACCGGACGGGCTCATGCCCGACGGGCACGAAAGCCTGCTCGAACTCCACGAGTCGCGGCTGGCCTCTCAAGACGAGGAGGAAGAGGACGGGGAGCGGGCGGGGTTGTCACCCGAGGAGTGCGAGGGGTTGCGGTCCGAGGCGTTGCTGTACTACCACCGGTATGTCGGGCTGATGGTCCTGGAGGACTTCGAGCGGGTGGTGCGGGACACGACGCGGAACCTGCGCGTGATGGACCTGTGCGCGCGCCACGCGGAGCAGGAATCGGACCGGAATGCGCTCGAGCGCTTCCGCCCGTACATCGTGATGATGCGCGCGCGGGCGAAGGCCGGGCTGGCCCTGCGCGACGGGGAGTCCAAGTCGGCGGTGCTGGCGGTGGACGACGGGCTGGAGGACCTTCGGCGTCACTACGCGGAGGTCGGGCAGCCGCAACTGATCGACCGGTCGCCCGAGGCGCGCGTGCTGCGCGAGATCCGCGACGCGCTCTCGCCGCAGCTCCCCATGAGCCAGCGGGCGGAGCTGACGGATCGGCTCAACCGGGCGATCGCGGAGGAGAACTACGAACTGGCGGCGATCCTGCGGGACGAACTGCGGGGCATGCGCGACGAGGCGGGAGAGGGGCGGGGCAAGGCGGAGGGCTAGGCGGTTTCCGACGGGGCGTTGCCTTGGGAGCGGCCGCCGGGGGCTGTGCCCGGTGGGGCGGCGGGTGGTATCGATCATGCCGGAGGGTGAGGCCGAGCCACCGATCGCCGGGGGCGCCGGCGAACGGTGGCACGACGGTGCACCAGCCACGATCGGCGCCACCCGCCGTTCAGGCGTCGTCTTGGGCTCGTGCCGGGCGCTTCTCGGCGGCGTGGCGTTGCAGGGCGTCGACGACCTGTCGGGCCATGACCTCGGCGGTGGCGACCTCCTCGACGGTGACCTCGTCGGCGCCGGCCTGTCGGGCCTCCAGGGCGCGGCTGAGGTAGGTGGCGCGAGCGGCGATGAAGGCGTCGGGGTTGAGCGACCGGGCGACGGCGCAGGCGCGGACCATGGCGTCCTCGTCGGGAATGGTGAGGATGAGCGCGTCGGCGTGCTCGATGCCCGCGGACATGAGCACGTCGCGGTTGGTGGCGTCGCCGAACACCACGTCGCGTCCCAGGGCCGATTGCCGGTCGACGGTGCGTGGATTCAGGTCGACCACGCGCACGTGCATGCCCATCTGGCGGAAGCGGTCGGCCAGGTGTCGCCCCACGGGGCCGAAGCCGGCGACGATGACGCGGCGACCGGCGACGGGATCGGCGCGCTCGGCGGGGCCGGCCGTGGCCTGTTCCCGCGTCCACGGGGCGAGCGCGGAGCCCAGGGCGCGAGCGGCCCATCGGTGGGAGGGCGCCATGAGGAGTGGAACGATGATGAGCGTGAGGATAGCCACGGCGATGGCGTTGCCGTAGCCCTGGGCGCCGATGACGCCGGCGCCCGCCGCCGCGGCCAGCACGACGAAACTGAACTCCCCGGCCGTCGCCAGGTAGACGCCCGAGACCCCCGCGACGCGCGGCGCGGCGCCCAGGGCCCACGCGGAGAGTCCGATGACGGCGGACTTGGCGGCGATGATCGCGACCACGGCGACGGCGATGACCCACCAGTCGCGCAGGAGGGCCGAGGGGTCGATCCTGAGTCCGACGGCGGTGAAGAAGACGGCCAGCAGCAGGTCGCGCAGGGGCGCGAACTGGCCCACGAGCTGGTGCCGATAGGCGCACGACGCCAGCAGGAACCCGGCGACGAAAGCCCCCAGTTCGGGCGACAGGCCCATGGCGGCGCTGGCCAGGGCGGCGCCGACGGCAACGGCGGCGGAGGTGACCAGGATGAGTTCGGAGGCGCCCCCGCCGGCATGGGAGGGGCGGGCCAGGCGTCCCTCGCCGATGCGGGCGACGAACCGCAGGAGCGCGGGCAGCGCGATGCGTCCGCCCGCGATGAAGAGCGCCAGGGCGGCCAGGGCGACGAGCGCGTCGCCCACCTGCCCCAGTCCGAGGGATCCGCCGGTCCGAACCGCGGGCACGCCGCTCCACGCCGCCAGGATCGGCATGAGGGCCAGGATGCCGACGGAGGAGAGGTCCTGGATGACGGAGACGCCGAGGGTCAGCCGGCCGTGCTGCTGGTTCATCTCGCGGCGGTCGAGCATGAACCGGAGGAGGACGGCGGTGGAGGACATGGCCATGGCGAGCGCGACCGCGAGCGCCTGCGGGGTGGCGAGCCCGAAGAGCAACGCGCCGGGCCACAGGATGAGCACGACGGCGGCGGTGGACACGACGCCGATGGCTCCGGTGGCGAGCGCTCCGCGGCGGACGTGCTGCACGTCCAGTTGCAGGCCGATGCCGAACATGAGCAGGATGGTGGCCAGGGAGGAGACCTGGTCCACGCTTTGCGCCTGGCGCACCAGGCCCAGGGCGTTGGGGCCGACGAGGGCACCGGCGATGACGAAGCCGGTGATGGCCTGGAGGTTGGCGCGGCGGAAGAGAGCGGCGACCGCCGCCGCCGACGCGAGGATGACGAACAGGTCGATGATGAGTTGCGCGGGCTCGCCGCTGGCGAGTGCCGGCGGCGCCCCGAGAGGTGGGCCCATGATCGAAGGCTAGTGCGGCGGGCGGTCCGGTCCACCGCCCCGCGGAGCGCCCGCCAATCTGTCGCCGGGCCTCCGCTGAGGCGGTGGAGTCCGGAGCAGGACGGCGAGGAGGGTCAGGTCGGCGGGGGTCATGCCCTCCAGGCGCAGGGCCTGTCCGAAGGTCGCGGGGCGGAAGCGGGCCAGGGCCTGGCGGGCCTCGGCGCGGAGCGCGGTGAAGCCGGCGTAGTCGGCGTCGGCGGGCAGGCGGCGGTGCTCGAGCTCGGCGTGTCGGCGGACCTCGGCGCATTGGCGCTCGACGAAGGGCTCGTAGCGCCGGTCGGCCAGGGCCGTCGCCCACGCCGCGGCGTCGGGCACGTGCGGGGCCAGGTCGGGCAGCGCGGCCCGGAGGGCGTGGGCGTCAAACCCGGGGCGGCGGGCCGCGAGCGCCAAGGGCTCGCCCTCGACCCGGGCCGCGTCGATCGCGGCGCGGAGGCGCTCCAGGAGCGATCGGCGCCGCCGGAACAGGTCGCGGCGGCGTTCGCCGAGGCGCGTGGAGCGCAGCAGCCCGAGGCCGTCGGCGATGGGCGTGAGGCGGTCGGCGGCGTTGTCCGGGCGGAGCAGAAGTCGGTGCTCGGCGCGGCTGGTGAACATGCGGTAGGGCTCGACCGGCGTCTTGGTCACCAGGTCGTCCATCAGCACGCCGATGTAGGCCTGGTCGCGCCCCAGCACGAACTCGCCGGCCCCGAGGGCGTGCCGGGCGGCGTTGATCCCCGCGACGAGCCCCTGGGCCGCGGCCTCCTCGTACCCGCTCGTGCCGTTGATCTGCCCCGCGAGGAACAGCCCCTCGACCGGCTTGGTGCGCCCGGTCGCGTGGATCTGGTGGGGGCGGACCATGTCGTACTCCACGGCATAGCCGTAGCGCAGGATGGTCGCCCGCTCGCACCCGGGCATGAGGCGCACCAGGTCGTCCTGCACGTCGGCGGGGAGGCTGGTGGAGATCCCGTTGCAGTAGACCCAGTCGTCGGTGAGGCTCTCGGGCTCGAGGAAGACGCCGTGGGTCTCGCGCTGGGCGAACCTGACGACCTTGTCCTCGATGCTGGGGCAGTAGCGGGGGCCGACGGACTCGATCTGCCCGGAGAACATGGGGGCGCGGTGGAGGTTGGCGCGGATGCGCGTGTGGGCCGCGGCGGTGGTGTGGGTCTGGCGGCACTCGACCTGCGGCATCAGCGGGAAGGCGGGGGGCACGAACCCGTTGTCGGCCCACGCGCCCAGCGGGTCGGCGACCGGCGCTTCGGAGCGGGCGGGCGTGAGGTCGCTGAAGGGGGTGGGGGGGTCGTCGCCGAACTGGGGCGGCAGGTCGTCCCAGCGGATGGAGGCGCGGGCCAGGCGCGGGGGCGTGCCGGTCTTGAGCCGGCCCAGCTCGAACCCCAGGTCGCGGAGGGCGGCGGAGATGCCGGTCGCGGCCTCCTCGCCGTAGCGTCCGCCCGGCGTGCGCGATTCCCCCGTGTGCATCAGCCCGCGCATGAAGGTGCCGGTGGTGAGGACGACGGCCGACGCGAGGAGGACGAGCGGATCGCGCGTGCGGCGCGACTCGGCCTCGGCGCCGACGACGCGACCGCGCTCGACGATCAGGCGCTGGACGGCCCCGGCGATGACGTCGATCTCGGGGCGCGAGGCGACGAGGGTGCGGACGGCGCGGGCGTAGAGGTGCTTGTCGCACTGGGCCCGCGGGCCGCGGACCGCCTCGCCCTTGCTGCGGTTGAGGACGCGGAACTGGATGCCGGTGGCGTCGGCGGCCAGGCCCATGAGCCCGCCCATGGCGTCGATCTCGCGGACGAGCTGGCCCTTGGCGAGCCCGCCGATCGCGGGGTTGCACGACATGACGCCGATCGTGGAAGGGTCGAGCGTGACGAGGGCGACGGCGCGGGGCTCGGGGAGGAGGTTGGCGGCGGCCCACGCGGCTTCGACGCCCGCGTGCCCGCCGCCGATCACGATGACCTGGTACCGCTGCGCTGACACTCGGGGTCATTATTCGCGGGGGCCGAGAGCGCCAGGGCCCAGCGCGGACCCGTGAGCGTCTGCCCCGCGACCTTGACGGCGAAGGCCTTGAAGGCGCGGGGACCCAGCGGGGTCACGGCCTCCCAGGGCACGCTGCACGCCCCGGCCCCGCCCCAGCGCAGGGCCCGGGACGGGAGCAGGTGCAGGTAGCGGTCGTCCACGGCGACGTGCACCGCCAGCCCAAGGTTGTAGATGCCCAGCTTGAAGCTCTGGAAGTCCTTGCGGACGGCGTCGGGCGCGGGGTCCACGGGCGGGTGGGCCCGGGCGACGCCGTTCCAGGTGAATGCCAGCCCGCGCAGCAGGGCCCAGACCACGAGCAGGTCGACGGCGACGATGGAGCAGACGAGGATCGCGATCGCCCACGGCGGCACGGTCGAGTGTAGAGGGGATCGCTCAGTGCGCGTTGGGGTGGACAAACCCGCGGAAGAGGGTCATCCAGAGGATCTTGAGGTCAAAGCCGAGGGACCAGTTGCGGATGTAGAAGAGGTCGTACTGGAGGCGTTTGCGGAGGCCCGTGTCGCCGCGGTGCCCGTTGACCTGGGCCCAGCCGGTCATGCCGGCCTTGACGTGCTGGCGGAGCATGTAGCCGCGCCAATCGTCGCGGAACTTGGTGATGAGCTCGGGGCGCTCGGGGCGCGGGCCCACGAGCGACATCTGCCCCTTGAGGACGTTGACCAGTTGGGGGAGCTCGTCGAGGCTGGTTCGCCGGAGGAAGCGCCCGACGGGGGTGACGCGCGGGTCGGCGCGAGCGGTCCAGGCGGCCGCGCCCACGGCCGCCGGGCCCCGCTCGTCCTCGGCGTGGACCATGGTGCGGAACTTGTAGATGTTGAACTCCTCGCCGCCCAGCGAGACGCGCCGCTGCCTGAACACGATCGGCCCGGGCCCCGAGCGGGCCACGAGGAGTGCGACGACCGCCATGAGCGGGGCGAAGACGGCGAGGCCGACGCCGGCGCCGAGCATGTCCAGGGCCCGCTTGGTCAGGCCGCCCAGCCCGTACACCGGGCACTCGCGGTAACTGAGGACGGGCATGCCGTCCAGCTCGGAGACGGCCATGCTCTGGGGGAGGTAGCGCGGATGGACGTCGGGGACGATGCGGACGTCGACGGCGTAGCGGTCGAGTCGCTTGAGGATCTTGGGGATGAGCGCCGCGGCCTTGTTGGGGACGGCGAGGTAGACCGCGTCGGGGCGGTGCTGATCGAGCAGGGGTTCGAGCTGGGCGAGCCCGCCGTGCACCGGGCGTCCGGCGCACTCGGCTCGGCGCGCGTGCTCGTGGTGCGAGACGAAGAAGGTGACGTTGATGCCGGTCCACGAGTTGCGGTCGAGGGTGCGGGCGACGATCTGGCCCAGGCGCTCGTCGCCGATGATGGCGACGTGCCGCAGGTTCTTGCCGCCGGCCCGCAGTCGGCGCAGCATGAGGCGGAAGGCGGCGCGGTGCGCGCCCAGGAACGCGGGCAGGACCAAGGCGAGCGTCGCCAACTGGTAGCGCTGGGCGACGAGGTCCACCCCGAGGATCCCCGGGCGGGGCGTGCCGGCGCCGACGCGGGCGCTCCCGCCCGCCCACAGCATCACCACGATGGCGATCAGCGCGACCATGGACGCCTTCACGACGTCGGCCAGGTCCTTCCAGATCGGGCGATCGCGCCGAGCCCGGTAGACGCCCATCATCCACATCGCCACCAGCACGATCGGCACGACAAAGCCGACCAGCGGGCGACGGATCCACGACGACCAGCGCTCCGGCCAATCCAAGTCGAGCTGGAGGACGGTCCAGACCCACGCGGCTCCGCAAGCGGCCGCGATCACGGCCCCGTCGGCGACTCCCAGGAGCGTGACGAAGAGCCTGTGCCGCTGTCTCAGCATCGTCCGTGCTTCTCCGAGGCGCCGCCTGCTCGCCGTCCCGCCACGCTGACTTTCGCACGTTCGATGCACCAGTCAAGCCGGGTGCCGCCATGGTAGCGGCGGCCGGCACCGAATGCAGGGGCTTCCATGGATGGGCGACGCTCGTGGCTCCCGCCTCCGCCCGGTGTGCCCCGCCGACGACGGCTCGCCCACCGCCGCCTACTCCGGCCAAAGGCCGGTCCCACGGCTCCCTGCTCAGCAGGCCTTCTGGGCGTTGACCGGCGATGCTGCGTGCCCCCAAGGCCGAGCCCAAGCGGCGCTCGTGCTGGCTTGCGGTGCTCTCGATTCGCCAGCGTTGGCCGTACAGCCGGCGTCCCGGGCGGCGGTGCATCTGCCTTCGATGGCGTCCGCGGGGTGCGGACGTGGAGCCGCGCCGCTTCAGGTCGATCAGGGTGCGGGCGATGCCCGGGTCTTCTCGCGCGACACGGTGGTTGGCCTCGGAATCGAAGCCGCTCTCGGCCAGGGGCAGCCATATCCGCAGATGCTCGGCGGCCTGTCGCGGCGTCGGCTCCAGCGTCGGCGCGTCGTAGCCGGGGCCGCGTCCGACCCACGCGCCGGCGATCAGATGGGACGTGTTGTCGATCACCCACCTCATCTTGGGCCGATCGGGCATCTCCACGATCACGCCCGGATCACGGGCCCGTCGGCAGCGAGAGAGCAGGCTGGCGTGATGGGCCTCGAAGCCGGTCGAGTCCGCGGAGGCCGACCGGCCATCGACGATCGGCCCCGGCGCGCGGGCGCGAGCCAGAACCGAAGAGCATGTTCACCGCTCACCGCCCCCCCTCGCGCGCGGCTGATTGCTCTGGTCCGCCAGCGCGACATCGGGGTCGATCGGCAGGTCCTCGAACTGGTCAAGCCTGGGGATGGGTCTTCCGCGGGCGTCGGCGCGACGGGCCAGGTGCTGGGCGACCAGCATGAGGACGGCCCCGGCGATCGCCGCGACGCCCGTCGTCCATTGCAGGGGTGTCAGCCGCTCGCCGAACAGGAAGAAGGACCCGATCGAGACGGTGATCGGCTGGAGCTGGACGATCCCCGCCGACACCGCCACGCCCAGGCGGCTGATGCTGAAGAAGTAGAAGGTGTGCCCCAGCCCGATGCCCACGACGGAGGAGAGCAGCAGGTAGAACATGTCGAGCGCGGGCATGGCGAGGGCGGAGGCCCCGAGGTCGATCCCGCCGCCGGCGATGGGGCGGGCGAACACGAACATGAGGGCCAGGAGGGCGGTGGCGGTGTAGAGGCTGACGGCGGCGAAGGCGGTGATGGGGTTGATGCCGGACATGCACCGCCGCACCGAGAGCGCATAGGCGCCGTACAGCAGCCCGGAGGCCACCGCGAGCGTGACGCCCAGGGCCGTGCCCGACCCCAGCCCGCCCGGCTTGAGCGCGATCGTCAGCAGCGTCCCGCCGATGACCAGGCCGACACCCATGAGGAACAGCGGCGACCCGATGACGCGGCGTTCGGGCGCGAACATGATCGCCGCCATGGCGGTGACAAAGACGATCTGGAACCGCAGGCTGAAGGTCATGAGCCCCGGGTCCATGTAGTACGGGGCCAGGGCGAAGCAGACCTGGGCCGTGGTGTTGAAGAGGGCGGGCCAGAGCGCGGCCCGCCACAACCCGCCCGGCAGGGTGCGGCGCCGCAGCCCCAGCACGATCACGGGGAGCCACAGGACCGCGGAGAACCCGTAGCGCCACCCGTTGGCCGTCCACGCGTCGATCGACGACGTGAAGTGCTTGAGAAAGAGCGGGATGCTGGTCCAGCCCGCCAGCGAGCCCAGCACGGCGGCGACGGCCCAGCCCGTGCCCGGGTTCGCGGGATCGGCGGCTCGATTCACGGGCGGAGGCTAGGCCTCAACCCGGGACGAGCGCCGTTCCGTCCGAGCCGGCCACGCAAGCCCTCGGTCGGGCGCGCATGACATCACCTCCCGACCGCTGACGCGGTCGGCTCGGGCGGGGCGTCAGCCGCCCCGGGCCTGCACGATCAGGACGATGATCGCGACGATGGCGAGCGCACCGACGACCGCCGCGGTGATCTTGACCCACGAGTAGGGGCGCTCGCCCTGCACCTCGCCCGTGCGGGCGTTCACCAGGAACCGGAACGCCTTCCCCTTGAAGCGGTAGACGCTCAGCCACACCGGCAGCAGGACGTGCTTGAAGGTGATGCCCTCGTAGCGGATGCTGCGGCTGACGATGCGCTGCGCGTCGCCCCCGATGTCGCGCCGGATCGTCGTGTCGATCGTCCCCGCCATGATCTGCTTGGCGCGCTCGAACCCCTGCGCCAGGTCCACCTGGTAGCTCTCGGCCCGGAACCCCGCCAGGTACCCGTCGTCGTAGGGCACCAGCCCCTTGAGGTCCCAGGGCTCGAGGGCCTCGGTCTTGGCGCGGGGCAGCGACTGGCTCGCCAGCACGAGCACGTCGTCGAAGCGGTTGTGCACCGTGCCCGAGGCGGGGTACCAGCGCGTGCGCAGCTCCGTCCGGCGGTTCTTCCCGCTCCCCACCGTCGCCCAGTAGTGCTCGCCCCGGAACCCCGTGTAGCGCGTGGTGGCGGCGCAGTCGTAGGTCCAGTACGGCGTGTAGATCCCCGTGAGCTTCTCGTCCTGGCGGGCGAACTGCTTGAGCGCGCCGGGCACGAACCACAGCCCCCCGATCCACTTCCGGTAGCGGTCGCGGGCCTGCTCGGTCGTGACCGCGAACGGCAGCAGCGAGCGCGGCCTGATCCGCGTCGGGCACCGCTCATTGGCCACGATGTTCGACCCGCAGAACGGGCACGACAGGCTCGTGATGTTCGCAGGCCGATCCACCTCCGCGGCGCACGCGTCGCACTTGAGCGTCGGGTGCGACTCGGTGGGCTCGGCCCGGGCCAGGTCGGCCAACCGGGCGTGGAAGTCCTGTTCCTCGGCCGTCTCGCAGGGCTCGGGGATCGGGTTCTCGTGCCCGCAGTGGGCGCACTTGAGCAGCGCCGTGCCCGGGGCGAAGGCGAGCACGGCCCCGCAGGCCTCGCAGGGGAATCGGCGCTCGCCCGCGGCCCCGGGCTCGACGCCCAAGCCTCGGCCGGCGCTGGTTGGCGGCGTCGCCTGGCTCATCGCGGCTCAGGCGCCGGGCGTCGCCGGCGGGACGGGGGGCGGGATGGCCGCGAACATCGCCGCGACCTCGGGCACCTGCGACGCCGCCATCCACCCGGCCAGCCCGGGCTTCCACACCAGCGTCTCGCGCGTCACCTGCCCCGACGCCACGCGCTCGCGCACCGCCTCGGCCCCGAAGGGACCCGTCGGCTGCCCGTTGATCGCGACGTGGAACACGGGCCCCGCGGCCCCGGGCATCGGCGGCGGGACGGCGCTGGCGGCGGCCCCCGACACCGACTGCCCCAGCGTGTTGGCCATGATCATGCCCACGCCCAGCCCGGACATCTGCCCGGCGGCACCCTGGTTCCTGGCGGCGTCGCGCAGGGCCTCGGCGGCCTGGTACTGCGTGTACGCGTGCATGTTCCCGATCACGCCCATGCTCGAACGCTTGTCCAGGGCCTGCTCCACCTCGGGCGGGAGCGACACGTTCTCGACCAGGAGGTGCGACAGCTCCACGCCGTACTTGCCGAACTCCGGCCCGATCGCACCCGTGAGGAAGTCGCCCAGCTCGTTGTAGTGGGCGGCCAGGTCGAGCACGGCGATCCTGGACTCGCCCATGGCGTCGCCCAGGCGCGTCACGATGATGTTGCGGAACTGGTTGATGATCTCGTCGGTGGTGAAGCGTCCCTCGGTGCCCACCAGGTCGCGGAGGAACACCGCCGGGTCGTTGACCCGGAAGACGTAGGTGCCGAAGGCCCGCAGGCGCACGGGCCCGAACTCCGCGTCGCGGAGCATCACCGGGTTCATCGTGCCCCACTTCTGGTCGGGGAACTTGCGGGTGTTGACGAAGTACACCTCGCACTTGAAGGGCGACTCGAACCCGTACTTCCACCCCAGCAGCGTGGAGAGGATGGGCAGGTTCTTGCTGTCGAGCGTGTACATGCCCGGGGTGAAGACGTCCGCGATCTTCCCCATGTTCACGAAGACCGCGCTCTGCCCCTCGCGCACGATGAGCTTGGCGCCCCACTTGATCTCGTTGTTGAACCGCTCGAAGCGGTGGACCAGCGTGTTGCTCGAATCGTCCGTCCACTCGACGATGTCGATCAGTTCCTTCTTCAGGCGGTCCCAGATTCCCATGGCAAGGCTCCCTCAAAGCGGCGCGGGGGATTCCCCGGCAGTCTACCCGTTTAGTCGGCGCCGCGGGCCCGCGGTTTCAGCCCTCACAGCACCCCCAGCCGCCGCAGGTCCTCGACCGGCTCCTCGAACGAGCAGGAGCCGAAGGAGAGCGCGAACGACTCGCGGGCCCGGGCCAGTGTCGGCGGGTCCACGACCACGTCACGCCAGCGCAGCCCGCGCTCCTCGAGCCCGAACGCCGACGGGTCGGTCTCCCCGAGCACGCGGGCCAATGCCGGGCCCTCGGCCCGCTCCGCCCGCACCAGCGCCGCCGCGGCGAAGACATTGAGGAACCCGTGCATGGTGCACGAGGCCGCGCCGGGTTCGTCGGTGAGGCGGTGCTCGCCGCGGACCGGGTGGTGCAGACCCGCCGTCGCCTTGAAGGGCACCTCCGCCGCGTGGCAGGCGCGCAGGAACGCCGCGACGGACTCGGCGTCGGGGAAGGCGTCGGGCGTGACGCCGCCCGTGCGGATCTTGGCGGCGACGCTCTGCCCGGCCAGGGCCGCGATCAGCCCGCGCGGGTCCGTCGCCAGCGGAACCTCGAAGAACGGCAAGAGGCTCGCGGGCAGCTCGTCGATGGCGGCGTCGATCTCGGCGGCGGTCGCGACCTTGAGCTCCACGCAGTCCACGCGGGCCAGCCCCTGGTCCTCCGCCGCGTGCCGCGCGTTGAAGCGCTCGATGGCCTCGAGGTTGGCGTCGATCGGGCCGTCGATCAGGGCGCTGAGGCGCCAGGGCTCGGAGACGTCGGCCCGCTCGCGGTAGCCGCTCGTGGCGTAGGTGCCGGGGAGCAGCGCCGAGGCGTGGCGCGTGAACTCGTCCAGGCGCGACACGGGGCAGATGAACCGGGCCAGCATCCACTCGTGCTCGCCGAACCGGTGCCGGGCATAGGCCTCCACCGCCGACGCCATGTCCTTCTTCGCCGGCGGGAACAGCCCGGCGTAGTCGATCAGCCCCGCGAGCAGCGTTCGAGCGGCCTGGGTCACCACCGCGGCCATCCTCCCACACGGAGCATACCCGCCCCAGGCCGCGCCGTCACTTGGCCAGCCGCGCCACCAGCCGCCACACGTCGTGCGGCGTGAGCGATCGCCCCGTCCCGGCGTTGAACCGCTCCACGAGCCGGTCGAAGGCCGGGGTGAACGGCAATCGGTCGCGCTGCCCCAGCGTGCCCGCCGCCTCCACCACGAGGTCGGTGAGCGCCGCCTCCTCCTCCCGCTCGATTCGGGGCGGTGGGGCCTCGCCCCGCCCCAGCCGCGGCAGCCTGCCCGCCTTGCGGAGGGTGTGCAGGCGGTGCAGCACGGCGCGGGGCGTGGCGTCCGCGTCGGCCCCCCGCGCCGCCGCCACGATCGCACCGAACTGGGGCGTGTAGGGCAGGTCGTCGAGCGTGCGCCCAGCCCGCTCGTACGCCGCGATGAGCAGGCGGTCGTGGGCGTCGGGCGGGGGCGTCGATCCGAAGAGTCCGCTCACGGGTGGGGCCTCCGCCTCAGGCGTCGTCGCCCAGGGCCGCGTCGAAGGTGTCAACGTCGGCGCCCGGGTCAAGGAAGCGCTCGCACAGGCGCTCGAAGCGGGCGTGGGCCCGGGCGTCGCGCAGCCCGCCGTCGAAGTGACCGTAGCGCACCGGGTAGCGCCACTTCCGTGCCCGGACCGTCCCCAGCGCGTTGAACACGCCCGCGGCCGACGGCGCCGGCACCACGTCGTCCAGGCACGCCAGCTTGCACAGCACCGGGCACCCGACCCACGGGGCGTGCACCAGAGCGTCGCACACTCGGATCGCTTCCACGATCCGCCCCGCCCGCTCGCCCTGCTGCCGCAGGAACTCGGCGACGTGCCGACCGGCCCCGCCGAGGGCCGGGCGGCGGATCCGCCACGACCAGTCCCCCAGCGAAGGCAGCCCGATCGCCAGGCGCTGCACCGAGCCCCAGGGGTCGGCCACCGCCGCCGCGATCACCCCCAGCCCGCCTCCGAAGCTCTCGCCTCGGATGAACACCGGGGCGCCGCCCAGCGTCGCGCGCAGACCGCGCACCGCCTGCACCACGTCGGCGATGGCGCCCGGAACCACCCAGCGCATGAGGTCGGAGGGTGAGTCGAGCGCCCCGTCGAGCCCGTGCGTGATGTACCCGAAGGGCCCACCCGTGAGGTCGCCCGTGTCGCGGGCCGACTCCGGGTATCCCCGCACCCGCATGAGCAGCACCGCCAGCCCGCGCCGCGCGGGTTCGCGCCAGCGATCGGCGTCGTCGGTGAGCGTCGGCGGCGACGAGTAGCCGTGCAGCACCACCAGCCCGGCCCGCGGGACGGCGGGTCGAAGGAGCAGCCCGTTCACCCACGCGCCCCCGAGGCTTCGCCAGGTCATGGCGCGCGCGCCGCCCGCCGACCCCGCCGACCGCTCGCTCAACTCCGGGTCGATGGCGCCGACCGCCTCGGTCCAGTGCTTCCAGAACGCCGCGTGCATCGTCGCCGGCGTCGCGTCGCCCACGTGGGCGAGCGTCCGCACGGGCGAGAGCCCGAAGTCCTCCGGCTGCTGCATGGCAGGGTCTACCGGGGCGGGGGCAGCGACCCGAAGCGGTCGCCGCCGATCCACTCCGCGATCCAGATCTGGCTGCTGGGGCGCGCTTCGCCCTCCGCCAGCCCGCCCCGCTGTGCGGTCCACATCATGAGCGAGCCGTCGGGGGAAAAGACGGGCAGGAGGTCGGCGCCCTCGGTGAACGTGATTCGGTGGTGGGGGATCCGGTCCGGGGTCATACCCTTGGACAGGGCCTCGAAGTCGACCGGCGCCGCCACCACCTCGTAGTTCTGGTGCCCGAACTCGCTGGAGCCGTAGACCACGAACTTCCCGGACGGGTGCCAGAAGGGGGCCCAGTTGACGTGCTCGTTGGCGGTGATGGCGTACTCGCGGTCGATCGCGACCGGCACGCCGTCCTCGTAGCGCAGCGTCGCGACGTAGACCTGGAGCAGGTTGTTCCCCGCTCGGTCGGAGCGGAAGCAGATGGCCTTGTCGTCGGGGCTGAAGAAGGGCCCGCCGTTGTACCCGTCCGCGGTCACCAGCGCGTGGTGCTTGCCGGTCTTTGTGTCGTAGACGAGGATGTCCAGGTGGTTGCGGCTGAGCTTCTCGCTGCGGGCCCGGTCGTAGGCGGCGTAGAGAACAAAGCGCCCGTCGCTGGACCACGAGCCCTCGGCGTCATACCCGGGACGTCCGAAGATCAACTCGGGCTTGTCGGGCGCGCCGGCACCCGGGGTCAGCATCCCGGCGACGCTCATGCTGTGAATGTCCATCTCCGTGTGGAACTGCCAGACGTACCGACCCGTGCCGCGCTGGTACCCCGGCACGTCCTGCATCGCCGGCGGCACGATCGTCGAGCCGAACATCACCACGCCGGGCTCCCTCGGGTGGAACCACCCGCAGGTGTTCGACGACCCGGGGCTCGACAACCGGATCGGTTCCTCGATTCCGACGACACGCCCGCCCTCGCGCGTGAGCCTGGCGACGTACATCTGGTAGTACGTCTCGGGCCGCTGCCCCGCGGGCGGAACCTCGATCGCCTGGAAGATGATCCAGTTCCCGTCCGGGCTGAAGTACTGTTCCCCGGCCTTGAGGAACCGCTCGCGCTTGGTGATCTCCACGGCGTGGCGCAGGAGCCCGGCCTCGGCGGGCGACGGGGTCGCGGCGGGCTGGGCCGGACTTGCGCCGGGGCTCGGGGCGGCCGGGGGTTGCCCCTCCGGGCCGCAGGAGCCGAGACCGGCGGTCGCGAGCAGGACGGAAGTGAGCAGGTGTGGCATGCGCCGATTGTTGCACGCTCCGACCCGTACCGTTGCCCGCATGCCCGAGGTCCGCATCATCGCCCGCGGCGAGGGCTACGCCGTCGTCGACAAGCCCCCCAACTTCCTGAGCGTCCCCGGCAAGGGCCCCGGGAAGCAGGACTGCGCCGCCGCCCGCGTCCGCGCCCTCTTCCCCGACGCCACCGGCCCCCTGGTTGTCCACCGCCTCGACTGGGAGACCTCGGGCCTGCTCGTCTTCGGACTCACGCCCGACGCCCAGCGGGCCCTGTCGCGCCAGTTCGAGCGCCGCCAGGTCGAGAAGGCCTACGTCGCGCTCGTCGAAGGGCGCGTGGCCCCCGACGCCGGGCTCATCGAGGCCCCGATCCGCCTCGACGTCGAGCACCGCCCGCGCCGCGTCGTCGACCACGCCCTCGGGCAGACCTCGACCACGCGCTTCCGCGTGCTGGCCCGCGAGGTCGACCGCACGCGCCTGCTGCTCGAACCCGTCACGGGGCGCACCCATCAACTACGAGTCCACCTGTCCGCTCCGCCGGAATCTGGCGGTCTCGGGCACGCGATACAGGGGGATGTGCTGTACGGATCGGAGGCCTCGCGGCGGGGCGAGTTCCCGCGGCTGATGCTCCACGCCTTCCGCCTGTCCTTCCTGGAGCCCGGGACGGGGCGGCGCGTGGCGTTCGAATCCCCGGCGCCGTTCTAGTTCGCGTCAGGCACAGGCACTGTTGCAAGCCCCAAGTGTGATCCCCGGACTCGCTCTCGGTCAGCACCGAGGAGCCGCCCAGCCGGCTCCCCGGTGGCGCGACGGGCGGCGAATCGTGCGCCTGACTTCTGCCTTCGATCCGTGCCACCGAGGACCGCTCGGGGTCCTCGGTGCGCCCCGCTTCGAAATGCATGCTGCTCACGCCGCGCCGTCAATCGCGCAGAAGGCCCGCGAGTTTCACCTGCTCGCGCGTGGGCGGGCGGGTGTACGCCGCCAACTCCTCGGGCAGGCTTCGCAGACCGCGCCGCCTCGCCTTGGCCACGGCGTAGTGCAGGGAGGCATGCACCCGCAGGTTCACCCTCGGCGTGACCTCAATCCCGTGCTCGCGCATCGCCTCGAGCGCGAAGCGCCAGGCGTGGAACTCCTCCAGGCAGCGGAGCTTGTACGTTCCCAGCCCGATGGCATGGTGCCCGATCTCGTGCAGGAAGACCGCGGCGGACACCGGGCTCTTGGGCAGGGGCGCCTCGATCAACCGCGACACGCACCCGTCGGTGGACTCGACCACCCACGCCACGCCCGACATGCTGCGCCGCCAGCGCCGCACCCGCACCGAATGCCGCTCGAGCATCCTGCGCGTCATCGCTTCGTACCGGGCCGACGCGACGGTGGGGGCGCCGGGCTTGCGCCGCGCCTTTCGGCGCGCTGGCGATGTTCGCGGCGTCGGCTGTCCCGCGAACAGGAAGTCCTGGATCCACCTCAGCACGCCCCGCCTCCGTCGATCCGCCCGAGAACCTCATCGGCCCGGGGGCGAGCGCCCGCCGAAAACTCAGGCCACGACATCGGACGCTTCCCCGCGGGCTGGAGTTCCACGATCCGCACCGCCGACCCGCCACCGCACGCCACCACCCCGGCCGCCGGGTCCACGATCCTCCCGGGTTCGCCCGCCCATGCCGCCTCAGCGACGCGCAGCAGCTTGACCGGCCGCCCGCGGAAGGCCACGGAAACCCCGGGCCAGGGGTTCAACCCGTGCACCCGCCGGCGGATCTCCGCCGCCGGCCGCGACCAGTCCAGAAGGCCCATCTCCTTCTTCAGCTTTCCGGCTTTGGTGACCCTGGTTTCGTCCTGGGGCTCGCCGCGAAGGGTCCCCTCTTCGTGGCGATTCAGCACGTCGAGCACCAGCGCGGGCCCGTCCGCGGCAAGCAGGTCGTGCAGTTCCCCCGCCGTCGTCTCGACGCCGATGGGCCGGGTCGTCGATCCCAGGACCAGCCCGGCGTCCATGCGGTCGGCGAGCGTGATGACGGTGTTGCCCGTGACCGCGTCCCCCGCCAGGATCGCCGCGTTGATCGGCGCCGCACCCCGCCACCTCGGCAAGAGCGACGCGTGCAGGTTGATCGCGAACCGGTCGGCCATCAGCGCCCGCCCCAGCTTCTGCCCGAACGCGATCACCACCCACGCGTCGGCGTCAAGCCCCCTCAGGCGCTCCGCGACCGACGCCTCGTTCACGTCCTCGGGCTTGAGCAGCGGGACCGCCGCCAGTTGTTCCGCCGCGAACGCCCCGATCGGCGTGGGCGCAAGGTGCCGCCCGCGCCCCGCGGGCCGGTCCGGCTGCGTGACCACCGCCACGACCTCGTGCTCCGACGCCAGCGCCCCCAGCGTCGGCACCCCGAACGCCCCCGAGCCGAAGAAGACGATCCGCATGGGGGCTCCGGGCTAGAGGCGCGAGTCGAAAGTCCGTGGACGGATGCGCTCCGGGTGCCACGGGTCATCGGGCGCTTCGCCCGATGACCCGTGCGGCTGTTCGACGCCGGTCCGGACGCCGGCACGCGCGACCGCCGGGCGGATCGCCCGTGACACCCGCGGCGTCCGCCGGCGCCATGGTACACGTTCTTCCGACTCGCGCCACTAGCGCCGGGCGGCGGCCTTGCCCGACTCCTTCTCCAGGGCCCGCACCTTGGCCCGGTTCCGCAGCCGCGACATCTGCGTCATGCGGTCGATGATGAGCACGCCGTCGAGGTGGTCCACCTCGTGCTGCCAGCACCGCGCCAGCAGCCCCCCCGCGCTCGCCGTGAACTCCCGCCCGTGAAGGTCCGTCGCCTTCAACGTGACGATCGGCGGCCGAAGCACGTCCCCCCGGATCTCCGGCAGGCTCAGGCACCCCTCCTCGTACGGCTCGGGAGCCCCGGCGAACGCCGACAGCACCGGGTTGACATACACCACCGGCCCGCGCGTCGCCGTGGGAACCTCGCCCGACGCCGACCGCTCCTTGTCCTCCGGCACGTCCGCGACGAACAGCCGCCAGGGCAGCCCGACCTGCGGAGCGGCCATCCCGATCCCCTCGTGCTCGCGCATCACCTCGAGCATCCGGGCCGCCACCGCCCGCACCTCGTCCGTGATCTTCTCCACCGCCGACGCCCGCAGGCGCAGCGCGGGCGCGGGGTACAGCACAAGCCTCAGCGTCGCGGCCTCGACGGGCATCGGCCCATCGTAGCGACCGCCCTCCTCTCGTTCGTGTGGGACAGGCCCGTGCCACGACTGTTCGGCCTTGCGAACAGTCGTGCCGCCCCCGCCGCGCACGACGGCGCCCCCGCGGCACAGTCGCGGCACCCTCCCAACGGTGGGACAGGCCCGTGCCACGACTGTTCGGCTCTGCGAACAGTCGTGCCGCCCCCGGCGCGCACGACCGTGCCCCCGCGGCACAGTCGCGGCACCCTCCCAACGGCGGGACAGGCCCGTGCCACGACTGTTCGGCTCTGCGAACAGTCGTGCGCCCTCGCCGGACACGACTGTGCCCCCAGCGGCACAGTCGGGGCACCCTCCCAACGGCGGGACAGGCCCGTGCCACGACTGTTCGGCCTTGCGAACAGTCGTGCGCCCCCGCCGCGCACGACCGTGCCCCCGCGTCACAGTCGCGGCACCCTCCCAACGGCGGGACAGGCCCGTGCCACGACTGTTCGGCTCTGCGAACAGTCGTGCGCCCTCGCCGGACACGACCGTACCCCCGCGGCACAGTCGTGGCACTCGGTCCGGGCGGGACAGGCCCGTGCCACGACTGTTCGGCTCTGCGAACAGTCGTGCGCCCTCGCCGCGCACGACCGTACCCCCGCGCGG
>Ga0194127_10000639_pt1 | contig 55367 bp, 64 predicted proteins | sample TA2KigC100mmetaG_FD_148624 | JGI IMG/M metagenome (GOLD analysis project Ga0194127, IMG submission 148624) | Freshwater microbial communities from Lake Tanganyika, Tanzania - TA2015036 Kigoma Deep Cast 100m | ecosystem: Environmental > Aquatic > Freshwater > Lake | place: Tanzania: Lake...
CCCCGGTGGATCTGATCAGACCGACGGCGATGATCGCCGTGCCGTGGCTGCTGGTGTTTGTGCAGCCCGATCTGGGCACCTCGCTGGTGTTTGCGGCGGTGCTGCTGGTGATGGCCTTCTGGTCGGGCATGCCAGCGGCCTGGGTGCTGCTGCTGCTCTCGCCCTTGATCAGCGCCATTGTTGCGGGGGTGTGGGCCTGGGGCCTGCTGGGCTGGATCCCGCTGATGGGTTGGCTGGCCTACAAGAGCCTGCCCTGGAAACGCCTGGCCCCGGCTGTGGTGATCGCGATTGAAGGCGCCTTTGCCATCGGCACCCCATGGCTGTGGAGCAACGTGCTCCAGCCCCACCAGCGGGCCCGGCTGACCATGTTTCTGGATCCGTCCCAGGATCCGCTGGGAGGCGGGTATCACCTGCTGCAGAGCACGGTGGGCATCGGCTCAGGTCAATGGTTCGGCCTGGGGCTGATGCACGGCTCCCTGACCAAGCTGCGCTTCATTCCAGAGCAGCACACCGATTTCATTTTCAGCGCCCTGGGCGAGGAAACCGGGTTTCTCGGTTCAGCCCTGGTGGTGATCGGTTTTGCGGTGCTGATGTGGCGCTTGCTGCAGATTGCCGACCGGGCCACCAGTGACTTTGAGGCCTTGGTGGTGGTGGGCATCGGTGCGATGTTGATGTTCCAGGTGGTGGTGAACATCAACATGACCATCGGACTGGGACCGATCACCGGCATTCCCTTGCCCTTTCTGAGCTACGGGCGCTCGGCCATGTTGGTGAACTTCATCGCTCTGGGGCTGGTGTCCTCGGTGGCAAGACGCGGCCGCAAGAGCAGCACAAGGCGATGAGCCTGCAGCGCGTGCGAGAGCTGCTGGGCCAGGGCGTGGCGGCTGGCCAGGGCGATGACGACGCCGTCAGGCGCCAGTGGTGGGCGGCGCTGGCCACCCTGCAGGACGACGTTCTGCTGAACCGCAGCGAACTGAGCGGGGTGTGGCTGGCGGCGCCACTGCCGGCTCTGTTTGATCCGCAGGTGCTGCTGCAGCTCAAGGGGTGGATCTGGGCTCCGGCAGAACTCGATCTGCTGCTCAATGCCCCACCGGCACTGCTGCCAGGCGGTGGCGACAGCGGTCAGGCAAGCGCCAGGCAGCTTGGCCAGTTCACACGCCTGCCGCTGCGCGATGACGACGGCACCGACCCACTGCTCGTGGTGCTCACCCCCACGCTGCAGCTGGCAATGGCGGTCGACGGCCCCCCCGGGGCACGGCGGCTGCTGCTGCGCTTTGAGCCGGCGCTGCTATCGGAGGTTCTGGGCCTGATCCATGAGCGTCTGGAGCAGACCGATCGCGACGCCGCTGCTGCGTTGCGTCAACAGCTGCAGGAGCTGGGGCCGCTGCACAGCGATGAGGCCATGGCGCTGCAGTTCTGGAGCAAACTCGCAGCCCGCCTGGCAGCCATGGCGCCCAGCGTCACCCTGCAGCCGGTACTACTCAACGAGACAGCCGAATCCCCTGAACCACCCGATCCAAGCGGCGAGCTGGCCCTGCTTGAGGCGATCACCCATGAGGTGCGCACGCCGCTGTCGACCATTCGCACCCTGATTCGCTCGTTGCTCAAGCGCAGCGACCTGAGCGCGCTGGTGCGCCAGCGCCTCGAGCAGATCGACGGCGAGTGCAGCGAACAGATCGACCGCTTCGGTCTGATCTTTCTGGCTGCCGAGCTGCAGCGCCAAAGCTCAGCTGATGGCCGCGGTGAAAGCCAAAGCCTGGCCCGCACCGACCTGGCCGCCCTGCTGCGGCAGATGCAGGCGCTGTGGCAGCGCCAACTGAGCCGCCGCGGCCTGCTGTTCGAGCTCAACCTGGCCGAAGATCTGCCGCTGGTGCTGAGCGATCCCGCTCGCCTCGAAACGATGCTCGGCGGCTTGATCGATCGCTTCAGCCGCAGCCTGCCCGGTGGCAGCACCGTGCAGCTCAACCTGCAGGCCGCCGGCAGTCGCCTGAAGCTTCAGCTGCACTGCGACCGCAGCGGCGAAGGCAACCAGCAGCAGGAGCAGGTGGGACCGGTGCTGAGCTGGAACCCCACAACCGGCAGCCTGCAGCTCAGCCGTCAGGCCACCCAACAGCTGTTTGAACAATTGGGCGGGCGGCTGACCGAACGCAGCGGCAGCGGGCTGACCGTGTTCTTCCCGGTTTGTTGACGGGGTGTGAAGAGTGCGCCGCCGTGGCGCGAAGCGCCAAAATCACGGTGCTACCTTCCGATCGAACGTCTGCCGATCCCTCGCGGCATCGCCATGAGCGCAACCCAGCTGAAAGGTCAACTCCCGAAGTACATCGGCAGCACCGGTGGCCTTCTCAATGCCGCTGAGACCGAAGAGAAATACGCCATCACCTGGACCAGCACCAAAACCCAGGCGTTTGAACTGCCCACCGGCGGCGCCGCTGAGATGCATGAAGGCGAGAACCTGATGTATTTCGCCCGCAAAGAGCAGTGCCTGGCCCTGGGCACCCAGCTGCGCACCAAGCTCAAGCCACGCATCGAGGACTACAAGATCTACCGGATCTACCCCGGTGGTGACACCGAATTCCTGCATCCCAAAGATGGTGTGTTCCCCGAGAAGGTGAACGAAGGCCGCGCCATGGTGGGCCACAACCCCCGCCGCATCGGTCAGAACGTGAATCCTTCCGCCATCAAGTTCACAGGCAAGAACACCTTCGACGCCTGAGCCGTTCTGGCCAACCCTTAGAAAGGCGGGGCCCGTGGCCCCGTTTTTTTTGCCCATCGGACGCGCCATGCCCAGCCCTGCCCGCGCTTCGCAACGCTCCGCTGCAGACGACGCCCTGTTCTGTCAGCAGCTTGCTGCCGGCTGCAATTTCATACCGCTGAGCCGCCGCTGGCCCGCCGATCTGGAAACACCGCTGAGCACCTGGCTCAAGGTGGGTGCGGCCAGCTCCCATGGGGTGCTGCTCGAATCGGTCGAAGGCGGCGAGCAACTGGGCCGCTGGAGCTTTGTGGTCAGCGACCCGCTGTGGATCCTCACCAGCCGCGGTGAACGCAGCGAGCGCCACTGGCGCGATGGCCGGCTCGAGCAGCTCAGCGGCAATCCGTTTGTGCTGCAGCAGCAATGCCTGGCCCCCCTATGCAGCGGCAGTGTTGAAGGGTTACCGCCCGTGGGCCATCTGTTTGGCTTTTGGGGCTACGAACTGATCCGCTGGATCGAGCCCAGCGTGCCGGTGCATCCCAGCGCCGCCGATGCTCCCCCGGATGGCTGCTGGATGCTCGCCGACACCCTGCTGGTGTTCGACCAGATCAAGCGCCAGATCACCGCGGTGGCCTACGCCGATCTGAGCGCCGGTCAAGACGCTGAGGCCGCCTACGGCGATGCCCAGGGACGCATCGATGCCCTCGAAGCGCGCATGCATGAACCCCTGCCCGCCGGGGTGAGCCCGCTGAACTGGCATGACGCTGGGCCTGGCGATGTCGATCGCAAGCTGCAGATTCAAAGCAACTTCAGCCAAAGCCACTTTGAGGCTGCTGTGCGCACCGGGCGCGAGCACATCGCCGCTGGAGATGTGTTCCAGCTGGTGCTCAGCCAACGGCTCGAGACCCGCGTCAGCAGGGATCCCTTTGATCTGTACCGCAGTCTGCGGATGGTGAACCCATCGCCCTACATGGCGTTCTTCAACTTTGGCGGCTGGTATCTGATCGGCTCCAGTCCTGAAGTCATGGTCAAGGCCGAGCCCAACCCTGGCGGTGGGGTCAATGCCTCGTTGCGGCCGATTGCCGGCACCCGCCCGCGCGGCAGCAACGACGCCGAAGATGCGGCCCTGGAAGCCGAGCTGCTGGCCGATCCCAAGGAGCGGGCCGAGCACGTGATGCTGGTCGATCTGGGCCGCAATGACCTGGGCCGGGTCTGCCGTGCCGGCAGCGTGCAGGTCACTGATCTGATGGTGATCGAGCGCTACTCGCACGTCATGCACATCGTCAGCCAGGTGCAGGGGCAACTGGCTTATGGCCAGTCGGTGTGGGACCTGCTGATGGCAGCCTTCCCCGCCGGCACCGTCAGCGGGGCGCCCAAAATCAGAGCCATGCAGCTGATCCATGCGCTCGAGCCCGATGCCCGCGGCCCCTATTCGGGTGTCTACGGGTCCATTGACCTTGGCGGTGCGCTCAACACAGCGATCACCATTCGCACCATGGTGGTGCTGCCCGATGGCAGCGGCGGCTGGCGGGTGCAGGTCCAGGCCGGCGCTGGCGTGGTGGCCGATTCAAAGCCCGAACTCGAATACCAAGAGACCCTCAACAAGGCCAGAGGCATGCTCAAGGCACTGGCCTGTCTGCAATGAGCACACCCTTGCTGCTCAAGGGGTTCGAGGTCGAGATGTACACCGGCCGCCCCGACGCCACGGTGGTGGGCTGCGCTACCGAGGCGGCCCGCGAACTCGATGGGTTTGTCACCGAGCCTGACCACCGCAACCTCGAATACGTGACCGCGCCCGAGGCCAGCTACGCCGCCCAGCTGCAGCTGTTGCTGGAGCCCAGGCGGCGGCTGCGCAGCTGGCTGGCACCGCGCGGCCTGACGCTGCTGCCGGGCAGCACCTTGAGCACTGGCGACAGCAGCCGCTTTGAGCGCTCTGACCCGAGCAATCCCTACCACGGGCATATCGAGAGCACCTACGGCACGCGGGTGGTCACCGCCAGCGTGCACATCAACCTCGGGCTCACCGACATGGAGGAGCTGTTTGCCGCGCTGCGACTGCTGCGCTGTGAGGGTGGGTTACTGCTGGCTCTCTCGGCCAGCTCACCGTTTCTGGACAACCGCGCCACTGGCGCCCACTCGCAGCGCTGGCTGCAGTTTCCCCTGACCCCGGCAGCTGTGCCGCTGTTCCTGAGCCATCAGCACTACATCGACTGGATGGAGCAGCAGCTGGCGGCAGGCAGCATGCAGAACGTGCGCCATTTGTGGACCTCGGTGCGGCCCAACGGCGACAACCGCCCCCACGACCTCAATCGGGTGGAGCTGCGCATCTGTGATCTGATCGCTGATCCAGCCGAGCTGCTGGCGGTGACCGCCTTTGCCGAGCTGCGTCTGCACCAGCTGCTGCGGCAGCGCGCCCTGCACGACCCCCTGCAGGCGAGCCGCCTGACTCCCGAGCAACTGGCCGCGCTTGCCGACGCCAACGACCGCGCCGCGGCCGCCAGCAGCCTGGAGGCGACCTTGCACAACTGGCGCACCGGCGAGCCAATCAGCTGCCAGCACTGGTTGCAACAGCTGCTCGATGAGATGGCCCCAGTGGCTGCCGAATTCAACCTCGCCGCTGTGCTGCAGCCGGTGCAGACGATTCTCGAGCAGGGCAACCAGGCCATGCGCTGGCTTGCCAGGCACCAAAGCGGCGAATCGATTGCCGCGATTGTGGCCAGCGATGCCGCAGCGTTGGCAGCGCGGGAGGAAGCTTTGGGATGATCATGAACCAATCCGCTTCCATTACCGCCATCACCTCCACGACGAAGCGGCCTTCTGATCCACTTGCCATGACCAGCGCGCCGCCGGTGCGCCGGCTGCTGGGCGAGCGGCTCGAGCTTGTCGAGGAGCTCTGGCAGGCCGTGCTGCGCAGTGAGTGTCCGCCAGAGCAGGCCGAACGCCTGCTGCGGCTCAAGCAACTGGGCGAACCCGAATCGAGCCCTGCTGATTCGAGCTCAGCGATTGTGGCGCTGATCCGGGAGATGGATCTGGCCGAGGCCATCGCCGCTGCGCGTGCGTTTTCGCTGTATTTCCAGCTGGTCAACATCCTTGAGCAGCACATCGAGGAGGACAGCTACCTCGACAGCCTGCGCGGCCAGGACGAGCCGCAACCGGTTGATCCCTTTCAGCCGCCGCTGGCCAGCCAGGTGGAGCCGGCCACATTTTGTCAGCTGTTCGAGCGGCTGCGCAGCCTCAACGTGCCCCCGGCCCAACTCGAGCAGCTGCTGCACGATCTGGATCTGCGGCTCGTGTTCACAGCCCACCCCACCGAAATCGTGCGCCACACGGTGCGCCACAAGCAACGGCGGGTGGCCCATCTGATTCAACGGCTCGAGCAGGCCGAGGGCCTGACCTTTGACGACACCCTGGTGATCAGACGCCAGCTCGAAGAGGAGATCCGCCTCTGGTGGCGCACCGATGAGCTGCACCAGTTCAAGCCCACGGTGCTCGATGAGGTCGATTACGCCCTGCACTACTTCCAGCAGGTGCTCTTTGACGCCATGCCCCAGCTCAGGCAGCGGCTGCGCGCAGCCCTGGCGAGCAGCTATCCCGATGTCGAGCCACCGCGCGACGCCTTCTGCACCTTTGGCTCGTGGGTGGGCTCCGATCGCGATGGAAACCCTTCGGTGACCCCCGAGATCACCTGGCGCACCGCTTGCTACCAGCGCCAGCTGATGCTGGAGCGCTACATGAAATCGGTGAGTGAGCTGCGCGACCAGCTCAGCATCTCGATGCAATGGAGTCAGGTCAGCCCGGCGCTGCTCGAATCGCTGGAAATGGACCGGCTGCGCTTCCCCGAGATCTACGAAGAGCGCGCGGCCCGTTACCGGCTCGAGCCCTACCGGCTCAAGCTGAGTTACACCCTCAAGCGGCTGCAGCTCACCCATCAGCGCAACCAGCAGTTGGCAGAAGCCGGCTGGGAATCGCCCTGCGACGGTCAGACCGGGGTGGTGAATGCCTTTGATCCCCCCTCGGCCACCCCCGAGCTGCACTTCTCGTCAGCCGACGAGTTCAGGGCCAGCCTGGAGCTGATCGCCGAAAGCCTGGTCGCTACAGGCCTGAGCTGTGAGCCGCTGCAGACCCTGATCAGCCAGGTGCACATCTTTGCGTTCTGCCTGGCGAGTCTCGACATCCGCCAGGAGAGCACCCGCCACAGCGATGCCATCGACGAGCTGAGCCGCTACCTGCAACTGCCGGTGCCCTACGCCGACATGGGCGAGGAACAACGGATCGCGTGGCTGCTGAGCGAACTGCAGACCCGCCGGCCGCTACTGCCCAGCTCGGCCCGTTGGAGCGAAGCCAGCGCCGAGACCTTTGCGGTCTTCCGCATGCTCAAGCGCCTGCAGCAAGAGTTCGGCGAGCGCATCTGCCGCACCTATGTGATCTCGATGAGCCACACGGTCTCCGACCTGCTGGAGGTGCTGCTGCTCGCCAAGGAAGCCGGCCTGGTGGACCCCCAGACCCAACGGGCTTCGCTGCTGGTGGTGCCCCTGTTTGAAACCGTCGAGGACCTTCAGGGCGCACCCGCGGTCATGGAGCGTCTGCTCAATGAACCCTTCTACCGCCGCCTGCTCGAGAACGGCAGCGAAGCCGGCCTGCCCCTGCAGGAGGTGATGCTCGGCTACTCCGACAGCAACAAGGATTCGGGCTTTCTCTCGAGCAACTGGGAGATTCACAAAGCTCAGATCGCGCTGCAGCAGCTGGCCAACCAGCAAAGCGTCGCCCTGCGGATCTTCCATGGCCGCGGCGGCTCGGTTGGCCGGGGCGGTGGACCTGCGTATCAAGCGATCCTGGCCCAGCCCAGCGGCACCCTGCGCGGACGCATCAAGATCACCGAGCAGGGCGAAGTCCTGGCCTCCAAGTACGCCCTGCCCGAACTGGCGCTCTACAACCTCGAGACCGTCACCACGGCCGTGCTGCAGAACAGCCTGGTCTCCACCCCCGTGGATGACACACCCAGCTGGAATGCCCTGATGGCGCGGCTGGCGGCACGCTCACGCAGCCACTACCGCACCCTGGTGCACGACAACCCCGAGCTGGTGGCTTTTTTCCAGCAGGTCACGCCGATCGAGGAGATCAGCAAGCTGCAGATCTCCAGCCGGCCAGCCCGGCGCAAGGGCGGAGCCCGCGACCTCTCGAGCCTGCGGGCCATCCCCTGGGTGTTCGGCTGGACCCAGAGCCGCTTCCTGCTGCCCAGTTGGTATGGCGTCGGCGCTGCCCTGCAGGAAGAGCTCGACAACGACGCCGGCCAACTCGAGCTGCTGCGACTGCTGTATCAGCGCTGGCCGTTCTTCCGCATGCTGATCTCCAAGGTGGAGATGACCCTGGCCAAGGTCGATCTTGACCTGGCCCATCACTATGTGCAGACCCTGGGACGCGCCGAAAACCACCAGGCCTTCGAGCAGATCTTTGAGGCCATCGCCTCCGAGTTCACCCTGACCCGCGATCTGGTTCTGCAGATCACAGGCCATGGCCGCCTGCTCGATGCCGACCCCGCCCTGCAGCTGGCGGTTGATCTACGCAACCGCACGATCATCCCGCTGGGATTCCTGCAGGTGGCCCTGCTGCGGCGGTTGCGCGAGCAGAACCGCCAGCCGCCGATGAGCGAAGCCGCCAGCACCGATGCCGACGGACGCACCTACAGCCGCAGCGAATTGCTACGCGGCGCGCTGCTGACCATCAACGGCATTGCCGCCGGTCTGCGCAACACCGGTTAAGCCGCGCCTTGAGCCTTCCCTCACTGTTGATCCCGTTTCGCCTGCAACCCCCCAGCCCGCGCCTGCCGGATGGGTACAGGCTGTTGGAGAACCCTTCGCTGACAAGCGAGGCCCTCAACCCGCTGCTGTGCCAAAGCGGCGAAACAGCGCGCAGCAGCGCCTGCTGGCAGGCGGTCCTGGCCCGCAGCAGCTGGCACTTCGGGGTGCTCAGAGAGAGCGACGCCGCCCTGGTCGGATTTGTGCGCATCACCAGTGATCTGGCGCTCAACGCCAACCTCTGGGACCTGTGCGCCGATGAGGGCGACGCCGCCCAGCAAGAGATTTATGCAGCTCTGGTGGGGGCTGCCTTAACGCGGCTGCGGCGCGAGCTGAGCGGTTGCAGCATCTCGCTGGCGGCAGCACCTGCAGCCCTGCAAGCGCTGGAGTCGCATGGCTTTGTGATCGACCCCGGAGGCATCAGGGCCATGGGTCTGCCCCTGCGTTGAGGCGACATTGAAGAGCTTCTTCGTTCCGGCGAAGAAGCAGCAAACGAGCATGGAGGGACTCGAACCCCCGACACTCAGAACCGGAATCTGATGCTCTATCCAACTGAGCTACATGCCCACCGCCGTTGCCGGCTGGGCCTACCTTAACCGCTCACTGCATCAGGGCGATTCGGCTGCAACGCCTGGAACTGCTGCGCTTTCGCAACATCAGCGCCCTCGATCTGACGCTGGACGCCCCGCGTCTGCTGGTGCTGGGCCGCAACGGTGAAGGCAAGTCGAACCTGCTCGAGGCCGTCGAGCTGCTGGGCAGCCTGCGCTCCCACAGGGCCGGCCACGACCGCGATCTGATTCAGCAGGGCGAAGCTTCAGCGCGTCTGGTGGGCACCACCGCCAGTGGCGATGGGCTAAAGCTCGAGCTCAGGCGCAGCGGCGGGCGCCAGGCGGCGCGCAACGGCAAACCGCTCGAGCGCCAGCATGAGCTGCTGGGCAGCCTGCGCTGTGTGGGCTTCAGCGCCCTCGATCTGGAGCTCGTGCGCGGCGAACCGTCGCTGCGGCGTCACTGGCTCGATCGGGTGGTGCTGCAACTCGAACCGGTCTACAGCGAGCTGCTCAGTCGCCACGGCCGCCTGCTGCGCCAGCGCAGCCTGCTGCTGCGGCGCCCGCCAGAGCCTGCGGCGCTGGGCGATCTGCTCGATGCCTTCGATGCCCAGCTGGCGCTGGTGGGCACCCGCCTGCACCGGCGGCGGCAGCGCGCCCTGGCGCGCCTGGAGCCGCTGGCGGCCCGCTGGCACGAGCGGCTTAGCGATGGCCTTGAGCAGCTGCAGCTGCAGTACCGCAGCGGCAGCCAGCCGCCTGCCGATGACAGCGAGGCGGCCTGGTGCCAAAGCCTGGCCGAGCAGCTGCGCGACCAGCGCGCCCAGGAGCTGCGCCTGGGCCAGTGCAGCGTGGGCCCCCAGCGCGATGAAATCGAGCTGCGGCTGCAGGGCCAGCCGGCCCGCCGCTTTGGCTCGGCTGGGCAGCAGCGCACCCTGGTGCTGGCCCTCAAGCTCGCTGAGCTTGAGCTGGTGCAGCAGGTGGTTGGCGAACCACCCGTGCTGCTGCTCGACGACGTGCTGGCCGAGCTCGACCCCGGCCGTCAGCAGCTGCTGCTCGAAGCCGTGGGTGAGGGGCACCAGTGCCTGGTCAGTGCCACCCATCTGGCGGCCTTCAGTGGCGGTTGGATCAAGGCCAGCCAGGTGGTGACCATGCAGGCGGGCGTGATCGCAACCGGCGCTCCGGTGAGCCTCTGAACACCACCCGTACGTGGCGCCCCCGGTTCACCAGGACCGCCACGTATGGTGGTGGGCTTGTGCGCTTCATCCCTTGATGAACCAGCTCCTCTCCAGCCTTCATCCCAACCCCGGATGGGCCGGCAGCAGCACCATTGATTCCTCGGACTCCACAGCCGTCTCAGGCCAGACCAACACGTCTGACACCGTCGGCAAACACTGCATTCTTGAGCTCTACGCCTGCAACCAGGAGCGGCTCAACGACGAAGCTTTTCTCAGGACCGCCATCACCGATGCAGCCAAACGGGCTGGCGCCACCCTGTTGCATCTGGTCACCCATCACTTTGAGCCCCAGGGCGTGACCGGCCTGGCCCTTTTGGCCGAATCGCACATCTCGATCCACACCTGGCCCGAATCGGGCTATGCAGCCGTTGATGTGTTCACCTGTGGTGATCACACCATGCCCGAGCGGGCCTGCCAGGTGCTGATCGAGGCGCTCGAAGCCGGCGATCACAAGCTCACCAGCTTCCGCCGCGAAACCCCGACCGCGATCGCGGGGGCGCAGCGCGAACCGGCTCTGGCGGCCTAGGACCCGCTGAGGGCCCGGTTGAGCTTGCCGCTCACCAGGCCCTCCAGATCCAGGCTCACCGCCGTAAAACCCAGGTTCAGAAAGGCCTGCACCAGCTCCTGGCGCAGGCCTTCTTGTTGTAGATCGAGCAGCAGGCTCGGCAGGTCTGATGCAGCCAGTTCGATGCGCGCGGTCTCGCCCTGACAGCGCACCCTGAGTTCGCGCCAGCCGCGCTGCCGCAACCACGCTTCGGCGGCGCCCACCTGCTGCAGCCGCGACGCACTGATCGGCTCGCCATAGACAAAACGTGAGGCCAGACACGGCTGGGCGGGCTTGTCCCACCAGGGCAGCCCCAGCGCCTTGGAGAGCTGCCGCACGCCGGCTTTGTCGATGCCCGCATCGGCCAACGGCGAGAGCACGCCGGCTTCACGCGCCGCGGCGATGCCGGGGCGGTGATCGCCCAGGTCATCGCGGTTGACCCCATCGAGCACCACCGCACCACCGGCAGCCGCGGCCAGTGGCCCCAGCAGGCGGTGCAGTTCGCGCTTGCAGGCGTAGCAGCGATCGGCTGGGTTGCTGCTGTAGGCCGGATCATCGAGCTCAGCGGTGGCCACCTCCTGATGCCGCAGCCCTAGCCAGGCGGCTTGCTGGGCCGCCTCGGCGCGCAGATGGGGCGCCAGAGCAGGCGAGACGCCCGTGATCGCCAAGGCCGCCCCACCCAACTGCTCAACGGCAAGGGCCGCCACCAGGGCGCTGTCGACCCCGCCCGAATAGGCCACCACCACCTTCTGATGGCTGCGCAGCCGGGCTCTCACCTGCTCGAGCGCCTCAGCCAGGTGTTGGGGCAACGGCTCGAGAGCACTGAATGGCATCACCGCGGCACTGCGGGGTCAGCCTCGATCCTGGCAAGGCCCAGGGCTGAGTGAGCCGGCAGGGCTCGGTAGCATCCGCCCATGAGCAGCACCCAGACGCCGCAACGGGGCACCGGCCGGGGCATCGGCATTCGCACGGCCGCCGGCAGCGACGAGCGCGCCCATGGGCAGCTGCACGTCTATGACGGCGAGGGCAAGGGCAAGAGCCAGGCCGCCCTGGGGGTGGTTCTGCGCACCATTGGCCTGGGCATCTGCGAGCAGAAGCGCACACGGGTGCTGTTGCTGCGCTTTCTCAAAGGGCCCGGCCGCACCTACGACGAAGACGCCGCCATCGACGCCCTGCAGCAGGGCTTTCCCCATCTGATCGATCAGGTGCGCACCGGCCGCGGCGACTACTTCACAGCCGAAGAAGCCACCAAATTTGACCGCCAGGAGGCGCAGCGCGGTTGGGACATCGCCAGGGGCGCCATCGCCAGCAACCTGTACTCGGTGGTGGTGCTCGATGAGCTCAACCCCGTGCTCGATCTGGGCCTGCTCGATGCCGACGAGGTCTGCCGCACCCTGGCCGCCAAACCCGATGGCATGGAGGTGATCTGCACCGGCCGCGGTGCGCCGCGCCAACTGGTGCAACTGGCCGATCTGCACTCCGAAATGCGGGCCCACCAGGGCGAAGACGGACTCGATGGCATCGAGATCTACACCGGCGAAGGCAAGGGCAAATCGACCAGCGCCCTGGGCAAGGCCCTCCAAGCCATCGGCAAGGGCATCAGCCAGGACAAGAGCCATCGGGTCTTGATCCTGCAGTGGCTCAAGGGGGGCAAGGGCTACACCGAGGACGCCGCCATCGCCGCCCTGCGCGAGAGTTACCCCCACCTGGTGGACCACCTGCGCTCCGGCCGCGACGCGATCGTCTGGCGCGGCCAGCAGCAGCCGATCGACTACGTCGAAGCCGAGCGGGCCTGGGAGATCGCCCGCGCCGCCATCGCCAGTGGTCTGTACAAGACCGTGATCCTCGATGAGATCAACCCCACGGTCGATCTTGAGCTGCTACCCGTCGAGCCGATCGTGCAGACCCTGCTGCGCAAGCCCGCCGAAACCGAGGTGATCCTCACCGGCCGCTGCAAGCAGCGCCCCGCCTACTTCGATCTGGCGTCGGTGCATTCAGAGATGGTGTGCCACAAGCACTACGCCGAACGCGGCGTCGACCTCAAACGCGGGGTGGATTACTGAGGTGTGATGGTCAAGGCCCGAGGGCCCCAACCGGCATGACATCAATCCCATCAGGCCGCCGGTAGCCGTAACCGGAGCCGCACACCACCGCCAGGAAGGCAGGGCTGCCACTGCGGCTGGTATCAATCTGACTGCGGAAACGCAGCAGCGTGGCTGCAGCCTGGTCAACCTGAGCTGGGCCGAGCTTGATTTCAAGCGCCCCCCAGCGACCATCATGGAGCTGCACGATGGCATCCACTTCACGACCACTTTTATCGCGATAGTGGAACACGTCACCGTTTAGCGCCTGACTCAGCACGCGCAAATCACGGATCACGAGCGACTCAAACAGCAGCCCCAACCATTCAAGGTCTTGCAGCAATCGCTCAGGGCTGCCGCCCAGGGCTGCCACCGCTAGCGAAGGATCGCAGAAATGGCGCCGCGGGGCCTGACGCAGGGCGGTTTTGGAGCGCAGATGGGGCTGCCAGGCGAGCTGGTGTTCGATCACCATCAAGCGCTCAAGGGCCAGCAGGTGCTCTGCCACCGTGCGCGGATCGAGGGGGCCATCGACCCCGCCGGCATCGGCAGCCAGGGTCGAGAGACTCACCTCGGTTGCCACGTTGCGCGCCAGCGAGCGCAACAGTGCTCCCAAGCGCTGGGGATCACGGCGACGTCCATCCAGGCGCTGCACATCCACCTGTCGCACCTGCTCGAGGTAGTCGCGGGCGCTGCGGCAGGCAGCCGGCAAGGGTCGCTCCAGCTGAGCAGGCCAACCACCACGACAGATGAGCTCGCACAGGTCGGTGATCGAGAGACCAGGATCAGCGCAGTGGGGGGCCTCGCCTGCCAGCAGAGCCGCCAACGACACGCTGCCAACCCCGGCGCCGCTCTCGAACAGGGTCATCGGCCGCAACCGCAGGAAGGCAAATCGGCCAGCTCCAGTGTGGCGCTGAGCATCATCCGCCGGCACCGCCGAGCCGGTGAGCAGAAATTGCCCGGGTGCTGCAACCGCATCCACGGCCCGCCGCACGTGATTCCAGAGGCTGGGCTCCACCTGCCATTCATCCAGAAGACGCGGCCTCGCTCCGGCCAGCACTAGTGCCGGATCCACCGCCAGGGCCTGACGGGCATTGGCATCCACATCCAACAACACGGCCGAAGCAGCCAGCTCCTGGGCCGCGCGGGTCTTACCGCAAGCCTTAGGCCCTTCGATCACCACCGCACCGCTGGCCTGCAGGCAGAGCTTGAGTTCGGCATCGGCGATGCGCGGGAGGTAACCGCTTGCCATGGCGCACAGCCGCTAATGCGTGTTTCGGCTCAAGACTAATGCATATTTTGGCGAGCTTTCAATGCCTGAAATGTCGGCCCCGCTGACCCTCTCCTCTTATGTGATGGGTTTGATCAGCGCGCTAGGTAAAGAGCTCTGGAGCAGCGGGGATTGTGCAGATGAGTGAGATCAGTCCGCAGCAGAGCAATTCGCCAGCGGCTCGGCATCGATCTTTAGGCCGATTCGTGAGTCGCGCTGAATCAGCAGATCGCGATCAATATCGAGGCACTGACGGATCAACTTCCTGGCTCCAGGCGTCGATGCCGCCGCTCACGTTGATGCCCTCGATGCCGTGGCGCGCCAGGGCGATCAGGGCTTTGGCGCTGCGGCCGCCGAGCTTGCAGTGCACGTACAGCTGTTTGCCGGCCGCCAGCTCACGCACGCGATCTACGGCAGCGCCGCTTTCGATCTGATCCAACGGAATCAGCTCGGCCCCAGGGATCACCGCAATCTCAGCCTCGGGTGGATTGCGCACATCGATCAGCAGCAACGCGCTGGTGTCACCCTCGAGCAGCAGCTTGAGCTCGCTGACGCTGATGCTCTCGACCGCACCGGCTTCTTCGGTGCCCGGAGCGCTGCCGCCGACGCCGCAGAACTCCTGGTAATCAATCAGCTTGTCGATCACGGGACGCTCGGGGTTGGGGCGCAGCTTGAGCTCGCGAAACTTCATGCCCAGGGCATCAAACAGCAGCAGACGCCCGCTCAAGGTGGTGCCGATGCCGGTGATGATCTTGACCGCCTCGGTGGCCTGGATCACGCCGATGATCCCGGGCAGCACGCCCACCACGCCACCCTCGGCGCAGGAGGGCACCATGCCCGGCGGCGGCGGCTCGGGGAACAGGTCGCGGTAGTTCGGGCTGGCGGCGTCGAGGTTGAACACCGTGGCCTGCCCTTCAAAACGGAAGATCGAGCCGTACACGTTGGGCTTGCCCAGCAGCACGCAGGCGTCGTTGACCAGGTATCGGGTCGGAAAGTTATCGGTGCCGTCGCACACCAGGTCGTAGGGACGCACGATCTCAAGGGCGTTCTCACTGCTGAGAGCGGTCTCGTAGAGATCGACCTGGCAGTGGGGGTTGATCTCGAGGATGCGCGCCTTGGCCGATTCGATCTTGGGCTTGCCGACCCAGCTGGTGCCATGGATCACCTGGCGCTGCAGGTTGCTGTGATCGACAACGTCAAAGTCGACGATACCGATCCGGCCCACCCCGGCAGCGGCCAGATACAGCAGCAGCGGTGAACCCAGACCACCGGTGCCGACGCACAGCACCGAAGCGGCCTTGAGGCGCTTTTGCCCCTCCATGCCCACCTCAGGGAGGATCAGATGCCTGGCAAAGCGCGCCACCTCATCGGGGCTGAGCGCCACACCGCTGGTGTCAGGAGGAAGCATGGCTCAAGAAGAAAGCACGACGGCCGCGCTGCCGCCGCCGCATCAATCTGCCATTGTCCATGGCAGCGGCGTCGGCGCTCTGAGCTTGCCGTCCTCGGCAGGTTCATCAAGCCACCAGAACGCCCACTGCCAGCGGCAACTGTGGCCTTGCGGCAGGTCCGCCAGTGCTCCCAGGGGGGTCCCAATCAACATCAGGGCTGGGGCCATGGTGAGCTGACAATCAAGCTCCGAAGGCACAGGGTCGCTGCTGGGGTGACTGTGCGCCACGCCGATCACGCCCAAACCCCGCTGCCGGCACCAGCGCTGCGCGTGCAGTTGCTCCCTGGGGTCGAGCGCAAAACGGCGGTGGCGCTGCGCAGGATCGGGCCAGCAGTTCAGGCAGGGCCAGATCTGCTGCACACGGGTGCAAGCAGCGGCGCTGCCAAGCAGGAGCGCGCAGCCCTCTGCCGGGCTGGCAGCGCCCAAAACGCTCTCCAGAGTGATCAGGGCGCCGCGATCAACGGTGATCCGAACTGGCGTAATTGAGGTCACCCCGATACATTGCTGGAAAGTTTCTGGCAAGACCTCCTTCCTGGTCCATGAGCGACTTCAATCACGACGCTGCCGAACAGGGCCAGGTTGAGCCACTCGCCTCTGCGCAAAACGCTGATGGCGCAGGCGATTCAGGTAGCAAGTTTACCGAGCGCTACGGCGAGATCCTCAGCACGATCAATCAGACCCTCGACACCCTCGACTGGGATCAGATGGGCCGTATCGGCAAGGCTGCCGGTGTGATTTTTGCGGTGGTCGTCGCCCAAATCCTGATCAAAGGGGTCCTGGACACGATCAATGTGATCCCCTTGGTGCCTGGTCTGCTTGAGCTGCTGGGCCTTGTGGTGGTCGGGCAGTGGAGCTGGAAGAACCTCAGCACCAGCGAGAAGCGCAACGATGTCGTCAATCGCATCCAGACCCTCCGCAAGGAATACCTCGGCTGAGGAGCTCAGCCGAGCAACCGCTCCATACAGGCCTGGGCCTGCTGCCGGTAGCCACCGCCAAACAGGTGGGCGTGGTTGAGCAGGTGATACAGGTTGTAGAGCTCAAGGCGTCCTCTGGAGCCGGCAGGTAGGGGCCATTCGGCCTCATAGGCGCTGAAGAACTGGGGCGGGAAGCCGCCAAACAGCTGCGCCATGGCCAGATCCACCTCGCGGTCGGCGCGGTAGATCGCCGGGTCAAACAGGGCCGCGCCGCCGCCCTCGAGCAGCCCGGCATTGCCGCTCCAAAGATCGCCATGCACCAGCGCTGGATCGGGGGTGTGATCAGCCAGCAGCTGCCAGGCGCGCTGCAGCAGTGCAGCAGCGCGGCCGAAAGGACGGCCTGCTGCCTGCGCCAGATCGAACTGATGGCCCAGGCGCTGCTCGACAAAACAGAACACCCAGCTCTGCTGCCAGCTGTTGGGCTGCGGGGTTGCGCCGATGAAATTGGCGCAGTGCCAACCAAAGCGGCCCTGCCCAGGCCCGCAGCGCAGGCTCTGGCGATGCAACTGGGCCAAGCCCTGACCCAGCTGCTGCCAGGCGCTTGGAGCAGGACCTGGGGCCAGGGCCAACCAAGGCAGCAGCAGCACCGCCTGCTGGTCCACCACGCTGCAGGCCAGCGGTATGGGGATCTGCAGGCCAGGTGGAGCCGCAGCCGCCAACGCCCTGAGGCCATCGGCCTCAGCCTCAAGCAGCGGAAATGCCGCAGCTTGATTGCTTTTCAAGAACAACCTGCGCCCATCACAGAACTCCAGCTGCCAGGCGTTGTGAATGCAGCCACCGGCCACGGGGCTCTGCTGGCGCAGCGGGACGCCCACCTGCTGCTGCAACCAGCTCACCAGCGCCTCGGGCATCACGGCTGTCGGGGGCAGCTGCCAGCATGCCCCCATGCGCACTGCGGCCCCACACACCCCCGTCGATGTGGCCGTTGTGGGGGCGGGCATTGCCGGCCTCAGCGCTGCGGCACTGCTGGCCAAAGCTGGGCTGCAGGTGGTGCTGCTCGAAGCCCATCACCAAAGCGGCGGCTGCGCCGGCACCTTCAGGCGCGGCCCCTGGACCTTCGATGTGGGCGCCACCCAGGTGGCCGGCCTTGAGCCCGGGGGCATTCATCAGCGTCTGTGGGCCCATCTGGGCCTGCCGCCCCTACAGGCCTCGCCCCTTGACCCCGGCTGCGTTGTCGATCTGGGTGACGGGACAGCGGCGGTGCAGCTGTGGCGCGATCCGCAGCGCTGGCAGCAGGAGCGGCAACGGCAATTTCCAGGCAGTGAGCGCTTCTGGCAGTGGTGCGCTGCCGTGCATCAGGCCAACTGGGCTTTTGCAGGCCGCGATCCGGTGCTGCCGCCGCGCAACCTCTGGGATCTCGGCCAGCTGCTCAAAGCCATCGGGCCTGCCAACCTGGCCAGTGGCCTGCTGAGCGCTGCCACCGTTGCTGATCTGCTGAGCTGGAGCGGCTGCGGCAATGACCGGCGCCTGAGGCGCTATCTCGATCTGCAGCTGAAGCTCTACTCCCAGGAGGACGCCAGTCGCACAGCTGCGCTCTATGGGGCCACCGTGCTGGCGATGGCCCAGGAGCCCCTGGGGCTGTGGCACCTGCAGGGATCGATGCAAGAGCTGAGCAGCGCGCTCGAAAGCTCACTGCAACACAGCGGCGGGACGCTGCTGCTGCGGCACCGGCTTGAGCGGCTCGAACCTCCAGCAGCCTCTGGCCACGGTGCATGGCAGCTGCAGGGCACAGCGGCCGGGCAGCAAGCGTTCGCCCTGGCGGCCCGTGATGTGGTGCTCAGCCTGCCGCCCCAGAGCCTTGAAACCCTGCTGGAGCCCCAGCACGTCCCCAGGGGGTACAGGCACCGGCTGCAGCACCTGGGCGAACCCTCGGGGGCCCTGATCTTCTACGGGGCCGTGGCGCGGGCGCTGCTGCCGCCCGGGTGCCCAGGGCACCTGCAGCTCGATTGGAGCGAGCCGGGCCCCCTGTTTGTCTCAGTCAGCCACGAGGGCGATGGCCGCGCCCCTGCGGGCCAGGCGACGGTGATCGCCAGCGTGTTCACCAAGGCACGCCCCTGGTTTACAGGCGAGCTGGCCGATCACAGCAACCGCGAGCGCCACAAACGGCTGTTGATGCAGCAGATCCAGCAGGGTCTGCAGACCCTGCTGGGCATCGAGTCTGAGGCGTGGTTGCACGGCGAACTGGCCACGCCCCGCGCCTTTGCCCACTGGTGCGGCAGGCCCTATGGCTACGTGGGCGGCCTGGGCCAGCACCCCAGCCGTTTTGGACCGTTTGGCTTGGCCAGCCGCACACCGCTGCCTGGGCTGTGGCTCTGCGGTGATTCGATCTACCCCGGTGAGGGCACTGCAGGGGTCAGCCTCTCGGCCGTGATGGCCTGCCGGCAACTGCTGGCCGCACGCGGGCAGCAGCTCAACCTGCCTTGACGCTTCTGGCGAACATCAGGGGCTGGCGGGTCGATCAACAAAGTCAGCACGCAGTCGCTGGCTCTGCCTGAGCTGCTCCTCCAGCGCTGGCCACAGGCCCTGCTGCACCTGCTCGCTGAGCTCCGCCAAGCACTGGCTGTAGGTCTGCAGGGCAGCTGCAACGGCCTGTTGATTGCTGCGGGCCATCAGCAGACCCAACTGCGGATTGCCGCCACCCACGCGGGTGGTGTCGGCAAAACCCGTCGAGGCCAGGCTGCGCACCAGTTGAGCCAACTGGGGGCCGGCACCGGCGGCAGCCGCACCGCGATCAGCCGCGTGCAGCAAAGCCGCCGACACCAGCACCGGCAGATGGGAGATCAGGGCCACCGCCTGATCGTGCTCGGCTGCATCACAGCTGATGCAGCGGGCCCCCAGGGCCACCGCCAAAGCGTCCACGGCAGCCAGCGCCTGGGGCTCGCTGCCAGCAGCGGGCGTGAGCACCCAGGGGCACCCAGCAAACAAACCGGTCAGCCCGGCCTCGACCCCGGCACTGGCGGTGCCGGCCATCGGATGGCTGGCCACAAAGCGCGCGTGCAGGGGCTGCCAGCGCTCCAGCACCGGCGCCTTGACCGACCCGACATCGGTGATCACCGCTGCAGGGGGCAAGGCTGCCACCAGCGCCGGATCTGGTGCCAGCAGCTGATCCAGAGGCAGAGCCAGCACCACCAGGCCGCACCCGGCAAGCACACTGGGATCGGTGGCAACCCGATCGACCAGACCGCGCTGCAGGGCCCGCTCGGCGCTCTGCTGGCGATGGGCCACACCATGGACAACCACCCCCTGCCGGCGCAGATCGAGGGCGATCGAGCCTCCGATCAGGCCCAGACCGACGATGCCCACGGGCGAGGAGCGCCAGGCATCGGCGGCGGCACAAGCTTGCGTGGGCATCAGCGGTGCGGGGCGAACAGGGCGCTCATCCCAGCTTCCTACGATTCCGCGATGTTGGAAGCCCATGCCCACCAACAGCTCAAGGCCCTGCTGCGGCAGGAAGCCAGTGCGCTCTGGCCCCATCACCTCAGCCTCAGCCGGCTGGTGGGTCGCAGCCTGCGCCGCGGCGACCACAGCCTGATCCGCCTGGCGGTCGGCAGCGACCCCAGCTGGTGGATCGGTCTGTTGGTCCCCATGGCCCTCAGCGAAACGCCCCTGGCCCTGGTGGTCACCGACAGCCAACGGCAGCGCCTGCTGCAGGTAGAGCTGCCGCGGCTGGCCCGCGCCGGCATTCCACTGGCCTGCGCAGAAGGCCCCCAGCCCCCTGCAGCAGGGGTGCTGTGGCTGCTCAACCATGCCGAACTGATCGAAGCCTGGCGGCAGCAGCAGCTGGCTGAGCGTCAACTGGTCCTGCCCCATGCCGAGCGGCTCGAAGAGCTGCTGCGCGCAGCCCTTGCTGTGACCGTTGAGCCTCACCACTGGGACCAGCTGCGCCGCAACATCCCCTCTGCTGAGGCGTCGTTGCTGGAGCTGCATGAGCGGCTCAATCGCACCGTGCTGGCCGCACCGCGGCACCCTGGCGGGCGCATTGCCCTGGGCGATCACGATGAAGCCCCCCTGCGCCAGCTGTTGGCGTTGCTGGGACCACTGCCTCGCCCCTGGGAGCGCTGGCTCAGTGCCCAGGGGCAAGGCTGGTGCAGCTGGGCCGAGCTCAATCCAGCGCTGCTGCAGTGGACGCTGCAGCGCCAACCCCTCGATCCACTGGAGGCGCTGGCGGGCCTGCTAAAGAACCGCGGCGCGATCGTGATCGGGCAGCTGCCGGCGCAACGCGCCGCTGAACCGTTGCCGACGGCTGCGCTGCAGATGGGCCTGAACCCCCAGGTGGATGTGCGCCTGGGCGAGCCACCGTTGGCTGATCCACTGCCCCTGTACGCGCCACTGCGCCAGCCGCTGCCCAACAGCCCGATCTATGGCGAGCACCTGCTGCAACAGAGCCGCCGGTTGATGCTGGCCCAGGAGCGCCTGAGCGTGGTGCTCGTTGACGACGAGCTGCTGCGCCACCAGCTGACCAGCGGCTTGGCGGGCGAATTTGGCAGCCGGGTCGTGCACGAATCCACGGCTGTCGAGAGCAATGCCGTGCTCTGCGCGCGCTGGTCCTGGTGGCTTGAGCAGCAAGAACGGCTGCCCCTGCCATCACAACTGGTGGTGGCGCTGCTGCCGATCGCGAGCCTGGAAGATCCCCTGACCGCGGCGCGCGTCGCCCAGCTACGCCAACTGGGCCGTGACTGGTTTCGCGAGTTGCTGCTGCCCGACGCACTGCTGCAGCTGCAACATGCAGCCGCCAGCCTGCGCAACCAGGGCGGCCAAGCTGGCACGCGGATGGCCATTCTCGATGGACGACTCCGCGGCCGCAGCTGGGGTCAGCGCGTGTTGCAGTCGCTCGAACCGTGGGTGAACCTGAGCCGACTGCTGCCCAACTGAGCCGCTCGGATCTGCCGTTAGCGTTGCCACACTTGTTGGCGGTGATCAGGCCGCTGTGCACCGCATGGGGGAAGCCAAACGCCGCAGCGAACAAGGGTTGCCGCCCCGCAAACCCAAGCCCAGCGCCGCGGCCAGCTCCTCTGGCAGCAGCTGGTGGAACCCCACGTCAGGCAGCACCGGTGAGCGCTTTGTCGCCCTGACCACCCGCGGAGCATGGATCGGCATTGGTGCGCTGGTGCTGTTCTGGGTGACCGTGCGCTTTGTTGGCCCAGCAGCAGGTTGGTGGACCCTGGCGGACGGCTGAGAGCCCAATCACACAAATCGGAAGAAATCCTTAAACTGGGTTGACCTTCCGGTCTCCGCCATGTTTGGCCGTTTAGCCGAGCAGTACCGCAGTGTTGTCGAAGATCTCGTTCTGAGCCTGCAGGCCCTGGCCGCGAGCCTGAGCGCGGCTGGGCACACCGCGAGCTGCTACGTCTGCGGCGACGGCCGCGACGGGCACGGCGCCTCATTTGTGGCCAACCTCTCCCCAGCTGCCAGCAACAACCACATGGTGCGTTTTCTGGTGTCGGATTTCGGCATCAGCTGGGTCGAGTCGCGCGATGGTCACGAACTGGTGAAACTGGAGGGTGCAGAGGCCATTCAGGAGCTCGGGCGCATGGCTGAGCGCCTGCGCCCGGGCCAGCCAAGCGCCGCTCTCGAGCCCCCATCGGCCGACTGGCCGCAAGCACAACCCCGCAGCGCCCTCCACCAGAACGCTTGAAGCGACAAAAAAGGGGCTCCGCGGAGCCCCTTTTTTTTAGTGCCGCGGCCCTAACTGGCCTGGGGCAGCTCCTCCAGCGGTGCTGCAGCCGCAGCCTTGGCCGCAGCGGCCAGCGGCTTCATGGAGTTGGCCGTGACTTCAGAACCCTCGGTGAGCTTCTGGCGGGTGAGCGACTCGATCACCTCGCGCTGATCTGGGTTCTGCTCAAGCCACACGATCGTGTTGTCGCGGCCCTGGCCGATGTTGTCGCCTTCGTAGCTGTACCAGGCGCCCTTGCGGGTCACCACACCGGTCTCTTCCGCCAGATCGAGCAGGCAGCCCAGGGTGCTGATGCCGCGGCCAAACAAGATGTCGAACTCGGCAATGCGGAAGGGAGGTGCCACTTTGTTCTTGGCAACCTTGACCTTGGCGCGGATGCCGTATTCCTCTGTGCCGCGCTTGAGGGTCTGGATGCGGCGAATATCGAGACGCACCGAGGCGTAGAACTTCAACGCATTACCGCCGGTCGTAGTCTCAGGGTTGCCGTAGGTGACGCCGATCTTCTGACGCAGCTGGTTGAGGAAGATCACCGTGCATCCCGATTTGCCGATGTTGCCAGTGATCTTGCGCATCGCCTGACTCATCAGACGGGCCTGGCTACCCACCGCCAGATCACCCATTTCGCCTTCGATCTCAGCCCGTGGGGTGAGCGCGGCGACCGAGTCAACCACCACGATGTCGACCGCGGCAGAACGCACCAGCTGATCGACGATTTCAAGGGCCATTTCGCCGGTGTCGGGCTGGGACACCAGCAAATTCTCAATATCAACGCCCAGGGCAGCGGCATAGACGGGGTCCAGGGCATGCTCAGCGTCCACAAAGGCAGCCACACCACCGCGGCGCTGCACCTCAGCAATGGCATGCAGGGTGAGCGTGGTCTTACCGGAGCTCTCAGGGCCGTAGACCTCGACAACCCGACCCTTTGGGTAGCCCCCACCCAGGGCCAGATCGAGGGTCAGCGCACCAGTGGAAATGGTCTCCACCCGCATGCGGGAGGCATCGCCCAGGCGCATGATCGAGCCCTTGCCGAAATTGCGCTCGATCTGGTTGAGGACCAGCCCCAGGGCCTTGTCCCGCTCAGGCGAGCTGGCAGCAGGGGCAGACGTGGACGACGAAGAAGCAGGCACGGCAGCAACAGAGGTCGAGGTGACACCCGCACGGGGGCGGGAGATGGATGTAGCGGGGGCAGCGGCAGGAGGCGAGGAATCCGGGATGGACCCCGGGGCGGCCTTGGAATCAGCTGGCATGGCTCAAAGCAGAAACAGAACAGCGCTCAAAACGGAGCACGGCAGGCCGCAGGGGCATCCTGCGACCACCAGAGAACAAGTGCCACCAAAAGCGGCCAGCGTTTCAGGCGGCGCCCTCCCAACCAACAGGTGATTAGTACGCGCGTACTGTAGCGCTCAGGGCCAGGTTGCCAAGGGGGCGGCAAAGCGCTCGGGCGTGAGCCAGCTGATCGAAACCGGCAGGTTCTCGCCGTCACCAGGGCCCAGATAGCCCCACGACACCAGATAACAGCGCACCGCATCAAGACCAGGGCGACGGCGCACCGCCTCAAGCGTGGGCCTGCGGTCTTCGATAAAGCGGATCGGAGCGCTGTTGCCAGCGGCCCCCTGCTTAGTCAGCAGCCGCTCGAGCACGTCAGGCTTGCTGCCGGCCTCGTGGCCGAACAACGCCAAGGGCGCCAGATCGGCAGCAGCCAGCAGCTCCCTGGCAAAGGCCTCCCCCTTGGTGGTCAGCACCATCCAGGCGGCGCCTTCTGCAGCCAGTGCTTGCAGCCGATCGCACACCCCTGGATAAAAGCGATGGCGCGCCAGCCAGGCCCGGTGATCACTGGCGATACCGGCGCTGCGAAACGCCTCAAGGGCCTGTTGCAACAGCTCAGGAGTGCAGCGCCAACGCTGCAGGGCAGCAGCAAGCGCGCCGTCGTAATCGGCGCGTACAGCAGCAAGCTCAAAGCCAGGCAAGGAGAGCTCGGCCGCCATCAGGACCATCTCCCAGCCCTTGTGGATCAGCGGCCTGAGCTGCGCGAAGGCCGCTGGGGCCACCTCAGGAAGCCCAAGAGGGCCCACCAGTTGCTCAGCGGCCCCCCGGGCAGCCCACCAGTACTCAGGCATGCCATCGATCAGCACACCGTCGAAATCGAAGACCAGCAGGGGACGATGGGTCAAAACTGGGCCGCTAGGATTCGAACCTAGGAATGGCGGGACCAAAACCCGCTGCCTTACCGCTTGGCGACGGCCCAATGGACGCTCGGCGACGCCGGCGTCCTGCTAGTTACCCATAGCGGCCTGCCGCTCGTCAACAGCCCTGGATCAATCCAAGTCCAGGGGAAAGCCAAGGCTCCACCAGGGCCTGGGCCTGCCGCAGAGCATCGGGCCAGAGATCGGCGCAATCGAGCAACCGCAGCCCGCGCTGATGGGCCTGCTGCAACCAAGGCTGCAAGCGCCGCCGTGCTTCACCGCCAAAGGCCACTCCTGCGGCCCTGGCGCGCAGATTCTGACGATCCAGCTCGGCATGGGTCTGAGCATTGGTGCCACCAGCCAGCTGCAGAGGCCCTGGCGGAGCCAAGCGGCCCAGACGCGCCAGCAGCCGCACGGCCTCGCGGGCCGGCGCCGGCCCCAGATCACCGCTCATGGGCTTGCCATCGAGCTGCCACAGGGGCCTGAAGCCCGCTGCACGCAACAGGGCGAAACGCGCCCACAGCTCTTGAGCCAGAGCGTCGGGCGGCGCAGCGGCAGCTGGCGCCATGCTGACCGCCACCCTCTGCAGGGGTACACCGCTGGCAGCCAACTGCTCCAGACGCTGGGCAAAGGCCGGCAGGCGACCGGCCTGGCAGTGCAGCTCCAGCGCATTGGGCTGCAACTCGGCCAGCAGTGCCGGCACATCGGCTGCAGCCAACACCTGCGAGCGCTCCTCGATCAAGCCCAGCGGACAGGCCGGCAGACAGCGGCCGCAGCCATAGCAACGCTCCTCGAGCACGCCCTCGTGGCCCGTGGCGGCAACGCCGATCGCCAGAGCGGGGCAAACCCGCTCGCAGGGCCGGCGGCAATCGGCAGGGCAGCATGCCGGGTCAAACCAGGCCTTGCGGAAGTGTGGATCCGGTCCATCACTGAGGCTGAGCATCAACCAGGGGACGCCAGCTCCGCGACCCTGGGCCCAGGCCATACCGCGCCTGACCGCGGCCACCACACCGCGATCGGCTGCGGCATCGATGCACTGAACCCCGGCCAGGGCATACAACCCGGCAAGGTCCTCGATCGCAGCGAGATCCTGATTGCTCGCCCCGCAGATCAACTTGACCCAGCGGCCCTGGGCCAGGGCCTGCTCAGGCTGCAACAAGCTGCTCGAGGGGCTGCCAACGGAGCTCACGGGCACCGCCCATTTCGACGACCAGCTTGAAGCGGGGCTCACGGCGTGTGAGCGCCAGCAAGGAGCTGAGCTCAGCCTTTGAGAGCACCTGGCCTTCGAGCAGCCACAACAAGACGGGGGCGTTGCCTTCGAGCAGAGCGCCGAGCTGAGGCATCACCCGCTGCACCTCACCGACTGCGGCACCGCGGCCAACGCTCTGATGACCGAGGTGCGGTGGGCGCACGCCATGAAGGCTGAACAGGTAGGCCTCAGGATCACCCAGCCCCCGGGCCGAGGTGAGCTGAGCCCGATAGCCAGCTGCCCGCATGCGGCGCAGCAGCCGGGTCTCGGCGCCGCCCTCCAGTGGCGCGAATACTGCAAGGGCGCCACAGCGCTCCAGTTCTTGCTTGAAACCGCGACCGGAGAGCAGCAGGGGCATGACCTGTATCGCTTGGCACCGCAGCAGTCTGGCAGCTGGGGCAGGGCCCTGGTCACGGCAGCCGCTCAGCAGATTCGACAGGGAAGGGAGACAACCCATGGGGTATGTTGGCTGACTGTGCTGTGAATCTGTGCCCGACCGCTAGCCGGGCCTCCAGATCGCGGCACACAGTCACCAGTGGTGGTGACTGTCCACGGCCCGCACAGGACAAGCTGATCCCGCAAGGGTTTCAACGGACACTGTCGAGAAACTGCTCGAGCGCCGCGGCGACAAAGATCATTCAACGATCTCTGTCAGCTGCCCGGTTCAAGCAAGTCTCAGCCGCGCTGATCAGTGGCACTGATCTGGTCTTGCTAGCCCTTTTGAAGTCTCTGTCATTCCAAGGCCCCGCTTCCGTTCATACGGATGCGGGTAGTGCGGCGACAAGCCCTCAAAACTGCAAGTCCTGAAACCAGTGGCGCGTTCAGCACCGCCGATCGCCTTCGCGCTTTTGGCTGTTCAGCTGGCGTCTTTCTCGGTCCTATGTCTATTGGCATCCTCGGGAAGAAGCTGGGCATGTCCCAGTTCTTCGATGACGAGGGCAGATCCATACCGGTCACCCTGATCGAAGCTGGTCCCTGCCGCATCACCCAACTCAAGAGCGCAAGCACCGACGGCTACAACGCTGTTCAGCTTGGTTTCGGCGAGATCCGCGACAAGCTCGTCAACAAACCCGCCAAGGGCCACCTGGCCCGCTCGGGAGACGAGCTGCTGCGCCACCTCAAGGAATACCGAGTTGATTCCGTTGATGGTCTCGAGCTCGGCGCCAGCGTCACCGTCTCGGCCTTTGAAACAGGCCAGAAGGTGGACGTCAGCGGTGACACCATGGGCCGCGGCTTCGCTGGTTACCAGAAGCGCCACGGCTTCAGCCGGGGCCCCATGACCCACGGTTCGAAGAACCACCGTGAGCCAGGTTCGACCGGCGCCGGCACGACACCGGGACGCGTCTATCCCGGCAAGCGCATGGCTGGCCGTTACGGCGGCAAGCAAACCACCACCCGAGCTCTGACGATCCTGAAGATCGACGTCGAGCGCAATCTGCTGGTGGTCAAGGGTTCGGTGCCCGGCAAGCCCGGCGCCCTGCTCGACATCCGTCCGGCCAACCGGGTCGGCGCCAAGTCAGGTAGCTGAGGAGGAGATCAACCATGGCTAACTGTGTAATTCGCGATTGGCAGGGCAAAGAGGCCGGCAAGGCCAGCCTTGACCTCAAGGTCGCCAAGGAAACCTCGGCCAACGACCTGGTGCATCGCGCCGTCGTGCGGCAACTGGCCCATGCCCGTCAGGGCACAGCCAGCACCCTCACCCGCGCCGAAGTGGCCGGCGGCGGCCGCAAGCCCTACAAGCAGAAAGGCACCGGTCGCGCCCGCCAGGGCTCGATCCGCACCCCCCTGCGCCCGGGTGGTGGTGTGGTCTTCGGCCCCAAGCCTCGCAGCTACACCCTGGCGATGAACCGCAAGGAACGTCGTCTGGCCCTGCGCACCGCGCTGATGAGCCGTGTCAACGACCTCATCGTGGTCAAGGGCTTCGGCGTTGAGCTCAAGGCACCCAAAACCAAGGAGATCACCGCAGCTCTTGGTCGCTTCGGCATCGCCCCTGGCGCCAAGGTGCTGGTGATTCTCGACAACGCCTCCGAGGCGGTGCGCCTGTCGGTGCGCAACCTTGAGAAGGTCAAGCTGATCGCCGCCGATCAGCTCAATGTGTTCGATCTGCTCAACGCCAACTCCTTGGTGGTGAGCGAGGAGGCACTCGCAAAGATTCAGGAGGTCTACGGCGATGGCTGAGCGTTTTTCTGGCCGGCTCGCGGATGTCATCCGCAAGCCGCTGATCACTGAGAAGGCCACCCGTGCCCTCGAGCTGAACCAGTACACCTTTGAGGTGGATCACCGCGCCGCCAAGCCCGACATCAAGGCGGCGGTCGAGTCGATGTTCGACGTCAAAGTCGTCGGCGTCAGCACCATGAACCCACCCCGTCGCTCGCGCCGGGTGGGACGCTTCGCCGGCAAGCGCGCCCAGGTCAAAAAGGCCGTGGTGCGTCTGGCCGAGGGCAGCGCAATCCAGCTGTTCCCTGAGTCTTGAGGGGTCTGAACTGACATGGCAATCCGTAACTACCGCCCCACCACCCCCGGCACCCGCACCCGCGTGGCCAGCGACTTCGCTGAAGTCACCGGTCGCGGGCGCGAGCGCGGCCTGGTGGTGGCCAAACACCGCCGCAAGGGACGCAACAACCGCGGTGTGATCACCTGCCGCCACCGCGGCGGCGGTCACAAGCGTCTGTACCGCATCGTCGACTTCCGCCGCGACAAGCACGGCGTCGTCGCCAAGGTGGCCGCAATCCATTACGACCCCCATCGCAACGCCCGCCTGGCCTTGCTCTTCTATGCCGATGGCGAGAAGCGCTACATCCTGGCCCCGGCGGGGATTGAAGTGGGTCAGCAGGTCGTCTCAGGACCGGAGTCACCGATCGAGAACGGCAATGCCCTGCCGCTGTCGGCGATTCCGTTGGGCTCGAGCGTTCACAACGTGGAGCTCTACGCCGGTCGCGGCGGCCAGATGGTGCGCACCGCCGGTGCGAGCGCCCAGGTGATGGCCAAAGAGGGTGACTACGTCGCCCTCAAGCTGCCCTCGACCGAGGTGCGCCTGGTGCGCCGCGAGTGCTACGCCACCCTTGGCGAAGTCGGCAACAGCGAGGTTCGTAACACCAGCCTCGGCAAAGCCGGCCGCAAGCGCTGGCTGGGCCGCCGGCCTGAAGTGCGCGGTTCGGTGATGAACCCCTGCGACCACCCCCACGGTGGTGGCGAGGGCCGCGCCCCGATCGGCCGCAGTGGTCCGGTGACCCCCTGGGGCAAACCGGCCCTCGGCCTTAAGACCCGCAAGCGGAACAAGCCCAGCAATCGGTTTGTGCTGCGGAAACGTCGCCGCACCTCCAAACGGAGCCGTGGCGGACGCGATTCCTGATGACCAACACCGCTTTGCTCTCCGCCTGAACCGCCATGGGACGTTCACTCAAAAAAGGACCTTTTGTTGCCGACAGCCTTCTGCGCAAGGTTGAAAAGCAAAACGCCGCCGACGACAAGTCGGTGATCAAAACCTGGTCGCGGGCCTCGACCATCCTGCCGATGATGATCGGCCACACCATTGCCGTCCACAACGGCAAGTCACACGTGCCTGTGTACGTGACTGAACAAATGGTGGGTCACAAGCTTGGGGAGTTCGCCCCCACGCGCACCTTCAAGGGCCACATCAAGGACAAGAAAGGAGGACGCTGAGGCCATGGCCAACACCACTGCCAACCAGGCACTTGCCCACGGGCGCTTCATTCGCGGCTCAGCCTCCAAGGTGCGCCGTGTGCTCGACCAGATCCGCGGCCGCAGCTATCGCGAGGCGCTGATCATGCTCGAGTTCATGCCCTACCGCTCGACCGGTCCGATCACCAAGGTGCTGCGCTCGGCGGTTGCCAACGCGGAGCACAACATGGGTCTGGATCCGGCTTCGCTGGTCATCAGCCAGGCCTGGGCCGACATGGGCCCATCGATGAAGCGCTTCAGGCCCCGCGCCCAAGGCCGGGCCTACGCGATCAAGAAACAAACCTGCCACATCAGCATTGCTGTGGCTCCCACCACCTGACCCCCGAGGACACCGACCGATGGGACACAAGATCCATCCAACCGGCCTGCGCCTGGGGATCACCCAGGACCACCGCTCCCGCTGGTACGCACCAAGCAAGACCTATCCGACCCTCCTGCAGGAGGACGATCGGATCCGCAAGTTCGTGCACAAGAAGTACGGCGCCGCTGGCATCAGCGACGTCCTGATCGCCCGCAAGGCCGATCAGCTCGAGGTTGAGCTCAAGACCGCTCGCCCCGGCGTGCTGGTGGGCCGCCAGGGCAGCGGCATCGAGGAGCTGCGCAGCGGCATTCAGACCACGCTTGGCGACAAGAACCGCCAGGTGCGGATCAACGTTGTCGAAGTCGAGCGTGTCGATGCAGACGCCTTCCTGCTGGCCGAGTACATCGCCCAGCAACTGGAGAAACGCGTTGCCTTCCGCCGTGTGATGCGCATGGCCGTGCAGCGGGCCCAACGGGCCGGCGTGCTGGGCCTCAAGATCATGGTGGCCGGCCGTCTGAACGGTGCGGAAATCGCCCGCACCGAATGGACCCGTGAAGGCCGCGTGCCCCTGCACACCCTGCGTGCCGACATCGATTACGCCACCAAGGTGGCCAGCACGACCTATGGCGTGCTGGGCATCAAGGTGTGGGTGTTCAAAGGTGAGGTGCTCCCCGGTCAGACCGACAAGGTCCCCGTGGGTGCTGCACCCCAACGCCGGACCAGCCGGCGGCCCCAACAGTTCGAAGACCGCTCCAACGAGGAGTGATCAGGAGGCCTAAATCATGCTGAGTCCACGACGCGTCAAATTCCGCAAGCAACAGCGAGGCCGCATGCGCGGTATCGCCACCCGCGGCAACACCATCGCCTTTGGCGAATTCGCCCTGCAGGCGCAGGAGTGCGGCTGGATCACCTCGCGCCAGATCGAGGCCAGCCGTCGTGCCATGACCCGCTACGTCAAGCGGGGCGGCAAGATCTGGATCCGCATCTTCCCGGACAAACCGGTGACGATGCGCCCCGCCGAAACCCGCATGGGCTCCGGTAAGGGCAATCCGGAATTCTGGGTGGCCGTGATCAAGCCCGGCCGCATTCTCTTTGAGATGGGCGGTGCTGACATCACCCCAGAAATCGCCAAAGAGGCCATGCGACTGGCGCAGTACAAGCTGCCCGTCAAAACCAAGTTCCTGACCCTGGCGGATCAGGAAGCCCTCGCTACTGCAGTGGAGTCCTGACCATGGCCCGCCCCTCCATCGCCGATGTGCGCAAGCTGACCGACGGCGACATCAACTCACAGATCGATGCCACCCGGCGCGAGCTGTTCACCCTGCGCTTCGAGCAAGCCACCCGGCGGCTCGAAAACCCTCACCGTTTCAAAGCGGCCCGCGTCAAGCTGGCCCATCTGCTGACGGTGCAGAGCGAGCGTCAGCGCGAGGCCTCCGCGGCCACTTCAGCCTCCTGATACCCCCCGAAATTCCCATGGCAACCAAGGAACGGGTCGGAACTGTCGTCAGCGACAAGATGGACAAAACGGTGGTCGTGGCGGTGGAGAACCGCTTCCCCCATCCCATCTATCAAAAGACGGTGAGCCGCACCCAGCGCTACAAGGCTCACGACGAAGCCAACACCTGCAAGGTGGGCGATCGCGTGCGCATCACCGAGACCAGGCCCCTCAGTCGCACCAAGCGCTGGACCGTGGCCGAGGTGCTCTCCACCTCCACCAACTCTTGAGGAGGCCGATCCAATGATTCAACAGGAAACCTTCCTCAACGTCGCCGACAACAGCGGCGCCAAGCGTATTCAGTGCATCCGCGTGCTGGGCACCAACCGCCGCTACGCCCACGTGGGCGATGTGATTGTGGCTGCCGTCAAGGACGCCATGCCCAACATGGGTGTCAAGAAGTCTGATGTCGTCAAAGCCGTTGTGGTCCGTACCAAGGCCACCCTGCGCCGCGAAACCGGCAACTCGATCCGCTTCGATGACAACGCCGCTGTGATCCTTGGGACCGACAACAACCCCAAAGGCACCCGCGTGTTCGGACCTGTCGCCCGTGAACTGCGTGAGCGCAATTTCACCAAGATCGTGTCCCTGGCCCCGGAGGTGATCTGAGATGGCGACTGCAACCCCCAAGGCCAAAACGCCTGTGCGCATCAAGATGCGCATCAAGAAGGGTGACACCGTGCAGGTGATCGCCGGCAAGGACAAGGGCAAGACCGGTGAGGTCCTGCGCACCCTTCCCTACGAGAACCGCATCGTGGTGCAGGGCATCAACCTGCGCACCCGCCACGTCAAGCCCACGCAAGAGGGCGAAACCGGCCGCATCGTCACCGAGGAAGCATCTCTGCATGCCTCCAACGTGATGCTCTACTCGACCACCAAGCAGGTGGCCAGCCGCGTGGAGATCGTCGTCGAGAAAGACGGCACCAAAAAGCGCCGCCTCAAGAAGACGGGGGAAATCCTCGATTGAGGGATCAGACGCGAACTGACCGTTCATCGCCGAACACAGATCGCACCCATCTCTGATCTGCTTCCACTCCGTTCCATTCCTGTTCACCCCAGCTTCTGACAACGCCCAGAAGCGCTCGCCCCCTCCCCCGTCATGTCACTGAAACAGCGCTACCGGGAGACGATCCAGCCCAAGTTGCTGAAAGATCTCAGTCTCTCCAACGTCCATGAGGTCCCCAAGGTGGTGAAAGTCACCGTCAACCGGGGTCTCGGCGAAGCCGCCCAGAATGCCAAGGCTCTGGAAGCCTCGATCGCCGAACTGGCCAACATCACCGGCCAGAAGGTCGTGGTGACCCGAGCCAAAAAGGCCATCGCCGGTTTCAAGATCCGCGCCGGCATGCCGATCGGCGTCGCTGTCACCCTGCGCGGTGATCGCATGTACGCCTTCCTGGAGCGCCTGATTCACCTGGCCCTGCCACGCATTCGCGACTTCCGCGGCGTGAGCCCCAAGAGCTTTGACGGTCGGGGCAACTACACCCTCGGCATCCGCGAACAGATCATCTTCCCTGAGATCTCCTTCGACAAGATCGATGCGATTCGGGGGATGGACGTCACCATCGTGACCACAGCCCGTAACGACGAAGAGGGCCGGGCCCTCCTCCGCGAGATGGGAATGCCGTTCCGCAGCAACTGAGCCCTCTTCCGGACACGACCATGGCAAACCACGACCCGATTTCAGACATGCTCACCCGCATTCGCAATGCGAGTGAGAAGCGTCACGAGACCACCAAGATCCCAGCCTCACGGCTGCTGCGCAACATCGCCAATGTGCTGCAGCAGGAAGGCTTCATCGCAGGCATCAGCGAAGAAGGCGACGGCGTGCAGAAGCAACTGGTGCTCGAACTCAAGTACAGCGGCAAGCACCGTCTGCCCACGATTCGCTCGGTGCAGCGGGTGAGCAAGCCTGGCCTGCGCATCTACAAAAACAACCGTCAGCTTCCCAAGGTCCTCGGAGGCCTTGGGGTGGCCATCATCTCCACCTCCAAAGGTGTGATGAGCGACCGCGATGCCCGCAAGCAGGGCGTCGGCGGCGAAGTGCTCTGCTACGTCTACTGATCCTGGGAGGTTGAACCATGTCACGTATTGGTAAGTCACCGATTCCGATTCCCGACAAGGTGAGCGTGAGCCTCAATGGCCTCGCCGTCACCGTGAAGGGGCCGAAGGGCGAACTCAGCCGCACCCTGCCGGACGGCGTCGAAATCGCCCAGGACGGCAACACTCTGGTGGTCTCCCCCAGCAACAGCAGCCGCCGCTCGCGTGAGCGCCACGGTCTCTGCCGCACCCTCGTGGCCAACATGGTCGAGGGCGTCAGCCAGGGCTACATCCGCAAACTCGAGATCGTCGGCGTGGGTTATCGCGCCGCGGTTCAGGGCAAAAAGCTGGTGGTCAGCGCCGGCTACAGCCACCAGATCGAAATGGTGCCCCCCGATGGCGTCACCTTCGCCGTCGAAAACAACACCTCCGTTTCGGTCTCCGGTGCCGACAAGGAGCTGGTGGGCAATGAAGCCGCCAAAGTCAGAGCCATTCGTCCGCCAGAGCCTTACAAGGGCAAGGGCATCAAGTACGAAGGTGAGCGCATCCTGCGCAAGGCCGGTAAGACCGGTAAGAAATAAGGCCCGAGCGAGCGTCACCCCTTCGTATTCCTATGTCTTCCCTCTCTCGCAAACAGCAGACTCAGAAGCGCCACCGGCGCCTGCGTCGCAACCTGAACGGCACCGCCGAGCGTCCACGCCTGGCCGTGTTCCGCTCCAACAACCACATCTACGCGCAACTCATCGACGACGCAGCGCAGAGCACGCTCTGTGCCGCGTCGACCCTCGACAAGGATCTGCGCACCAGCATCAAGACCAGCGCCACCTGCGACGCCTCAGTCGCGGTGGGGCAGCTCGTCGCCAAACGTGCCCTTGCCAAGGGCATCTCCCAGGTGGTCTTCGATCGCGGCGGCAACCTGTACCACGGCCGGGTCAAGGCCCTGGCTGACGCCGCCCGGGAAGCGGGCCTTCAGTTCTGATCCCTGCTCTCACCATGACCGAAACCAACGACCAAGTTCAAACGAACGACATTCCGGCCGCATCTGATGTGCCGGCAGCTGCTGAAGGTCAGCAGGAACGCCGCGGCGGACGCGGCGAAGGCCGTGGCGGCGACCGCCGCGGTGGCGGGGGCCGCGGCCGCGGTGACCGCCGCGGCGGCCAGGAGCGCGACTCCGAATGGCAGGAGCGGGTGGTGCAAATCCGCCGGGTCTCCAAGACCGTCAAAGGCGGCAAGAAGATGAGCTTCCGCGCCATCGTCATTGTCGGCAATGAGCGCGGCCAGGTCGGTGTTGGCGTCGGCAAGGCCGGCGACGTCATCGGTGCTGTGCGCAAGGGCGTGGCTGACGGCAAGAAGCATCTGGTCAAGGTGCCCCTGACCCGTCACAACTCGATTCCGACGCTCAGCAACGGCCGCGATGGCGCTGCCAGCGTGCTGATCCGTCCGGCTGCCCCCGGTACGGGTGTGATTGCGGGCGGTTCGATCCGCACGGTGCTCGAGCTGGCCGGCATCAAAAACGTGCTCGCCAAGCGCCTGGGTTCCAAGACCCCTCTCAACAACGCCCGCGCCGCCATGGAAGCCCTGGCTGCGCTGCGCACCCACAAGGAGACCGCCAAGGAGCGGGGCATCTCCCTCGAGCAGATCTACTCCTGAGGTCCCACCCCATGTCGATGAATCTCCAATCTCTCAAGGCCAATGCCGGCGCACGGCGCCGCAAACTGCGCAAGGGCCGTGGCATCGCCGCTGGCCAAGGCGCCAGCTGCGGCTTTGGCATGCGGGGCCAGAAGTCCCGCTCAGGTCGTCCCACCCGCCCAGGCTTTGAAGGCGGCCAGATGCCCCTGTACCGCCGGGTGCCCAAGCTCAAGCACTTCCCGCTGGTGAACCCCAAGGCCTTCACCGTGGTGAATGTCGCCAAGCTTGCAGAGCTCAAGGCGGGCAGCACCGTGAGCCTTGACTCGCTCGTCAAAGACGGCATTGTCACCAGCCCCAAGCATCCCCTCAAGATTCTTGGAACCGGTGAACTCAAGGTGAAACTGACGGTTCAGGCTGCCGCCTTTACCGCCAGCGCCCGCGCCAAGATTGAAGCGGCTGGAGGCAGCTGCGAAATCACCGCCTGAACCGAGGCCTTCACGCCGGCCTAGGGTCGTAGCCGTCTGCTGGCCCTTTTGCCTGGCAGGCGGCTTTTTTGCACTGAGCTGCGGCCTGCGCCGCAACAGCGCGTGCAGCCGTTTCTGATCACTCCCTCATTCGCGAACACCATGCTTGTCAGCCGGGGACGCAACCCCAGCGCCGGGGAAATCTTCAGCCAGCTCTTCCAGTCCAAAGGACTGCGCGAGCGGGTGATCACCACCTTGGGGCTGCTGCTGCTGGTGCGCCTGGGGATCTACATCCCCGTACCGGGCATCGATCGGGTCGCCTTTCAAGACTTTCTGCAGCGCGGCGGACAGCTGATCGGCTTTCTCGACATCTTCACCGGCGGGGGCATTTCCACGCTGGGCATCTTTGCCCTGGGGATCCTGCCGTTCATCAACGCCTCGATCATCATTCAGCTGCTCACCGCAGCATTGCCGCAGCTCGAAGAACTGCAGAAAAACGAAGGTGAGGCCGGCAGGCGCAAAATCGCGCAGATCACGCGCTACGTGGCGCTCGGCTGGGGGATCCTGCAGAGCACGGTGTTCGCCCTGATCCTGCGGCAATACGCGACCGAAGGGCTCTCAGAACCTGTCTTTGTCGTGCAGACCGCCCTGGCTCTGGTGACCGGCTCGATGGTGGTGATGTGGATCAGTGAAGTGATCACTGAGCGGGGGATCGGCCAGGGGGCCTCCCTGGTGATCTTTGTCAACATCGTCGCCACCTTGCCCAAAGCCCTGGGCTCCACCATCGAGCTCGCCCAGAGCGGTGACCGCAGCACCGTCGGTGGCATCGTTGTTCTGGCCGCGGTGTTTCTGGTCACGATCGTCGGGATCATCTTTGTGCAAGAGGGGAACCGCCGCATTCCGATCGTGAGCGCCAAACGCCAGGTCGGTGGCGTCAACCTGCTTGCTGCCCGCCAGAGCTACCTGCCGCTGAAGCTCAATGCCGGCGGCGTGATGCCGATCATCTTTGCTTCAGCGGTGGTATTCCTGCCCCTGACCATCGCCAACATCACCGGCAGCCCCTGGTTGATCAAGGTGGCGAGCCTGCTCAACCCCAACAGCAGCACCCCTTGGCTGTACGCCCTTGTGTACTTCGCTCTGATTCTGGGTTTTGGCTTCTTCTACGCCTCGCTGACGGTCAACCCGATCGACATCGCCACCAATCTCAAGCGCGGTGGGGTTGCGGTTCCAGGGGTGCGGCCAGGTTCGGCAACGGCCCAGTACCTCGGCGCCGTGCAGAACCGTCTGACCTTGCTGGGCGGTCTGTTCCTGGGGGCGGTGGCGATCATTCCATCGGCCGTTGAAGGTGCCACCCAGGTGCGCACCTTTCAGGGCCTTGGGGCCACATCGCTGCTGATCCTGGTGGGCGTGGCCATCGACACCGCCAAACAGGTGCAGACCTATGTGATCTCCCAGCGCTACGAGGGCATGGTGCGGCAGTGACCGGGCCGCAGCCTCGTTGTGGCAACGCTTCTTTGATCTTGTTTCAACTGTGACCAAACAACGCCTTCTGTTTCTTGGCCCGCCGGGCGCCGGCAAGGGCACACAAGCCCAGCAACTCGCCACTCGCCGCGGCCTTCTGCACCTGTCAACCGGCGATTTGCTGCGCGCTGAAGTCGCTGCCGGTACGGCCCTGGGGGCTGAAGCCCAGGCGGTCATGGCCCGCGGTGAGCTGGTCAGCGATGCCCTGGTGCTGGCGATTGTGCGCAGCAGGCTCGAGCATCACAGCAGCGGGGGCTGGCTGCTCGATGGGTTCCCCCGCAACCTGACCCAAGCCGAAGCGCTTGGCAGCCTGCTCAACGAGCTCGGTCAGCCCATTGAGCTGGTGGTGCTTATGGAGCTCGACGATGCGCTGCTGATGCAGCGCCTACTGGGTCGCGGACGCGACGACGACAACGCCGATGTGATCCGCCACAGGCTCGAGGTCTACCGCCAGCAGACCGCTCCCCTGATTGCTTACTACCGTGAGCGGGGCCTGCTGGAAGCCGTTGATGCCGCTGGCAGCGTCGATGACATCGCTGCGCGCATTGAAGCCCTGCTGGCATGAGCCGACCTGAGCTTGGGTGGTTGACCCATGTGATAGGTTGGCGGTTTGCAAATTCGGAGAGCACAACGCCCATGAAGGTGCGTGCCTCAGTCAAGAAAATGTGCGACAAGTGCCGGGTGATTCGTCGCCACGGCCGGGTCATGGTGATCTGCGCCAACCCCAAGCACAAGCAGCGTCAGGGCTGATCCTGATCTGCCGCTGCCCCCTTGGGCAGCTCCAACACTGAACCTTTCGACTTCAAATCCCACGTGGCAAGGATCGCCGGCGTTGATATCCCTCGCGACAAGCGGGTCGAAATCGCCCTCACCTACGTGTACGGCATCGGCCTGACGCGTGCTCAGAAAATTCTCGCCAAAACAGGCGTGAATCCCGATACACGCGTCAAGGATCTCAGCGACGCCGATGTGCAGAAACTGCGCGGTGCCGCTGAAGGCTTCACCCTCGAAGGCGACCTGCGCCGCCAGGAGGGCATGGCCCTCAAGCGTCTGCAGGACATCGGCTGCCTGCGCGGCCGTCGCCATCGCCTCGGCCTGCCGGTGCGTGGTCAACGCACCCGGACCAATGCGCGCACCCGCCGTGGCGCCCGCAAAACCGTTGCCGGCAAGAAGAAGTAAGGCCTGCCTTACGCGAAACCAGCGCTGCTCTGCCCAGGCAGATCTCCAGCTGCGTTTCCCCACCGCTCTGCCGCCTGACCGTCCCTACGGACGGTCGATGCGTCACCAGAGCGTTCTCCGTTCTCCCGATCACCTCCTGCTTCGTGCAGGCCTCCCTCCATGGCCAAGCCCGCCAAAAAATCAGGCCCCAAAAAGGCCAAACGCAATGTGCCCAACGGTGTTGCGCACATTCAAAGCACGTTCAACAACACCATCGTGTCGATCACCGATACCGCTGGTGAAGTGATCAGCTGGAGCTCCGCAGGCGCCAGCGGCTTCAAAGGCGCCCGCAAAGGAACTCCCTTTGCCGCCCAGACCGCTGCTGAAGCCGCCGCCCGCCGTGCGCTCGAGCAAGGCATGCGTCAGATCGAAGTCTTGGTGCGTGGTCCTGGCTCGGGTCGTGAAACCGCCATTCGCGCCCTGCAGGTGGCCGGCCTTGAAATCACCCTGATCCGCGACGTCACTCCACTGCCCCACAACGGCTGCCGCCGCGCCAAGCGTCGTCGCGTCTGACGACCCTTTCGCCCCAGGCGCTTCAACCCTTTTTGCCCCCTTTCGACCGTGCTGCAGTACCAAATCGATCGCATCGAGCACCAGGTCGCTGCCGACCGCTCCCAGACCGGCGTGTTCCTGATTGGCCCGCTTGAGCGGGGTCAGGCCACCACGCTGGGCAACTCCCTGCGACGGGTGTTGATCGGTGCACTCGAAGGCAGTGCCATCACCGCGGTGAGAATCGGTGGTGTCAATCACGAATACGCCACCATCCCCGGTGTGCGTGAAGACGTCCTCGACATCCTGCTCAACTGCAAGGAAATCGCTGTCAACAGCCGAAACCGTGAGCTGGAGATCGGCCGTCTGTCGGTCAATGGCCCGACCACTGTCAAGGCTTCTGACCTGCAGTTCTCTTCACAGGTGCAGGTGATTGATGGTGACCGCGCTATTGCCACCGTCGCCAAGGGTCACAGCCTCGAAATGGAGGTCCACGTCGAGCGTGGCGTTGGCTATCGCCCCGTCGATCGCCATGCCGAAGACACCAGCGCCATCGATCTGTTGCAGATCGATGCGGTGTTCAAACCCGTCAAGCGCGTCAACTACAGCGTTGATGAAACGGCGGTAGGCGAGGGCGGCTCAGCCCGCGAGCGCCTGCGCCTTGAAATCGAAACCAACGGCAGCATCACCCCCGATGACGCCATGGCCCAGGCGGCCAACCAGCTGATTGCGCTGTTTCAGCCCCTGGCCAGCCTCACCATGGTGGATGAGCCTGGCCTGGAGCCCGAGCCCTCGGCCGAGGCACAGATCCCCCTGGAGGAACTCAATCTCTCCGTGCGGGCCTACAACTGCCTCAAGCGCGCTCAGGTCAACTCCGTGTCTGATCTGATGGGCTTCAGCTACGAGGATCTCCTCGAAATCAAGAACTTCGGCTCCAAATCGGCCGATGAAGTGATCGAAGCGCTCGAGCGCATCGGCATCACCCTGCCCCAGAGCCGCACCAGCGTCTGAGGCCTGCCTCCTTAACGGCTTCGCCACCTATCCGCCGACCCCCCTGAGACCATGCGACACCAGTGCCGAGTTCCCCAGCTGGGACGTCCTGCCGACCAACGCAAAGCCATGCTGCGCGGGCTCACCACGCAGCTGATTCGCGAGGGCCGGGTCACCACCACCAAGGCACGCGCCAAGGCGTTGCGTGACGAAGCCGAGCGGATGATCACGCTGGCCAAGGACGGCAGCCTGGCTGCCCGCCGCCGGGCCATCGGTTACATCTACGACAAGCAGCTTGTGCACTCGCTGTTTGATAAGGCTCAAGAGCGTTACGGGGACCGCAATGGCGGCTACACCCGCATCATTCGCACCGTGCCCCGCCGCGGCGACAACGCCGAAATGGCGATCATCGAACTGGTCTGAGGGGACGACGGCTCTGCGGCGCATTGCCCTCTGCCTGCAATACGACGGCTCAGCCTTTCATGGCTGGCAACGCCAGCGCAATGCACCCAGCGTGCAACAGACCCTCGAAGAGGCCCTGGGGAAACTCGATCCCGCAGGGCCTTCGCTGTGTGTGGCAGCAGGGCGTACCGACACCGGGGTGCATGCCGCCGCCCAGGTGGTGCATTTTGATTGCGCGGGGCCGATCCCCCCGCAGCGCTGGCCAAAAGCACTCAATGGACGGCTGCCACAAACGATTCGTGTGCGAGCCGCCCGTGCCGTAGAGCCCGATTGGCATGCCTGCTATAGCGCCAGTTACAGGCGCTATCGCTACACGCTCTACAACGGCCGGCTGCCGAATCTGTTTCTGCAGTCGTGGTGCTGGCACCGTTACCAGCAGCGGCTCGACACCGACGCCATGGAGGCGGTGCTGCAAGCCATGCTCGGCACCCACGATTTTTCGGCGTTCATGCGCGCCGGCAGCCGGCGCCAGAACGGCATTACCACGCTGCAGCAGGTGCAGGTGCTGCGCCAGGGCGATCTGATCAGTGTGGACCTGCAGGCCAGCGGCTTTCTCTACGGCATGGTGCGCCTGTTGATGGGGCAGTTGGTGGCTGTGGGCGAAGCACGCCTGACACCCGAAGTGCTGCTGCAGCGTTGGCGAAGCCAGCAACGCAGCGCCATCAAAGAAGCTGCTCCAGCCCAGGGCTTGTGCCTGCTGGAGGTGGGCTATCCCCAGGCTGTGTTTGAACCTTCAGAGTGTTACGCTTGTCAACCGCGGTTTCAGCTGGATGTTTGTGATCCACCGTTGAATCCGGTTGCCTGACTCTGGAACACCTTCAGCCTTGGGGCTTGGGTTTTGGATGCTTCAGGCAATTGGCCTCAGCGACAGATTGCAACGTCAGTTCCGCGTCACTGCAGAGCCTTCGGGCCCTCTGCCGACCGCCTCCACCACCAGCGCTGCAGATTGCAGCCATCAACGGGTCGAGAGAGCGGCCATTGCCCTTGCTTCAAGGCCCTGACCGGCCGGGAAGTAAGGTCAATCCAGGTCCTACTGCCAGGCTCGACACCAGGCAGCACGGCATTCCGATCACCGGCCCGGCAACGACCGGACCCCACGCGGCGACATGAACAAGACACCCCTACCGTCCAGCGACACCCTCGAGCGCCAGTGGTTCCTGGTTGACGCCGAGAACCAGACCCTCGGCCGCCTGGCCAGTGAGGTGGCTCAGGTGCTGCGGGGCAAGAACAAGCCCTGCTACACCCCCCATCTCGACACGGGTGACTTCGTGATCGTGATCAACGCCGACAAGATCCGGGTGAGCGGCAACAAGCCGACCCAGAAGCTGTACCGCCGCCACTCAGGTCGGCCGGGTGGCATGAAGACCGAGACCTTTGCCCACCTGCAGGCCCGCCTGCCTGAGCGCATCGTCGAAAAGGCGATCAAGGGGATGCTGCCCCACAACGCCCTGGGCCGTCAGCTGTTCCGCAAGCTCAAGGTCTACCGCGGAACTGAGCACCCCCATGGCGCCCAGCAGCCCACCGTTCTCGCCCTCAATCCTTCCGCTTCCGCCCAATGAGCCCGAACACCGTCGTCTACTGGGGCACCGGTCGCCGCAAGACAGCTGTTGCCCGTGTCCGCATCGTGCCCGGCAAGGGGCAGGTCACCATCAATGGCCGTCCCGGTGACAACTACCTGAACTACAACCCGGTGTACCTGGCTGCCGTCAAAGCACCCCTGCAGACCCTGGGTCTGGCCAACGATTACGACATTTTGGTCAACGTTCGCGGCGGCGGCCTCACCGGCCAGGCCGATGCCATCAAACAGGGTGCAGCCCGTGCTCTGTGCGACCTGAGCCCCGACAACCGCAAGCCACTGAAGACCGAGGGCCACCTGAGCCGCGACCCCCGCGCCAAGGAGCGCCGCAAGTACGGCCTGAAGAAAGCCCGCAAAGCTCCTCAGTTCTCCAAGCGCTGATCCTTCAGCTCGCTTCGCTTCCCAGCTCGTTCCTATCCGTCATGCCGAAGGCCGACATTCACCCCACCTGGTATCCCGATGCCAAGGTGATCTGCAATGGAGAGGTGGTGATGACCACTGGCTCCACCCAGCCTGAGATCCACGTCGACGTGTGGAGTGGCAACCACCCCTTCTACACAGGCACCCAGAAGATCCTCGATACCGAAGGTCGCGTGGATCGCTTCATGCGCAAGTACGGCATGGGTGGTGGTGATTCAGCCTCAGGGGCCAAAAAGGCCGCCCCATCCAAAGGCGCTGATTCACAAGAGACGACGGAAGCCAGCGAGGAAGCTCCGGCCAAGGCCTGAGCCGCACCTGAGCTGAACCTCCACAACCGTGGAATCGCAACTGCTCGACGATCGCCTTGAGGCGGCGCGGCGCACCTTCGAGACCCTCGAAACCCAGCTGGCCGACCCCGCTGTGGCGGCCAACCCAGCCCAGCTCCAGCACCTGGCCCGCGAACGGGCCAGGCTGGAACCTTTGGTGCTTGACCAGGAGCAGCTGCACCGTTGCCGCGCCGAAGAGGTCGAGGCCAGACGTCTGCTGAAAGAGCATCGCGGCGATGCTGCGATGGAGGAGCTTGCCCAGGAAGAACTCGAGCGCCTGAGCGAAGCCATCGCCGAGCTCGAGCGGCGCCTCACCCTGGCGCTGTTGCCGCGCGACCCCCGCGATGAACGCAGCGTGATGCTCGAGATCCGCGCCGGGGCTGGTGGCGATGAAGCCGCCATCTGGGCCGGCGATCTGGCCCGCATGTATGAGCGTTACGCCCAGAGCGTGGGCTGGCGGGTGGAGCCGGTGAGCGCTTCGGAGGCCGATCTCGGTGGCTACAAGGAGCTGATCCTGGCCATCAAAGGCGAGAGCGTCTACAGCCAGCTGAAGTTCGAGGCGGGCGTGCACCGTGTGCAGCGGGTGCCTGCCACCGAATCGCAGGGACGGGTGCACACCTCAACCGCCACCCTGGCGGTCATGCCTGAAGTCGATCCCGTTGAGGTGCAGATCGATCCAGGCGATCTGGAGATCAGCACGGCCCGCTCAGGCGGCGCCGGCGGGCAGAACGTCAACAAGGTGGAAACGGCCGTTGACCTGCTGCACAAACCCACGGGCATCCGCGTGTTCTGCACCCAGGAGCGCTCCCAGTTGCAGAACCGCGAGCGGGCCCTGGAGATCCTGCGGGCCAAGCTCTACGAGCGCGAACTGGCCGCCGCCAACGCGCGCGAGCGCTCTGACCGGCTGGCCCAGGTGGGCAGCGGTGACCGCAGCGAAAAAATCCGCACCTACAACTACAAAGACAACCGCGTCACCGACCACCGGCTGGGGCGCAATTTCTCGCTTGAACCCGTGCTGGCAGGCCAATTGACCGACCTGATCGGAGCCTGCATTGCGGCCGATCAAAACCGCCAGCTGGAGGAGCTGGCAGAGCAGGCTGCCCTGGGCTGAATCAAGCGAAGCTCAGCTCAGACCGATCACGTATTTGGCCCATTCGCCGTGCCGTCCGGCGTTCATCTGACGGGTGGCTTCAAAGCTCAGGGTGCTCAGCGGCCGGTGCGGCTCATGGCGCAGGGGCATGGCGGCCTCGCGCGGGGTGCGATTGCCCTTGCGCACGTTGCAGCTCAAGCAGGCCGTGGTGACGTTCTCCCAGCTGTCTGCTCCGCCGCGGCTACGCGGGAGCACATGGTCAATCGAGAGGGGTTCCTTGGTGGTGCCGCAGTATTGACAGCGATGGCCATCGCGCTGAAACACGTTGCGGCGCGTCAGGGGCAGGGGCCGGTACGGAACCCGCACGAACTGGCGCAGGCGGATCACCGTGGGCAGCAACACATCCGGCCGGAGAGCGCGGCTGGGATCATGCTCGACGCCCTCTGCCTTGCCCTTGAGCACCATCACCATGGCGCGGCGCCAGCTGGTGATGTTCAGCGGCTCATACGAGGCATTGAGGACGAGAACCTGGCTCATGCCAGCTCCCAAGATGCACGGCATGCTAAGGGCGCTGGCAAGAAACAGATGGTGCTGAGGTTTACCCTTTGGGCTCGAACGAGGCCATGAACACGCTCCCCCTGGCACCGGAGCCCGAACCCCATGAGGCGGGCTATTCGCGCCAGCGGGCCTGGGTGGAGGTTGATGCCGGCGCCATCACCCACAACGCCGCCACCCTTGTGGGGGCTCTGGCACACGGCTGCAGCCTGATGGCGGTGGTCAAAGCCGATGGCTACGGCCATGGGGCCGTACCGGTGGCCGAGGCCGCGCTGGCCGGTGGGGCCAGCTGCTTTGGGGTGGCCACCCTGGCCGAGGGGGTGCAGCTGCGGCGCGCCGGCATGTCGGCCCCCATCCTGGTGCTGGGCAATTTGATTCAGGCCGAAGAGCTGCGCAGCTGCCTGCGCTGGCAGCTGATGCCGACCCTCAGCGGCATGCGCGAGGCGCTGCTGTGCCAAAACCTGGCCGCCGCCGCGGGACGCCCCATGCTGGTGCACCTCAAGCTCGACACCGGCATGGCCCGCCTTGGCATCGACTGGCAGGAGGGGGCGCGGCTGGTGGCAGCGATTCATGAGCTGGCCGATGTCCAGCTGGCCGGCATCTATTCGCATCTGGCCTGCGCCGATGCAGCCCCAGCCGACGACGATGGTCTGACCACCACCCAGCAGCAGCGTTTCGAAACGGTGCTCGCAAGCCTGCGCCAGCAACAACTGGCGAGCGGCTGCCGCCACCTGGCCAATTCGGCCGGCACCCTGCGCAGCCGAGAGCTGCACTACGACCTGGTGCGGGTGGGGCTGGCCCTCTACGGCCACAGCCCCGCCCAGCACCTGAGCGCCTCCTCAGCGCTGCGGCCGGCCATGCAACTGCGGGCCCGCGTCAGCCTGATCCGCGAGGTGGGCAGCGGCGTGGGGGTCAGCTATGGGCACCGCTTCCGCACCAGCCGACCCTCACGGTTGGCGGTGGTGGGCATCGGCTATGCCGATGGGGTGCCGCGGCAGCTCTCAGGAGCGATCAGTGCCCTGCATCACGGCAGGGCGATCCCCCAGGTGGGTGCGATCACCATGGACCAGCTGATCCTCGATGCCACCGACTGCCCCGAGCTCGAGGTGGGCTCGGTGGTCACCCTGCTGGGCCATGACGAGGGGCTGAGCATTTCGCCCGAAGACTGGAGCTCCCGCTGCGGCACAATCCCCTGGGAGATCCTCTGCGGCTTCAAGCACCGGCTACCGCGCCTGAGTCTGGGGGCTCACTGATAAGCTCACTGCGGCCCCTGGAGAGGTGGCTGAGTGGTTGAAAGCGGCTCCCTGCTAAGGAGTTACAGGAGGCAACTTCTGTCGAGGGTTCGAATCCCTCCCTCTCCGTTCTTACCGGTGTCTGCCTGAGTCTCCCCTCCATCTGGGGAGCTGCTCTGGCTTGGTTGTCGTTGCCCCGATCGCTCAGCCGAGCTGGTTGAGCCGGGCGGCCAGCTCGGGCAGCAAACCCTCGTCGGCAGCACACGCCTGACCCTCGCTCATGACCACCAGCAAGGTCGGGGCGATGCCATCGGCCTCGACATAGGCCGCATCGTGGCGGGCGCGGCTCATCCAACCGGCCTTGCTCCACAGCCTGGCGCCGGCAGGCAGGCCCTCACCGATAAAGCCATCGACCTGGTTCTCAGGATCGGCAGCACGCCCTGCAGGCTCAAGACTGCGCGCAAGCAGCTGGCGCATGCGCGCGCAGGCCGGCGGTGAGACCACCGCCGACGCGATCACCGCGTGCAGCAGGCGGGCGACACCATCGCTCGATAAGCGGTTGATGTTGCTGTTGTCTGGTCCATAGGACTGCCTCTCGCGGCCATAGGGACCGTCATCCCAGGTTTTCTGGCAGGCATTCCAACCAGCCAGCTCTGGCCAGCCCAACGAGGCCAACCAACGGTTGACCAGCTGGCGCTGCTCGCACCACAGCGCCCATGCCTCACCGCTGAGCTCAGGTCCGCCGGTGGTGCCGCTGAGCCGATCCAGCACATACGCGGTGGCGTTGTTGCTGGAGTGCATCACCATCGCAGCCAGGGCGCGGTTGAGCTCGGGATCGGCACGCAGCAGATCCTGCTGGCGCCAGGCCTCAGCCGCGACCAGATACACCAGCTTCACCACGCTGGCGGGGTAACGCAGTTGATCACCGCGCCACGACGCGCCGGTCCAGGGGAGGCTCCAGTGGCTTTGGGGATCCGAGGCGGCCGCCGCATCGACCAACGACTGCGGATAGCGCAGCCAGGTGATCGAGACCTGCTCTGAAAGGCCAGGGCGGCCATCGAGCTCCAGCGCACGCACCAGATCCGCCAGGCACTGGCCCATGGCCGGATCCGGGTTGTAGAACGCCATCACAGAGGCCTGTTGTTGCGGTGAGATTAGGGACCCTGGCTGCCGTTGAACTGCTGCATGCCGGCACGGTCTGGGAGCTGCTGAGGCCACTCAACGGCTACAGCCGCCCCAGCGGCCAGGGGCTGGCCACCCAGGCCTGGGCTGGCCGGCAGCTGCAACTGCTGCCGCGCCCTGCGGGGCTCCACAGGCTGCGGGCACGGTTGCTTGACGACGGCTACCCGTGCTGGATCGAACCTGACGCTCTGTTGGGCTCGGCCCAGCTGGCGACGCGCCGCCCCCAGCAGCTGCTCGATGGGCCCACCATTGCGCGGCAGATTCCGGCGGTGCTGGCCTTTGCCACAGCGGCACTGGCGCTGCCCAACCGCTACCTGTGGGGCGGCAGTCTGGGTCCCGATTACGACTGCTCTGGGCTGGTGCAACGCGCCTTTGCCGCAGCCGGCATCTGGATCCCCCGCGACGCCTACCTGCAAGAGCGCTTTTGCCAACCGGTGGCCGTGCGGCCAGGGGTACTGCATGCCCTACTGCCTGGGGATCTGATCTTTTTTGGCCTGCCGCAGCGCTGCACCCATGTGGGCCTGCATCTCGGCGAGGGGCGCTACCTGCACAGCTCGGGGCAGGAGCATGGCCGCGGCGGGCTGGGAATCGATGATCTCGCCCCCCAGAACCCAGATCCGGTTGCGAGCCACTACCGCAGGCAGCTGCGTGGCGCCGGTCGCGTGGTGCGCTGCCATGACGGCAGCGCACTGCCCGCGTAGGGTCACGCCATGGCAACGGACCTGGCCCTTTCGGTGGTGGTGCCGCTGTTCAACGAGGAGGACTCGCTCGAGCCCCTGGTGGAGCAGCTGCTCAGCGTGCTCAGGCCCCTGGGGCTTGGCTTTGAGCTGGTGATGGTCGACGACGGCTCGCGCGATGGCACCCCGGCCAAGCTCGCGCAACTGAGCGAGCGGGTCGATGAGCTCGTCGCTGTGCTGCTGCGGCGCAACTACGGCCAGACCGCCGCCATGGCCGCAGGCTTCGATGCCAGCTGCGGCCGGGTGATCGTGACCCTGGATGGCGACCTGCAGAACGACCCTGCCGACATTCCGCAGCTGCTCGGCAAGCTCAATGAGGGCTACGACCTGGTGAGCGGCTGGCGCCACCAGCGCCAGGACGCGGCACTCAGTCGATTGCTACCCAGCAAGCTGGCCAACCGGTTGATTGCCCGCGTCACCGGTGTTCAGCTGCACGACTACGGCTGCTCGCTGAAGGCCTACCGCCGCGAGGTGATTGATGACATGAACCTCTACGGCGAGCTGCACCGGTTTTTACCGGCCCTGGCCTTCATCGAAGGCGCCCGCATTGCCGAGGTCAGGGTCCGTCACCACAGGCGCCGCTTTGGCCGCAGCCACTACGGCATCGATCGCACCATCCGGGTGTTGATGGATCTGCTGACGGTCTGGTTCATGAAGCGCTTTCTGACCCGGCCGATGCACGTGTTCGGCCTCGCCGGGCTTGGCGCGATCGGCGTCGGTGGCATCACGGTGCTGTGGCTGGTGGTCGAAAAGCTGCTGGGAGCCGAGATCGGCGGCCGGCCGCTGCTGCTCATGGGGTTGATGAGCTTTCTCAGCGGCATTCAGCTGCTCTGCTTCGGCCTGCTGGCCGAGCTGCAGATGCGCACCTATCACGAAAGCCAGAACCGGCCGATCTACCGGGTGCGCACCACGTTGCGCGCCAACGCTGCAGCATTGCGCGGCAAACGGGGCTGATCAGCAGGGGCAGGCGCCGGGCGACCACGAAAAGCATTGATCGCAGACGCAGCGGCCAACACCACAGCAGGATTGCTGTCGCGCAGACCGCGCTTGATCAGGGTCAGCGCGCGGCGATCGGGCTGCACCTGCAGCTCCTGCATCACCGCCAATCGCGATCCGGGGTCCTTGCCCATCGACACAGACAGTTGCCGCAGCCGCTGCAAACGGCGGCCAGCCGGGGCTGCGGCAGCAACCGGCTTCGCCAGAGGGCCCGATGGGGCCGCTGCCGGTGGCGTGACGCTCAGAACCCTGGCCAGGGGCGAACTGCCACCCCCCCCTGTGAGCCGATCGCTTGGCTGCGCTGAGAGCTGGGGGCGCCGGCGGCTGATCAACCAGATCAGCACGGCGAGCAGTGAGGCACCAAGGGCAAGCGGGGTCTGCATGGATTGAACTTTTATGTCGCCCCGCCAGAAGCAAGCGGATGGCTCAAAACATGCTCCGTACAGTACGCCTGATTCCCATTGGCCTGTGCCATGACTGGAGATTTTGCTGCTGCCTGGATGCCTTCGGTGTTCATTCCCCTGGTGGGGATCGTGGGCCCGGCAGTGGCGATGGCCCTTCTGTTCAACGTGATCGAAGCCCGCAACTGAGCACCGCTCAGCGATTCAGCACACCCTCTGAACCCAATGACCGTCACCCCTGTGGCCGACCCGACCGTCGGCAACCTGGCTACACCCGTCAACAGCAGCTACTTCACACGGGCGTTCCTCAACGCACTGCCCGCCTATCGCCCGTCGCTGTCGCCCAACCGGCGTGGCCTTGAAGTGGGAATGGCCCATGGGTTCTTCCTGTATGGCCCCTTTGCCATCACCGGCCCGCTGCGCGCGACCGAGTACGCCAGCACCGCAGGTCTTTTGGCCGCCATCGGTCTGGTCTCGATCCTGACGGTGTGCCTCTCGATCTACGGCACCGCCGGCACTGGCCCCAATGTGCAGCCGGCTGACGCCACGATCGACAACCCTCCTGCTGATCTGTTCACCAAGGCCGGCTGGGCAGAATTTGCCAGCGGTTTCTGGCTGGGTGGTTGCGGTGGCGCCGCCTTTGCCTGGTTCCTGGCCAGCACCGCCGTTGTAGCTCCGCTGGTGAAGATTGCTGGTGGCGTCTGGAGTGTGGGCTGAGCCCAGAGGCCAGCCATCGCTCGATCCAACACCAAGCAAGACCGCAAGCCCCGCCGACAAGCGGGGCTTTTTTGATGCGCACGCAGCCTGGCAGGCTCCCAGCGCGGCGTGAAACCAAGCGCAGCGCCACACTGGAGCTGTGGCAGAAGGCTCCCGTGAACGCGCCCCGCACCATGCACCAGCGCAGACGCCAGGCCATCGCGCCGCTGATGGGCATGGCAGCGGCCATCACGCTGGCGCTGCTCAACGCCGGCTGCCGTCATGAGACGCCTCAGGGCAGCGGCCCCAAGGGCTCAGGGTCTGCACCACCGGCGGCAGCTCCTAGCGCAGACAAGCAGCAGGAGCTCAAGCAACAGCAGCAGCAACGGATCGGCCACGCCGCCACCGTGCGCTGCCTGCGCGGTGAGCGCGGCACCACCGATGGCGATGAACTGCGCTGCGAAGACTGGCGCTATGTGATCGGCAACTACGCCATCGCCAATGGCAACTAGCTGCGCTCAGGCAAACGTTTTGGCGACGGCCGCAGCGACAACAGGTGGGCGTTGGGCCTGCCAACCATCACCAACAAAAAACCCCGGCTTGCGCCGGGGTTGATGCGTCCTTCGAGGGTTGTCGTTGCGGCTGGATCAGCCGAACTTGCCTGAGGTCGAGGCGATCAGGAAGGCCGCGTAGGTCACGAAGTAGCCCACGGTGAAGTGAGCCAGACCGACGACGCGGGCCTGAACGATCGAGAGAGCCACAGGCTTGTCACGCCAGCCCACCAGGTTGGCGAGCGGGGTGCGCTGATGAGCCCAGACGATGGTCTCGATCAGCTCCTGCCAATAACCACGCCAGGAGATCAGGAACATGAAGCCGGTTGCCCAGATCAGGTGCCCGAACAGGAACATCCAGGCCCAGACGGCGAGGTTGTTCGTGCCAGCTGGGTTGTAGCCGTTGATCAGCTGGGAGCTGTTGAGCCACAGGTAATCGCGGAACCAGCCCATCAGATAGGTGCTGGATTCGTTGAACTGAGCCACATTGCCCTGCCAGATGGCGAGGTGCTTCCAGTGCCAGTAGAAGGTCAGCCAACCCACGGTGTTCAGGGCCCAGAAGACAGCCAGGTAGAAGGCGTCCCAGGCACTGATGTCACAGGTACCGCCACGGCCGGGGCCGTCGCAGGGGAAGGAGTAGCCGAAGTCCTTCTTGTCGGGCATCAGCTTGGAGCCGCGGGCATCCAGCGCACCCTTCACAAGGATCAGGGTGGTGGTGTGCAGGCCCAGAGCGATGGCGTGGTGAACCAGGAAGTCACCAGGACCGATCTGCAGGAAGAGGCTGTTGTTGCCGGCGTTGATGCCATCGAGCCAGCCGGGCAGCCAGACGGCGCCGGGGCCAGGGGCATTGCTCACCAGGCTGTCGGGGTTCGACAGCAGCACGTTCATGCCGTAGATCGCCTTGCCTGAAGCGGCCTGGACAAACTGAGCAAAGACGGGCTCAACCAGAATCTGCTTCTCGGGGGTACCGAAGGCCACGACCACATCGTTGTGAACGTAGAGGCCCAGGGTATGGAAACCGAGGAACAGGGACACCCAGCTCAGGTGGCTGATGATCGCTTCTTTGTGCTCGAGCATCCGGGCCAACACATTGTTCTTGTTGGCTTCGGGGTCGTAGTCACGGATGAAGAAGATCGCACCGTGGGCAAAGGCACCGCACATCAGAAAGATGGCGATGTACTGGTGGTGGGTGTAGAGGGCAGCCTGCGTCGTGTAGTCCTTGGCGATGAACGCATAGGACGGCATCGAATACATGTGCTGCGCCACCAGGCTCGTCACCACACCGAGGCTGGCCAGGGCCAGACCCAGTTGGAAGTGGAGCGAGTTGTTGATGGTGTCGTAGAGACCTTTGTGGCCGGCGCCCAGATCACCAGGGGTGCCCTTGGGCGGGTTGTGGGCTTCGAGGATCTCGCGGATCGAGTGACCGATACCGAAGTTGGTGCGGTACATGTGACCGGCGATCACGAACAGGCAGCCGATCGCCAGGTGGTGATGGGCAATGTCCGTGAGCCACAGGGCTTCGGTCTGGGGGTGGAAGCCACCCAGGAAGGTCAGGATCGCGGTGCCTGCGCCTTCAGAGGTCCCGAACACCTGGTAGGCGGTGTCGGGGTTCTGGGCGTAGACGCCCCAGTTACCGGTGAAGAAGGGACCCAGACCTGCGGGGTGCGGCAGCACCGAGAGGAAGTTGTCCCAGCCGACGTGCTGACCGCGGGCTTCAGGAATCGCCACGTGGACCAGGTGACCGGCCCAGGCGATGGAGCTGAAGCCAAACAGCACCGCAAGGTGGTGGTTCAGACGGGATTCAGCGTTCTTGAACCAGGCCAGTGAAGGCCGGAACTTGGGCTGAAGGTGGAGCCAACCGGCGAACAGGGCCCAGGCCGAGAGGATCATCATGAAGATGGATCCCTGGTACAGCTCGGCGTTGGTGCGCATGCCGATCGTGTACCACCAGTGGTACAGACCGGAATAGGCAATGTTCACAGGGGAGCTGGCGCCGGCCTGGGTGAAGGCGGCGATGGCTCCTTGGCCGAAGTGCGGATCCCAGATCGCGTGAGCGATCGGACGCACGTGCAGAGGATCGGCGACCCACTGCTCGAAGTTGCCCTGCCAGGCGATATGGAACAGGTTGCCCGAAACCCAGAGGCCAATGATGGCCAGGTGACCGAAATGGGTGGAGAACAGCTTTTGGTAAAGCCGTTCTTCGGTCATGCCGTCGTGGCTCTCGAAATCGTGAGCCGTGGCAATGCCGTACCAAATACGGCGGGTTGTCGGGTCCTGTGCCAGACCCTGGCTGAACGAAGGAAATTTCGTTGCCATTGGGAAAGGTGAGGAAAGGTCAGCCGACCGCAAGCATGCGGGCCAGGAAGAAGGACCAGGTGGTCGCGATACCGCCCAACAGATAGTGGGCGACACCGACCGCACGGCCCTGGGTGATGGAGAGCGCACGGGGCTGGATGGCCGGAGCCACCTTCAGCTTGTTGTGAGCCCAGACGATGGACTCGATCAGCTCCTGCCAGTAGCCGCGGCCAGAGAACAGGAACATCAGGCTGAAGGCCCAGACAAAGTGCGCACCCAGGAACATCAGGCCGTAGGCACTGCTGCTCGAGCCATAGCTGTTGATCACCTGTGCGGCCTGAGCCCACAGGAAATCACGCAGCCAACCGTTGATGGTGATGGCGCTGGTGGCGAAGTTGCCGTTGGTGATGTGCTGGACGGTGCCGTCGGCATTGACGGTGCCCCACACGTCGCTCTGCATCTTCCAGGAGAAGTGGAAGATGACGATCGACAGCGAGTTGTACATCCAGAACAGGCCAAGGAACACGTGGTCCCAAGCCGACACCTGACAGGTACCGCCACGGCCGGGGCCGTCGCAGGGGAAGCGGAAGCCCAGATTCGCCTTGTCGGGAACCAGGCGTGAGCTGCGGCTGTACAGCACACCCTTCAGCAGGATCAGCACCGTCACGTGGATCGTGAAGGCGTGGATGTGGTGGACCATGAAGTCCGCCGTGCCGAGGGGAATGGGTGCAGCGGCCACCTTGCCGCCCACAGCCACCACAGCGCCGTTGAACACTTCGCTCACACCCGCAAGGGCGTTGGGCGCGGTGCTGCCGGCGGCGGCGGCATGCAGACCCTGGATCCACTGCGCGAAGACGGGCTTCAGGGCAATGGCCGAGTCACTGAACATGTCCTGGGGACGGCCCAAGGCACGCATGGTGTCGTTGTGGATGTACAGGCCGAAGCTGTGGAAGCCGAGCCAGATGCACACCCAGTTGAGGTGGCTGATCAGGGCGTCACGGGCCTTGAGCACCCGATCCAGCACATTGTCGATGTGCTTGGCGGGGTCGTAGTCACGCACCATGGCAATGGCAGCGTGGGCGCCGGCACCGACGATCAGGAAGCCACCGATCCACACATGGTGGGTGAACAGCGACAGCTGGGTCGCGTAGCTCACACCGATGTAGGGATACGGGGGCATCGCATACATGTGATGCGCCACGATGATGCTCAGCGAACCGAGCAGGGCCAGGTTCACGGCCAACTGGGCATGCCAGCTGGTGGTCATGAACTCGAACAGCCCGTCATGGCCGTTGCTGGCGGGGAACAGCAGGGGATCACCCTTCTGACCCTCAAGGATCTCCTTGATGCTGTGGCCGATACCCCAGTTGGTGCGGTACATGTGGCCCGCAACGATGAACAGCACCGCGATCGCCAGATGGTGATGCGCGATGTCGGTCATCCAGAGGCTGCCGGTCACAGGATTGAGCCCACCTTTGAAGGTGAGGAAATCGCTGTAGGCGGCCCAGTTGCCGGTGAAGAAGGCGTTGATGCCAGCACCGAAACCGGGGAACAGCTGGGTCAGCAGGTCCTGGTTGAGAAATTCGTGCGGCAGCGGAATGTCGGCCACCGAAGCGATGGTCTTGCCATTGAGGGCCAGCGGCTGGCCGGCATCGATGGCATCCATCAGCTGCGTGGTGGGCAGCGACACATGCAGCAGGTGACCGGTCCAGGAGAGGGATCCCAGACCCAGCAGACCTGCCAGGTGGTGGTTGAGCATCGACTCAACGTTCTGGAACCACTCGAGCTTGGGAGCGGCCTTGTGGTAGTGGAAGACGCCTGCATTGAGCATCAGGCCTGCCATCACCAGGGCGCCGATGGCGGTTGCCAGCAGCTGGGTCTCGTTGGTGTAACCCCAGGCGCGCCACATGTGGAACAGACCTGAGGTGATCTGGATGCCGTGGAAGCCGGCACCGACATCACCATTGAGGATTTCCTGGCCGAAGATCGGCCAGACCACCTGTGCACTGGGTTTCACGTGCAGGGGGTCGGCCAGCCATCCGGCGTAGTTGGAGAAGCGGGCGCCATGGAAGAACGCACCGCTCAACCAGATGAAGATGACGGCCAGGTGCCCGAAGTGGGCCGAAAAGATCTTGCGAGAAACCTCTTCGAGGTCGCTCGTGTGGCTGTCGAAATCGTGAGCGTTGGCGTGGAGGTTCCAGATCCAGGTTGTGGTCTTGGGACCTTTGGCGAGGGTCCGGTCGAAATGCCCGGGCTTTTCAAAAAGCTCGAACGTGGCCGGAACAGGGTTCCGGTCGACCATGGCCTTCGCCGTTTTCCCACGCTCTGGTGGGCTGATGGTCATCGAGTGGTTCCTCGAGGGACGGAATCGAGGTGGAGGGTCCACCCCTGGACGGCGTGCGCGGCATGACGCTGCTCACACCTCTTGGGCCCCATGCGCACCAGCCGAGCGAACCCGACTGCCGTTCATGGGCACCAGTCGAAACGGACCACAAAATTGTGAAACCGCTTGCACCGACTGGAGCTTGGGCCCCAGGTAGGGGACCGCTGCGCGAACTATAAAGGCGTTAAGCAAGCCCTTTGGGGGTGCAGTTACAAAGGTTCAATCCCGGCGCAAAGCAGGCCAAGACTGGGCTTTGCCGGAGAGAAAGAAAACGAATAAAAACATCACTTATGGCACGAAAGCTAATCATTAGCCTGTACTTCGGAGCACTGATTAACAACGAGCCGGCCACAATCCACTCAACATTCACACAGCTACCGCTGCGGCTCGATGAGCGCGCACAATGAGTGGATCCCGTTGCAGTCCCTCAAGGCCAGATGCCGGCCCCTCGAGCACCGCACGCCGCAAGACCCGCCCCTGGTGTCGCCGGGCTGATCAGGTTGTTGTGGGCCAGTCTGCTGGCCTGCAGCGTTCTGCTGCTGCCCATGCAGCCAAGCCAGGCGGCCTGGGGGCTCAGCTGGCCATCGCTGGGCCGGCCAGAACAGGCAGGCGCAACACCAGAGCGGATGCTCGCGCCGCAGCCTCCTGCAGGCCGCCTGCAGGAGGTGCAGCCCCCTGTCGCCGTGCAGCAGCTGCAGCAGGCGCTGGCCGATCGCACACCCAACATTGAGATCCTCAGCCCCCGCGATGGAGCAACCCTGACCGATGGGCCTTGGCAGCTCAAGCTCAAGGTGCGCGACTGGCCCCTGGCCGATGGCGGCCCCCTTGGGCTGGGCGCCCATGTGGTGGTGCAGATTGATGATCAGGCTCTGCAACGCATCAGCGGAGCTGATGCAGCACCCTGGCAACCAGCCGATGCCAGCCCTGAACGCTCGC
>Ga0194127_10000640_pt1 | contig 55350 bp, 56 predicted proteins | sample TA2KigC100mmetaG_FD_148624 | JGI IMG/M metagenome (GOLD analysis project Ga0194127, IMG submission 148624) | Freshwater microbial communities from Lake Tanganyika, Tanzania - TA2015036 Kigoma Deep Cast 100m | ecosystem: Environmental > Aquatic > Freshwater > Lake | place: Tanzania: Lake...
CCCCTGCCCGATCACATATGCGTCCAGCCTGGCTTTGATCTCCATGGGTTTGGGAACGGTCAACTTTCCGGGAACGAATCTCTCCTCGGTCTCTTCGGCGATGATCTCATTGCAGAGTTGGATGCATTCGTCACAGATATAGACCGTGGGGCCCGCGATGAGTTTCCTCACCTCGTCCTGGCTCTTACCGCAAAACGAACAATGCAATACGTTCCCGTAGCTTCCCCCGTTCGATTTCATCTCCCTCTCCTTTCTGATCTCTCCCCGGAATTAATTCTGAGACCGGACAGGACGCTGGATGACAACTTCATCAATAATCCCATATTCCTTGGCCTGTTGACCGTTCATATAAAAATCCCGTTCCGTATCGGTGCCAATCCTATCTAACGGCCGGAGGGTATGTTTTGCCAGGATCGCATTCAATTCTTCCCGGAGTCGAAGAATCTCCTTCGCCTGAATGTCCACATCCGTGGCCTGGCCCTGAAACCCTCCCATGGGTTGATGGATGAGGATCCTCGAATGGGGAAGGGCAAACCGCTTTCCCTTCTCCCCGGCGGATAGAAGAAGGGCCGCAATACTTGCCGCCTGACCCATGCAAAGAGTCGAAACCTTCGGCCGGATATACTGCATGGTATCATAAATGGCCAACCCGGAGGTAACGATCCCTCCGGGAGAATTGATATAGAGATGAACATCCTTGTCCGGATCTTCCGATTCCAGAAAGAGCATCTGGGCAATCACCAGATTGGCCACATCGTCATCGATGGCCGTGCCGACAAAGATGATCCGCTCCTTTAATAGGCGGGAATAGATATCATAAGCCCGCTCCCCCCTTCCGTCCTTCTCGATCACAATCGGTATGAGTGCCATTTTCCCTTCCTCATCAATCATTCCTGCCTGCTGACAGTTATGAAATATTTGCTTTCTCCAGGAGAAAGTTCAAGGTCTTATCGGTCAGGATCCCCGTTTTTAGTTCGGGGATCAACCCGTTCTTTTCATAATATCGTTTCACCACATCAAACTTTTGATGACTTCTCTCTGAAATGGATTGGAGACGTTCGTCCGCCTCCTCATCGGTCACGGCAATCCCTTCCTGGGCGGCAATCTTTTCAAGGATCAAAAAGGTCCGAACCTGTTTCTGCGCGACTTCCTTATAATCCTCCTGGAGTTTCTCCTCCGGGATATTCAAATTTTTCAGCGCGATCCCCTGGCTGGCCAATCTCAACTTGGTATCCGAAACAAGGGCCTTGGCCTGCTCCACCACCATGCTCTCAGGTATTTCAAAAGAGTTCGCCTGAATCAACTGCTCGATCATCTGATCTTTCAGTTGCCGATCCAGCATCAATTCCTTCTCCTTTTCGATCTCCTCTTTTAATTTGGCCTTTAAATCTTCAAGGGAGGCGTAATCCCCCAGGTCTTTTGCAAATTCGTCATCCAGGGGAGGAAGAACCTTCTCCTTTATCTCTTTAACCTTAACGAAGAAGGAAACCGTTTTCCCCGCCCATTTTTTATACCCGTAATCTTCGGGGAAGGGAACCTCTATCTCTTTTTCCTCTTCCTGTTTTAAGCCAATCATCTTTTCTTCCAGGGCAGGGATAAAACGCCCGCCTCCAATCTCAACGGTGAAGTCGACCGCCTTCCCCTCTTCTAATGGCTTCTTGTCCATTCTGGCTTCATAATCGATGATGACATGATCTCCGGACTGGACGGGCCTGGGTTCCGGAACCGTTTTCAACTGGGCGTGGAGATTTTGAAGGCCTTTCAGCCTTTCCTCAACCTCCTCCTCTTTTGCGCTCTCTTTCTTCCCTTCAATATTTAAACCGGTATAGCCCTCCATTTTGATCTCGGGTTTGACTTCAACAGTGGCTGAATATTGAAAGGGCTTTCCGCTCTCCAACTCACCGGGGTCGACCACAGGAGGAGAGACCGGATGGAGATCCTTCTCGGAAAGCGCGGCCGGATAAGTCTCCTGGATCAGCTTCTGAATCACCTCTGACTTGACATAATCCTTGAAATGTCTTTCCAATATATCCTTGGGGATTTTGCCTGGTCGGAATCCCTTGATCTTCGCTTGTTTCCCAACTTCCCGGTAGAAAGATTCGATCTCTTTCGTCACCTGTTCCTGAGGAATTTCAACATTCACCTTCTTCTTGACGGAACTGATCTCTTCAACGGTAATATTCATCTATCCACAACCTTTCTATAATTCAAAAATTCGAAATCTTAATCACGAAATCCGATACAAGCCTGAATTTTCAAAATGTCAATGTCCGAAACAAAGATAATTTTCGAAATTTGAATTTTAAATTTGTTTCGGATTTCGATATTCGAATTTCGGTATCACTTTAGCATTTTGAAAAAAAGAGTTTTACGAGTCAATTGACCAAAAGATTCATCATAAAATCCCCCTTAATCCCCCTTTTCCAAAGGGGGAAACCCTTATCTCCTCCCTTTGGCAAAGGGAGGTCGGGAGGGATTTTACAAAGATTTTCAAACCGCTAAAGTGTTACGAATTTCGTAATTCTTCTTTATCAAATGGTGCCGAGGGCGGGACTTGAACCCGCATAGTCTTTCGACCACGAGATCCTAAGTCTCGCGCGTATGCCAGTTTCGCCACCTCGGCTTAAAAACTGGTGAGCCGTGTAGGAATCGAACCTACAACCTACTGATTAAGAGTCAGTTGCTCTACCAATTGAGCTAACGGCTCACTCCATTTAAAGATCATTGCAAAATGAACAATTAGCAATGGTCAATTAGCAATTGAACAGCTCGACAAGATTTAATTACATTGCTAACTTTGCATTGCTAAATTTACAATTTGCAATGTTATTTGTATGGCGCGCCCGGTCCGACTCGAACGGACGGCCTGCGGATTCGAAGTCCGACGCTCTATCCAGCTGAGCTACGGGCGCTTTTTGGGGTGAGTGAAGGGACTCGAACCCTCGACCACTGGGGCCACAACCCAGTGCTCTATCCGACTGAGCTACACTCACCATTAAAAGATCATTGAAAAATAGCCAATTAACAATGATCAATTAGCAATTAAACAACATTGCTAACTTTCCATTGCTAATTTTGCAATTTGCATTGGTACCATCTCTGGCGCGCCTGGAGGGATTCGAACCCCCGGCCTACGGATTAGAAGTCCGTAGCTCTATCCATCTGAGCTACAGGCGCTTGGCCTATAACTTTATGACTTTCCTCAATTTTGGTCAAGGCAAATTATAAGATTAAATTTTGCGGGTGTAAAGGGGGTGGATTACCAGTCGGGTAACTTTTTGAAACAAGAAGAGATTTATAGCCAGGCCGAAATGGGTTTAAAATCAAACAGTTCACTCCTGCCCGTATCTTAGATAAAGTGCTTTTTTAAAGCAAGGCACTTTCCTTTTATGAGGCCTCCTCAAACATCAACTTCAACCCATAGAGGAGCTGGTCTTTGGTAAAAGGCTTGGCCATATAGTAATTGGCGCCTAATTCGTACCCCTTGAACATATCGACATCTTCGTTTTTAGCTGTCAGGAGGATGATGGGAATCTCACTGGACTTCGGGTTGGATTTCACCTCTTTGACAACCTCCCAGCCATTCTTATTGGGCATCATGACATCGCAGATGATCAGGTCGAACTTGCCTCCCCCGATCTTTTCGATTGCCTTTTGGCCATCTTCAGCCTCTGTCACCTCATATCCCAGCTTGGTCAGATGGATTTTTAAAAACTTCCTGATCACCTCTTCATCATCGACGATCAAAATCCGTTTGCTCATGGTTTATTCCTCCATTTTGGAAACTTAATCGTAAAAGTGGTCCCAACACCTTCTGTGCTTTCAACCTCGATCGTTCCCTCATGTTTTGTGACAATCCGGTAAACGATATTTAATCCGAGACCGGTCCCCTCACCTGTCTTTTTTGTCGTGAAGAAAGCATCAAAAATCTGGTTGAGATATTTGGGAGGGATTCCAACCCCGCTGTCACTCACTTTTATTTCCACAAAATCCTTCAGTGACCGGCTGGAAAGAATCAAGTGCCCCTTTTTCCCATTCATCGCCTGAAATGCGTTGGTCATCAAATTGGTGAACACTTGCTGAATTTCCCCGGGGTTTGCTTTTATCTTCTCGCCAGGCTGAAATTTTTTGATCACCTCTACAGGAGCGGATTTGGTCGCCAGTTGAACCATCTTCAATGAAGTCTCAAGAATTTCCTGAGGATCAATGACACTGAGATCCTCCCTCTTGGCGGTTCGTGAGTAGGATCTCAGTCCGTTGACAATCTCACCGATTCTTTTTCCACAGGTCAGGATATCCGTCAGATAATCCTTATTTTTTAATGGGTCTTCTTCCTCAAGGGCAATCTCAGCCATCCCAATAATCCCGCTCAAAGGGTTATTGATTTCATGGGCCACCCCTGAAGCCAGGACCCCTATTCCGGCCAGTTTCTCAGATTGGATCAGCTGTTCTTGAAGCCCTTGCTCCTCTGTAACATCTTTGACATATTCAATTAAATAGAGAAGCTTCCCTTTTTCGTCTGAAACAGGATAAGAAAAGACCTGTTGAACCAATGCTGTTTCTGGGAACTTAAGAATGGCGGAAGCCGGTTGCCGGGTACCAAGCGTCATCGACAGAGGACAGCCTTCGCAGGGAGAGGTTCTTTGATAATAGGCCTCGTAGCATTTTCTTCCGATCAGCTCTTGAAAGGTAGTGGAATGCCTTTCGATAACGGCTTTATTAATACGAAGGATCTCAAAATTCGGAGACTGGATGGAAAGCTGGTCCCTGATGCCGTCAAAGATAGCCTCAAGGTTTCTCTTGCTCTCAATGATCTTCCTTTCAAGCTTTCTTTTTTCGGTGATATCCCTAAAGATCATCTGGAAGAAGGACTCCTCACCCAGGCCAATCCTTTTGATAGATAAATCGGCCTCAAAGAAAGTCCCATCCCTCTTCCTTAATGGGAGATCATCCACCCTTCTTTCTCCTTTTTCAATCACTTCATTCAAATAAATTCTAGCCTTTTCATTCTCCTCGGGTCTGAATAGGTCGAAGTACCCCTTCTGTAAAAATTCTTCTTTGGCATAATGGGTGACCTTCTCCACCTCCCGATTCACATCTGCAATCTGTAAGGAAGGATCTTTCAGGATGATAATCCCTTCATTTGCGTTCTCAAAGAGGCCTCGATACTTGTCCTCGGAGATGCTGAGTTCTCGGCGTTTCTCGCTTGTTAGGGTTTGAACGAGGTATCCGTAGAAGGCCGTCATGATGAAGATAAAGGGGATCCGGAGAGCATAACTGCTCCCATGTTCGGAAATCAAAAGTCCCCAGGAATAGAGAAGAAATCCATAGAGAAGGGCGGTGGCTCCCCCGATGAACATCAGCAACTTGAAACTTCGACTCATCGAAGCAAAAATGATGATCATGAAAAAGACCAGATAAAAATCGGTGACCATCTTCTCTGAAAGATACATTCCGAGCAAGACGACTCCGGTATCCACAATCACCAGCGGATAGAAGAATTTTGGATTTGAAAACCACGAACTGGGAAAAAAGGTAATGATCACATTGGAAATGAGATATCCGAAAACAAGAAGATGACTTAGACTGGGGTCAACCACCCTCCCCCTGCCGAGAAGGATGAGATAAGAGGTCACAATAATGGCAGTCCATCTGAGGAGCAAAATGATTCTTTTTTTGTCTGGCTTTTTCATGACAAACAAGAGAAGCAGCAAAAAATATACCAGAATCAATAGGTTGGCAATATTTTACTGTAAATTATTTCTAACTATAAGGAATATTTGGCTTTATCAAAATATGTCCAGTCTGTGATTTTTTTCCATTTTACCGGAAGGGTGTTCGATTTTTTCCCATTCCATGACATTTTGTGTATTATTAGAAGGGCCCATCCTTTCTGCGTTGGGTTTATGGTTTGACAGATTACTCCCGCTTTTGAATATTTACCACGCTCTAAAGGAAAGTCTTTTCAACCGGCTGTGCAAGGCGAACCCTGATCTATATTGGGGCACCGGCAATGGGTGCGTGTGTGTGGTTTGTGACTCAGGCGGGGAATGCCGGGGTGGCCGTAGGTCTCATCATCCTAACCATCTCCCTGGCAGGCATGAACCTTTCGGCCTTCTGGAGTCTGCCCATGGACATGAATGTGCAAAAGGCAGGGTTCATCACCGGGATGATGAATACGGGAAGCGCGCTTGCCTCCATCGTGGCGCCGGGCGTGACCGGTTATGTGGCTATGTGGTTTGGCTGGACGGCCGCCCTCGGGCTCGGGTCGGTCCTTGCCTTGCTCTCTGCAATAGTCATGTACCTCACGTCGCCGAAACTCACATCCAACCGACACAGAACCTGAAACGACTCGTTGTCACTCAAAAATTCAAGGTATTAAAAAAACTCTCTCCTTGATGAAAGCCTTCTGTCTCTCGTTCAATAAATAGTTTAATTCAGTGTTCCGCTTCAGGGCGGGCCCATTTTTTTTTGGATGACACCTTAATTCACACTTGAAGACCGATGGACTTTCCTCATGAGAGGTCATGCTAAAAAAATAGACCTGACCCTATTTTTAGTACGCGAACCACGAAAATCTTTAATCCCCCCTCCCCCTTCGATGGGTAAGGGTGGGGGTGGACATATGAACTTATCCCCCTCACCTCCCGCGGTCGGGTCTAATCGACAATCCTCTCCCACCCAGGGGAGAGGAAGTATCTGGGAAAAGGTTTATTTTCTGAGCTATTTAAAACACCTCTTCTTCTCTTGACTCAGTCCCTTCTCACAGTTAAGTTAATAAAGGGGGGATTATCACTTCATCGTCAATCCAAAATGAGGAGGGCCTTATGGTCGAAGATTGGTTGGCAAATGCCTATGAAGGAATGTCGAGGAGGCAATTTCTCGCCCGGATGACCGCCACAGGGGTCGGCCTGGCTGGTTTCGCAATCGCTGCAAATCCAGTGGCAGGTGAAATCATTACCACTTCAACTGAAGGGCTTACGGTAAAAGAAACCAGAGTCCCTTCAGGCGATTTTCAGATACCTATCTATGAAGCGAGGCCTTCAGCCGCTGGAAAATACCCGGTCGTGCTGGTGATCCCGGAAATATTCGGAATGCATGAACACATGAAGGATGTTACCCGGCGCTTTGCCAGGGAAGGGTTTTTCGCCATCACCTTTGAACCTTATGCACGGGAAGGAGGCGTGCTGCATCTGACCGATATCGCAGCCGTCCGAAAAATAGTTGATGTCGTGCCCGATGCAAGAGTCATGGCAGATCTGGACAGCCTGGTCGCTTATGCCTCCCGGCATCCCGCAGGGAGAGCAGACCGAATCGGCGTCACGGGATTTTGCCGTGGTGGATTATACACCTTTCTCTACGCGGCACATAATCGCGAGGTGAAGGCCGGGGTTGCCTGGTATGGTCAGCTCCGTCCGGCAAAAACGCCGGGCGTTCGTACGGAAGGACCTTTCGATATCGTCGGGAAAATCCAGGCGCCTATCCTTGGCCTTTACGGGGAAGCGGATCTGGGCATTCCTGTGGCTGACGTCAAGGAACTGGAGGCAATCTTTAGGGCCGCAGGCAAAACCGCGGAGTTCGTCCTCTACCCGGGAGCTCCGCACGCTTTTTATGCAGACTATCGGCCGAGCTACCGTCCCGAAGCAGCCAGGGATGCATGGACCCGCTGTATTGCCTGGTTTAATAAGTATCTCAAAGGCCAATGAACATCTAAGAAATGCCGTTGAATGCTTTAAATCCTCTGCCTGTTTTTTTCCAATCCGCACTCCGCAATTGGATGGGCTAACTTTCCAAGGGGGGACTCCGTTCTTTTCTTAATCTTTATTGACTTTATTTCAATATTTCAGGAACGTCCCGTATTTGCCCTTAATTGTTAATGAATGGTCGGGGCGAGCCGATTTGAACGGCCGACCTCCTGCTCCCAAGGCAGGCGCGCTAACCAGGCTGCGCTACGCCCCGACATTTAAAAATCCCAATCACCAAATCCCAGGATCCAAATAGATTCCAATTGGTCAATATCCAAATGATACTGGTTTCAAATTGTTTCAAAAAACATTGTCATTCCGGCGAAAGCCGGAATCCAGTTTTTTCAAGGCCTTCTGGATACCGGATCAAGTCCGGTATGACATCAAAAGGAGTTTATGGACGAACTCTAATTAACACATTTTCCGATAGATTCCCATCACCTTTTAGTCAGTTTCCACTTTAAAACCTTTCTCAACTTCCTCAAGGCCTTGCCTCGATGGCTCACTCTGTTTTTCTCCTCGAGGCTGAGTTGAGCCATTGTCTTTCCATATTGGGGAAGGATGAAGATGGGGTCATATCCAAATCCCCTTTTCCCAGCCTCTTTAAACCCGATTCTTCCTCTACACGATCCCTCGGTCACCGCTTCTCTCCCGTCCGGCGATACCATCGCCATGACGCATTTAAACCCTGCCCCCCTCTTTGAAATCGGAACGCCTTCCAATTCTTTGAGGAGCTTCTTCCGGTTCTCCTGATCCGATGCCCTGATCCCTGCATAACGGGCGGAATAGACGCCGGGTTTCCCGGCCAACGCATCTACTTCCAATCCCGAATCATCCGCTATGGTTAGCTTTCCGAAAAATTGAGAATAGAACCGGGCTTTCTTCAGCCCATTTTCAGCAAAACTCTCTCCATCCTCCTCAACGTTAGGAATATTCTTAAAATCATTAAGACCGTGTAGTTGAATGGACAAACCTCTCAGGATGCCTCGTATCTCCCTCAGCTTACCCTTGTTTTTCGTAGCTACGATGATGTCCAATCTCTTGTGAGTAATTATCTGCCTCCCTCAAGAGACTTCTTCTGATATGCCGTTAGTTTCTTGATTCCTTTCTCTGCAATCCGGATCAAGGCATCCATCTCCTTTTTCGAAAAGACGGCATTCTCCGCAGTTCCCTGAACCTCTATAAATTCTCCGGAGCCTGTCATGACCACATTCATATCGACCTCGGCTCGGGAGTCCTCTGAATAGTTTAAGTCGAGCAGAATCCTCCCGTCCACCTTACCCACGCTCACTGCCGCAACGGAATTATGAACAGGAATCTTTTTGATCATTCCCTTTTCCACCATCTTCCGAAAGGCATCGACCAGCGCTACATAGGCTCCGGTGATGGAGGCAGTCCGTGTCCCTCCGTCCGCCTGAATCACATCACAATCAACCCAGATCGTCTTCTCTCCAAACCCTTTCAGATCGGTCACTGACCGAAGAGAACGGCCGATCAACCTCTGTATCTCAAACGTCCGTCCGCTTCCCTTGCCTGACTCCCTCGGTGTCCGGGTGTTTGTTGAGCGGGGAAGCATCGAATATTCCGCTGTCACCCAGCCTTTGCCCGTATTTCTTAAAAAGGGAGGCACCCTCTCCTCCAGGCTGGCCGAGCAGATCACCTTCGTATCGCCCATCTCGATGAGGACCGAACCCTCGGCGTGTTTCATATAATCCCTTGTGATCTTTAAAGGCCTTAAAGCCTCAGGCAATCTTCCGTCCGAACGTTTCACCCAATACCTCCTCCTATATATTCCCTAAAAATTATCTCCAAGTCAATGAAATTACTTGATATGCAGCTCCATATGCCTTCTCCATCATCAAACCTCCCTTTTTCCCCTTTTCCAGGAGAGAAAGATGGCAATCAACCCGATGACGAGAAGAATCCGCCAGACATCCTGAATACCTTCGAGAGATGGACCCCTTCCTGTCTCCGGCGAGGTTACGGGATTTCTAAAACCGATGACCATCTCTGCGAAGGCCACTCCGATCACTATCCCCAGATTCCTCGATAGGGCTAAAAAGCTCGAGGCCACACCCACATTCACTTTCGGAAGCGATCCAATGATGGCGCTATTATTGGCCGGACTAAAGAGTCCGATTCCGATTCCAAGGATCACCTGTCTCCATAAGATTTCATAATCGCTAACCTCCCCCTTAAGAAAAACAAAAGAGAAGATCGTCAGAGAAGTGAGGATTAAACCAAGGGTGGCGGGAACTCTTACCCCGACCCAGTCCGAGACCCTTCCTCCGATCGGCGCCATCACCATCACGGTCAGGGCAACCGGGAAGATCAACATCCCTGTCTTGGAAGGGGAATATCCCGCGATATTCTGGAGGAAGAACGGAATGACGAAATTGTGGGCGCCATTCATCCAGAAAGAAAAAAAACTGGCTCCAAGGGAGGAGATGAAGAGCCGCCTTTTGAAGATGTTTAGGTCAACCAGAGGCGAAGAGGAATGATGTTCGATCACGATGAACAGGCTGAGGCAGGTCAAGGCTAAAAAGATCCACCCCCAGAAGAAAGGCGTGGACTCCCAACCCACACGGTTCAGGAAGAGGAGAAGGGAGGTCACAAAGAGAAAGAACAGGAAGGCGCCCCGAAGGTCCAACTCCACCCTGCCCATTGTCCCGTCCCCTTTCAAAATCTTTAAAGAGAGGAGCGTTCCGATGGCTCCGATGGGAATATTGATGAAAAAGATCGATCGCCATCCAAGATGCTCAACTAAAAAACCTCCGATCAATGGGCCGGCAATAAATCCTAAGGAGACGACAGACCCTAACATGCCCAGGGCCTGTCCCCTGTCCTTTTCGGGAAACGAGGTCGTAATGATCGCCGGGCCAATGGCCATCAGGGCGGATGCCCCAAGCCCCTGAATCACCCTTGAACCGATGAGAAAATAGATGGTGGGCGAAAACCCACAGAGGGTTGAGCCGAGGGTAAACGTTAAGAAACCGAGGAGAAAGATCTTTCCCCGGCCGAAAAGGTCGGCCAATCTCCCCATCAAAAGCAGGCACCCTGTGATGATGATCAGATAGGCCATCACCACCCAGGCCACGGTCTTCAGGTCGGTATGCAGAGACCGAACGATCGTGGGAAGGGAGATGCCCACAATGCTCGCATCGAGCGTGGACATAAAGATGCCAGTGGAGATGGTAAGCGTCGTCCACCATCGGCTATCGATCTTGGGAGGAGACATGAATAGAAATTTAAACAAATTTCCATTCTTTATGCAAGCAAACGGATGCCGGGGTCGGACACGGGGTCGGACCGGGTTGAAAGGTGGAGTAAGAAGGGTTAATATATATGATAAAATTTTCACAGGTTAAGGTCTAAAAAGGAGCAGAAAAGATGAGCAAAGAAATTCAAAACAGAAAATTCAAAGGCGGTTCAAAATATGTCCTCGATGAGGAATTAGCCAAAATCGTCAACATATCCATCGCCCTTGAAATGCCCCTCCTGCTCAAAGGAGAGCCTGGAACGGGCAAGACCATGCTCGCTCATGCCATTGCCGAAGCCCTTCAGATGAGGTTGATCGTCCTCAATGTCAAGTCGAGCATGAAGCTTATTGATGCCCTCTATCAGTACGATACCCTCACCCGGCTCAATGACAGCCGCTTCGGGGATTCCAAACGGGATGTCAGCAACATCGAAGATTACATCAAAATGGGAAAGATCGGGCAATCTTTTGCTTCCGATGAGAGGGTTGTCTTGCTCATCGATGAGATCGACAAGGCCGACACCGACTTTCAGGACGACATGCTCGATGTGCTCGACCAGATGGAGTTCGATATCATTGAGATCGACAAAACCGTTAAGGCCCAAAACAGGCCGGTTATCGTCATTACATCCAATGCCAAGAAAGACCTCTCAGACCCCTTTCTTGGCCGATGCAATTTCCATCACATCGCCTTTCCCGAGCCTGACATGATGAGAAAGATCGTTGAAGTCCATTTCTCCGGTATCGATAAAGAGCTGCTGGATAGCGCTGTCAGGACATTTTACCGCCTCAGAGAGATCAAGGGCATCGAGAAAAAACCGGCGACCCGGGAGCTGATCAACTGGATCAGGGCATTGAGATCGGATCCCGATTTCCGGGTAAAGGATCTGGTCAAGGGAGAGGTTCCCTTTCTCGGCATTCTCTACAAGAAAAGCCCCGATTATGCCGTAGCCCAGAACGCCGTCGGACGGTTCAGAGCTTAATTAAATAAATTGCGGATTTCGGAATGCGGATTGCGGAATGATTAAACAGATATTCCACTATTCCACTATTCCATTATTCCAGTGGTGAATGATGTTCGTCGATTTCTTCTACTTACTTAAAAAAGTTGGCATTCCGGTCTCTCCGACCTCATTCTTGAGGCTTCAGAAAGCCTTGAATATGGGGCTGGTCAATTCCGTGGATGACTTCTATACGGCTGCCCGCTCGATCCTCGTAAAGAGCGAGAGATATTTCGATCTCTACGATCAGGTCTTTGCCCACCGCTTTCAGGGAGTTGAGTTAAAGGAACCGGAGGCCATCGAAATCTCAGAGGTTGCCCGCGCCCTTCTCGAGGAATGGTTGAAAAACCCAAGAGAGCTGGCAGACCTCCTCGGCATTAAGGAAGAAGATTTAAGTAAATTGACTCCCGAGGAGCTCCTTCAGTACTTTCTCGACCGTTTAAAAGAACAGACCGAAGCCCACCACGGCGGGAAAAAATGGATCGGGACAGGAGGAACTTCTCCGGTAGGCCATTCCGGATACCATCCCGGCGGGATGCGGGTCGGAGGGGTTTCCCGAAATAAGTCTGCCGTCAAAGTGGCGATGGAGCGAAGGTATCGAGATTACTCCCAGGAAGGTCCGCTCACCGAATCTCAGATGGGAGAGGCTCTGAAGAGATTGAGGAACATGGTCCCTCATGGCCCGAAGGACAGGGTCAATATCGACGAAACGATCTACGAGACGATGAAAAATGCGGGCGAGATCGAGATCGTATTCGATCAAAGCCTTAGAGACCGGTTAAAGGTGATCCTGGCGATCGACAATGGCGGATGGTCCATGGACCCCTATATCGGACTCGTGCAGACCCTTTTCAACTATGCACGGGCACAGTTCAAAGAGCTTAAAACCTTCTTTTTTCACAACACGATTTATGACTACCTCTGGGAAGATCCTCAGAGGCGGTCAAAACCATTTCCTCTGGATGAACTGCCTCGCCTCGATCCTGAGACAAGGTTCATCATCATCGGGGATGCAAGTATGGCTCCTTATGAACTGCTCTCCACGGACGGGTCCATCTATGTGGGAGAGCGGTCCGGAAAACCCAGTTATATGAGACTCGAATTCATTGCCAAAACCTTTCCTCACTCCGTCTGGATCAATCCGGTGCCCCCTGTGGAATGGGCCTACACCCGGACGATCCTCCACATCCAGGAAATCTTTCCCATGTTCGAACTCACCCTCGACGGCCTCGAAAAAGCAGTCAGCCACATCATGCGAAAGAATTAAATTCTAATCATCCAGTTCTTTATTTCACTTGTCCACAATTCAATAAATTAGGTATCCCATGGCAAAACAATCCTATGCAATACCCACTGTCTTTGCCTTCAAAACTATAATTGAGATCAACGGCTAAGAGTCAACCCTGTTTCTTTCTGCCAAAGAGTCAAAGGCTTGACTAATTTGCTGTTTTAGATAGAATGAAATCTAAATTCAAATAGGCAGTGGGTCATCGATAGAATCGCATAGACTTGAGCAACCAAAAGAGAAATGAGAAGGGAGGGGAGAAGGAAAAAAAGAAAAGAAGTGACAATTATCAAAAAAATCCTTATATTTATAAGCGATAGTAGTTTAGGAAACAAAAGCTTTTGTATCGGTGGGGTTAAATGATGGCAAAAAGAGCCCAAATTAAGGTTCCCAAAGAGAAAATAGAGGAGTTTTGCAAAAAACACCATATCCGAAAGTTATCTTTTTTCGGTTCTTTCCTCCGGGAAGACTTCCGCCCTGGCAGTGATTTGGACATACTTGTTGAATTCGAACCCGGACAGATCGTAGGGTTCTTGAAGTTGGCAGGGATGGAAATGGAGCTTTCAGAAATTTTGAACCACAAGGTGGATTTAAGAACCCCTGCAGAATTGAGTCGGTATTTCCGGCACGAAGTCCTTGACTCGGCGGAGGTTCAATATGTACAAGGATGACCTGACACGCCTCCGCCACATGCTGGACTCCGCCAAAGAAGCAATGTCTTTTATCCGAGGCAAGAAGCGAAGAGATTTGGATACAGACCGGATGCTGGTACTTTCTCTTGTTAAATCTATAGAAATTATGGGGGAAGCAGCCTCAAAGGTAACTAAAGAATCCAGGGATAGCCATTCGGAGGTACCCTGGTTGAACATCATTGGAATGAGGAATCGACTTATTCACGCCTATTTTGATATCGATCTCGACAGAGTCTGGGATACGATTACTGATGATCTCCCCCCGGTCATAGTTGCCCTTGAAAAAATTGTTCAAATGGAAGATATCCCCTCCGCCTCCAAGTAATAAATAATACCTATATTGAGCGATTAACCCTATCTCGCAAGGGAGGCCGAGATGCCTCAAACCCTTTTAGAATGCGATACATTGAAACAAAGGGCAATTGGCCATAATGATTCACCAAACAGGTGATGATTGAACAGGCCGCTTGGTTAATTCAACCTATTAAAGGTAATCGCTCTAAAAGGCTTTTCGGCCTCCCCGCCTCCCTTGTGAAGGGTGAAAAAATCGCTCAATTTAGGCAATAGATAAGAAAAGGGGACAGTCCCCTTCTCCACTGATGTTAGGATATTTGATCAACATAGGGCTTATTCTCAAAAGGAATGGGCTTGGGGGGCTAACTCTCACATATTCCACGAATCACGAAAGGAAAAATAAGCCGAAAAATTAAACAAAGTCCCGATTTTTCGCTGCAGATTTAATAGAAATGACTTTTGATTCAAACTTGCCTCTTACCGAAGAGGAATTGACTAAGCCCAGATCCCCAAAAGTTGGTGCATTTCATTAAAAAGAAGATGGGGAGGTGAGGGGATAGGGAGATTGAGGGACAAAGTCATTAAGAGTAAGGATAAGTTGAAAGCTTAAAAGAAGACAGGTCATTGCATAAAGGATGCAGATGTCCCATCAATTTTTCCTGACAAATTTGATGACAACGATTTCCGGGATTGTGTCGATGCGCATGGGAGGGCCCCAGGTGCCGACCCCGCTGGAGGTATAAACCAGAAGGTCACCAAACTCTTTGAGCCCGTAATCGTAACCCTTATAGATCATCGAAGTGATGAACCGGAAGAGAAAAACCTGGCCATGGTGCGCATGACCCGAAATCTGGGCTGAGATCCCCTGATCTCTGACTATCTCCAGATCAATGGGCACATGCTTTAAGAGGAGGCTCGGCTTCTGGCGGTCGATCTCCAATTTCTGAAGAATTGCCCTGAACTGTTTCTGATTTCTCGAATCCCTGTAACCCACGCCGATGATCTGCAGACCGTCGATCTCCACTTTCTCATAATTCAGCACCCGTATTCCGGCGCCGCGAACAGCATTGATGTAAGGTCTGTTGTCATAGAACTCTTCGTGATTTCCGGTAACAAAATAGACGCCCAAGGGAGGAGTAAGCCGCGACAGGGGCTCGACCATGTGATTGAGATCCATTGCCTCTCCGCCGTCATAGAGGTCGCCGCCGATAAAGACAAGGTCCGGCTTAAGATCCTGAATCATACCAGTAATGCGCTGAGCAAACCGGTGATTTCTCACCTGGCCCAGGTGGACGTCGCTGATCCAGACCGCGGTTTTGCCTTCCCACGCAACGGGTAAATTAGGAATCGGCAGACTGACGGTGTTGATGCGAATGATTCCGGCATTGATAAACCCATAAAGGCTTCCTATCAAAGCGATCCCGAATAGGACGATGATCAATGTTCTTCGATCCATGGGAACGTGGAATAACCTCATCAGGCCATAGACGGTCCATGCAAGGAGAGAGGCAAGAAAGAGGAGATAAAAGATTCCCAACCAGGATACGGAGGCCGTATAAAGGGTCCGCGCCAGGAGGTTCGAATAACGGAAGGAAAAAAAAGACGAGCCGATAAGGCTGAGGGACAACAGGCCCATGGCAACCCGCAAGGTCCAGAGCTTCGCCGGATGGGTTACTCCAAAAAAGGGGACCAGGGTCCTGTATAGAAACCAGTGGCCGAAAAGGAGGATCGATTGGACGACGCTGACAAAGAGGAAGAATCGCATAGAGGTTTAAATATTATCCTGAATCCTGCGTGAAAACTAAAATGTTAACGATGGAACCATGTAGCTTTCAACCCTTTAAATAAGGCTCAGAGATGAAATATCTCAAATTTTTTACACACTTTTTTACAATAATCTTAACCTACCTTTTAGGTAGGTTAGCATTATGGCCTAAGAACAGGTTTTATAAACCTTAAATGGCTACCAATGGCTTTTCCACAGCGGCCTGTAATAGAAATATGTGGGAACTCAATGCATAGTTATCACGCAGTTTTCAGGATTATAATGGATAAACCTCCGGTTCGCCATGACCCTTCAGGTTGCAGCTTTTTTTCTCCAGTTTACCAGGAAGATTCCCACGGAGACCAGGGGAAGGCCCACCATGAGTGAAAAGGTGAGTTCTTCCCTGATAAAGAGGATGCCAGAAAGGACGCCGAAGATGGGCGTGAAGAAGGTGAAGGCGCTGAGCCGGCTCACGGAGTATTGATGGATCAACTTGAACCAGATAAAATAACTGATGAATGCCACTATCACCGACTGATAAAAAATAGAAGTTAAGATGAGGGGATCAATCCGGTACATCCAATTCGGTTCAAGAATAAGGCTCACCACAAATAGAATGGGGATGGAGAAGAAAAGCTGATAGAGAAAGGTATGAATCGGCTCAACCTTTCCTGCCATATACCTTTTAATATAAAGAGTGGTGGCTCCCCATAAAATCCCCGCAGTAATTTCCAAGAGATCGCCAAGGAGCATATTGGGTTTGGCGGTCTTCGGTTTTCCATAAAAGACAAAGACAATGCCCGCAAAAGCGATGACTAATCCCAATGTCTTCAAAAGGGTCAGCCTGTCCCCTTTAAGGAAGAAATGGGCGCCCACCGCCACCACAAAAGGGCTCAGGAAGACGAAGACGACGGAACGGGCCGAATCCGTATAAAGCATCCCAAAATAGATGCAGGCGAATTCCAGACCGAATAAGAGTCCGACCACGATTCCGTGAAAAAGCCGAATATCCGTATGGAATAATTTCTCCCCCTTTCGGAGGCAGTAAATCGCACCGCATATCGAGGCGATGAGAGAACGAAGGGTTGAGGCGAAGACGGGAGAGATCCCCTCGTTGGAGATCTTGATGGCAGAATAATTAAATCCCCAGAGGAGCGTCAGGATGAGAATGGCCAGAATCGCCTTCAGGTCTAAATAGTCTTTGCTCTCCATAAAAACCTATCTTGAGGTGAAACTTTAAAAAAGATATTTTAAAAGGAGATGATAATTTTAAGAAGACATATCATTCCGAAAATCTCCCCTACCCCTCTTTGCCAAAGAGGGGAAAGAGAGATTTCCCCTGTCATGTCCTTGCAATTACGAATTGATTAATAACATACATGGACAGGAGTGACAACAAAAAAGGGACACTAGGAGTGCCCCTTTTTTCAAAAAAAAATCATTCAACCTTGAACTGAACATCCTTGATCAGGTTTCCATTCGCATCCTTTATCTCCACTTTCCAATCCCCTTTTAACCCTCTTAAATTCTTATCGGCGTAAGTCCTCCATTTCGAACCCATCTTCAACGGCAAGCTCGTTTTCAACTGCTCCTTTTGACCATGAATCCAGACAAATGAAATGTCCATATCTTTGGGAATGTTTTTGGCTTCTAAAAAACAATAGACTTTCTCCTGTGTCGCTGGAAATTTATCCGCAACACCAACCGGCTCTCCTTTTTCCACTCCTGTTCCCACAACGAGTCGGGCAATTGTGATTCCAGCCTGCTCCGGCTTAGGTTTTTCCTGGCCGTAGGCAGAAGAGAGAGTCCCCCATGTCACGAGGACCATTAATAGAATGAGTGTTATCATCTTATGGTTCTTCATGTGAACCTCCTTCTTTGGATTTTTCTAAAGGGATATATTCTCTGCCCTCTTTAAAGCAGGAATTGGGCCGAAGAAGTGGTACCAGTGAACGTTATTTTATGTGGGTTTGTCTATCCACTCTGTATGTCATGATCCGATCTCACGGATCGGTATCTTATTCATCTTGAGCCCCAGAGGCTCGGGGGAAATCCCCATGCTCAGCCCCAGGAGCTGAGGATAGAGAAGAGAGGGAAGAGGAGAATTTGAACCCTGCTGAGAGAGAATCATCTGCTGAACGGTATCGAACTGAATTTGACAATACGTGCAGGCGGTGCAGAGATAATTCGCGCCTGACTCTCTCCCATTGTTAAGTTTTTTTAACGTCATCTCCGTTGACAACTCATCATGGCTCCCCAGAAGAGGAGCCCCACAACATTCAAGCCTCATCAGCCAATCGATGCTTTCCGCCCCGGTCACATTCACTAACCGCTCAAAAATGGAGGGGTTCCCTGGATCATCAACCCGTACAATCTGGCTTGGCCGCAGCGCATGACATCCGTAATGGGCGGCAATTTTAAGCCCTTGAAAGGGTTTTTCGATCCTCTTCCTGATCGCTTCAACCCCCACCTCCTGATCAAGAACGGACAGGAGATGCTTCACCTCAATCTTTCCTTCGTATGGAATACCCTCCTGCTGAAGAACCGCATTGACCTCCTTCCGAAGAGAGAGGTTCTCTTTCAGAAGAAAGTCCGCTTTTTTCAGGGCTCCGTAGCAACACTGGCATAAGGTCATCACATTCAGCTTCTTCGTTTCGGCAAGTGCCAGATTTCTCGCCGATGCCAGGAGAAAGGTTTTGAAATCGATGTTCCGCAAAGGGTACCCGCAACAGTTAAATTCCTCGATATCGATGAGCTCCAGGCCGAGTCGCTCTGAAACCAGCCTGGATGAGGTCTCGTACTGTTTCAATCGAATGGGAATCTGGCAACCTAAAAATAGTGCGAATTTCATCATCTCTTCTCTTTCGTGTATCTGACGGCTAAATTCTTGAGCTCATAGAGCACATCGGTCACGGATACCCCTCTGGGACATTGCTCCTGGCATTGATAGCAGGTGAGGCAATCCCAGAGCATATTGGATCCAAGGGCCAGGTCCCTCAGCCCTAATCCGGCGGCGTGCATAATCTGATGGGGCAGGAGTCCAAGGACCTCCTGTGGATTTTCATAGTGGCCCACCACGGGACAGACAGTCGTACAGGTCTGGCAGCCGAAGCAAACCGAAAAGTTTTTCGCCTGGGCGGAAAGGTCCAACCCGCCTTTGAATTTTTCATCCACGGGGATCAGATGGAGAACTTCGTCCTTCTTCTTCATTAAACCGCATTGAGCCGAAATCGCCTCCCTTGCCTGTGTGAGAGGCTCTTCATAATCTCCTGCAACCGTCTCCCCCTTCATCAAACCCCGGTAATACGAGAGGGGAGAGAGAACCGAAAGCTCGGGGACTCCTCTATGAAGGAGGAGTTCCCTGACTTTAATCCACAAATTCTGCAGATTGATCCCCACTGGACAAACCACGGTGCAGCGGTAGCAATTGGTGCAGAGATAGACGCCCTCTTGAAGCTCCCGGATCTCCTGTTCCGTAAGCGGGCTGCCGGAAGCCAGCGCCTTGATCGAACCGACTTTTTCGGAAGGGAGAATATTGATGTTTGGTATTCCTTCAAAAGCGATCGCCACCGAGCAATGGGAGGTGCACATGGCGCAATGGGTGCAGGCGTCCAGCTCCATCAGCTGAATCATGGAGAGGCTCTTCCCCATCCAGCTTTTGGAGAAACGCCTGGAGTGAATCAGAGTTTTACACCAATGGAGAACTTTACTCGAAAGGCTCACATTCATTTTTCCCCCACAGCAGCCTTGATCAAAACAACGAGAGGGCTGATCAGGATATGGAACATTTTACTGAAAGGAAGGTAGGCGACCAGCGCTCCTGTCAGAATGGCATGGATATACCAGCCGAAAGGATAGACCACCTCCCAGCGAATAGGAAAGAGACCGAGAAGGAGCGAAATGGGATACCCTATAAAAGAGGGAAGCGCTTCTGAAAGAGGGAGGGCTGTTTGAAGAATCCTCATTCCTTCCACCCAAAAGCCTGTCAATAGGATCGCTCCGATCAGGCCGAGGACCACATAATCCTGTCTGCCCGTGGCCGCTTTTTGGGTCTTCCCCTGGAGGCGCCTCATGATCGCGGCCACGGCTCCAAGGATGATGCATAATCCCAGAAAATCGTAGATGAACGCAATAGGAGGAAAGTTCTTATCGAGCAACATTGCCACCTTCGAGCTCATCGGAAAGAGAGCCGACAGGAAGAGGAGAATCACTCCGATCAGAAACCGGATAAAGATGGGAAGGTAGATGAGACTGTGAATGGTCCAGCGACCGACGCCTTCCTTCAGAACGCTTCTCAGCAGGAGGACATCCACAACAAAGACCTTGAGGAGAGTCCTTATCCTCCTGGAGAAGATGACCTGCCACGCTTTCTCTCCGATGTAGGAAAGCTTTTCACGGGCGGTAAAGGAAGGCTCAACCATCGTCCCCTGTAACCAGAAGAAGAGGGTAGCTCCGATACCAACCAGAAAAAGGAGGATGGAGACAATGGAAACCGGATCATTGAGCGTCACCGAGCTGCTATGGCAGCCCATGCAGATCAAACTCTTTGCAGGAAGGACACGAATCGGAGCCCCCACCTGATTTTCAGGAAAGTGACATTTCTTGCAGGCTTCCTTATTTTTGAAATCGGCAAGCCGGTGGGAAGTCATCTTGAGCGGAACGCCCTCTTTGATCTTGGCCAGCACAATCCGGCCTGTCTTGGAATCCTTCCGGACCTCTTTCGATTCATGGTGGCAGGCCTCGCAGTTGACGCTCCGGTGAGGATCATGGGCCGTCCCCTCGCCATGATATCCATGGCAGGAAGCGCAATTGAACTGGTGCGTTCGATGGGGGGAAGAGGCAATTCCCTCATGGCATTGAGAGCAGGCGGTCCTTCGATGGACCGTCTTTGCGTAGTCTTTCGGGTCGATATAAACAGAGACTGTTTTCCCATCAACCTTCTTCTCCACATCCTTCTTTCCATGACAATCCATGCAGAAGAGGGTCGCGGTGGCAATGCCTTCGTTGCTATTGAGGTTGGGCTGGCGATGGCAGCGCAGACATATCTTTTTCTCCGCCTCCATCATCTCTTCATCGGTCAACCCGCGGGCGTTGGAGAATGTAGGAAGGATTCCGGAAAGGACCATGATGAGGAGAAGAAAGAGAAGATCTTTTCTCACCTTTCGCTTCTCCTTCTTTTCAGGATGTTGATTTAAATCCTCCCATTCCAGAGGATGATGGTCGATCATCTTTTTGGCTTCCATTTGACCCGTAAAGATGGACTTGTCCATTGGAAAGACGCTGGCGCGGAGGTGGGCATTGAAAAGATGGACAACGAAGATAAACCCCGTGGCCAGAAGCGCCTCATCGCTGTGGATCGTATAAGCGATGTTGAACCAAAACCCCGGGAAAAACCGGGAGAAAAATTCCGGGAACCAGAGCAGGAGTCCGGATCCGCCGATAAAGGTGATTCCCCAGAAGACCGCCCAGTAATCAAATTTTTCCCAGTAGGTAAACCGGCCGAATTGTGGCGGAGCCCCTTTCCCTAAAAAGTAACGAAGGTGCTGGTAGAGGTCTTGAAAATCTTTTCGCGAGGGCACCATGGAATGGGGTCCCAATAACTTCCCTTTTAATGCAAAAAGGTAATAGGCCACATAGAGTAGATGGAGGGCAAAATAGCCGAAGGTGATCCCCGCAAACCACCGATGAAACAGTCCGGCTCCCTTCACCCCTCCCCAGAGAAAGATCAGCCCCTGGGCCCAGAAGGCTTCGGGATATTTGAGGGGTAGCCCGGTTAAAGCCAGGCCGAGAAAGGTGATCATCATCACCAGGTGAATAAACCGATGAAAAACATTAAATCGCCAATAGGCTTCTTTGTGATCTTCCTTCACGGACATAAGGCTAATTCCTTTTTAACCATTCATGGACTTTCCTGAGAATCCAAACCAGGGTGTGAGAGTAAAAGAAAGCCAACACCGAAAAGACGATAATTCCAAAGCCGATTTCAACCCAGCGGAGGATCTTTAACTTATTGAGCTTCTCCACATCCTCTTTCTTGACCCCTTCTTTGGAGGCGTGGACCACGTAATCCGTAAACCGGAGCTGGGCATTCGGATGGCACTTCTGGCAGGCCTCTAAGGCGATTTCTTTCTTCTTTAATGAGAGGCAGGTATGGGCGCCGTGACAATCCGTGCAATAGGCAGAAGCCTCGTGCCCAAGGGTGGAAGCTGCCTTTCCGTGATAATTTTCGAGATAGGTCTTCTTCTCGACCGGATGACATTCCCCGCACATCTCTGTCATCCATCTTCCGAGCGTCAGACGGGACTGACCGGAAACGACGTAATGGCTGACATGGCAGTTCCCGCATGTCGGGGCATCCTTCTTTCTCTCCACGAGCGCCTTGGCATGGGCCCCTTTGAGATAACGCTGGTAGACCTGGGGATGGCACCTTTCGCATTTCTTATAATCGTAAAGAAGGGTGGAAGACCGGTTCAACAGTTGAGGATCAGGATGTTTCACCCCTTTTTCTTCGATGTTTGAGTGGCATTCGGAACAGGAAATGCGTCCATGAGAAGAAGATTGAAATTTATTCATGTCGACAAACCAGGACCGTTGAGGGACAATCTTCTCATTGGCTTGGGCAGGAGAACACACCCATCCAAGCAGACAAAAAAGCAAGAAAAAGGGCAAAAAAGACACGTTCAACATTTTTCTCTTCCTAATTGGAATCATGGAATAGAGTCTATTCATAAATGCCTTTTTCCGTCATGCCGGACTTGATCCGGCATCCAGAGGGTCTTAAAAAACTTGGATTCCGGCTTTTGCCGGAATGACGACCTTCTTGGTAGAGTCTACATGATCTGTGGTCTTGGCAGGAGTCCGGCCATCTCGGCAATCCCTCTGACCTTCTCCTCCCACTCAATGGCCATGATGTGGATCCCACGTATACCGGGAAGCTCCTTTAACCGCTGGATCGTCTCCACACAGATTTTGATGCCTTCCTCGGATTGTTTCTCCTTGGGCACCCCTTTTAGCCTCTCAATCATCTCCTCGGGCACATCCATCCCGGGCACTGAGTTCTTCATATAGCGAGCCATCCCCACCGATTTGAACGGCGTCACACCAGCCAGAATCGCAACCTTCTCATGAATCCCTCGATCCCTCACCATCTCCATCCATTTCTCAAATCTTGGTAGATTGTAGATACACTGCGTCTGTAAAAATTCCACCCCGGCTTTTGCCTTTTTGCCAAGCCTTGCTGCCCGAATCTCAAAGGGATCGGCAAAGGGATTCTCCGCCGCCCCTATGAAAAGTATGGGTTTCCCCTTCAACTCCTCTCCTTCTAAAAACTTCCCCTCGTCCCTCATCGTCTTGACTGTTTGAATCAGCTGAATTGAATCCATGTCAAAAACGTTTTTGGCCCTCGGATGATCTCCGAACTTCTGATGGTCTCCGGTCAGGCAGAGGATATTGTTGATCCCCAGGGCCGCCGCCCCCAGAATGTCGCTCTGTATGGCGATGCGGTTTCGGTCCCGACAGACCATCTGAAGGATGGGGTCAAAACCCATCTCTTTGAGAATGAGGCAGGCCGAAAAGGAGCTCATCCTTACAACCGAGGTCTGGTTGTCGGTCACATTGACCGCATCGACCGCCCCCTGAAGAAGCTTCCCCTTCTTTCGGATCACCTCGGCATCCGCCCCTCTCGGCGGCCCACACTCCGAAGTCACCACAAGTTGACCACTCTCTAAGATACGTTCAATATTAGATTTTGTTTTCATTCCTATTTCTCTCCTCAGAAATTAAAGCCTGATATGGGAAATCCGAAGCACGAAATCCGAATTTCGAAACAATTTCAAAGGACCAAAATATAAAATATGAAAATTCGTATTTCGGATTTGTTTCGGATTTCGATATTCGAATTTCGGATTTATTGCTTTCATAATAACTTCAGATCCTCCCTTACTCTCTTGCGCGGTCCTCCATCTCTGGACGTTCTCCAGTCCTTGATGGGGATGATCTCCTCGTATTTGTCTAATTGGTTAAGCGCTTTTAGCCGGTCGATAATGAGCTGCCAAGCACACTCCAGATCCTTGTCCACCTCGCATTTGCCATTGGAGCTTCCCCCGCAGGGCCCATTGAGTAAGCTCTTGGCACAGCGTGCGATCGGACAGATCCCTCCGGTCATATGCAGCACACATTCCCCGCACCCCTGGCATCGCTCGGACCAGACCCCCTGCTCAAGCGTGACTCCTAAAAAGGTGGTATTGACCGCGGGCAGGACGGTTTTATCCCGGTACGTCTCGGCGACATATTGAATTCCAGCCCCGCACGCCATCGACAGGATGACCTCATAGTCCCCTATGAAGGGATGAATCTGATCGATATACTCGTGATCGCATTGCCGTTCCAGGGTATGTTCCCTGATCTCTATCTCCTCGCCATCTTTGGCTCGAGAGATCTTCAGCTCGGAAGCCAGTACTCCCACTTCCCGCTCACCCCCCGTGGCGCTGACCGTCACGCATTCGTTGCACCCCAAGAGCAGGATCTTTTTATAGGGCTTAAGCATTGTCAGTATCTCTTCTAAAGATTTTCTGTTTGCAACAATCATAGAAACCTCCAGTTTCGGTTTGAGGTCTGAGGATAGAGGTTTGAGGCAAAAGATGAAAATCGTTTGAGGTCTGAGGTTAGAGGGTTAAGGCATGAATAATTTTGCCTCCGACCTGAAGGCCCTGAGCTTTTCGAAGGGCCGATCCTCCAACCTCCAACAATTTAAGTGAAGCGCTCCTCTAACCTCCAACCTTTAACTTCTTTTTCACAGGACTTGGCCCCAAGGCCATTATCTTCTCTGTCATCTCACGGGCCACTTCGGCAAAGCGCTGGCCCTGAGCCGCACTCATGTTGTACATCTCGACCCGGCCGGCCCCCAACCCGACTTCTTCAAGCAGTGTCTTCACATACTGGACTCGTTTCTTTGCCCTCAGGTTCCCTCTCAAAAAATGGCACTCCCCCTCCAGGCACCCTGCCAAATAGACTCCATCCACTCCCGATTCAAACGCTTTGAGAATGAGAAGTGTATCCACCCTGCCCGTACAGGGAACCTTGACGATCTTCACGTTGGTCGGATAGTTAAGCCTCATCGAACCTGCCAGGTCCGCCGCACTGTAGGCTCAATGCTCACAACAGAAGGCCAAAATCTCAGGCTCAAACTGCATGGACTGTGATTCGTGACTGGTGACTCGTGACTCTTGAACCGATTCCATAGTCTCTCCTGTCTTTTGCAATTGCGGAATGCGGATTTCGGATTGCGGAATAAAATCCTATTATTTAAAATTCCTTATGCCGCACTCCGCATTCCGAAATCCGAAATGATAAGGGCCTGACACTTCTCTTCCAATTGATGGCTCTGGAAATGCATCAGTTCAATCGCTTTTGCCGGACATTCGGCCACACAGCCACCGCAACCCTTGCACTTGGCCGGATCGATCTCTGCTTCCCCCTTGGCATTGATGACAGGAACATTATAGGGGCAGACTCGTACACAGGTCAGGCAGGCTGCACACCGTTCCCCTTCGACCACAGCCACCACTCCTCCTACTCGAAGCACTTCTTGCGAGAGCACAGTTGCTGCCCGGGCAGAAGCCCCCAGGCCATGGGCGATCGATTCATCGATCGGCTTGGGTGCATGGGCCAGACCGCAAACGAAAACTCCATCGGTTGCAAAATCGATGGGTCGGAGTTTCACATGGGCTTCCACAAAAAAACCGTCACCGTTTACCGGAACCTTAAACAGATTGGCTACAGGATTGACCTGCGGGGGAACGATGGCCGTTGCAAGAACCAACAGCTCAGGCCGAATTTCAATCTCCCGGTTCAAGACATGACTGGTGAAATGGACCTGGAGGTCTTTTCCGTCGCGGGTAACTCTCAACTCCTTTTGATCATCATAACGAATAAAGTGGATCCCTTTGGCTCCGGCCTCACGATAAAGGTCTTCCCGCAGGGCATAGGTCCGCATATCCCGATAGATGATGAAGACATTCATCTCCGGGTTCATCTCTTTCAGTTTGATGGCGTTCATAACCGAATGGGTGCAGCAGACCTTTGAGCAATAGGGTCTCTCTTCATTTCGAGAGCCGACACACTGAATAAAAGCCGCTGAGCGAATCGATTTTAAAGAACCATCACGGTCGATCAATTTCCGGTCTAACTCCAGGCTGGTCAGCACTCGGGGGTCCTGACCGTAGAGGTGTTGATCCGGCTTCAGTTCTGAAGCCCCTGTGGCAATGATCGCAATTCCATGCTCCAACAGTTTGTCCGTTCCATGGGTCTGAATCGTGGATTTAAAATTACCCACGGAACCCTCCACCTGTTTCAATTCGGTATTGAGATAAACCTCAATCTTTGGGTTTGAGCCAATCTCATCAACGATCCGGTTTAGATGTTGTTGAACATCCTCCCCCCGCCAGGTCTGATGGATGTTTCGGGCCTGTCCACCCAGGACATCGCTCTTTTCAATGAGATAGGTGTGGTAACCCTGGTCTGCGAGACTGAGAGCGCCCATCATACCCGCCAAACCACCTCCTATAATAAGGCAGCTGTGATTCAGGCTCCGGTCCATTTGATGGAGGGGTTTCAAATTTCTGGAACAAGCCACAGCCATTCGAACAAGCTCTTTCGCCTTCTCTGTGGCCATCTCCTTCTGACTCATATGCACCCAGGAACACTGGTCTCGAATATTGGCCATCTCAAAGAGGTAAGGATTGATTCCTACTTCGCGGATCGTATCTCGGAAAAGGGGTTCATGGGTCCGGGGTGAGCAGGAAGCCACGATCACACGATTCAGATTCAGTTCCTTCACTCGCTCTTGGATGATTTGTAATGAGTCTGCGGAACAGGTGTAGATTGTATTCTCTGCGTGGACCACTCCGGGAAGTGACTTTGCAAATTCCGTAACTGTTTTCACATCCACTGTGCCGGCAATATTGACTCCACAACTGCAGATGAAGGCACCGATTCGCGGTTCTTCACCGGGAGACACCTCCTTCTCGGGAGGATACTCCTTCGTTCTCACCAGTGTTCCTCTGGCCTCCCCGATGACGGAAAGAGCTTCCGCCGCTCCACCGCTGGCCTGGATCACGCTGTCCGGGATGTCTTTGGGAGACTGGAAAGCGCCGCAAACGAAGACGCCAGACCTTGAAGTCCGGACCGGTTCGAAACTGCTATTCAAAGGGAAAGAGTACGAATCCAGGTTGATCTCCAATTTTTTGGCCAGATCTGCGGCATCCTTCGGAACCCCAATGCCAACGGACAAGATCACCAGGTCAAATGTTTCCTCCACCTTTCTTCCGACTCCGTCCGTGTATTGGATGACGAGGTCGCCTGGTTCCTTCCCTGGAAGAATTCGGGTAATCCTCGATTTGATAAAACGAACGCCTGCTTCCTCGGCCCGGTTATAGTATCTCTCGAAATCCTTGCCGTAGGTTCGCATATCAATGTAGAAGATGGCCGTATCCAGGGGGCCATTCGAATGCTCCTTGGCCACAACGGCCTCTTTGATGGCATAGGTGCAACAAACGCCTGAACAGTAAGGCTTGGCCCCTTCATGCACGTCCCTCGAGCCAACACACTGGATAAAGGCAATTTTCTTCGGCTCCCGATGATCGGAGGAGCGGCGGGTGAGATGGCCTCCCCAGGGGCCCGAGGCGCTGAGCATTCTTTCGAATTCCATGCTGGTGACCACATTGGGGTAACGGCCGTAACCCAATTCGGATGAGAGTCCCGGATGGTAGAGAGAATAACCGGGTGAAAGGATGACCGAACCAACCTCCAATTCTTCGATGAAGGGAGCTTGCTGATGGTCGATCGCCTCCCGTTTGCAGACATGGACGCAGAGGTGGCATTCCGAACAGATCCCGCAAGCAAGACAACGCGCTGCTTCAACCCTCGCCTGTTCTTCAGTGAGGACCAGTTCCACCTCTCTAAAATTTCTGACCCTCTCTTCCTCCGGTAATTCAGGGATGATTGTTCTGGGCGATAAATCAACCTCACCCTTCTCAACCATCTGATCGATCTCTTCTCGTGAGAGATCAACAACGGGGAGAGGAATCTGTTCTCTTGGCGTCAGAAGAGGAACCTCTCTCAAATATCGATCGATGGAAAGCGCTCCGCGCCGGCCATCGGCAATGGCCTGGATCAAAATCCATGGCCCTCTTGCCACATCTCCTCCTGCAAAAATGCCCGGGCGATTTGTGGTTAACGTGTGCGAATCGATGGCAAACGTTCCTTTGGGTGTGACCTCAAGGCCATGGGTATCCTCGAGGAATGAGATTTCAGGCGCCTGGGCAACGGCAGCGATCATCGTGTCCGCAGGGATGACATATTCTGATTCTTTGACAGGCATGGGTCTTCTTCGCCCTGATGAATCGGGCTCTCCCAGCTCCATCTTCAAACACTTGATCCCCCTGACATGGCCCTCCTCGGTGACCACCTCGACCGGCGCCGTGAGGATCTGAATATCGATTCCTTCCTTTTCTGCGGCTTCAATCTCCCAGGGATTGGCAGGCATCTCATCACGGGACCGGCGGTAGAGGATCTTCACTTCTTTCGCGCCCAAACGCAGAGCGGTCCTGGCCGCGTCAATCGCCACATTTCCCCCGCCGATGACTACCGTCTTCTCTCCCACTTTCGGCGCACCCGCACCCCCGGAGGAGATGACCGGCTGGGTCCCCATTTCTCCGGCGATGCCATGCCTCTCGGCCAAACTGACGGCCTGGAGAAAAGGAACGCCATGATGAACACCCGTCGCATCCTCCCCCGGAATCCCCAATTTCTGCGCCTCATGGGCTCCCATCGATAAAAATACGGCGGAATACCCCTCCTCGAAAAGTCGGTTGATATTTCGGATGGGCGCATTCAATTTCAATTCGACATTTGGATGATAGATGATCTCGTCAATCTCTCGCTGGAGCACATCTCTCGGCAGTCGGTAGGAAGGGATACCCACACGCATCATCCCTCCTGCCACAGGCAGGGCTTCAAAGATCGTGACCTGATAGCCCATCCGTGAGAGCTGGTGGGCGCAACTCAATCCCGCAGGTCCTCCGCCAACAATGGCCACCTTCGCTTTAGGCCGTTCTATTATTTCGTAACTTGGAACTTGTAACTTGGGACTCGGAACTTGTTTATCCAACTCCTCCCGATGTTCGTAAACCCAATCGGCTGCAAATCGTTTTAGACTGCAGATTGACACAGGGCTGTCCAGTTTCCCCCGATTGCACTTCTCTTCACAAGGATGGTTACAAACACGCCCTACCGAGGCAGGAAAAGGATTATATTCTTTCACCACATCAAGGGCTTCTTTATACCGCCCGGCATGAATCAGGGCGACATAGCCCTGTGCGCTTGTCTCTGCAGGACAGGTCGATTTGCAGGGGCTCGTCCCCTTCTTGGTAACAAGGAATGTATTGGGAACAGCCTGTGGATAGGGCCGGTAAATTGCCTTTCTCTGATCGAGGCCTTGGTTGAATTCATTGGGGAGGAGAATGGGACAGACCTCTGCGCAGTCATTACAACTGGTGCATTTGTCCATAGCGACATAACGAGGATGTCTGTTGAGGATGGCCTTGAAATGTCCGGCCTCTCCTTCCAATCCGACCAGCTCAGCATTAGTAATCATCTCGATATTGAGATGCCGGCCCGCCTCCACCAGTTTGGGTGAGATAATACACATGGCGCAGTCATTGGTCGGGAAGGTCTTGTCGAGCTGTGCCATCTTCCCGCCGATTGCCGGGGATCGCTCCAGCAGATAGACCCTAACGCCGGAGTTTGCCAGATCAAGGGCAGCTTGAACCCCGGCGATCCCTCCCCCCACGACTAATGCAGCACCAATCTTATCAACCATGTTCAACCTCTTGATTTCTTTCTCGATCAGAATCGTCATTCCGGCGAAAGCAGAGATTTTAAAGGTACAGTTTATTTTACGTTTAGGCCATCTCTTTCTATTTTAGCTGAGAATTAGGCCGCAATTGTGTCCAATTAATTATGGCGGTTTTCTTAAAAACATGACTCCCAAAAGCCTATTTTTAGGGTATTCCATGTTCTACCAAAAAACTCGGCTCCAGAAATTACCGCCATATTTTATTTTACTACAAATGCGGCGAGTCAATCCATTGTCTCGAATATGTCTAATGCGCCAGAAAAGAAATGTAAAATTATGTGCCACCTTAAAATCTCTGCAAAAGCCGGAATCCAGTTTTTGTAACACTTTAGCGGTTTGAAAATCTTTGTAAAATCCCTCCCGACCTCCCTTTGCCAAAGGGAGGAGATAAAGGTTTCCCCCTTTGGAAAAGGGGGATTAAGGGGGATTTTATGATGAATCTTTTGGTCAATTGACTCGTAAAACTCTTTTTTTCAAAATGCTAAAGTGATACCAGTTTTTTATTCGGCTAATAATTCTCTGGACTCCGGTTTCCACCGGAGTGACGACTTTTTACGAGTTTATCGTTACTCTGCATTGAATTTTGTGTTTTGGTCATTCTAAGTTGTTTCGAAATTCGCCTGCCTGCGCGAAGCCGCTTCGGCGAAGGCAGGAATTTCGTGCTTCGAATTTATACCTTTATGGCATCCAGATATTCCGAAATCCGATCCTCTGCTCCCATCGGAATGAAGTGAACTCCCTGGCAGAGGTCTTTTAGTCCCTCGACCAGTCTGGTCACCATTTCAATGCTCGTCTTCTCCCTGTCCGGGGATTTTTCGATCCTCTCAATGATATGGCCCGGCACCGTTCCGGGCTTGATATGTCTATTAAGAAAATGCCCCATCTCCGCAGACCGGACGATAGCGACCTCAGCAATCACCGGAATTCCAACCGGTCGAACCCGGTTCATAAACTGATCAAAGGAATCGAGATCGAATACCGGTGTCGAAAGAAAATAGTGAATCCCCCGTCGAGCCAGTTCTTCCATCTCTTCTAATTCCAAGTCAGGGACTTCCTTGCCCCAGCTCGAGTCAATGCCAACGCCAATGCAAAAGCTTGGCTTCAGTTGAAGTTCTTTACCCGTAATATCATGGCCTTTCTGGAGGTTTTCGACTACGGAGAAGAACTTTGCTGTATCCACATGAAAGAACATTATCTCCTGAACGCTATCCCCTGAAATCCTATAATCATCTTTGAAGATAAGGAGATTTTCGATTCCGGCCTCCGAGGCTTTGATCAGATGTTCCTGAATATCAATTCGGCTTTTCTCCCGGCAGGTCGTCTCGAGGATGGGTTCAAATTGTTGCTCCTTTAAGGCACGGCAGGCACCCGCGGTATCCACGGCCACCCCTTCAATCTTCAATTCAGAGACAGCTAGGGCATCAATCCTACCACGAATCGGGTCGATTTTTCGAATAAGTCCTTCAATTCCTGCTTCCATGGAGGGTTGAATCTCCAATGTCACAACAAATTTCCTATTCTGTAAACTCTTTTTGAATTGCATAGAGATCTATATTAATTATAAAATGGCTTCTCCCGAATAACGAAATGGCTGAAAGAAACCAAATTTGGCAAATCATAGGACACATCATCGCTGTCATAGGTTCATTTCTTCAATCCCAGTAATTTGGCCACCTCAAACTTCAATTGTTCCAGCGGAAGGGGTTTTGAGAAACAGGCGTCCGCTCCATAATCCTTCATCTGTTTGAAGGCCTCATCATTGAGATAGGCCGAAAGTACGATGATTTTCGTATCTCTTGATTCAGGGTTCGACTTGACCTTCTGACAGACCTCATACCCATTGATATCAGGCATCATGATATCGAGAATGAGAAGGTCGGGTTTGAAGTGGCTTACCTGAAGGCCTGCTTCAAAACCATCCGAAGCAGAGATCATCTCATAGCCAAATTCATCCTCCTCAAGGGACTGGACAATCGTCTCAACGATGATCTTATCGTCATCCACAACAAGGATCCTTTTTCTCTCCTCTCCCTTGGGTTCCTCCGGCAAAGGCATCCCTTTATCTCTGAGGAATTGATCCAGGTCCTCCTTCTTCATCCTTCGATGACCCCCAACGGTCTTATATGCCTTAAGATGGCCCGCCTCGATCCAGTTGATTATTGTCTTAGAAGAAACATTGCAATACTTACTTGCCTGGGAGACAGTTAAGATTTCCATAATTTGCTCCTTTTGCAGATTTTATTGATTTTCCAATTACTATAATATTTATAGGTTGTCAAGCATTTTTTTATTCGGAAGCAATATTTTTTATAATTAATTGATTTTATTTGATATTTATTCAAATAATCACAAAAATACTCCTTTCAGAGGATTTACTTGTTTGTTGACATTGGTTTTTATGTGTGCTATTATAGCTATAAAAATATACATTCAGGAGAATAATATGCGGACAGTACAAATGACCCTTGATGATCAATTGATCGAATCAATTGATGAAGCCGCTAAGAGCCTAAAAACAACTCGATCGGCATTTACTCGCGCCGCATTGAGGGATGCTCTTAATAAGCTTGAGATTAATCGTCTTGAACAGAAGCACAGGCAAGGATATAAGGCACATCCTGCAAATAAAAAAGAATTTAGTGTGTGGGAAGAAGAACAGGATTGGGGGGATAAATGAAGAGAGGAGAAATCAGATGGTATAAGTTCCAGCCGCCTGATAAAAATCGTCCTGTTTTGATTCTTACCCGTGATTCCATTCTTGAATATCTTGGTGAGGTCACCGTAGCGCCCATCACCTCAACCCTAAGAGATATCCCCAGCGAGGTCTTTTTATCTAAAGAAGATGGCATGCCAAAAGACTGTGCCGTGAATTGCGACCACATTCAAACGGTCTCCAAGGGAAAAATAGGATCACGAATTACAGCACTTTCTCCCGGAAAAATGACCCAAGTCCGCGAAGCCATTTTATTTGCCTTGAATTTATGAAAAAAGGGACAAACCGTCCCCTTTGCCCTGGATTTTGTTGTGATCTCTCACTTCAGCCCTGCCTTCTGCAGAGCAGCTACCTCCCGCTCTATATCGGCTTGATTTTTGTAAGTGAGTGCCTTTACATAAGACTTAAGGTTGAATTTGGGGTCGATCCGGAGAACTTCTCTGGCAGAAGCGGCAGCCTCCGCATCGCGGCCCATTGCACTGTAACAGGCCGCAAGAAAAATATGGCCGGGCAGGAAATCAGGACTTAACTGTACAGCCTTTTCCAAAACGATGATGGCCTCAGCATACTTCTCGATCATGAAATAGGCGCGGCCTAATACATGATAAGAAATGGGGCTTGGGAAAGGGTCTAACCGCATCGATTGTTTGGCATACGTAATACTGTCTTCCCACCTGCAAGAAACGCCAACAATCCCCGCCAACCATATAAATGCCAGGGCCCCATTGGGATTGAGAGCAACAGCTCGCTCTCCTTCAGCGATGGCTTTATCATGCTGGCGCATGATAAGGTAGATGGCGCCCAGTAATGAGTGGCCGAGGTCAAGCGAATCATCCATCGCGAGAGCCTTTTGCGCCAATTCGTGCGCCTTCCGAAGAGAGTTGGCAGGGGATTCACTCCATCCGTTCCTCGCATCCCAGAAGTGGGTCAGGCCTAAATTGATATAAAGCCATACAAACTTAGGGTCAAGTCCAATCGCTTCCTCAAATAAGTGGCGGGCTGTCTCATTATCCTGTTTTGTGCCGCGCCATAAATAACCGATTCCCTGATAATTTAATACGCTGGCTTTTAGGTTTTTCGTCCCCCTTTTCGCCCAATGCCGAGCCTGCTCCCCTTCCGTCAGCTCTACTTTCATGGCCTGCATGATCTTGATCGTGATCTCATCCTGCAAGGCGAATATATCTTTAAACTCCCGGTCGTAGTGCTCGCTCCAAACGTGACGACCAGTGATCGCATCGACAAGTTGAGCCGTGATACGCACCCGGTCGCCGGACTTCTGCATGCCTCCTTCCATCACATACCGCACGCCTAAATCCTCAGCCACCTTCTGAATCTTCACGGGCTTTCCCTTGTAAACGAACGTTGAGTTTCGAGCGATCACAAATAGCTTGTGAAACGTGGAGAGGCTGGTGATAATCTGCTCAGTTAATCCGTCGCTGAGATAGTCCTCCTTAGGGTCGCCGCTCATGTTCGTAAACGGGAGCACGGCAATGGAGGGTTTATCAGGCAATGGAAAAGCCATCCTTTCTACCGATGCCACCCTGCCCGGGGGAGTGTAAAAATCAACTCTCCAGATGGTAAAGACAGCAGCAATCAAGACAATCCCTGCAATCAGGGCAGCCCACTGCCATCGTCTTAGTAACGGAATCTTTCTCTCCTTGGATGGGGTGACTGGAGCCGAGGCCGCAGGTTCCTTAAACACAGGCTCAACGGATTTGGGTTTCTCCTCTCCCTTCTGTCCGAGCCTTGAAATAAATCTCTCCCATGCCTCTCCATTCTGGTACCCCTCAAAGAGTATTACAACATCATTTAGGCTTGCTCCTATCCTGTCGATCGAAAATCTCAGCCTGACATGTTCTTCGCTTCCCATGTACTCAAAAAGATTGGCCCAGCAGTCTTTTTCGGCCTCGGTGAAGGGATAGGTCTTGCCAATCCCTTCCTCAAATTCTTTTTTTCTTCCAAGGACTTTGAAAAGCGGGGCCTCTTCCAGGTTGGGCAGGGCCTGCTGCCATTTCCGGTAGATTCTCGGAAGCAAATTCTCCTTCTCCGACGAACCGGCCGCACCTCCAATCGTTTCGTTCAGCAAGGCAAGGAGCTCATGGTGCCCTTCGAGGGGGATAGAGGTGATTTTCCCCAATCTCTTCATTTCGTTAACAACAAAGGCAATTAAGGAAAGGTAAAACTTCCGGGAGGGCGAGTTGAAATGAAGGATCAGCCTGATTCTATTTTTGAGATCGATATGGAGCCTGAACTGATTCAGATCGATTGTTATGGGATATTGCCTGGCATTTTCCACCATCTTCTCATCCTCTCAAATCCCGTTGAAAGGACAGGAAATTTCTTTAAGGTCTAAAATGATGAAAATAATCTGACGGTAATTACCGTTAGAGACCATACCATATGCTAAAAATGGTGTCAAATAATCATTAGGAGGTTAGGAGGTGTGACTATGTCATCGAAAATATTTGTTTTGATCACAGGGGTAATGTTTTTCATGCTGTCCGGGGCGGCTGCCGCACAGGACTGGGTGGATATTAAGAACCCGAAGGAGCTTCGCGCCCTTCACTCAAACAAAACCTTCAAGGGGACTTGGAGTGGAGTTCCTTATGCCGCGCACAACCGTGCCGACGGCAAAGGGATTTTCATCTCTGCGCAATTTCGTGCTCCTTTCACCTGGGAGGTCAAGGGCAATGACCAGGTATGTCTCTCATTTCAAGAAGGAACAGATTGTTTTCGGTTCCAGCGTTCCAAGAGGAACCCGGACGAGTATGTCAGAACAAGGACCCAAAATCGCACTGGCCGTGCCACTTCTGATATGGAGATTCTTAAGGTAGAGGACGGCATCCCCGAGTTTTAGTCTATTCTTTCTCCAAAAAGTAATCTCAGGGACGATATCCGTTCATAACAGGGGCAACCTTAAATCATTGGGGAGGAGGAATGAATTATGATTGCAAAGAAAGTAATTTGGTTTCTTATGGGAAGTTTCTGGTTATTGTTGATATCGACTACAGTCGTTGCCCAGATTACGGATGGAGGGTATCGAATATTCCGGCCCGATGGTCCTGGCCCCCATCCAGCAGTCGTATTTGTTTCCGGCTGCAGCGGATTTACGCCCGCCTTTGCTCCTAAGGCCTATGGGCGCCCGGCGGAGCAACTGCGCGGGTTGGGATTCGTCGTGGTGTGGGCAGATTTTTTAGGCCGGCGCAACCTAAAAAGTTGCATGGAAGGTGGCATCACGCCGGAGGAAGCAGGCTGGGATGCCGTCGCGGCTGCGTCTTGGCTTCGAACGCAGCCATATGTCGACCCAAAGCGCATTGCTGCAATGGGATGGTCTTACGGGGGCGGTGCTGTTCTTTCAGCCCTGGGTGGCCACAGCGCCGACCAATTCATCTTCAACCGGGTTATCCTCTACTATCCGGCCTGCTCAGGCGTGGGGCCGTGGTCCAATCCCATCCCCGTGTTGGTGCTGCGCGGAGGTTCCGACAACGTGGCGCCCCCCAGTCTTTGCGAATCGGCGTTTGGAACCAGCCCGGGAAAGGCAAACCTCAAGATTATCGATTACCCTGGAGCCTATCACATCTTCGATTGGCCGGACCTGCCGCCCAAGATGGAATATCCATTCGGCACAGTGGGTTACCATCCCCAAGCTGCCGCTGCTGCTTGGGAGGAGGTCAAACGGTTTCTTCAGTAAGCGAGGTGAGTAAAATCGGGAGCACTTCCCTATTTTTAAGGAACCTGGTAGGTAGTGAAAAATATGGGAAGTGTCCCTGGAAAAAATCACTCGTTACAAATTAAGGAGGATGCGGAGGCGGTCTTCTACTGCCTTTATTGTCTCATCAGACACATGGCCCATTCTTTTGAAAAGACGCTCTTTGGCGATGGACCTTACATCTTCACATTTAATGAAGCTTTGTTGCGTCAAACCACCTTCTGAAATCTTGATTTCAACATGAAAAGGAATCCCTTTGGCCTTAGTCGTAATAGGAAGAATGACGACAAGCCCGGCAGGACCCTGATTAAAAAGATCCACGGAGACAACAAGTCCTGGCCTTTTCCCTGCCTGCTCATGGCCACGGACGGGATTTAGATCGACAAGCCAAACTTCTCCTCGAACAGGCTCAGCCATACCTATTGATCCTCTTGGCCGTCGGCCATCGTTGCGTCCCATTCCCTGCGCTCGGCAAGTTCCGCTTTCCATGCCTTGGGGTCGTTCCTCAGAGCGGCATAAGCTGCATTTGCCTCCTGAAGGAAACGCTGCCTACGGTATCCTTCGATAGCAAGATCAAGGATCGTCTGCATGGGTTTGCCTTCATGGTTTGCAAGTTCTCGGAGGATATCCTGAGTCTCTTTTCTAATCCTCACTGTTTTAGCTGACATGAAAGTGCACCTTTTTTGTTTACCCCGTTAGAAAGCCCCGTTGTTCGCCCCGTGCGAAGCTCAGCTCCTATTGGGGATCGAAGCAGTAATGATGGCGGTTCCTTTTTCAGCGAACACGGAGTTTAATACCCCGTGTGAGCCTTCCCGTTAGAAAATTGAAAACCTTTCTAACTGGGTTTACATATAAATATACTTTTTTGTATCCATATTTGTCAACTGCATTTTCCGTCTTGGCAGGGGAAAATACCAATGTCAAAATACCATGAAAATCAATACTCATATTTTCAATTTTCATGGTAGCAATCTTTATGATCAAAAGAGGGATTGGGGACGGGTTCAATTGAAGGTCTCATTCGATCGCCCGAAATAGGAACTCGTCCTCAATTTAAAGGTGGGGCTAAGCCGCAAATGCAGAATGCGGCTCGGATAAAATCTTTGCGAGACTCTTTCTCGATTCACCCAGAATCAACAATGAACGAACAAGTAAATCAAGCGAAACGGAAGGATCTCCTGCTTCCATTTTGGCTACCCTCGATTGACTGGATTTCAGGAGATGAGCGAGTTGTTCTTGAGTTAGGCTTTTTCCCTTCCGGCGTTCCTGAAGATTCTTACTCAATGCAAGTTTCATTTCAATGTAGGCGGATTCTTCAGGAGAAAGCTGAAGAAACTCGGCAACCGTTCCGACTTTCCATCCTTTTGTTTCAAGTTGTTTCTTTTTTGCGCTCCTCATACGCTTCCTCCTAAGTCAGGGATCATAAAGTCGAATCCTGCGTTTGCAGTTCTCAATGACTTCCCGTGGTGTCTTTTGTGTCTTCTTCTCAAATACCTCTAAAATCACAATGGCATCATGATCGATTCGATACACAATACGCCATGTCTTGTTTTGGTCATCGATACGGAGTTCATAGCATCTCAAACCAATCGATGGCATCGGTCGAGCATGGGGCAGCGAAAGCAGTTCTCCCATTTGTAGTTTGCGCAGTAAATAGCCGGCTTCAATTCTCGCTTCGCTTGAAAACGGCGGAGTTTTTATCTCGCCATGTAGCCAGATTAAAGGCTTCTCTTTCATGCAATCTTAATATATGTCATTTCTGACATAATGTCAATAGATTAAATTAATGGTCGTTCACAAAAACATTGATAGTCAGGGTCCAAGTTAAGGGCAAAGTGAGAAGACAATTGTTTCTTGGAAAGATGGAAGGAATATTCACGTTGGGTTGGAAGCGAAAATTAAAAAATTAGTCATGTCTGCCCCTATGACCCTATCAAAAGTCTACTTTATTTCAACCCGGCTTTGCGCAGGAAATCAATAAAACGCGTTCTTATCGCTGGATCTTTGTGGGGGGTTGTTTTTTCGATTTGCTCTAAGGCGCAATATTTTAGGTCATTCTGGTAAGGGATCTGGTATAGGGGGGACTGCAGCCGCCAGGCCATAGGGCCTCCCTCCGGGGGGAAACCTCCCAAGGGCGGAGCCTGGCACAGAGGGAGCAGTGGGGTATTATTTTAACGCGACAAAAATACTCAAATCTTTTCAAGGAGCGATAGATATTTTTCTACCGACATGCTGATAACTTTCATATTGTTCTTGATAATAAATACAGGCACTTCCTTATATTTAGGGATCACAACGGGTCGCTTTGCTCCAGGATAATGATAAACAAGATGATCTCCTTGAGTTCAAACATAAGTGCACCCGGCGGCTTCAAATATTTTTACCTGGACTTGATATGGGGTGGGCTTGATTCCAGATGTCATAGGGCTACTTCAATGGGTGTAAAACCGACAAGCTCTTTCCGTAAGGCAAGGATGCTTTGCGTTTTATCGAAACCAGCCTCTTGTAAAAGCTTATCCAGGGTGCCAATCTTTTGAGCTTCTTCTAAGTTAATTAAAATGACCTCCTTCAGGTTCTTTTTTGCCTGATCCACCGTTTCTCCACAGGACGTTATATCAAGCTCCGGGCAGTAAGATACGTACATATTTCCTTCCTTCCATAATTCTTCCGTCAGTTTAAACTTCATTTTTTCCTCCCTCAAATCTTATTCCTAACTTTTAGTGTCTACCATTAAAGGTCATCTGTCAAGAGAATCTGTCTTCATTTTTTGAACCTCCTTATTTCAACCCGGCTTTGTGCAGGGAATCGATAAATCGTGCTTTTCTACCTGGATCTTTATGTGGAGTTGTCTTTTCAATTTGCTCTAAGGAAAATTTTGGATTTATCTTGAGGACTTCAATCGCTGCAGTCCGGGCCTCTTTTTCGCGTCCTGCCATGTCATACGCAGCGGTAAGGAAAATATTAGAAAAGATATCTCCAAGCTTCCGCTCGATCGCTTTACTGAGTTGAGCTAAATTGATTTTTTCAGGAATTCCAAATGGTCTCTCACGTCACTTATCACTTTTTTCATTTCCGGTACAGGATGTACGAGTCTCCCAAGTTCTCTTTCCCAGTACCCTTCAAGTATCTCTAAAAGGTCATAGGGAAACATGTCGTCCAAACTTTTAGACTCTATCCCCTTGTATTGAAACTTCTTTTCCAGCAGAGCTTTGAGCCTAACCTTATTCATCTTCAGTTTGGTTAATTCCCCTACAATGATTTTAAAATCATCTTCAAATACAAAATCGAGGTCTTCTGATAGACGCCAAAGTCGAGGGAAATATACCTTTGAAAGAGCAGTTCCGCCCTTAAAGGTCAAACCCTTTATTTTCCCCAAGCCAATCAGCATCCAGCCCAGGACATAATCCTTCTCAATGATGCCAAGCGTGAGATTCCTCTCTCTTGCTTTATCCAGAAGCTCTCTTTTGTCTATCAATAGATCCACCTGTTCGGATTGAGTTCAAAATTCACAAGGAGACCCCATCTGGATATGTGCTTTCCTTTCTTTGGAGAGAGAGGGTCAAGGGCAGGATAACCCATTGAGGGAGAGAACTGGCCGAAAAGATCCTTATAATTTTCAAATAGGTTGGTTATTTCCAATAAATATCCAAGCCTTTTCAGGATGGTCATATTACCCATGCTTTTCGCGAGGCTGTATACTCTTTTAAGATTGAATTCCTCATGATTGAAATAAATTGCTCTGGCCACTTCCTCTATCCCCCCAGAGTGTTCAGGGTGGTCCAGGCAGTCGGCAATGGTTTTTTCAGGGCTTGAGATGTTTACTTTCCTTCCTTCCATCTCCACCTCGTTAAATCCGAAGAATTTCTTTTTCTCTATTCTTACAAAATAGTAATTTGCATTCATGATCTCCATCGGGTTCTTCGCCTTGGTGGTTGCGACGAAGGTGGTCCTCGGTATCTGTTCAGAAAATCCATAATGGTTAAGCGCAGACCAGTATCCAATATAGTAAGGTTCCGCTAAATAAGAGGCGATGATAAAATTATGGAGTATGAAACTGTCCGCACCCTTTATCCCCGCTTCAAGGGGGACGATTGCGTAGAGCCCTCTTTTCAGGGGAAGAACCCACTTTTTCCGAATAAGGGAAGACATCGTCTTTTTAGTATCTTTCTCGATCACACATCTTGCATCATTGATGCTGAATATCTTTTTGTCCTCCCTTGCCAAGATGGAAATCAGAAGAGACTCCTTTGACGTGAGACCCTGTTTGTAATTTTCACCGTCGCCTTTTTTATATTTATTCATAGAAAGTACCATATTATTTGGACTAATTATAAATTTATATAAATTTCAACAAGTTTTTTTGAATGAAAGGTGGGGATGTTGTTGACTAAACTGAATCGCTCTGAGATGTTGAGGCTGTTGGGAAAGTAAAGGGAGTGTCAGGCGCCATCTCTTATTGTGGACAATAGCAGCAGACCTTCGATTTTTTCAAAGTGGTTGTCAAAAGAATAAAGCGCCAAACCATGCTTCATGGCATTGGCGGCAATCCAGATGTCGTTTGTGGGAATAGGCCGACCCTTGGCCTTTAATCTTCTAACAATCAAAGCATAGTGATCTGCCGTCTCGAGATCATGCAGAAGAATTTCAATCCGTGGAGAGTTGAGAAACGCTTCTAACTCCTGCCGGTTTTTCTTTTCCTTAGCGCCGAGGGAAAACCCGGAAAAGAGCTCGGCGATGACCGTTATGTCCACGCCGATAAGGTCGCAGTCTCTGAACGTCTCAACAACATTTTGATCATTGATCTTGAAAGAGGTGTAGATGTTTGTGTCAATTGCGATTCTTCTCATTTCCAGACATCCTCATCGATCTTCTCGAAGATTTGAGTGTTTTTCTGAAAAGATTTCACTTCTTCCCTGCTCCAGCCGCCCGCAAGAACATCCAGATCGTGATACTTCTTGAATATCGGCTCTTTCCCCATACCGGTAATTTTTTTTAGCGCTTGCAGAATCCACTGATTTACACTCAGGTTGTTCTGTTTTGCCCGGAACTTGATCACCCGGTCCAGCCCGGGATCAATTCCGCGAATGGTGATGGTCTTCATTGTCCTCCTCCGGATGCACTATTTGATGTCATTTTAATGATACTAAATGATTGCAGATTAGTCAACTATTTTCTTATACCCCAATTGAGTGAAAAAGAAAGTTCCTTTTCTTATAACGATCTTATTAAACAATGGGTTTCTGGATGAAGCTGATTGTTTCTTATCTCATCTCCTTTCCCCTTATGATGGGGGAAGGTTGGGATGGGGGTGGACATCCTGGCCCCTTCCCCCCCCACCTGAATCCTCCCCCACCGTGGGGGGAGGAGCTATTTTTTGGCTCAATTGGGGTTATATTATTAAGGATAAGGGGCTAACCCTTGGGATTGGGGAGGTAGAATTAGGGACAGGTTCAAATTAAAGGTCTTACTGGATTACCCAAATAGGATCTCGCCCCCGATTGTATTATTGGGAGAGCTTCTCTTCGCTCTGCATCCTCAGCCAGATTGTTAAGATTGGATCCACAGGACGCCACGCCGCTGTTTCCTCATCTTTTTCGATCAGGTCCAGTTCCTCTAATTGCCTGGAGGAGTGCTGGACTCCTCCCACGGACCCAAGCCCATGTTTTTGAATATAGCCACTGGCCAGAAGCTTCGTAGTCGCTTCCTTAGCCAGAGCCCGCAACAGGAGACGCTGGTGAGGGGATAAACCCTGAAGAATGGCTTCAAAAACCGGCTTCTCAGACAGAATGAGTCTTTCCGTAACGCTGGGGCGAGTAGAGAATCCATCACTTTTGAATAACTCTATAGACACCTCGGGTTAAAGATGGTAAAAGCGTAAGAAAGAAAACCTCCTGGAAAAGGAAATGACCGAAGGCTTTTTATCAAAAGTTGTCTCTCACTCAGAGGAATTCTCGCTGGAAAAAGAGATTGGGTGTGTTTTCCCTCTTTTTACACCGGAGGGTGAAAAACTCTGGGCGCCCGGCTGGAGTTACACAAACCTTATCGGATCGGCCGAATTAAAACCTGATTACGTCTTCCTGACGGATACCCACGATCACAAGTCGGCCCAGGCAATCTGGATCGTGTCTGACTTTGATCCGGATAAGCATTACGTTTCATATTACAAAATCGAGCCGGAACAAAAAATAGGCAGGATCACCGTGCAATGCTTTGAACAGAGCCCATCCGTTACTCTGGTCAAGGTCACTTATAAATACATCGGGCTTTCTGATTCAGGAAACCAATTTGTTGCAGGATTTACAAAAGAGGCCTTTACAGAATTTATCGGTGTATGGCGTTCTCTGCTGCATGGCTATCTTGAAAAACATCCGTAACAAGCCAAACGGAGGTAAATCCATGTCGGTTCGTATCGTGCAACTCGGAAGTCCCCGCGCCCTCGGCGAGGGGCTGCGTATCGGCACAGTCCGGCGCCCGCCAAGAGGCGTGCCTAAAGCCGAGTATGCGTCACGCAATTACCATGATGTGTGGCTGCCCAGCCTTGCCCCCAGCGAGGAACTTCTTAAGGCCGGACGATCTGCTAAAGAGGAGAGGGATTGGCGCTCTTTCGTCAAACGCTACCGCTCGGAAATGAACAGGCCGGAGAAAAGCCGGGTTCTTGATCTTCTGGCCGCATTATCGCACCAGACGAATTTCTCGGTCGGATGTCATTGCAGTGAAGAGCAGCGCTGTCACCGCTCCGTGCTTCGCCAGCTTCTCGCCGAACGCGGCGCCGCCCTCGTTTGAGCGGAGGAATTGGGGACGGGTTCAAATTTAAGGTCTTATTCGATAGTCCGAAATAGGAACCTGTCCCCAATTTATTTATGTTCCCTTTTCTTCATTTAAATTCATTAAAACCTATGCACTTTTGAACTTTAAATGACAACCTATTTCTTGTTCTATTTCTTGTTCTATTTCTTGTTCTTGACAATCCATACCCGAACCCAACATATAGAATGATTAGTTAGAAAATAAATACCAAGGGTCAAAAGGTAAAGGTTAACCTGCCTGCCGGTAGGCAGGGATGCCCGTTTCGTCAAGGGGTCACGTGTATCGTCTTAAATTCTTACCCTTATCCTTTGACGCTAAACGATACGGGCCTCCTAATCCTAACCGTGACCTATGGACCATTTTTATGGATCATGAGTGGCCTAACGGTCATCGGCAATTTCCTTGAAAATGACCTCGAATCTCCTATAGAAAGCGATCAAAGTGATAACGATCTCCGATAATGTCCAAAAAGGATTGAACCGGAGTGGTTCAGATAGTTCAGCCAGAGGGGAGGTTTCAAGAAGACCCACCCTATTCCTGATAGCGGCTGCTACAGGTTCAAAGGTCCGCAATAAGGCTTTTGGAATAAAATTGCCGCTTTTAGGATATCCCGCCATCGGTCTTGCAATGATCTCTGCTCTTACCCCTGATCAATTTCATATTCAGCTTGTCGACGAGGCCAACGAGCCAGTTCCCTATGGGAAAAAAGGGGACTTGGCGCTCATCGTTGGCCTGACCCATCACATGCCAAACGCCTATGTTATTGCTGACCGTTTGCGCTCTGAGGGGACGAAAGTCATATTAGGCGGTATGCATGTGACCGCACTTCCTGATGAAGCATTAATGCATGCCGATTCTGTCATTTTGGGTGAGGCCGAAGCGGTGTGGAGGGAGATACTCGACGACTTTGTCAAGGAATCGCTTAAGAAAAAGTATTCCGGCCGGGAAGTGAATCTTGCCGAGCTTCCTCCTATGAGGCGCGATTTGTCCAATAAAAAATTTTACTATCCGGGGAAAATCATTGAGACCACACGGGGCTGTTCCGTGGGTTGCGTTTTTTGCGGTGTGCAGAATTTTTTTGGCACAAGATTCCGGGTTCGCCCGCCCGAGGCCATTCAAAGGGAATTGATGGGTTTATTCGGACCAAGGCCGCCGCAGGCGCGATGGAAGAAGTGGTTGGCTCGACACTGGCACCCTGATATCCCCTATTTTGTGGAGAGACGACTTCTTTATGTGATGGACTCCAATTTTATCTCAGATCTTGGCCATGCCCGTGCTGTATTGAAGGTTTTCAAGGAATGCGACCTCAGGTGGTTTGGCCATGCAAGTTTCAATCTCATGCGGGATGATAAATTGGTCGATCTTTTAGCCGATTCAGGCTGCTTAGGCGTAAACATCGGCTTTGAATCACTTTCCCAGGCGAATATCGATCATATGCATAAGTTTCCAAATAAAACCGCTGAATATGCTGAATGCATCAAGCGTCTTCATGAGCGTGAAATCGGAGTGATGGGCACCTTTATTGTAGGTTTTGACGAAGATACTCCGGAGGTCTTTGATCAGATCGTTGACTTTGTCATGGAAAACCGGTTGGAGACAGCCTTTACATTGATTCTCACCCCCAAGCCTGACACCATGCTTTTTAATCAAATGAAAACCCAGAATCGCATACTCAGTCACAACTGGCGCGATTACGACGAAGGGACAGTCACTTTTATCCCGAAGAACATGACTCCAGGGCAACTCCATTCAGGGATGAGATCGGTATGGAGTCGAGTCTATTCATGGCGGGGGATATGGCGAAGGATTATGACCAAACCGAGGGTGCGGCCTTTCTTTTACCTACCGATGAACCTGGGATTTAATAGGTGCACCCGCTTGATATGTTCTGAAAAGATTTGGCCTGCTCCTAACCTCGAACAGCACCTTAACGCTGGGACCGCCGGATCATCTCAGTGAATATGCCTAAAGTACTCCTCATCCATGCAACCGATAAATCACTCCTCGTGGCGGAACAACCGCCGATCCCCTTCCCCGTACTTGGCCTGATCACAGTAGCCACACTATTCCCCAGGGGTTGGGATGTGGCGGTGATAGACGAAAGCATGGAAGCTATTGATCTGGAGGCCAGCGCTGACCTGGTGGGCATATCAACACTCACTCTTGACGCTTACCATGCTTATGAACTGGCCGACCATTTCCGCGCCAGAGGAATACCCGTTCTGATGGGCGGCATGCATCCATCGGCCATGCCGGCAGAGGCTTTGAAACACGCTGACGCCGTGGTAGCGGGTGAAGCAGAGAATGTCCTTGACCGTGTCTTGTCAGATTTCAAGGATGGCAGGATGCGTGGTGTTTATAAGAATGAAAATCCTCCGGACCTTGCCGACGTGCCGCGGCCACGGTTCGACCTCCTTCATCCCAGGCATCGCTATTTCCTTCACTCCGTGCAGGCAACGCGCGGCTGCCCTCGTGACTGCGAGTTCTGCTCGGTCACGCCATTCTTCGGGCACCAATACCGATTGAGGCCGGTGAAGGAGGTGATCGCCGACCTCCAGGCCTCGTTTGGAGAGGCCCGCTCGAGGACGGTCTTCTTTGTTGATGATAACATCACCGGCCGGGCCGATTACGCCAGGGAATTATTTGAGGCACTAGTACCCCTTAAGATAAAATGGGGAAGTTTTGCATCCGTAACGATGACCCGCGACCGTAAACTGATGGAGTTGGCCGCAAAATCCGGATGCATCGAGCTCTTTATCGGTTTCGAATCCCTCTCACAGAACAACCTGGATCGCTCCAACAAGTCGTGGGTTCGTGCCGACAGGATGCAAGAGTACATTAAGATTTTTCATCATTACGGAATCATCGTCGAAGGCGCTTTCATCTTCGGCCACGATGAAGACCGTAAAGATGTCTTCCGCAGAACTGTTGATTTTGTCCAAAAGAATGGCATTCAAGTGCCCGTGTTCGGTATCCTCACCCCTTATCCTGCCACCCGGCTCAGGGCCAGACTTGATGTGGAAGGCAGGCTTCTGCCTGAAGCCACGGACTGGCGACTCTACGACGGTTCGCACGTACTGTTTAAACCCGTTCACATGACGCCGGAAGAACTTGAGGAGGGTTTTCTTTGGGCCAAGAAATTCTGTTGCGCGCCTCGTTCCATCTTCGGCAGGATGTTCCGCGCGCCACGAGCGAACTGGCTTACGGCGGTGGGTCTTAATTTCTCTATGCGCTCTGGCAGGATGGAGCAGATAAAGGATCGTTGGCCACGTTCCAAAGGTCCGCTGGCCAAACCTGGGACATGGTGAAACGGGACGTTATCCCGTTTCATAGTCCATATTCTTTGACAGCCATCTCTCTCATCTTGAACTTCTGGACTTTTCCCAATGGGGTCATTGGATACTCTTTGACGAATTTGATGTATTGGGGCAGGTGGGACCCCGGAAGTTTTCCTTTGGCATACCTTAGAATCTCCTCTTCAGAGGTCGAAGCTCCCTCCTCCAGCTTAATCCAGACCGCAATCTCTTCTCCTAACGCTTTATCAGGAACTCCAAATACCTGGGCATTCGAAATTCCAGGAAAGGCAAATAAGACTTCTTCGATCTCCGAGGGATAGATTGTCTCCGTTCCTTTTTGGATGACTTCTTTCAATCGTCCAGTGATCCTCACATAACCCTTCTCATCCATCGTGGCCAGATCACCGGAATGGAGCCAGCCCTCCCGATCAATGGCTTTCTCTGTGGCCGCGACCATTTTATAGTAACCCTTCATATTCAATCCCCGAGCGCAGAGTTCCCCTGCGATTCCCGTTGGAACCTCCTCCCCGGTCTTGGGATCCATAATTTTCACCTCCACATTGGGAAGGGGTCTCCCCACGGTCGAGACGCGCAATTCCAACGGATCATCGGGTCTCGTTTCTGTAATCCAGGAAGAAGACTCCGTCAGTCCATAACCGAGAATGATCTCCCTCACCCCCATTTCTCCGACCACCCTTTTCATCACCTCCAGGGGGCACTGAGCGCCTCCCATGATTCCGGTTCGAAGGGAGCGGATATTGGACGGGGCATATTTCGGGTGCTCCATCAGGCTGATGAAGGCTGTCGGAGAACCGTAAATGGCTGTACAATGCTCCTTTTCGACGGCTTCGAGAATCTTCCCTGGCTCGAAAATTTCGGAAGGAAGGACGAGTGTCGCTCCTTTGATGATAGCCGCAAGGGTAACACAAATGCATCCAAACATATGGGAAAGAGGAACGGAGAGACAGAGCCTGTCTTTCTCGGTCAGTTTCTGGATCTCCGCACTGGCAACGGATGTATTGATAATTCCAAAATGCATGGACATCACTCCCTTGGGAGCTCCGGTCGTCCCTGAGGTGTAGAGGAGGGTGATGACATCTTCGTCATGACAGGATCGCTGTTGTTCGGTCAAAACCTTATCAGGGACCTTCCTGCCCATCTCAGAGACTTCCCTCCAGTTGAGCATGCCGTCCAATCTTCGATCCGATATGAGGATGAGATGCTTTAGTTCCGGGAGCGCCGAAGAGTTTAATGGTTCCGGGGAAGGACCTCCAACCTCCGGAAGGAGCTGACGGATGATCTCTACATACTCAGATCCTTTCAACCCTTCGGTTATGACGAGAGCTCTTGAATCCGATTGCTTGAGGAGATATTCAAGTTGCTGGAGCTGGTAATTGGTGTCGACGCTGATTAAGACCACCCCGATCTTTGTTGCCGCAAACTGTGTGACGATCCATTCCCAGCGATTGGGGGCCCAGAGGGCAAGATGATCGCCTTTCTTCAAGCCGAGCTTTAAAAAACCCTTGGCGAGTTGATTGACGCGATTCAAAAATTCTTTGTAGGTTAACCGCACCCCCTTCGAGACATCCACCAGAGCTTCATTCTCCGGAAATCTCGAAGCTACCCCTTCAAGAAGTTCTCCTATGGTTATTTTTAATGGATCCATTTTTGCACCCTCCTGATTACATAGAATATAGAAACGAATAGCACGAATGATAGCTAATGACACGAATAGGGTTTATTCGTGGGATTCGTTCGTAGTAGTCATTTTAATCATTCGTGGGAGCCATTCGGGCATTATGAATTACAAATATAACGATTTAGGGAAGGAAGTCCAATATTTTTTTTGAGATTTCTGAAAAAGCCCAGAAATCTCTGTGATTAAGAGAGCAAAAGGTAATTTTTCAGAGCTCTCTATTTAGGGGATTCGACATCTTCGCTTTTTGTGCTATAGTCTATTCCGATTACACAACCCAAAAGTTATTTAAACCTAAATTGAGCGATTCTTTTTGAACACCTCTTTAGCAACAGGCTTCAGATCAGGTTTAACATCACCCAGAGGGTGATTTGTAGCGCAAGGCTTTAGCCTTGCTTGCCTACCGCAGGTAGGCATGAGAAGCAACCCTAAAGGGTTGCGCTACAATGAATTTTAAAATAAATCGCTCAATTTAGGTTAAACCATCTATAATTGATGGATTCATAAAAGGTCTGAACAGACTATTTTCTGTCATTCCTGCGCAAGCAGGAATCCAGTTTTTTATGTTGTTAGAATTCTCTGGATTCCCGTTTTCACGCCTGCGCGCTGAAGCGCTACGGCGCGCAAGCACGGGGATGACCACTTATTACGATGTCATCTTAATTGATTGGGAGGGAAAGATGGACGAAAAACTTAAGGAGGCGTTTCACAAGGTCTATGAGGCAGAGGCTAAGGCGGCGCTCCGATTAAAAATCTTCGCCAAGAAGGCGGATCAGGAAGACCTTCCACAGATAGCAAAGCTCTTCCGCGTCATCGCTTTCAGCGAAGAGATTCATGGTGAGAGGGCGCTCCGAATACTCAGGGAGATCAAGGACACCGACACCAATCTTAAAGAAAGTTTCCAGTCGGAAACAAGCATTGCAGGTGTGGCTTATGAAAATTTTGTCGAGCTTGCAGAGGAGAAAGCGGATACAACATCATCGATGATCTTCTCTAATTCGAGAGATGTGGAAGAGGGCCACGCCAAGCTATACAAAATGGCGATCAACCACCTGATCGGAGAACGGGAGACCACCTATTATGTGTGCCAGGTGTGCGGCTATGTGGCGGACGGAGTCTGCCCCGAAACCTGTCCGGTCTGTTCAGCCCCCAAAGATCGGTTTGTGGAATTTAAGTGAGAGAGAGAAATGGTATTCGACATTGAGAGTCGCCATCTCTTCCTGAAATTTTCTCTTCCTGTAACACTTTAGTTTTTTGAAAAAGAAGTCTGATCAAGATATTGCAACATCTCAAATCCCCCTCAATCCCCCTTTTTCAAAGGGGGAAGTATTTCTCCTCCCTTTGGCAAAGGGAGGTGGGGAGGGATTTTATGAAGCTTTTTCAAAGCACTAAAGTGTTACCTCTTCCCTAATTTTAGAAAAAGGTATATATTTTAAGGGCAAAGTCCTAATGGGGATAAGTTTCAACCCCGATGAATAATTCATCCTCCTGTTGTCAATAGGGAAAAGAAATCCAGGTCGAAAAAGTAATTGATTTTCGTTTTAAGAGACATCGACACTTTTGCCTGTCGGCAGTCGTTCCGACTTGGTTTCTGATCGGGTGCAAGGAGAAGTCCGGCGCCAATTGGCTGGAAACAGCGATTCATTGCCGGGCGATCAGATGGAACGTTAGGCTTGTGTAGCAATTTATTTACAGATGGTGTAAAATAAAAATATGAAACAGAACATTGTCGAAATCTTAAAGGAGGCGTTGAAACTGCCCCCAGAGGCACGGGCGGCTCTTGCAGGAACCTTGCTTGACAGCCTTGACGAAACCGTAGACAGGGATGCGGAGTCGGCGTGGGAAGCTGAAATCGTCATGCGGCTTAAGGAAATTGACGAAGGCAAAGTCAATCTAATTCCCTGGGCCGAAGCCAGAGCAAGAATCGCAGGGCAGTGATGTCCCCTCGACAGATCGATGTTCATCACGAGGCCGTTGCTGAAGCGCGAGCAGCAGCCCATTGGTACCGAGAAAGGAGTGCCTTGGCGGCAGATGCCTTTCTTGCAGAACTTGATCGTGCCGTCGAAAGAATTACCGAGAACCCTGAAATGTATCCGCACTATGTTCGAGGCACGCGACGTTATCTCCTACAGCGCTTTCCTTTCTATTTGGTATATCGAGAAGTTTCTGGAAACCTTGAGCTTGTTGCGATTGCCCACGGTAGGCGAAAACCCGGATATTGGAAAAAACGTAACAGTTTAGTGCTTTGAAAAAACCGATCTAATCCCCCTGAATCCCCCTTTGTCAAAAGGGGGAAATATTTTGCCTCCCTTTGGAAAAGGGGGGTTAGGAGGGATTTTACAAGACGATTTCAAACAGCTAAATTGATACGAAAAAACGTATAGCCTAACGTGTTCCCCCAGCGCCTGCCTGCCGGCAGGCAGGGATGGCTTACAGCCACCGCCGATTTAAAAGGAAGCAGAAAAAGAGGGATACTTTAGAGTCATCGATGAATCAGGTGAAAATTATCTTTATCCCCAGTCCTATTTCGTTCTTGTACAGTTGCCCCGAGAGGCGCAAGAAGCGCTAAGAGTAGCAATCTAAGATATTCCTTTTTGCCCAACTCCCTTAACCTCCTATAATAACCCCACCCAGCCTCCCCTTACATTAAGGGGAGGGGAGGAGGGATTAAAAGGGGAAAGCACCCATACAGAAGCCGGAAGAACTTTTTAATTTCACACCTGAAATATTCCTTGTTCAACCGGTGTTAGGATCTCGTAGCCATTCTTCGCGACCACCACCGTATCCTCAATTCCCACAGCTCCTTCTCCGGGGAAGACGATTTTCGGCTCCACAGCAAAGGTCATCCCTTCTTCGAGGGGATAAGAATGGCCATGGGCGATGAAAGGCAGTTCATTCAGCTCCAGCCCGATTCCATGTCCAATGAAACGGGTCTGGAGTCCCGGTGGTCCCAAATAACTATCCTTGTAACCCAACTTTTTTGCCAGTTTTAGAGTTTTCATAAAGATTGCCTCGCCATCCGCTCCTGGTCGAACCTCATCAAGGACAGCATCATGGATCTCTCTGCAGGCTTTATAGGCATCGATAAATTTCTTTTTCATCTTTCCAATGGAAAACATTCGGGTTTCGTCCGCCTGATAACCGTGAAAGCAGGTCCCAAAGTCAACCAGGATGGGCTCGTGGGCCTTCATCTTTCTCATGCTTGCTCCAACCGGAAAAGCAGGGGAAAGCCCGAGCCCCCCCATCGGAGAATCCGACTGGCTCACGATTCCTCCATTGGGACCGCTCAGAACGTGCCAGGTGTAAGCCTCATAGTTTAGGGCTCTCACCCTGAGAAGCCCTTCATGGCCATATCTCTTTGCGACCGCCTCCAGGAGGCCCCCGAACTCGATCTCCGTCATTCCCTCTTTGAGGATTTTCGTTGCTTCCTCATAAACCTTCTTTCCAATCTCGCCTGCCTTTCTCATCAAATCGATTTCGAAAGGCGATTTTATCTTGCGAGCCTCCCGGAAAACAACGGAACCATCCATCAATCTTGTGCCTGGGAAAAGCTCCTGAAATTTGAAATAGTCCCTCACCGGAAGGAGATCGAACTCCAGACCCAGGTTTTGAGGGAGTTTTCTCCAATGCTTCCGAATGAGCGATGGAACGTCACGGATCGATTTCAATGAAACCACATTCTCCAAGGGCGATTCCGCCTTGGCCCTTCCCAGCTCCCTCTTGATCATGAGCAGAGGCTTTCCTTCCAGGGGCAAGAAGAGAAAACCGTCCTGGGTTGTTCCAGAGAGATAGTAAAAATCCATCTTCTGAACAACAAGGAGTGATTCGATACCCTGTTTCCTCATTCCATTCCTGACTCTAGTGAGACGGTTTTTAATCTCTTCGTAAGGGACGAATCGGAAACCGATGGATTGACTTAATTTTTTGAAATTCTTTTTTACCCAATCTGAATGTTTCATTGTTTTTAAAATCAAGTTGTTGGTTTGAGGGTTAAGGCTAAGATGCCAGTTTTTTTAAATTGAAAATGACGTTTGTCGTTGTCGAAGCTCGTATCGAGACTCGTGAAGTGAAACTGGATGCTCGAGCTTCGTTTATCAAGTTTCTTGCTTCGATACGAGCATCGTCACCCATGACCGTTTGACGGTCCATCCAAACTGGCTTCCTAACCCTAGCCTTAACCTATATGGGGAGGCTGATGGTGAAATAGGTGCCTTTTCCCTCTTCGCTTTCGACCTTAATCTCCCCGCCGTGATTTTTGATGATCCCGTAACAGACCGAAAGGCCAAGCCCTACCCCTTTGACTTTCTGTTTGGTGGTGAAAAAGGCTTCAAAAATCTTCGCCCGACTCTCTTCCGGAATCCCCATCCCCGTGTCCCGGATATGGATCAAGACTTTATCCCTTTCTCTCCCTGTTCCGACCGTAAGGGTCCCTCCCTTCGGCATGGCCTCCTTCGCATTCTTGAACATGTTGAGCATCACCTGCCTCATCTGGTTTGTCGAAGCCATCACTTCCGGGATCTTCTCGTCGAAATAAGTCTTCACCTTGACATTGGCCTCCTGCATCTGTTTGTCAACCATCAGGAGAATCCCTTCCAGCAACTCATTCAGATTGACGGGTCGCCGTATTTCTTCTTCGGGCTTTGAGAAACTGAGCATATTGCGAAGCATCTCGGCAAGCCTGTGTGTTTCAGAAAGGGAAAGCTCCAGAATCCTCCTCCTTTTGCTCTCCGGAGGGATTTCGGTCTTGAGAAGGTCCAGAGTATTCATAATGCCGTAGATGGGGTTGTTCAACTCATGGGCGATCTGGGAGGTGAGCCTTCCCATGGCCGCCAGTTTTTCGGACTGGAGAAGGGCCTCTTCGATCTCTCGGAGATCTTTCTCCATTGCCAACTGGTGCCTCAGGTCGGTAAAAATTCCGACGCTGGCCAACTCCTTTCCCGTCCCACCGTAGATGAGGGCCGCCGAAAGTTGAATGGGAATTTCTTCCCCTTTTTTATTGACGACATTGAGCTGGGTCGGGGTGAACTTTCCTATCCCCCCGAATTCCGGACTCCTGAGCTTCCTCATGATCTCCTTGGCAACTCCCTCAGGGTAGATCTGGGTGATATGGGTCTTCCCGATCACCTCTTCGGCAGTGTAGTTCGTCAAGTTCTCCGCCCCCTTGTTAAAGATGATGATGTTGCCCTTCATATCTGCGGCGATGATTCCATCCACCGAGCTTTCGATCAAATTCATGAAAAATTCATTGGCCTCCCTCAGCTCCCTCTCCATTCTCTTGCGGTCGGAGATATCAATATTGATTCCTTCGTATCCGATGATCACACCCTTTTCATCCCTTTTCGCATGGGCTGTGAGGAGAACCGTAATCTTCTCTCCGCCCTTCTTCTTAAATTCCACCTCCATATCCTTACAGAATCCCTGTCCTTCGATCAGCCTCTGGAAGGTTCCCCGATCTTCTTGACTGACATAGAGATCTCTTGGGATATCGATTTCCAAGAACTCTTGTTTGTCATCGTATCCCGCCATCTCCACCAGGGCTTGATTGCAGTCAATAAACTGCCCCTCTTTGGTGCTGATGAAGAGGCCATGCTGAACCCTTTCAAAAAGGTTTCGATATTTTTCTTCAGAATCTTTTATCTCTTTTTCAAACCTTTTTCTCTCTGTGATATCACGAATGTAGGCGTAGGTCTTGATCCAGCCCTCCTCCGAGCGGGTGGGAGCAATGCAGACCTCTGTCTCTTTGGCCCGTCCTGGAGGAGTCTGAAGGACCATTTCGATGCACACCTTCTGGCCGACCCCTTCTCCCCGCATCACCATCTCCTCGAGAAACTCCTCATCCCTCTTGCCGATCAGAGAAAAAAATTCTCGCCCGAGAACCTGATCTTTCGGGATGCCCAGGATCTCAGCCGCCATCTGGTTCGCAAATTCGATCTTGGATTCTTCGTCGAAGACGATGATCCCATCGTCTCCCATCTCGGCAATCTTCTCAAAACGCTTTGTCGCTTCACGGACCTCCCTCGCCATCCTCTTCTGCTCTGTAATATCCCTCAGATAGGCGTAGGTCCTCATCCCGCTCTCTTCTATCTTGGAGATGGCGATGCAGACCTCCACATCCTTCTTCAGGCCTTTCGCCGTCAACACCTCCATCTGTGTGCAGACCCGTCTGCTCTCATCCTCTTCCACATCCGAACGCATCTGATTCAGGTAGCCTTTGTCTCTCTCGGTCAGGAGGCTACGGAAGTCCATTCCTATCAGTTTCTCTTTCGGATAGCCGGTCAATTCGGAGGCAATGGTGTTGGCAAACTCAATCTTATACTGCTCATCAAAGACGATGATGCCATCGTCCCCCATCTCAGCGATCTTCTCGAGGCGTCTTGCCATCTCCCGAAGATGTTTTTCCACCCCTTTCTGTTCGTATTCCTTCAACCTTTCCTCAAGCACCGCAATCTTTTTCTCCATGGCTTCCATGCTCATTCCTGGTTCCATACTTCTCTCCTCCCTTGAACGAGCCCTATTTTACATGAAATTTCTAATTTTGGGAACAGTTATTATTAAAAGGAATGCATTCCCGAAACACAATGTTTGGGTGTGATTGAATAGGATTGGAAACCTGAAACGGGGTGGAAGGAAAAGGACAAGGTCATCCGCCTGATAGAATCGGCATTAAAACTACGGAGTCCTCGTCCTGAACCAAGCTATCGAGACCGCCCACTTTCTCATTGATGAGGATGATGATATTCGTTTCAGGAAAAGGGGAGGGCAACATTTCCCTTAAAGGAATGGGCTTCTCCAAATTTACCTCTTTTCCCCTGCTGCCGACAATGTCGGAAAGATAACCGAAAAATTTGAGCTCAGCCAACTTATTACCCAGAGCACGAAATGGTTTGAATTTTGTAGCGCAAGGCTTCAGCCTTGCTATATAAGCAGGCCTCAAGGCCTGCGCTACATTCACCTATTCGTAACACTTTAGCGGTTTGAAAATCTTTGTAAAATCCCTCCCGACCTCCCTTTGCCAAAGGGAGGAGATAAGGGTTTCCCCCTTTGGAAAACTCATCTTTACCCATAAATTTAGTCGCTGGACACAAGGGGCACTCCGATCGACAATCCATCCCCCTCCTCACCTCCCCCTTGAAGGGGGAGGAAAGTGGGGATTACCTCCCCCTTCAAGGGGGA
>Ga0194127_10000641_pt1 | contig 55318 bp, 54 predicted proteins | sample TA2KigC100mmetaG_FD_148624 | JGI IMG/M metagenome (GOLD analysis project Ga0194127, IMG submission 148624) | Freshwater microbial communities from Lake Tanganyika, Tanzania - TA2015036 Kigoma Deep Cast 100m | ecosystem: Environmental > Aquatic > Freshwater > Lake | place: Tanzania: Lake...
ACCGTGCGATCCGGGCGATCATCCGTCGTGCGTGTGGGTATCAAATCTTTGAACATTTCCGCCTTCAAGTTCTGGTAGAACACGGGGGATTGGGCATGCCTTCTCCCCCACTAATCTGAGGAGAACCATAATTTTCGATTTTCGATTGCCGATTTTCGATTGTAAGAAATCGAAAATCAAAAATCGGCAATCGAAAATTTCAGGAGGCATAATGGAACACCGCAGACCTAGTCTTATCGGACCGCTGATTCTCATCACGATCGGCGTTTTGTTCTTGCTCGCGAATCTCGGCTATTTGCCCTTGTCGTTTTGGGAGATCGCGTTTCGCTTCTGGCCCCTGATCCTGGTTTTGATCGGACTGGAAATCATCATCGGACGGCGTTCGATCATCGGCGGGCTGATCGTCGTCGCGCTGTGGGGCGCGCTGATCGCCGGAGTCTTGTGGCTCGCGCTCACATCGGGCGGCGCGTTCCTGGGTTCTGCTGCGATCACGGAACAGCTCAACCAGCCGCGCGGCGAAATTTCGAGCGCGACGATCGATCTGAACTTTGGCGTCGCCACCGCGAACGTCACCGCGCTGGGATCGGACACGGCGGATTTGCTGCGCGGCACGTTTCAGCGCGGCGAAGGTACACAAATCGGCAAAAAATTCAACGTCGTCGGAAACGAAGGACGATTGCGTTTGCAGGAAGAGCGCGCCAATTTCTTCACGCCGGGAATGTCGAGCGCGCGCTGGGACCTCGCGCTGAATCCGACGCTTCCCATCGCGCTGCGGATCAACGGCGGGGTCGGACGCGCCGATCTCGATCTGACTGCGTTGACGATCACCGCGTTGAACGTGGAGGCGGGCGTCGGCACGATTCGGATCAGCGCGCCGCAAACCGGCAACGTGACGATGCGTCTGAAGGGCGGCGTCGGCAATCTGCGCGTGACGATTCCGCCGGGCGTCGCCGCGCGCATTCGCGTGGACAAAGGCATCGGCGCGCTGCGCGTGGACGAAACGCGTTTTCCAAAAGCGGGGAATCTGTATCAGAGCGCGGACTTTGCGAACGCACCGAACAAGGTGGACATCGAAGTGGACGGCGGCGTGGGGTTGGTCGAGATTCAATAGACACAGTAGATCACAATTTTGTCATGCTGAGCGAAGCGAAGCATCTCGCTAATTGCAAATTGCGAGACGCAAAGCGTTCGGCGCAAAAAGCGCGCCTCAGAATGACAATCTGTGATGTACTGAGACAGGAGAAACACAATGGCGATTCGTTTTGTTCTGAGCGATTATATTGAGAAAGCGATGACCTATGCCGTCTACGACAAATTGGAAGACGGCACATTTGCAGGTCGAATTCCACAATGCAAAGGTGTCGTCGCGTTCGCCCGCGATCTGCGAAAGTGCGAAGCCGAGTTGCGTTCAACACTCGAAGATTGGATTTTCGTCGGACTCAAATTGGGACACCGTTTGCCAATTGTCGGCGGCATCAATCTAAACAAGGAACCGAACCATGAGCGGATGGGCGCCTATCAAACGACGTGAATTTGTACGCCGTCTTCAATTGCTCGGCTTTGAGGGACTGTTCCAAGGCACGCGTCATCAGTTCGTGGTTTATCGGCAACAACGCTTGACGGTGCCTTCAAACAGCGAATTTTCCGTGCCTCAACTCCGGATGATGATTCGCGAGATCGAGGGAATACTCGGGCGCAAAATCTCAGCGGATGAGTGGAACGAATTATGAATAGGGGCGACCCAGTTGGTCGCCCCTTTCGTTATGCCATCTCGCGCCGCAAAATGCGCTCCACGATCGCCAGCGTCGTCGCGTAGGTGGGATCCATCCCATAGTACGATTGATGCACCGCGCCCAGGTTTTTCCCCTTGCTGTTCGGCGTATCGGACGCGTAATGCAAAAATCCAAAATCGAAATCGCTCTGATACAGCCGGACGATTTCGTTGCGCGGAAAGCGTTTGGGGAAAATCATTTCATAGATCGCCGAGAGGTACGGTCCCGCTTCCATCTCGATGTCCGTATAACCCTCGCGATAGAACAGCGCCATAAATTTTTCATTTTGCAAAAACGTTCCTTTGACCGTGATCGCTTTTTGATTGTCCAGCACCGAACCGTAAACCAGGTAGGGCTCGACATCGCGCGCGCAAAAGCAATTGTTGAACAGAAACGTGTTCTGCGAATGTTCGTCGTAGACGACATCCGGAATGATCACGTCGCCGATGCGCCCGTTGAGCGTCGCCGATTTGCCCAGCGAGTACACGCCCTTGACTTGCTCGACGTTGCGGACGACTTCGGACAGAATTTGGTACGCGGCAAGTCCGAGCGGATAGTCCACATTGAAAATGATCGCGCGGCTGGCGCGCAAACGCTCCAGCCGTTCGCGCGGCAACCGCGAATCGAGTCGCTCCGGCACCAGACGATTGAGTTCGACGATCTGCGCGTCCACGTCCAGATAGCGTTCGCTCGAAAAGTGCGTCAGCCCGGTAGCCTGCTCGGCGCGCTTTTTCGCTTCCGCCGCCGATGCGTTCTCCGGATCGGCGATATATTTTTTCAACACATAGTACAGAAAATTTTCCTTGCTGCTTTTCACCGCTTCGGCTTGGATCGCTTCGTACTCGCGCAGCAAATTGGTGTGGCGCGCATCCTGAATATATTGGATCAAATCCCGTTCACGCGCGCGCGCGAACCCGGAAATCACATTCGCGAGACTGTGCGTGTTGCTGGAAACGAAATAGACCGGGCGCCCTTCCAGCGCAGACGCCGCGCCGCGCGCGATGTTGTTCCACCAATGCCGCGTCGCCTTGCGATAGTCCAGCAACGAACCCGCCAGCAAGCGCAAGACGAATTCTTTCGTCGTCGCGCTGATCGTTTGCAAATTGGCGATCAGATTGCCGCCCCAAATATTTTCCAGCGTCTCCAGATCAGCCGCGTCGAGCCGCAACACGCGCGCCAGTTCTTCGCGCGCCGCGCGGTCGAGCGATGCGTCCGCGCGCCAGTGCGCCAGACTTCCGGCGCGCACGAGCAAATCGCGCAGTTTGTTCCACTCGATCTCGTACGCGGTCAGAATCGGAATGAGATCGTCAATGTCGGACGCGCTGGCGATGTACGCCGCGAGCGTCTCCTTGCCGTCGAAAAACATTTTGCGCCGCCGCCCCGCCGCGCTGACCGCTTGCCACGTTTCGATTTCGGGATAGCCCGCCTTGTCGAACACTTCGTCCGATTGACCCAGGATGACGCGCCGCACTTGCTTGATGCAATCAGGCAAACGCAACGTGGCGTAGACGAACGCCGCGAGATCGGGCTGCTCGGTGCGCGCGTGCAAGTGCAGCGACGAATCCATCTGCGTATGCGTTTCGATCAGCGACTTGATTTGGATTTCGCCGCTGGAACGCAACAGCGAATAGTACGTCCGCATATACAGTTCGATGTCTTCGTTCGCCGAAGAAGGAATTCCGCGATCCATAATACCTCCAATTAACAATTATCAATTGACAATTGACAGTTGTCCAACGCGCGCGGCAAAGTACCAAACGAGCGCGAGCGTCTCGCGCGTGGTGTACCACGCGCGCAACACGGCGCGCGCGTACGTCGGACTCGCGTTGGCGCCGGAACCGTACGCGTCGATCCCCAGATCGCGCGCGATGATCTCGGCGCGGTACAGGTGAAACGGATCGCTCACGATCACCGCGCTGCGCCAGCCGCGCGCGTCCATCAGCAACTTTGCGTTCGCCAAATTTTCTTCCGTCGAATGGGATCGATCTTCCAACACCAACGCATCGGCAGGTACGCCCGCGCCGACGAGCGCGCGCCGCATCACTTCCGCTTCGGTTGGTGGATGGCTTCCCAAGCCGCCGCACAAAATCAAGTTCGGCGCGATTCCGGCGCGGTACAGCGCGAGCGCGTGCTGGATGCGCGCGCGCAATGACGGCGACGGCTGCTCGCCGGGGTACACCGCCGAACCCAGGATGATGATCGCGTCCGCGCGCCGCGCGCGATCTTCTTGCGCCCGCGCGTCGACGCGCTGGTACAAAACCCCCAGCACGACCAGCGCGAGTGCGCCCAGTACGAGCAATATCGCTCTCCGTTTGTGCCTATTGTTCACTGTCCACCGTTCACTATTCACGGTCATTGCCCTATCATACACCGGGCTTGACCGCGTGTCAAACGATTTGCGCGATTTCCAAGATTGTGCTATACTTGCATCGTAAACCTCCGCACGACCTTCTTCGAAAAGTGGGCATCCCCCACTTTTCTTGTTATCTAGCGGAGTGAATTTGAGCATAGAGATTAGCGATTGGAGATTGGGCGATGCCGTGAGGCGCGCCTAATTTCTAATCTCCAATCTCTACTCTCCAGAAGAGGACCGCACGTGAAGAACGATTTTCTCGTCGCCATCACCCAACTGTGTAACGATCGCAGTTTGCCGAAAGAAGTCGTCATTGACGCCGTCGAGCAAGCGTTGGTGTCCGCCTACAAACGCAATTTTGGCGGCGGTCAAAACATCACCGCGCAGATCGACGCAGCCACCGGCAAAGTCAAAATCTTTGCGATCAAAACCGTCGTGGACGAAGTGCACGACCGGCGACTCGAACTGACGCTGCAGGACGCGCGCGCGTACGATCCGATGGCGCAAGTCGGCGCGACGATCCAAATCGAATCCACGCCGGACGATTTTGGGCGCATCGCCGCGCAAGCCGCCAAGCAGGTGATCCTGCAACGCATCCGCGAAGCCGAACGCGACACGTTGTACACCCAATACTCGGAACGCGAAAACGAAATCGTTCATGGCACCGTGCATAACGTTGACTCGCAGAACGTCACCGTCAGTCTCGGCAAATTGGAAGCGATTCTGCCGCGCGCCGAACAAATTCCCACCGAGCGCCATCGCCCGAACCAAAAACTTCGCGCGTACATCGTGGAAGTGAACAAAACCGCGCGTGGACCGCAAGTCGTGCTGTCGCGCACGCATCGCAATTTTTTGCGCCGCCTGTTCGAACTCGAAGTGCCGGAGATTTTCAGCGGCTTGGTCGAAATCAAGGGAATCGCGCGCGAGCCCGGCTCGCGTTCCAAGATCGCCGTCGCCGCGCAACAAGACGGCATCGATCCGGTGGGCGCGTGCGTGGGACAACGCGGCGTCCGCATCCAAAACATCGTCAATGAATTGAATGGCGAAAAGATTGACGTGGTCGAATGGAGTTCGGAGGTTGCCAATTTCATCGCCAATGCATTGAGTCCTGCCAAAGCCGTCTCGGTGCAATTGGCGGACGACGCGAACGGCGACAAGGTGGCGAACGTCGTCGTGGAACAAAAACAATTGTCGCTGGCGATTGGCAAAGAGGGGCAGAACGTGCGTCTTGCCGCCAAGTTGACCGGCTGGCGCATTGACATCAAGAGCGATGTCCAGATCGCGGAGCAAGCCGCGCGCGCCCAAGCGCAAGCCGCCGCGCCGACGCCGGAACAACTCGCCGCGGCGCAAGCCGCCAAAGCCGCCGTCGCGGAATGGGAAGCGCTGGTGGCGGACGAACCGGTTGCCGCGCCCGCTGCGCCGGCAGAAGAAACGATCGCGCCAGTCACCCGTGAAGCCGCGCCGGTTGCAATCGAACCGACGCCGGAAGTCGTCGAAGCAGTCCCGGCGGCGATCGTCGCGCAAGAACCTGCGCCGGTCGTCCAAGCCGTCGCGCCGGAACCGCCGATGGAAATCGCGACGCCGAGCGAAGAGCAACCCGCGCCGGAACCCGAGATCACGTTCGAACAAGCGCTGGCGGAATTCGAAGCGGAAGAGGAAGACATCTCGCCGGAAGAAAAACTCAAGCGCAAGGCGGATCGCCGCAAACGCACGACGCTCGAGTTCGACGAAAAATTGGGCAAGGTCGTCGCCAAACGCAAGCGCAAAGGCGGACGCCAGCAAGATTGGGTAGACGAAATTGAATGAACCAATGTGCCAATGAACCAATGAGCCAAATACTTTGGGTTGGACGTTTTGGTTCATTGGCTCATTGGTGAATTGGCTCATTGATCTATGGGCACCAAGCACATTCCCCAACGCACTTGCATCGCTTGTCGCGCGGTGCGCGGGAAAAAAGAATTGGCGCGCGTGGTGCGAACGCCGGAACAACGCGTGGTTGCCGATCCGACCGGCAAGCACGCCGGACGCGGCGCGTATCTCTGCCGCACGCGCGAATGTTGGGAGACCGCGTTGAGCGCGCGCGGTCGTTTGGAAAATGCGCTCCATTTGGAAATGCCGATCAGTCAGGATGATCTCGCGCGGTTGCGCGAGTTCGCGGCGACACTGCCGCCGCGCGAACCAACCAACGCAGTGCCGCAAAACGAAACACTATGAATGCAGCCGCCCACAGGGACGCCGCGCGCGGGTTCGAACCATCGCGCGGAGGTCAAGGAGCATAAGCCGATGAACGTCTGAGCGCGTGCCCGGATGCTCCTCGCGTTTGATCTCCGCTTTGCGCCACGCGCGACGCGTCGCTCGACGCGCGCGCGGAAATTTCTCCCGCGCCTGTTTCCCCTGCCGGTATAAAATCAATGCGCCCATTTACCAATTCACCAATGAGCCAAGTGTTTTCTGGATTGGACGCTTTGGCTCATTGGCACATTGGTTGATTGGTTCATTGACAAGGAGAATTGCTATGCCTGAACAAAAACCTTCACTCAAACGAGATGAATCGAAAAAAACGCGACCGCCCGAAACGAAACCGTCCGGCGCGCCCGCGCGCAAACCCGCGCCCAGACCCGCCGCGCCGGCGGCGCCGCGACCGAGCGCGCCCAAGCCCGGCGGCATCGCGCCGCGCGCGCATCCCGCGCCAACACACCGACCGGCGGCGCGTCCGGCAACACCAGCCCGACCCAGCCATCCCAGACCTAGCCATCCCAGACCCAGTCATCCCAGACCCAGTCATCCCAGACCCAGTCATCCCAGACCCAGCGCGCCAAGCCAACGCCATCCCGGCGCGCCCGCGCGCGCCGGACTCCCTGTCGCCGCGCCTGCCGCGCGTCCCGTCGGCGCGATGCCATCCCCCAAGCCCGCGCCGATCGCGCCACCGCCGCCGCCCAAGCCGCCGGTCGAATTGCCGGAGAACCTGACCGTGCGCGATCTCGCCGTCGCGCTCAAAGTCGGTCCGATTGACATCATCAAAAAATTGATGGCGAACGGAATTATGGCGAACATCAATCAGCCGATTGATTTCGATACCGCCGCGTTGATTGCCGGCGAACTCGGTTTCGAAGTGCTGGAACAAAAAGTGGAAATCGTGGAGCCCCAAGTCACGACGCTGACGAGCATCCCCAAAAAGCACGAGTACACCGCCGCCGAACTCGCCGACCTGGTTTTGCGTCCGCCGGTCGTCACCGTGATGGGGCACGTCGATCACGGCAAGACTTCGATTCTCGACGCGATCCGGCACGCCGACGTCGCGGCAGGCGAAGCCGGAGGGATCACGCAACACATCGGCGCGTACCAGATTCTGCACGCCGGCAAAGGCATTACTTTTCTCGATACGCCGGGGCACGAAGCGTTCACCGAAATGCGCGCGCGCGGCGCGCAAGCCACCGACATCGCGATCATCGTCGTCGCGGCGGACGACGGCGTGATGCCGCAGACGCGCGAAGCGATCGCGCACGCGCGCGCCGCCCAAGTGCCGATCATCATCGCGCTGAATAAAATTGACAAGGGCAACGCCAGCCCGGAACGCGTCAAGCAACAACTCGCCGACCTGGGACTCGCCGTCTACGGCGGCAAAGACGAAGTGACCGTCGTCTCGATGTCGGCGAAACAAAAAATCGGCGTGGACGATCTGCTGGAAAATATTTTGCTCGTCTCGGAACTGGCGGACTTGCGCGCGAATCCGAAAAAAGTTGCGCGCGGCATCGTCATCGAATCCAAGCTGGACAAACAACAAGGCGCGATGGCGACGCTGCTCGTGCAAGAAGGTACGCTCCACGTCGGCGACGTGGTGTGGATCGGAAGCGTCTGGGGCAAGATTCGCGCAATGTTCAACGATCGCGGCGAGACGGTCAAGGACGCCGTGCCCGCCGATCCGGTCGCGGTGACCGGCTTGTCCGACGTGCCGTCGGCGGGAGAAAAATTCATCGTGATGGACGACGAGCGTTCGGCGCGCAATCGCGCGGAAAAACGCGCGCTGGCAAAACGCGAAGCGGAACAAAAAGCCGCGCGCCCGGTCTCGCTCAACGATCTGTTCGCGCAATTCCAAGCCGGGAATGTCAAGGAGTTGAACCTGATCGTCAAAGCGGACGTGCAAGGATCGCTGGAGCCGATCGTCACGTCGCTGGAAAAATTGAGCGACGAAAAAATCAAGGTCAAGATCATTCACCAGGGTATCGGCACGTTGACGCGTTCGGACGTGATGCTCGCGGTCGCGTCGCAAGGCATCGTGATCGGATTCAACGTCGGCGTGGAATCCGCCGCGCAATCGCTCGCCGAGAGCGAAGGCGTGGACGTGCGACAGTACAACATCATCTACAAACTGATCGAGGATATCGAGAAAGCGCTCACAGGAATGTTGGAGCCGGTGTACGAAGATCGGTTGATCGGGCGCGGTCAGGTTCTGCAAATCTTCCACGTGAAAAAGAACACGGTCGCGGGCTTGCGGATCACGCAAGGCAAGGCGTTGCGCACCGGCACGGCGCGCCTGGTGCGCGGCGGCGCGGAAGTGTTCAAGGGCAATCTCGCCGCGCTCAAGCGTTTCACCGACGACGTGAAAGAAGTCGCCGAGGGCTACGAGTGCGGTCTCTCGCTGGACAAGTTTTCCGATTTCCGCGAAGGCGACCAGATCGAGTTTTATCAGAAAGTGAAAGTGAGTTAAAGGATGAAGGATGAGGGATGAAGGATGAAATACGGATTGACATTCATCCTTCATCCTTCCGCCTTCATCCTTCATATTTTGGGGTTTGAAAATGGCAGAGTATCGCGCCGCGCGCGCGAGTCAACGCATCCAGCAAGAAATCAGTTTGCTGTTCGAACGCGAAGTGAGCGATCCGCGTCTGACGAGCGTCAACATCACGCGCGTCGAGGTGAGCGGCGATTTGCGCTACGCCAAGATTTTCGTCGCGCCGATCCGCGACGACGCAGACGCGACGCGCGCGATGATGAGCGCGCTCGACCGCGCGACCGGCTTTTTCCGCCGTCGCATCGCGACGAGTTTGGACTTGCGCGTTGCGCCCGAAGTGCGATTCTTGGTGGATCGCTCTATCGAAAAAGGCGAACGGTTTTTGCGCGCGCTGGAGGAGATAAGAAAAGATGAAAGATGAAAGATGAAAGATGAAAGATGAATTTGCCTTTGTCCTTCATCCTTCATCTTTCATCCTTCATCCTTCATCCTTCATCCTTCATCCTTCATCCTTCATCCTTTTACGTTATGGGTACAATTCTCTCTTTCGATCAAACAGTCGAATTGCTGCGCCGACACGGCAAAATTTTTATCGCCGCGCACATTATGCCGGACGGCGATTGTATCGGTTCGGCTTTAGGACTGACGTGGGCGTTGCGCCGGATCGGCAAGACGGTGACGGTGACGTGCCACGATCATGTTTCGAACACGTTCAAGTATTTGCCGGGGTTTCAGGAGCTTGCTGCCAAGACGCCGACGGATGAAGAGTTGCTCGTGTTCGTGGACGGCAGCGCGGCGGATCGTTTTGGCGCGGCGTACGATCCGGCGAAATTCAACCGCCGCCCGGCGCTCGTGATCGATCATCACGTCACAAATGAAAATTTCGCGCCGCTCAATTTCATCGATCGCTCCGCCGCTTCCACCGCCGAGATCGTTTATCGGATCATTCGCGCGCTGGGTGTCGCGTTTGATCGCGATTTGGCGCAATGCTTGTTGACCGGCGTCGTCACCGACACGCTCGGTTTTCGCACCGCCAGCACGACGGTCGAGACGCTCAAGACGGTGACCGCGCTGATGGAAGCGGGCGGCTCGATTCCCGAAATCATCGAACATTCCTTCAATCAAATTCCGTTACCCAGTTTGCGCCTGCGCGGCAAAATTTTCGGCGCGGCGACGCTCGACGGCGTAATCTTGTGGGCGGAAGTGTCGTTCAAAGCGCAGCGCGAACTGGGATTGAACGGCAACGGCACCGGCGGCATCATCAATCAATTGCTCAGCGTCGAAGACGCGAAGATCGCCGCGCTCTTCATCGAAAAAGAAAACGGCAAGATTGATGTCGGCTTGCGTTCGCGCGTGGGGTACGATGTCGCGGGAATCGCGGCGCGGCTGGGCGGCGGCGGACACAAGCAAGCGTCCGGCGCGCTGATTGACGGACCGCTGGCGGTGGCGCGGGAACGAGTACTTGGCGAAATCAAAAAGTCAATTAGTGCGATAGCCAAATAGTTGGATAGTTGGATAGTTTTGGTTGGCTTGATGAAATGACTATCCAACTAACCAACCATCCAACTAATCAACTATGCCTTGCGAAACTTGCGGCGCGCCGCACGCGTGCCCCTTTCAACTTTCGATGCCGCCGCGCGTCGCATCATCAGCACGCGGACTCGACGGCATTTTCAACGTCAACAAGCCCCTCGGCAAAACCTCGCATCACGTCGTCCACACGATCCGAAAAATTTCCGGGCTGGCGCGCGTCGGTCACGCCGGCACACTCGATCCGATGGCAACGGGCGTACTGTTGATCTGCGTCGGACAAGCGGTGCGCGTGACGGAATATTTGATCGATCACGAAAAAAAGTATCGCGCGCGCGTCCGGCTGGGAATCGAAACGGACACGTACGATGCGGAAGGCGCAGTGGTCGCGCAACGCGCGGTGAACGCGACGCGCGCACAGATCGAAAACGCGCTCGCGAGTTTCGTCGGAAAAATCGCGCAAATGCCGCCCGCGTACTCGGCGATCAAAAAAGAGGGCGTGCGATTGTACGATCTCGCGCGACGCGGCATCGCAGTTGAGCGCACGCCGCGCCCCATCGAAATTTTTTCGATCATCGTGCGCGCCATCGCGCTGCCGGACGTCGAATTCGACGTGCATTGCAGTAAAGGAACGTACGTCCGCTCGCTCGCGCACGATCTGGGCGAAGCGCTGGGTTGCGGCGCGACGTTGACCGCGCTGACGCGCACCGCGAGCGGACAGTTCGCGCTGGACGACGCAATTACGCTGGATGAACTGCGCGCCGCGTTTGAAAACAAGTCTGCCGAACATTATCTCAACCCGCTCGACGAAGCGCTGTTGCAATTCCAAGCCGTCGTCGTCACGGAAGAAATCGCGCGGCGCGTTATGCTTGGCAACAGTGTGAACTGCGAGCGCGAGTATGCGACGCGGCTTTTGCGCGCCTACGCGCCAAGCGGACAGTGCATCGCGCTCTTGGAACGCGGCAGGCGCGCGGGGGAATGGAAACCGCAGAAGGTTTTTGCATCCTAGAATTTTCGATTTGCGATTTGCGATTTTGGATTGGCTCAATCGCAAATCGAAAATCGGCAATCGAAAATCCGCAATGGAAATCATTCGCGACCTCAACCCCGTTCATCTTGATCGCCCCACCGTCCTGACCATCGGCTCGTTCGATGGCATTCATCGCGGGCATCAATATTTGATCAACCGCGTCGTCGCGCGCGCGCAAGAAATCGGCGCGGCAAGCGCGTTGGTCACGTTGCATCCGCATCCCAAAGTCGTCCTGCGTCCGACTTCCCCACTGCATTATCTCAGCACGATTGAAGAGCGGCTCGATTGGCTTGCGCCGCTGGGCTTGGATTACGTCGTCGTCTTTCCGTTCAGTCTGGAAACGTCGCAAGTCCGCGCGCGCGATTTTGTGCGCCCGCTCGTGGAACGATTGCGCCTCGGCGAAATTTTCTGCGGCAAGGATTTCGCGCTCGGCTACAAGCGCGAAGGGAACGTCGAGTTTTTGCGCGCGCTCGGACGCGAACGCGGCTTTGCGGTAACCGTCGTCGAACCGCAAGCGTTCGACGGGCAAATCGTTTCGAGTTCGCGCGTGCGCGATCTGATCGCGCACGGCGAAATGGCCGCGGCGACGCGGATGCTGGGACGTTATCCGTCGGTGCGCGGGCGCGTGATCGAAGGCGACAAGCGCGGGCGCACGCTCGGTTTTCCGACGGCGAATCTCGCGGTCGCGGAGCGGCGGCTGATTCCCGCCGACGGCATTTACGCGGTGCGCGTGAACATCGGCGCCGCGTGGTTTGGCGGCGCGGCGAACATCGGCATCCGTCCGACGTTCGACAAGGGACAGCGGTTGATCGAAGTGTTCGTCCTGGATTTCGACGGCGATCTGTACGATCAAGTGATCGAAGTGCAATTCGTCAAGCGACTGCGCGCCGAAATGAAATTCGACAGCGTGAACGCGTTGATCGAACAGATGCGGCGCGATGTGCTGACGGCGCGCGCGGTGTTGGAGGGCAAATGATTATTGACGCGCATACGCATCTTTTTTCGCCCGAGGTGATCGCGGATCGGACGCGGTACACGACGCGCGATTCGTTCTTCGATTTTCTGTACCGCAACCCCAAAGCGCGCATCGCCAGCGCGGCGGAACTGATCGCGGCGATGGACGCGGCGGGCGTAGACCAATCGATCGTCGCGGGCTGGGCTTGGCAGAACAACGATGTTTGCATCGAGCAAAACGACTGGCTGATCGAAATCGCGCGGCAACACCCCAATCGTTTGCGCGCGCTTTGCACCGTGCAACCGAACGCGGGCGACGCGGCAATCCGCGAATTTCGGCGGTGCATCGAAAGTGGAATGATCGGCGCGGGCGAACTGAACGCGGACGGACAAAATTTTCGTCTGGACGAACCTGGTTTCTTGAATCTGGCGCGCGCGGCAATCGAATTACGCGCGCCGCTGATGTTGCACACGAACGAACCGGTCGGACACGCTTATCCCGGCAAGGGACAACTGCCGCTTGCCGCGATTTACGCGCTCGTCAAAACGCTGCCCGAGTTGCGACTCGTGCTGGCGCATTGGGGCGGCGGCTATCCGTTTTACGAACTGATGCCCGAAGTGCGCGCCGCGTCGAAAAATATTTTTTACGACACCGCCGCGTCGCCGTTGTTGTACGCGCCAGAAATTTTTCGCGCGGTGGCAAACATCGTCGGCGCGGAAAAAATTTTATTCGGCAGTGACTTTCCGCTGATCCTTTATCCCAAGCGACAGAAAGAACCCGATCTGCGCCCGTTCCTGGATCAAGTGCGCGCGGTTGGTTTATCGGCAGAGGAATTGGCGATGGTGTTGGAAGGCAATGCGGAGAGAGTGTTTGGTGATTGGTGATTGGTGATTGGTGATTGGTGATCGGGTGATTGGGTGATTAGGCAAGGAGCAACCATCGCCCAACTGACCAATTGACTAGTTGACTAGTTGACTAGTTGACTAGTTGACTAATTGACCAATTGACGGATTGCCCGCTTTGACGTATGATCTAGGCGCGGCGAACCCGCAGAAAGGAATGTGCGTATGTTCCCTCGTTCGTCATTCCGATTCATCTGGTTGATCCTCGCGCTCGCGCTCATCGGTTGCAGCAGCGCGCCCGCGCCAACGCCCACACGCGCGCCCATCCCGACGATTATTCTGCCCACCAACATCGCGCCGATCCCGCTGGCGACGAATCCGCCTCTGCCGACGAACACGCCCGCGCCAACGCTCGCGCCCACACCCAGCGTCAAAGCCACGCCGACGCGCGCGCCGGTTGTACCCGCCGGTTCGATGCGCGTCAAGATTTTTATGATCGCGCTGAACGATGCGGGCAAACTCGGCAAGAAGATCGGCTGTGACGACAGCGTCGTCGCAGTCGAGCGGATCATTCCGCTCACGAACGCGGTCTTGCGCGCGTCGCTCAACGAGTTGCTCTCGCTGCGCGCGTCCGAGTACGGCGAATCGGGCTTGCGCAACGCGCTCGCGCCCTCCACGCTCAAAGTGGACGACATCACACTCGTCGCAGGCAGAGCGACGATTTATCTTTCGGGCAACCTGGCGCTGGGCGGCGCGTGCGACAACCCGCGCGTCGACGCGCAGATCAAAGAGACCGCGCTGCAATTTTCGACCGTGCGTCAGGTCAGCATCTTGATCAACAAGATCGCGCTGGACAAAATCCTTTCGGGCAAAGGGAATTGAACATTCCAAATCCCAATTCCAAAATCACCGCATCACCCAATCACCTATGCTCTTAACACCCGTCCCCCTGGTTCGTCGCCTCGAACTCGCGCTGCTCGCGCCGCCACTCGCGCGCGCGGACATCGAAGCGGGTTGCGCGGCGGCGATTCAGTTCGATTGCGTCGCGGTCTTCGTCAAGCCGCATTACGTCGAAGTGGCGCGCAAAGCGTTGAAGGACGCGCGCATCGCCGTCGTCTCGATGATCGGCTTTCCGCACGGCGGCGTGACGACCGCGACGAAAATGTACGAGACGCAAGACCTGGTTCAGCGCGGCGCGGACGAACTCGCGATGGCGATCAACCTTGGCGCGCTGCGCGACGGCGATGATCTCGCGGTGCGAAACGATATCGCGGGCGTCGTCAAGACCGCGCGCGGCAAACCGGTCACCGTGATTCTGGAGACGCCGCTGTTGAGCGACGAAGAAAAAGCGCGCGCGGGCAAAATCGCGGAAACCGCCAAAGCGTCGTTCGTGATGACGGCGAGCGGCTTTGCGTCGAATCCAAGCCGCGCCGCCGACGTGCAACTCTTGCGCGCGATGTGTCCCAATTTGAAAATTCGCGCCGCCGGTGGAATTGTCACGTCAGCCCTCGCGCTCGAAATGATCGGCGCAGGCGCGGAGCGCGTGGTGGTGAGCGACGTCGCGCAGGTGCTGCGCGCGTAAGTGGTCAGTGAACAGTTGGAACGTTTCGGGAGGAAAAAGCGTCTGCTAGATGAAAATCGCGCGGCGGTCGGCGGCTTGTCCTGAGCATAGTCGCAGGATCAACGTCGGCGGTCGCATTCGAGGAGGCAAAAATGTTTCACCGCAAATGGTATTGGCTCGCGCTCGGATTCGCGCTGCTCGCGTTGCTCGCGCTGACGATTGGGTGTCAAGGCAGCGCGCCGCTGGGCGCGCAACACACGCCCACCGCGTTCGCCAAAAGCGGCAGCGTGGACATCACCGTCTACAATCAAAATATGGCGCTGATCAAGGACAAGCGCGTGCTCGCGCTCAAAGCCGGAATGAACGAGATCCGTTTCACCGACGTCGCGGCGCAGATCGATCCGACGAGCGTGCAATTCACGTCGCTGACCGATCCGAACGGGACGCGCGTCCTGGAACAGAATTACGCGTACGACATCGTGGGATCGAAAAAGATTTTGGAAAAGTACCTCGATCAAATTGTCGCGCTCGTGACCGAAGATGGATCGAAGTACAGCGGCAAGTTGTTGAGCGGCGCAGACGACATCATTTTGCAACACGACGACGGTCAGGTCACCACCGTCAAACTGGCGCGCGTGCGCGAATTGAAATTCCCGAACTTGCCCGGCGGACTCATCACCAAACCGACGCTGATCTGGCTCCTCAATTCCTCCAAGGCAGGCAATCACGACACCCAGGTCACGTACATCACGAACGGGATCAACTGGAAAGCGAACTACGTCGTCGTGGCGAACGCGCAAGATACCGCGATGAATCTCAACGGCTGGGTGACGGTTGACAATCAGAGCGGCGCGACGTACGAGGACGCGAATCTCAAACTCGTCGCGGGCGACGTGCGGCGCGTGACGCCGGTCCCCGCCGCGCGCGACGGCTATGCGCTGCCCACGGCGCCGGCCGCCAAAGCCGAAGCGCAATTCGTCCAGCAAGATATTTTCGAGTACAAACTGTACTCGTTGCAACGCGCGACGACGATTCGCAATCGCGAGACCAAGCAGATCGAATTCACCAGCGCGGCGAACGTGCCGATCACCAAACTCTTCGTCTACGACGGCGCGAGCAATCTCCGCTTTTACGGCTATCAGATCACCGATCCGAACTACGGCAAGACGAGCAGCACCAAAGTCGCGGTGATGCTCGAGTTCAAGAATAGCGAGCAGAATAAACTCGGAATTCCTCTGCCGAAAGGGACGATTCGCGTGTACAAAGCGGACGCCGACGGGAGCAATCAATTCATCGGCGAAGACAACATTGACCACACGCCGAAAGACGAAATGATCCGGCTGAACATCGGCAACGCGTTCGACGTGGTGGGCGAGCGCAAGCAAACGAATTTCACCAAGGTCAGCGACCGCGTGATCGAAGAGACGTACGAGATCAAACTGCGCAACCACAAGAAAGAAGCGGTCGAAGTGCGCGTGGTGGAACGGCTCTACCGTTGGTCGAACTGGCAGATTCTGCGATCGAACCAGGATTACACCAAGACCGACGCGCAAACGATGGAATTTCGCGTGAACATCAAACCCGACGGCGAGAGCGTGGTGACGTACACGGTGCGCTATTCCTGGTAAAGCAGACACAGAGACACGAAGACAAGGGGACACGGAGAAAAAACTCCGTGTCCTTTTTTTGCGCGTAAAAAGCAAGCCGCCACGCGCGATCACTCGCGGCGGCGGCTTGGGTCGTGCGTAAAAGATGGATTAGACCAACTTTACGACATTCGCGGCTTGAGGACCCTTGTCCGTGTCCTCGATGGAGAACTCGACCTTATCGCCTCCGTTCAACTTGCGATAGCCCTCCATCTGCAGCGCCGAAAAGTGGACGAAGACATCCTTTCCGCCTTCGTGCTCGATAAAGCCATAACCCTTGGCGGCGTTGAACCACTTGACGGTGCCAACGATGCGATCTGACATTGTCGTTTCACCTCCTTTCGTGCGGTTTGTCAATGACAGGATCGATTCGTATGAAAAAAACGCCGGAGACAAAATCCGGTCTCAAGGCGTTTCGAGTTCGATCTTACGCGTTCACAACGTCCATTGTCATCACTTTGCGGTTTTTGTCAAACTTGTCCCTAGCGGCTCATCCTCGGGTCGAGCAAATCGCGCAAGCCGTCGCCCAGCAAATTGAGTCCAAGCACGACGAACATAATCGCAAAGCCCGGGAACATGACAATGTGAATCGCGGAGAAAATGTACGTCCGCCCTTTTTGGAGCATCGTGCCCCACTCGGTCACGTTGGGCGGGACGCCCAAGCCGAGAAAGCCGAGCGCGGCGGCGGAGAGGATCGCCGCGGCGACCTGAAGCGAGGATTGGATGACCAGCGGCGCGATGATGTTCGGCAGAATATGCAGGCGCAACATCCGCAGATGCGACGAGCCGATCGAACGCGCCGCCTCGACGAACTGCTCCTCTTTGACCGCCAAGGTCGAGCCGCGCGCGAGGCGCGTGTAGACCGGGATCGAAACGACGCCGACAGAGATCATCAAGTTGAACAGCCCCGGACCCAAGAACGCCGAGACCATAATCGCGAGCAAGATACCGGGAAACGCCAGCATAATGTCAATCAGGCGCATCACGAACATATCCAGCCCGCCGCCAAAATAACCCGCCAACAATCCCAGCGGCACGCCGATGAACAGACCGATGCTGACCGGAATCAGCCCGACGAGCAAGGAGAGGCGCGCGCCAAAAATCAGCCGCGACAACATATCGCGCCCCAATTCATCATTGCCCAGCCAGTGCGCCGCGCTGGGACCTTGGCGCGCCAGCGCAAAATCGGCTTTGTCCGGATCGTAAGGCGCGAGCGCGTGCGCGAAAATGCCGGCGATGACAAAGAGGCAAACGATGCTCAAGCCCACCATTGCCGGACGATGGCGCGTAAAACGCCGGAGGGCTTTGCGCAAAACTTGCGTCGAAAACATTATCTTTTGAGTGCGGGTCAGCTCTAGCGCGTTGATCGTCATCGAACTTGCTCTCCTTAGGCATACCGAATGCGCGGATCGAGAAAGGCGTACAACACGTCCACCACGAGATTGACGAAGGTAAAACCGATCGCGATGAACAGAATGATCCCTTGCACCATCGGATAATCGCGGTAACTGATCGAGTCCACGAGGAGTCGCCCGATGCCGGGCCAGGCGAAGACCGTTTCGGTCAGCACCGCGCCGCTCAGCAAAATGCCGAATTGCAAGCCCATAATCGTGACGACCGGGATCAAGGCGTTGCGGAGCGCGTGGCGGAAAATGACGGCGCGTTCGCGCAACCCTTTGGCGCGCCCGGTGCGCACGTAATCTTGACGCAAGACCTCCAGCATCGTCGCGCGCGTCATCCGCGCCAAAATCGCCATCGAGTTCATCGCCAGCGTGATCGTCGGCATAACCAGATGTTGCCACGTGCCGCTGCCGGTCGGCGGAAAGATCGGGCTTTGCATCCCCAGCGCGCGCGGCAGGATCACAGCGAAGAACGCCATCAACATCAAGCCGAGCCAAAAGACCGGCATCGAAACGCCGAGCAATGCCATCGTCATACTGCCGCCGTCCACCCAGGAGTACGGTTTGATCGAAGCCAGAATCCCGAGCAGGATGCCGATCGCGGCGGCGAAGGCGAGACTGGTCGTCGCGAGCAGAACCGTATTGGGCAGGCGCAGCATGATTTCTTCGACGACGCGTCCGTGCGTCTTGGTGGACCTGCCCCAATCGCCTTGCAGTAATTTGCCGACGTAGATCAGGTATTGAACCGGCAAGGGTTCGTTCAGCCCCATATCTTGCCGAATTTGCGCGACGAGTTCCGGGGTCGCTTGTTCGCCGGCGAGCGCGGTCGCCGGATCGCCGGGCGCAAGGCGCAAGGCGGTGAAGACCAGGATGGACGCGCCGAACAAGACTGGAATGATCAGCAGGATGCGGCGAATGATGTAACGGGTCATGAAAAAAACCTGTTGGGGTCAGACTTGCAAAGTCGTAAGACTTTGCAAGTCTGAGTGCTGTCTTACTTCTTGTCTGCTTTGAAGGTGATGAGCCGCTCTTGCGGGTGAACGACCAAGCCGGTGACGTTCTTGCGAATCGCCGTCACTTGGACTTCGCTGTAGAGGAAGAGCCAGGGCGCATCGTCCCACATAAGCTTCTGGGCTTCGGCGTACAGTTCCGCGCGCTTTTTCAGATCGGTTTCGGTGCGACCTTTTTCCAAGAGTTCGTTCACCTTGGCATTGTCGTAGAACGAGCCGTTGAAGCCGACCGGTGGACTGCCCTTCGGGTGATTGGCTTTGTGGAAAAGACTGTACAAACCATAGTCCGCGTCGCCGGTCACGGTACCCCAGCCGAGCATCGCGAATTGGGTGGTGTTCGTCGCGCGTTCGGCGCGCACGGCGGGCACGTACTGCGCCCATTCGAGCGTCTTGAGTTCCACATCCAAGCCGCAGTCCTTCAACTGCGAGCGCACAGCATCGGCGACCAGCGCGTCTTGCACGTAGCGTCCGGTGGGATGATGCAAGACGACTTTGGTGCCAGCCGCGATTCCGGCGTCTTTCAACAGCGCTTGCGCTTTTGCCACATCGCGATCGTACGCTTTTTGTTGGGCATAGCCAAAGACGGCGGGGACGATGGGCGCATCACTCGCGCGCGCCGCGCCGAGGAACAACTTGTCCACGATCGCCTTCTTGTCCACGCAGAAATTGACCGCTTGGCGCACGCGCTTGTCGTCGAACGGTTTCTTTTCGACGTTGAAGAAGATGTAGATGGTGCGGAGACTGTCCGTGACGTTCACGTCCAGGTCTTTGTTGGTCTTGAGGCGCGCCATTTCGGCGGGCGGGACGCGCACGGCGACATCCGCATCACCCGACTCGACGGCGACCAAGCGCGCGCCATCTTCCTTCACCATCTTGAAGACGACGGTGTCAATGATCGCTTTGGCGCCCCAATAGTCGTTGTTCTTTTCGAGGGTGACTGCTTCGCCTTTTTTCCATTCCTTGAGTTTGTACGGACCCGTGCCGATTGCGCCAGCGGCGAGCGCATCTTCACCTTTGGCGAGCAAGGCGGGGCTGACCATCGCGATCCCGCCGTGCGTCAGGTGGATTTGAATCGGGCTGAACGGTTCTTTGGTCGTCAGCACAATCGTATCTTCAGCGGGTGCTTTGACGTCGGTGACTGTGTCAACCAGACTGCGATAAGCTGCTTTGTTTTCTACTTTGAGAACCCAGTCAAAGTTCGCTTTCGCCGCCGCGGCGTTGAACGGCGTGCCATCGGTGAACTTGACGCCTTTGCGCAACTTGACGGTGTATTCGGTTGGACCCGTCGCCTTGAATTCTTCGGCGAGCAATGGTTCGATCTTGCCATCGGGCGTGATCTGGAACAGCGTCTCGTAGATGTGTTGCAAGACGGTGAACGACGGCGACGAAGTGACGCGGTGCATCATCAAGTTCTCGATGTCCGTGCCGCTGACGATGTTGAGAACTTTGGGTCGCGGGGTCGCGGTCGGCGCCGGGGGCTTGGTCGGTTCCGGCGCTTTGGTCGGTTCCGGCGCTTTGGTTGCCGCCGGGGGTTGGGTTGGTTGCGCCGCCGGGGGTTTGGTCGGCTCAGGCGCTTTGGTCGGCTCGGGTGCCGCGCACGCCGTGGCGATGAGCGTCAACGCCACGAGCAAGCCGACGATGACGAATGATCTTTTCGTCCAGATGGTGCTCATTCTTTCTCCTCCTGTGAAAATCGGACTCGATGCGGTGTGATCGAGTCAAGGTAATCCGCTCTGAGGCAAAGCAGGAGCGGAGTCAAGCATACGTTCAGCGATCAAAAAAATGGTACGGGGAAAGCAATCACCTCCTTGCTGGATGTGTGTGGATGGCACCGGCGTCATCGCAGGCGCCAGTATGATACACTATGCGGGGCGGATTATACTCGGCAAATGAAAAGATGTCAAAAAAGCAAGAGCGAAGCATTTCTTTTCTGGAGAAATGCTTCGCCCCCTGATACTTGGCGCGGCAAAATTAATTATTTGCCCGGCGTCGGATTCGCGACGTTCAGACTCATAATCGTCAGCCGCACCTGGACTTGGTTCAGCGGCTCGCTGTACGTCAAGAAGAAACTAGCTTGCTGATCGGGCGTGGCGTAGTACATTCTTCCAAAGAGCCCGAGCGCGGTCGGCTTTTCTTGTTCGCGCCAACCTTTGGCAGGCATCTCCTTGGAGTAGAACTCGATCACCTTGTTCAGATCAGATTTGACGATATACGTAATATCCGCTTCCGTGACTTTGAGTTCCGTCGCGCCTTGCATAATCGGAATATTGCTGGGCACTGGCACAGGCGTCGCCGTCGCTTTGGGTGGCTCGGGTGCGGCTGGCGGCGCGGCCGGCGCGCTACTTGCCGGTTGGCTGGGCGCGCCGGACGAACACGCGGATAAGACGACCAGGAACAAAACGAGTGCGAAGAATAGTTTTTTCATTTTTGCCTCTCTTGGGCTGGGTATCCATTCGTAAGATACGAACGCGGAGAAACCTTCCAGGTTTTGGAAACCTGGAAGGTCTGTCCAGTTACGACGTGCCGCGCATTCGCGGATCGAGCGCGTCGCGCAGACCATCACCGAGAAACGTAAAGCCCATCACGACGAGCGCGACGCAGATCGCCGGGGACAGGAGGAGCCAGGGTTGCGCATTCAACGCGCTTTGTCCCTGCAACATCAGCCCGCCCCAACTGGCGACGAAAAATTCTCGCGGGTCGGTGCCGGGGCGCAAGCCCAAGCCCAAGTAACCCAGCACGGCTTCGGTGATGATCATTCCGGGAATCCGGAACGCCGTCATCACGATGATCGGACTGAGCGTATTCGGCAAAATATGGCGCGCCATAATTTGCAGATCGCTCGTGCCAATCGAGCGCGCCGCTTCGACGAATTCTTTTTCCTTGAGCGACAGCGTTTGCCCGCGCACGACGCGCGCGATGCCGACCCAGCTGACGACGGCGAGCGCGCCAAACAGCAACAACAAGCCATTCGCAAAATCACCAATAGGCGTATCGCGCAAGGCGATCATCACGACGACGTAAAAGAGCAGATCCGGAAAGCCCCACACGACGTCGGTGATCCGCATCAAGAAATTATCCACGCGTCCTCCGGCGTATCCGGCGGCAAGCCCGATGATCACGCCGACGATGACGATGATCGCGGTCGGCACGAACGCGACGACGATGGAGACGCGCGCGCCGTACAACACGCGGCTCAGCACATCGCGCCCGATACTATCGGTGCCGAGAAAGAAGCGCGGGTCGCCGGCTTTGCCGGTCACGCTCATTTCGATGGGCATCCACGGCGGCGGGAGATAGCCCTTGCCGTCGTTGATCTTGAGCGGATCGTGCGGGGCGATCCAGGGCGCGAGCGCGGCGACGAGCACGAAGATGATGACGATTACCATTCCCATCACCGCCGCTTTGTTGCGGATCAAACGATACCACGCATCCGTCCACAAACTCACGCTCGGGCGCGCGAGAATCGCTTCGTCGGAGAGGCGCGACATTGGTACAGAAGTGCTACTCATCAGAAATCCCCCTAGTTCCTCAACTCAACTTGATGCGCGGATCGAGCATCGTGTAGACGAAATCCACGCTGATGTTCGCCAGTTGAATCAGCAAGGCAAAGACCAAAGTCGTCGCCATAATCATCGAGTAATCGCGCTGGCTGATCGCGGTGACATATTGTCTGCCCCACCCGGGAAATGCGAACATCGTCTCGATGATGAACGAGCCGGTGATCAAGCCGACGAGCGCGGGACCCAGGATCGTCACGACCGGGATCAGCGCGTTCTTGAGCATATGCCCGAAGATGACGACGCGTTCCGCCAGACCTTTGGCGCGCGCGGTGCGGATGTAATCTTGCCGCATCACGTCCAACATCGAACTGCGCGTCAAGCGCGCGGTCGTCGCCATCAAATTCACGCCCAACACGACAGCGGGCAGAATCCAGTAGCGCGGATCGCTCCAATCTTTGGGGATGACCGGAATCAAGTGGAACCACACCGCAAAAATGATGATGAGGAAAATGCCCATCACGAAGTTGGGGATCGTAATTCCAACCGTCGCCACGAACAAACTGAGATAATCAATCCAAGTGTTCTGCTTGAGCGCGGCGATGATGCCAACCGGCAGTCCGACCAACACGGCGATCAAGAGCGCAAGCACGCCCAGCCGAATCGAGTAACCGGCTTTGCTGTTCCAGATCGGCGCGTCTTCCGGCGGCGCCAAAACGATGTCTTGCACCATCATTCCGCGTTGCGCGTACGAAGGTCCCAGGTTGCCGCAAATGAACCCACACCGCCACTCGCCATCCACCGTTCCGGCGATCATATACGTAATGAATTGAGTATCGAAGAAGCCAAGCAGATCACCTTTCTTCAGCGCATCCAAATCGAACCAAACTTCCTTGTCCAATCCGAATTGGCGATTCAAGTTGATTTGTGTGGCGGGATCGATCTGCCGCCGCCCCGGATCGCGATCCCAGGGACCGCCGGGCGCGGCATGCATCAGCACGAACGTGATCAGCGCAACCGTGAACATCACCGGGATCAGCCACAACAACCGACGAACCAAAAACTGTCCCATCCTACACCTCGACCGACTGAGAGATTAGAGATTAGAGATTGGAGATCGGAAATTGGAGATTACCAATCTCTAATCTCTAATCTCTAATCTCCAATCTCTTTCCGAACGCAAGAGACTTGCCAAGTCTACGGCGACTTGGCAAGTCCAACGCGCGCTCAATTACTTGGGCAACAACGCGAGGTCAATGTCAACTGTGTTCGCGGTGGTATCGCCGGGGAACCAGTGATCTTGCGGGGTGGTCTTGATGCCCTTGACCCACGGCTTGACCATATACGAGTTCACGTTGTTCCAGGCGAACGCGACGGCGGCATCCGCCACAAGCATATCCTGCGCTTTGGCGTACAGTTCCATACGCGTCTTGGAATCAATCGTCGTGTCGGCTTGCACCAAGATCTTGTCCAACTCTTTGTTGGAGTATTTGATGCGTTCGCTGAACGCGCCGGTCTTCCAGTACACGCTCAGCCAGTTCTGCGGATCGGGATAGTCCGCGCACCAGCCGAGGATGTAGGTCTGCGGCGCGGTCTTGCTGTCTTTAGTCATCGCGGTGTACGTGGTCGCATCCACCGGATTGAGTTTCATATCCACGCCGAGCGATTCTTTCCATTTCTTCTGGAGCCACTCGTTGCGGGTGCGATTGCGCGCCGTATCGGAGAAGGTCAACGTGATGGGCGGGAGTTTGTCCACGCTACCGTACTTAGATTCGGACAGGGCTTTCTTCGCGGCGGCGGCGTCAAAACTATAGCGCTTCTCACCTTCCTTGTAACCGGGATAGCCCTTCGGAATCCAGGTCAGAGTCGGACTGCCAAGACCGCGCAACACGTCCTTCACCCACGATTCGCGATCCAAGCCGTACGCAAACGCTTCGCGCACTTTCTTGTCCGTGAACGGTTCTTTTTCTTGATGGAACATCACGGCGAAGGTGCACGCGCCCGGGTAGATCGTGGCTTGCTTGGAGAGGGTCGCATCCTTCATCGTGGCTTCGAGGTCTTCAGCGGCAAGACCGACGATGTCGAACTCGTTGTTCTTGTACGCTTGATACGAAACCGCCGAATCGGTGATGTAGGAGTACTCGACGGCGACTTTGGCTTTCTCACCCCAGTAGTTCGGGTTCGGCTCAAAGCGCGCGCGGACGTATGGTTCGAGGTTCTTCAAAACGAACGCGCCATTGCCGACGTGGTATTTGGCGCTGGTCCACCAAATGTCTTTACCTGCGGTGATGTTCTCTTCCTTCGCCGGATACGCCACCCAGATCCCCATAACCGTGTGGAAGTACGGGGCGGGCGCGCCAAAGGTCAACCGAAGCGTTAGGCAGTCTTCTTGGGCATAACCATCTTTGCCGGTCTTGCACGCTTTGCCAGTCGCATCCAACGCTTCGATGCTGGCATCCACTGCCTTTTCGAGTTTCGCCAGATCATCCTTGCTCGTCTTGGCGAGATCGGCGCTTTGCCATGCTTCCGCGCCCTTGATCTCGTTCGTGATCGTCGCATACTCGCCTGCGGTCTTGGGATTGATGTTGCGCATAATCGAGAATTTGAAGCGCATCGCGTTCAAGAGCGAGCCGTCGCTGTACTTCAAGCTCTTGCGAAGCGTGAAGGTCAACTGCGTCGCGTCCTTGTTGTATTCCCATTTCTCGGCGGCGCCGGGAACGGTTTCCAACTTTTCGTTAAAGCGGGTCAGACCTTCGTACATCAAGTGCAAGTGCGCGATTTCACCGACGAAGGACGATTTCTGCGGGTCAATGATGTCGGGGAACGCGCCGCCATTGACGCGCAACACTTTGGGTTTGGGGGCTGCCGTCGGCGCAGGCGCGGTCACGACTTTTTCGACGACCTGCGGGGTACCCGCCACGACGACGGTTTCTTTGACCGTGACTTTTTCCGGAGTCGGCGCGGCGCAGGCAACAACCAACACCGCCACGACCAACACGGTCAGCAGCAAAAACTTTTTCATCTTCATCTCCTCCTGAGATTTTTAATATTGATCAAAGCGGATCGACATTGGGCTACTGCTGGTGACCACCTCCTTTGTTGCCAATTCTCAATTCGAGCGAATGAGAATCGCCCGCGCGCGGGGAAGCGCGAACACATTGACTATAGCACAATTGACTATTCTCGTCAATGAACGTCCGATCAAAAATTGACTGCGGCGCAGAGTACTTTGTCCATCGCAACGCGCGCTAGCGCCCGCGTTGCGCTTTCGCCCACGCCTGGATTTGTTTCACCAACGGCGCGATCACCGTCGCCAGTTGCATCAGATCGCGCGCCGACCAATCGAATTTCGGCGCTACTTTTTCGCGCGGCGCGACAGACTCGCGCGCGGACGCGATCCGTCCAGCGATGAGCGCCGCCATCAGCGCGCCCGCGATCCCACCGGCGATGCCGCCGATCAGCGCGGGAAACGCGTCGCTCTTTCGAATCTCGCGCGCGACGAGTTGCGCGCGCGTCATCAACGCGTGCGCGTCAAATTGTTCTTCCATCGTCACCTTGACCTCCGTGTGTCATTGCGAGCCGCGAAGCGGCGAAGCAATCCCCAATTCGCAACGTGGAGATTGCCTCGTCGCATCCTTCGACTCCACTTCGTTCCGCTCAGGACGCTTCTCGCAATGACACTACGCGATAAACTCACTTGCCGAACAAAAAATTGATCACGCCGCGCGTCGTCACGTCCGCGCGCACACCCGCGCTGTGCAACGCAATCGGCGCATTTGCCGCGCGATCCGACGCGCGCGCCGCGCCGTGTTGAATTCGCAACGCCCACACTTGCGCGTTCAACAACGGCATCCGTAACCAACGCCGAAAACGGCGCAGATACAATTGCGCGAAATACAACGCGATGCCAGGCACGGCGACGAACAGCATCGTCCACAAAATCAACCAAACGATTGAGAGATCGCGCCACAGCGCGAGAGGATTTTCCATTTTTGGATTTTCGATTTCTGATTTTCGATTTTCGATTTCCGATGGCAAGCCAATCGAAAATCCAAAATCGAAAACTAGTTCCTGATGTTACGCACTGTCATTTCGAGCGAAGCGAGAAATCTCGCACCGTGCGGAGATTTCTCCTCGCTCCGCTCGTCGAAATGACAACTCGGCACAGGGTGAGTTAGTTCCTTCCGTTTACGATTGCCAAGATGTCTTCCGCGTACCGCCGCAACTCTTCATCGGGCGATTGCATAAGACCTTCGAGCGACTCGATCAGCAACGGACTGTGGATTCGTTTCAACGCATCCGCCGCCGCCGCGCGCAGTTCCGGTTCGCCGGTTTGCAAATCCACGACGAGCGCGGGCAACGCCTTGTCCGACGCGATTTCGCCCAACGCCTTTGCCGCCGCGACACGCAAGCGCGGCTCACCGCGCAACGCGACGAGCAACGGCTCGATCACGCGATCGGTGTACGCGCGTCCCAACGCTTTGACCACCTGGTCGCGCACGTCGCCGTTCACGTCGCGCAAGTGCGGCAACAAGTAATCCACGCCGCGATCGGTTTGCAAATGTCCCAGCATTTCCGCCGCGCGCAAACGAATTGCCGGATCCGCGTCTTTCAATTTTGCCGCCCATTCATCCACGACGGCGTCGCCGGGCATTTCGCGCAACACCGCCAGCGCGCGCGGATCGCCGTCCCACGCGCGGTGCACCAGGTCGCGCGTCACGGCAGCGCGCAAATCGGCGCGGAGATCGCGCGCGTGCGCCGCCGCGTGCGCCGCCAGGATCGCCTCGCCTTGCGATTGGAGGTTCAAAATCAGTTCGGTCGCGTCGCCCAAGCCCGCGTAAAACAGAATCACATCGCGCCACGCCGGATCGGAAAGATGATCGCGCAGCGGCGCGAAATCCGGCGCGTGGCGCAACGCGCGCGCGGCAAAATACGCCTGCCACAAATCGTGCGTGAATCTTGCACTGAATGAAGTGAATGTGTCAACGGCGCGATTTTTCGCCGCGCGCAACAACCCGCGCGACTTTGCCACGCCGCGAGGCAACTCGTTCGATACCGGGTGACCGCGTTGCATCGCCAACGCCACGCCTTCCAGCAGCTCGAGTGTTTCATCCGCGTCGCCCAGAATTTCGCGCGCGCTCGCGTCGAACAGATCGGCGCGGCGCGTGGGCAACGGCGCATCAGAACGCCACACGCGCGCGAGCAAACTGAGCGTCAGCGGGTTCGCGGTGAGCGCGCGCGGCACCTCGTTCGTTTTGAGCGCGGACAAAAACGCCGCGGCGTTCGGCGCATCGAAATTTTTGGCGAACGCGGCGAGATCGCCGTCGCGAAAACCAGGTAGATCGTACGCGACAAAATCGGGCAAGAGGTTTTCCGCACTGGCGATGATCGTCGCGTTTTTATATTCCTTCAGCGCGGCGCGCATCGTTTCAGCCGCCAGCGCGTCCGCATCGTCAATCAGCACAAGCGCGCGGCGCGACGCGAACGCGCTGGCGAAGAAAATGCGCGGCGTTTGCGCGACGAGCGCGTCGCTCAAATTCAACCCGCGCGGGAGATCGAACAGGCGCGGCAAGGTAGAATCGGCGCGCGCCGAAAAAAAGAGCGGCACGGGCGCGTGCGGATTTTCGAGCAAGGTGCGCGCTGCCGTGATCGCCAGATGCGCGAGCGTCGTCGTCTTGCCGGAACCCGGCGCGCCGGTGATGACGAGGCGCGCGTTACGCGCGAGCGCGGCGCGCAAGCCGCGCGGCTCCACCCACACCGATTCGAGCGCGACGCGCGCGCCGGGGCAGGGTAGGTAGCGCAAGCGCGTCTGGAGATACGCGGCGTACGCGCGTTGAAAGCGGACTGCCGGATCGAAGAGCGCGGCGAGCGAGTTCATCGCAGAGGATTGTAGCACGGGGAAAAGAATGTGTCAAAAGCGCGGAATGGCGAATAGCAAATTGCGAATTGCAATTCGCTATTTGCAATTCGCTATTTGCAATTCGCCGCTACAACATCCCATCCGCCATAATGATCGCCTGCGCGATTTCGCCGATCCGTTTGTTTTCGTTTTGGCTGCGACGCTGCATTCGGCGAAACGCTTCTTCCTCCGATAGTCCCAGTCGGCGCATCATAATGCCTTTCGCGCGTTCGATCAGTTTGCGCGTCTCCAGCGCGTCGCGCAAATCGTCCACCTCTTGGTGCAACGATTGAAATTCTTTGAACCGCGAAACCGCCAACGCAATCGCCGGAAGCAAGTCTTGCTCCGAGATCGGTTTCATCAAATACGCGGCGACGTTCGCGCTGGCGGCGCGTTCCGCCAGTTCGCGCTCGCTGTACGCGGTCAGCAGAATGATCGGAATTGGACGCGCCGCCATAATTTTCTGCGCCGCTTCGATCCCGTCCATCTCTGGCATCTTGATATCGAGAATTGCCAAGTCCGGACGCAATTCATCCGCGAGGTGAACCGCCTCCTTGCCGTTCGACGCTTCCGCGACGACTTTGTGCCCCAACGCTTCCAACTGCCCCTTCAAACTCATCACGCGCAAACTTTCATCGTCCGCGATCAAAATTCGCAATGCATCCATTTTTTCTTCACTCCTTGTTCGATAACGCCGCGCCGCGCTGGAACAACACCCACGCGGTCGTCCCTTCATTGTTGCGCGTCAACGCCAGGCGTCCGCGCAAATCTTTTTCCACCAGCGTGCGCGCGATTTGCAAACCCAAGCCGCGCGAAGTTTTCAGATCGAAACCTGGCGGCAGTCCCGCGCCGTCGTCCTGCACGCGCATCCACACATCCGAGCCGTCCCAATCCAATTCGATTTCGATGTTGCCGGTCGCGCGTTCGCGGAATCCGTGCTCGATCGCGTTGGCGACCAACTCGTTCAGGACGATGGCGAACGCAGTCGCTTGTTTCGATCCCAGGTACACGTCCGGACCCTGGACGCGTACCGCGATCCGTTGATCCGAGCGCACCATACTCCGCCGCGTCGTCTCGACGACCCGCCGCGAGAGTTCCGTAATGTCCGTCACGCCGACGCTTTCGACCGACAACATTTCGTGCGACGCGGCGATGCTTTTGATGCGCGTGATCGAATCGCGCAAACTCTCGTGCACTTCGGGGCGCGGGTTGCGCGACATTTCGAGCGACAGCAGATCGGCGACGGTCTGCAAATTATTTTTGATCCGATGATGCATCTCTTGCATAATCGCGTTCAGCGCGTCCGCTTCGCCTTCCGCGCGCTCGCGCTGACGAATCTCGCGCGCGACCCAGTTCAGCGTCGCCCACGTCACCGCCGGCCCGATGATCCCGAAGACGATCGTTTCGGTCGCGAACAACAGCGGATGCGTTTTCGTTTCGAGCAGCAAATGCGCGGTCACTTCGTAGAACATCACGACGGCGAGAATGATGATCGGAACGATCTGCGACAGCGCAAAAACGTGCGACGATAATTGGCGCGGCGCGCGCTCGCGCGCGGACGCGCCCGCAACGACCGGCGGCGCGCTCATCCGTGCGCTCGTCGTTTAGCGCCGCACTTGGGACAGAAATTTTCATCCGCCCCCAGCGCGCGTCCGCACTGCGTACAAAACACCGACGCCGCGCCCGCGCGCGGTTTGCCGCGCTTGCGATTTCTCGAGCCGGTTGGCGCGGCTGGGCGCGTTGCGAGCGCGCGTTGTTGCAGTAAAAAGAATCCCAGCAAAATCGCCAAGCCCAGCGCGACGAGCGCGATCAGCAAAAACCAATTGTTCGATTCGTTCGCGGCGACAGGCAAAGGCGCGGCGGGCGCGGGCATAGAAGGATTCGGATCGGTTTTGGTGTACTTGATCTGCGCGCTGATCGTTTGTCCCGCCGCGATGTTCGCAAATGTCTGAACGAAATATTTGAAACCGTCGGGATCGGTGCGCGTCGTTTGCGTGGCGGGCGTCACCGCAAAATTCGATGCCTTGAGCGGTTGTTGAATTTCGATTGTCGCCGCGTCAAGCGCGCCGATGGATTTGTACGCAAAGTCAATCGTCTTGTCCGGCGCGCCGCGCACCGCATCGTGATAGTACTCGACGCGAAATCTGGGTTGCGCGGTCGTGAACGTGACACGCGTGAAACCATCGTCTTGTCTGGTTTGCTGCGCGGGTTGCTCCGGCGCGAGCGAGCCGTTGGGGTTTTCCCACGTCGTGACGTACAGTCGCGCGTCCGCCGGAATCAAAACCGAAATCGGGCGCGGCAGATTCGACGCGTCGGCAAGCACGCCGTCGAGCAGGACGAGCACGCTGGGTTTGTCGTATTCGGGCCAGATGGAAATTTTGAGCGCGGTGAGACGGTCTGGAGTTTGCGCGCTCGCGCGCAATGGCAGAGTGAGGAGCAGAAACGTCAGCGCAATCATCACGCTAAAAAATTGTTTTCGCAATTTCATCGCGAACCTCATTCAAGAATTTCACGTGCGCCACCACGCGCGCGCGTTTGTGCCTGGTTTACGTTAGCACGCGCAAGTCAGAGTCGAGTCCAAGCATGGTCAAAAACAAGTTTCGTTGGATAGTTGGATAGTTGGATAGTTGCGTAGTTGGATAGTTCAACTTTGAGACGATGTAACTATTTTGGCAATGTCAGATTGGCGCGTAGGGGCGCACCCTTGTGGTCGCCCCAGACGGGCAGGCACAAGGCACTGCCCCTACAAAAACCGAGTCCGACGTTGCCCAACTATCCAACTACTGAACTATGCAACTATCCAACTAGACCAGGCGTTTCCGTACTTGCTCCGATACTAGGCGTGTGAGCGCAAACGCGCGTTCCGCCGCCGCGGGCGACACGGGACCGAGTCCGCACGCGGGCGTGATCAGCGCGCGCTCATACAGCAGCGCGCGGTCAATCCCTTTCTTGACGAGCAAGTTGATCGCCGCGTCCAAACGCGCGACGAGCGCGTCCGCAGTTTCGCTCATGATTTGTTCCTCGACCGTCGGGACGATGCCCCACGCGAGCGCGCCGCCGCGCGCCAAGAAATGCTTCACGTCGGCGGCGAAGAGCGCGAGATTTTCCGCATAGTTGTACGCGTCGAACGAGATGATGTTGACCGAGGTTTGCAGCAGCATCGCCCAATCGGTGTTGCCGCAACAATGTGTGCCGGTGAGACAGTGCAACGACGAGAATACTTCTTCCAAGTCGCGCACGACATCATCGCGATTGAGCGCGACGACCGACGCGCCGATCAGCGCGAGCGACGGCTCGTCCACGAAAATGATCGGCGTGCCCAGGTCGGACAAAAATTTCTCCTGCCATTGCGCTTTGCGCGCGATGTGTTTCACCAGCACGTCGCGCAGCGTATCGTCGTACAACATCGGTTTCAAGTTTTGGTCAACCACCTTGAGCCCGAAACTGATGGGCCCCGTCACTTGACCTTTGATCCATTTTGCCTTTTTCAACGCGGCGCGCTGATCGCGCAGCGCGTACAATCCGGCGGCATAGTCCGCGCTAACCGCGAACAGATCGAGGTCGTCTTCCAGATAGCGCGCGTAGAACGCTTCCACTTGCGCCATCAGCGTCTCGTCCTTGACCAAGTCCAGCCGCTCGTGCGCCAAATCCATTTGCACGCCGACCAGGTTTTCGCTGAACTGCGCGTACATATTTTCGCGGAAATCGCGCTTGGGGAGTTGGGGCCAGTACGGCAGCGCGGAAAAATTCTCCAGCGTCACGCGCAACGCGTCGCGCGGATCGGAATGCGGCAGACTGCCGACGCCGGTTGCCAAACCGCGCGGAATGAAATCAGTCATTGTTGTTCTCCGTCCTTCGTCGTCCGTCATTTTACTTTGCGCTTGTGCCTTTTTAATTTTAACTTGAGTTCTTTCCACTCCAACGTGTTCAGTACCTCGCGCGCTTCCAAGCCGCCGCGCCGCGCCATCGCGACGCCATAGAACAAACCGGCGAATCCATCGGGCGAGTGCGCGTCGCTGTTGATCACGATTTGCACACCGATTTCACGCGCGCGCCGCACGCGCACATCGTCGAGATCGAGCCGCTCCGGCGCGCCGTCAATTTCGAGGAGCGTGCCGGTTTCTTTCGCGACGCGAAACACTTCTTCCAGATCGAGCGCGGTCTCATCGCGTTGATTGATCAACCGCGCGGTCGGATGCAAATAAATATCCACGTACGGATTTTGCAGCGCCTTGATCACGCGCGCGGTAATTTTCTCGCGCGCTTGTTTGAGCGCGCTGTGCGTCGAGACGGTGACGAGATCGAATTGCGCGAGGAGTTCGTCCGGAAAATCGAGCGAGCCGTCCGCGCGGATTTCCATCTCGATGCTTTTCAGCACGACGAAATCTTTCCACTTTTTGTTCAGCGCGTCGATCTCCGCCCATTGTTGTTTGACGCGCTCCGGCGTCAGCCCGCGCGCGATCCCTAGTCCCTGGCTGTGATCCGTGATCGCGAGATATTTCAAGCCGCGTGCGCGCGCCGCTTCCGCCATTTGCTCAATCGAAAAACTGCCGTCGCTCCAATTCGAGTGCGCTTGCAAATCGCCCTTCAAATCTTTCAACTCGATCAGGCGCGGCAATTTGTCGGCGTGCGCCAATTCAAATTCGTTCGTCGCTTCGCGCAACTCGGGCGGAATCCACCGCAACCCGAGTTTCTCGTACACCGCGTCTTCGGTTGGCGTGAAGATTTCTTTTTCGTCTTGGGTTTTAAACCCCCACTCACTTAGCGACAAATCCTGGTCGAGCGCGATTTGGCGCAACGCGACGTTATGCTCTTTGCTGCCGGTGAAATATTGCAGCGCGCTCCCCCAGTGTTTGGGTTCGAGCACGCGCAAATCCACTTGCATTCCATTTTGCGCGATGACGCTCGCCTTGGTCGTGCCGCGCGCGTTGATCGCGCGCACCATCGGCAACGCGACGAACGCGGCGATGATTTTGTCCGGCGCGTCGGACGAAACGAGAAGGTCGAGATCGCCCACCGTCGGTTTCATTCGGCGGAGCGAGCCCGCTGGCGCGATCTCGCGGATCGCGTCGCCGCAAGCCGCGCGCAGCGCGGCGACGATTTCCTGCGCGAACGGGTACGCGACGCCGAGCAAGACGCGCGTGGAGGATTTTTTCCGCCGCGCCGCTTCGATTCCGGCGAGAATTTTTTGTTCCGACCGCGCGCCAAATCCTTTGAGTTCGCGCAGTTTGCCCGCGCGCGCCGCCTTTTCCAATTTGGCGACGTCGGTGATCTTCACTTCTTTCCAGAGGCGCGCGACGGTCTTCGGTCCCACGTCAGGAATCGTCAGCAATTCAAAAATGCCGGGCGGAACGCCTTTGGAAATTTTTTCGTAATACGACATTTCGCCCGTGCGAAGCAGTTCATCGAGTTTTTCTGCCAGTGCCTCACCGACGCCTTGAATCGCGCGCAGGTTCTTGGGATCGTTCTGCCAGATCGCGCGCAGATCGCGTCCCAGATGTTCGATCGCGTCCGCCGCGCGGCGATACGCGACGACTTTGAAAACAATCTCGCCCTGGATTTCCAACAGATCGGCAATCCGATACAGCAACGCCGCGATCTCCGCATTCGTCCAATGAGGTTCCGCCATCGCACCCCCTTTGCCCGATATTGTAGAACAGATGCGCGGCGTTGTCAAAACGCGCGGCGCGCAATTTGACAAATCGCGCGGATAGGATACAATGGCACAGTGAGTTTGGAAATGAAGACCTTGTTCCGCTCGATCAATCCGCAATCGCAAGCCAATTGCGCGCCCGGCTGCCAAGAGCAGGCGAGTGCGCGTTGCGCGCTGGTTTTGAGTTCGTGGTCGGATCGTTGGATAGTTTTTGCCTAGCCGATGAAACCAGCGCGGAGGGATTGGGGATCGCCTTCGCGTTTTCGTGTACAAACGACGCGAAGGCACAAGCGAATTGCCTTCGCGTTTTTGTTTGGCAGGTTGGAAGGTAGGCGAATGTTGGCTAGTCGTGTCGGTGTGCTAAACCGATTCGGGTGAAACCGGCGAGAGTTCGATTCTCTCACCTTCCGCAGGACGATGGAATCATGATGCCCGTTTTGATGCTCAACGCGTCGTACGAACCGTTGCACGTCATCGATCATCGCCGCGCGCTCACGTTGATTGCGAGCGAGAAAGCAGAGTTGCTGGAACGCGCGCGCGACGGTCGCGAGATTCGTTCGCCGTCGGTGCGCGTGCCGATGCCCGCCGTGATCCGCCTGCGCCGCTACATCAACGTGCCGCAGCGCGGCGCGACCTGGTCGAAGCAGAATGTTTTCGCGCGCGATAAAATGACGTGCGTGTATTGCGGCGCGCCGTTGACGAGCAAGACCGCGACGATCGATCACGTCCTGCCGCAGTGGTATTGCAAGCACCACAACATTCGCGCGAACACCTGGACGAACACGGTGACCGCGTGCCGCGCGTGCCAATCGAAAAAGGGTGGGCGGTTGCTGCACGAGTCGGGGATGAAGTTTTTCGATCCGACGTACGAGCCGCGGCGTCCGCGCGCGAATTATCTCGTGCTGACCTGGGACGCGCATCCCGAATGGCGCGAGTATATTCAACTGCCGTAAAAAAACGCGCCGAGGTTGCGATCTCCGCAACCTCGGCGCGCTCTGTTTTGCCCTTGTCAAATCACGCGCGAACGACTTTCTTAGCGCATCTTCAGTTCGGCTTCCAATGGTTTCCAAAATTCCGCATAGTCCAATGTCGGCGTTTCGATCTTGCGTCCGTTGAGTAGAAACGTCGGCGTGCCGGGCAGTTTGATCTGCAACGCTTCGATCAAATGCTCCAGCACCAACTTGGCGTGCCGATCCGAATCGAGGCATTCGGCGAAACGCGTCGCGTCGAGTTGCAACGCGGCGGCGTACCGCTTGAGCCAAACGCGCGTGAACGCGCCGACATTCGCGCCGAGTTGCTCGGCGTATAATGTGTCGTGATACTCCCAGAACTTGCCCTGTTCGCTCGCGCATTCTGCCGCGTATGCCGCCCAATGCGATTCGCCGATGCGCCCCTCGTCCAGCACCGGAAAATATTTGTACGTGAAACTGATTTTGCCGGGCGCGCCATAATCGGCGATGAGACGCGGCAACACGGCGCGCGCAAACTGCCGCGAGTACGGACATTGAAAATCGGCGTAGACGACGAGCGTGACGCGCGCCTCCGGATTGCCCTGCGTTCGACCGACCGGCGCGAACGCACGCGCCAGAGTTGGCGCAGGCGCGCGTGTTGGGGTTGCCGCCCCCGTGCACGCGCTCGCGCCAAACAGCAACGCAATGAGCAACCACAGGCGCGGCATCTCCATCCTCTCAAGCGATCAGCGGTCAGCCCTCAGCAAACCGCCTGACTGATCGCTGACCGCTGACTGCTGATCGCTACTTTAACAGCGTGTCAAACGTGCGAGCAAATTCGGAGAAATCGAGCGAAGTGATATTCATCTTTCGCCCATTGAGAATAAACGTCGGCGTGGAATTCAATCCCAGGCGTCGCGCTTCGTCAATATCCGCTTGCACCGCCGCGTTGGACTTGTTGCTGTCCAAACACGCATCGAACTTGCCGGTGTCCAAACGAATCTCCGCCGCGAATTTTTTCAGGTTCGCTTTCGTCAACGAGTTGCGACCGCCCGGTGATTCGGCGGCGATTTTGTCGTGATAATCCCAGAACCGACCTTGCTCACCCGCACATTCCGTCGCGTTCGCCGCCCACAACGATTCGCCGTTCGGATCCGTGACGAGAAAATGTTTGAAGGTGACCTTGACTTTGTTCGTTTTGACGTACGCTTCATCAATCCGACGCCCCGCGTCGGCTGCAAACAGCATGCAGTACGGTCACTTGAAATCGGAAAAGACGACGAACTCTAACTTGGCGTTGGGATCGCCTTTGGTTTTGCCGGACGCGGTAACACCGGATGGCACAAACGTCGTCGCTGGCGGCGTTTGCAAGGTGAACAGCACCACCACGCCAATCACCACGGCGACGCCGATGCCTGCCGCAATCGCCCACTCGGGGATGCCGCGCTTGGCTTGTAGTTTGAGTTTTGGATCTGTTCTACGAGATGGCATCTCGATTCCTCTCTTGTGAAATGTGATGCGACTCAACCATTTGTCATTGCGAGCGATGTACGCAAAGCAATCTCCAAACAACTCGGAGATTGCTTCGTCGCGAACTGCGCTCCTCGCAATGACACGTTGAGCAACGAATGTGTCTGCATTATCCCGAAAAAAAGATTTTTGTCAATTGACTTGTACCGATTTCCCCGTATACTTGATCCCACGCAAGGAGCAACGATGAACGATTTGATCGAACTCTGGGAAACCCCGTCCATCCCGAACGCCGCGATGATCGCGGGCTGGCGGCAATGGGCGGACGGCGGCGCGACCTCATCCGAGTTGCCCCAATATTTGATCGAGCAAACGCACGCGCGCCCCATCGGCGCGCTCCAGTCCGATCCGTTCTACGTCTTCCAGGTGCCCGGCACGCACGCGCTCTTTCGCCCCGAAATCAAATTGGAAGAGGGCTATCGCGCGGAATTGCGCGACAAGCGCAACGAGATTTACTTTGCCGAAAATCACGGCAAGCCCCTGCTGATCTTTCTGGGCGACGAGCCGCAGCTGAATGTCGCGCGCTACGCCGACGCGTTCTTCGATCTCGCCGAAACGTTTCGCGTTCCGCGCATCGTCGCGCTCGGCGGCGTCTACGGCAACGCGCCGCACGACAAGGAGCGCGAGATCGCCTGCACATACAGTTTGCGAAAAATGAAAGACGAACTCGCCGAGTACGCCGTGACGTTTTCGAATTACGAAGGCGGCGTGAGCATCGGCTCGTACTTGCTGGATCGCGCCGAAAAACGCGGCATCGCCTACGCGGGCTTTTACGCCATCGTGCCGATGTTCGATCTGACGCAACTCTCGCCGTTGTTGCAAACCTTGATCATCGAACAAGATCACAAAGCGTGGTACGACGTGATGCGCCGCGTGAATCATCTGCTCCAACTCGGGCTCGATCTGTCCGATTTGGAACGCGCCGGCGACAAATTGATCGCGTCGTTCGACGCCAAGATTGACGATCTGGAAAAAGCGTTGCCCCAGGTCAACCTGCGCGCGCATCTCACCAAACTCACCGAGAATTTCGTCGAGCCGTCGTTTATGCCGTTGGACGACGTGTGGAAAAAAGGGTTGGGCGATTTGTTCAGGGATTTGTAATCGTCGGTGTCATTGCGAGCCGCGCAGCGGCGAAGCAATCTCCACCGCGCGAATCGGAGATTGCTTCGGCGCAAAAAACGCGCCGCGCGATGACCCTACGCTCAAGAGACACCGCGCCAATGACGCTGATCTACCTCGCGCTCGCGTTCGCCGCCGGAATAATTTTTGCCGCGCAATTCAATTTGCCGCTCATCGTTTTCGCGTGGTGGCTCATTCTGCCGCTCGGCGCGCTTGTGATCTGGCGGCGCGATCCTGGGATGCGCCGCGCGCAATTTTGCCTCCTCTTTTTTCTGCTCGGCGCGATTCGCTACGACCTTGCGCTGCCGCAGCTGGACGAAAATTCGCTCGCGGCGCACAACGGTCGCGGCGCGATGCTGCTCGTCGGCGCCGTCGTCGGCTATCCCGACGTGCGCGACCGGACGACGAATCTGCGTTTCGACGTCACGCGCGTCCGCATCGAAGGGGTGTGGCGCGAAGTGTCCGGCGTCGCGTTGCTGCAAGCGCCGCGCGAAACCGGCGCGCGGTACGGCGATCAACTCCAGGTCTTTGGCGAACCGCAGACGCCGCCCGAGTTCGAAGATTTTTCGTACCGCGAATACCTCGCGCGGCAAGACATTCATTCGATCGTCCGCGCGTATGGCGCGGTGAAAATTCTCGCGCACGATCAGGGCAATCCATTTTTCGCGGCGTTGTACGCGCTGCGCGAGCGCGCGCTCGCGACGATTCACGCGCTCTTCCCCGAACCCGCCGCGTCGTTGCTCGCCGGAATTCTGCTCGGCGTCGAGTCCGGGATTCCGCGCGACGTGCGCGACGCGTTCAGCGCGACGAACACCGCGCACATCGTTGCGATCTCCGGTTTTAACATCGCGATCATCGCCGGACTGCTGTCCGCGCTGGCGCGCCGCGTGGTCAGCGCGCATCGCGCGACGCTCGTCGTGATCCTGGGATTGATCGCGTACACCCTGCTCGTCGGCGCGAGCGCCTCCGTCGTGCGCGCGGCGATTATGGGCTCGCTCGGCGTGCTCGCGTTGCATTATCACCGGCAGAACGACGCGCTCAACGCGCTGTTTGTCGCCGCACTGTTGATGCTTGCGCTGAATCCGTTCACGCTGTACGACCTGGGTTTCCAATTGAGTTTTCTCGCGACGCTCGGCTTGATTTTGTACGTGACGCCCATTTCCGCCGCGTTCGAAAGTTTCTTTGCGCGTTTTACATCGTCGGACCGCGCCAAGCAAATCGTCGGCGCGCTGAACGATTCGTTCATCGTCACGCTCGCCGCGCAAATCACGACGACGCCGCTGATCGTTTTTGCGTTTCACCGGCTCTCGTTCGTCGGCTTGCTCACCAACTTGATCATTTTGCCCGCGCAGCCGGCGGTGATGATCTGGGGCGGACTGGCGACGATCCTGGGAATGATCGTCCCGCCCGTTGGACAAGTGATCGCGTGGATCGCGTGGGCGTTTCTCGCGTTCTCGATCGCCGTCGTGCAATTCACCGCGAGTTTGCCGTTTGGATCGATCGAAGTGGGACGCTTGGGTTTGCCAATTCTCGCGGCGTATTACATCGTCTTGTTCGGCTTGACGCGCGTCGGCTGGGAAACGCTGCGCGCGCGCCTCGCGTTGCGTCCCGCGCTGGCGTTGGGGATCGCGCTCGTCGTCGGCGTGTGGGCGTGGAATCTCGCGCTGACCGCGCCGGACGGCAAAACGCACGTTGTTTTTCTCGACGGCGGCACGACGATCGCGCAATCGCCGCGCGGCGCGCGCGTGGTCATTGACGGCGGCGCGAGTCCGAGCGCGGCGCTCTCCGCGCTGGGACAACGGATGCCGTTCTGGGATCGCACGATCGATCTGCTGGTGCTGACGGACGCGGACGACGATCGTCTGTCCGCGCTGATCGCGTTGCTCGAACGCTACGACATCCGGCAGATCGTCCAGGTTGCCGCGCCCGCCAAGCCGACGGCCGCGTATTTCAAGTGGCGCGATCTGATCGCGAGCAAGCGCGTGCCGGTGACGCAAGCGGAGGTTGGATTGGAAATCGCCGTAGATCGAGATTGGAGATTAGAGATTGTTTTCGCGCGCGCGGAAACATCGTCCGCCATCGCGCGCGTGCGCGTGGGCAATCTCGCGTTCCTGTTCGCGGAGAGCGCGAGCGCGGACGATCAAACTGCGCTGCTCAAAGCGGGCGACGATCTCTCCAGTCTCGTGTTGATCGCGCCGCGCAAGATCACGAACGATTTTGCGGACGCGGTCGCGCCGCAATTCGCGATTTTCTTTGCGCGCACCGCGCGCGATCAGCCGTCGCCGGATTGGCTTGCCGCGCTGGCGCGCGCGACGATCTTGCAGACGCGCGAGCGCAAAGTGATCGAGTTGATCGTGGAGGGGAATAGTTTGATCGTGCGATAGTTTGTTCATTGGATCGTTGGTTCGTTAGTTCGTTGATTCGTTGAACAATTCAACGATGTAACGATACAACGACTTTTGCGCCCATTCGCAAGTTGGTATACAATGCAGATGTGCGGACTTTGCAACTGGGGGATGTTAGAATGAGTATCCAGACTTCGGTTCGGAGAATTGAAAAGCGACAATCCAAATCCACCCGGCGCAAGACCGGAGAGACCAGAGTTGTCTTCACCATTGATCGTTCTGTCTTGTTGCAACTGGATCATCTGGTAAAACGCAAGGTCTATCCCAGCCGCAGCAAGGCACTTCAGGAAGCGCTCCGCGGCGGACTCGCGCGCGCCAATCACGCGCGCCTCGCAACCGAGTGCGCTAAACTCAATCCGCGCGTTGAGCAGGCGTTCGCCGAAGAAGGCATAGCAACGGAGTTGGCGGTATGGCCAGAATATTGAGGGGTGATATTTTCTGGGCAGACCTTGATCCGGCGCGCGGGCACGAACAAGCAGGACTGCGTCCTGTCCTGGTACTCAGTCAGGATATTTTCAACGAGCACTCGGGTACGGTCATTGCGGTGGCAATTACGAGCCAATCACCGTCAGCGGGTTTCCCACTGACTTTGGAATTGACGAGCGCGGCGCTCCCCAAACGCTCGTGGGTCAAGATCAGCCAGGTTCGCACCTTGTCAATCGAACGGCTCGACAAAAAGATTGCACGCGCGTCACCCGAAGAATTGACAAAAATCGTTGAAGGGCTGAATGAGATTGTTGGGAACTGATCGCTTGGCGTAAAATCGGCAGTCGAAAATCTAAAATCACACGAGGAAAATCCGATGAAACTCATTACCTTCGTCGCCGGAGGGCAGGCGCGCTGGGGCGCGCTGCACGGCGAAATGGCGATTGACTTGAACCTGGCGCGCGCGATGTTGCTCGCGTCGCGCGGCTTGGAAGCGAAATATCTCGCGAGCGACGCGCTCGATTTTCTGCGGCAGGGCGAGAGCGCGTGGGACGCCGCGCAGGAGACGGTCGAATTTTTCGGGCATCGCGTCGTGGATGGCATTTCGTTTCGCAAGGAAACGGCAACTTTTCTCGCGCCGCTCAGCAACCCGTCCAAGGTGATTGGCATCGGCTTGAACTACGGCGAGCATCGCCGCGAACATTCCAGCGAACAACCGGGCTATCCGATCCTGTTCCCGAAGTTTCCCAGTGCGATCATCGGACCGGACGACCCGATCACCTGGGATCCGACGATGACGCAACAGGTGGATTACGAAGGCGAACTCGGTATCGTGATCGGCAAGCGCGCCAAGCGCGTCTCCGAAGTGGAAGCGCTCGAATTCGTGTTCGGCTATTGCAACCTGGACGACGTCAGCGCGCGCGATCTGCAATTCGACGAAAAGGGCGGCAAGCAATGGACGCGCGGCAAATCGCTCGATACGTTCTGCCCGATCGGTCCGTACATCGTCTCCAAAGATGAAATCGCCGACGCGCAGAATCTCGTGGTGCGAACCTGGGTCAACGGCGAACTGCGCCAAGATTCCAACACCCAAAATATGATCAGCACTGTCGCGCAACTCGTCTCGTTCATTTCGCAAGGGATCACGCTCTTGCCCGGCGACATCATCGCGAGCGGTACGCCTTCCGGCGTGGGACACTATCGCCAGCCGCCGACGTACCTTAAATCCGGCGACGTGATCGAAGTGGAAGTGGAAGGGCTGGGACGGTTGCGGAATCCGGTGAAATAGAGTTCAAGGTTCAAAGTTAAAGGTTCGCAGTTCAAAATTAAAGGTTGAAAATCCAAAAGTGATCCCTTGAACTTTGAACCTCGAACCTTGAACCTTGAACCTCGAACCTCGAACCTCGAACCTCGAACCTCGAACCTTGAACTTTTAACCTTGAGCTCACTATGCAACCACTCATCGGCATACCGACGCGCACGCAAGACGATGGCGACTTGACGCGCTACACCGGCTTGGCAACCTACACGCGCGCGCTCGATCTGGCGGGCGGCGCGCCGGTGTTGATTCCGCTCAACTTGAGCGAGCCGACTCTGCGCGCGGTGTTTGATCGGCTGGACGGCTTGTTGTTGCAAGGCGGCGTGGACGTGCATCCGCGCGAGTACGGCGAAGAAATCGCGCCGTACTGCGGCGAGATCGATCCGGCGCGCGACGCGACCGAATTGCGCGTGACGCGCTGGGCACTGGCAAAACGCTTGCCGATCCTCGCGATTTGTCGCGGCATCCAAGTGCTAAACATTGCCGCCGGAGGATCGCTGTACCAGGACATTGCCGCGCAATTGCCCGGCGCGTTGCCACATCCGCACGTCAAAGGCAATCCGTACGATTTTCACGCGCACCAAATTGTGATCGAGCGTTCGACGCATTTGGCGCGCGCGCTCGGCGCGACCCAGATCGAAGTGAATAGTCTGCATCACCAAGCCCTGAAGCAGATCGCGCCGGGCTTTCACGTCACGGCGCGCGCGCCGGACGGCATCGTCGAAGGGATCGAAGCGGACGAGGCGCGCCAATTCGCGCTCGCGGTGCAATTTCATCCCGAGTGGATGATTGACGACGACGCGCGAATGATCGGAATTTTTCAGGAATTTGTGCGCGCGATGGAAGAAAGGATGAAGGCAGAAGGATGAAGGATGAAATCTTTTACGCCGATCATTGTTTTCATCTTTCCGCTTTCATCCTTCATCCTTTGTGCCGCGAGGAGCGTTGAATGATCGTCGAGGAGATGGAACGGCAGTTTTTCGAACTCAAGGGCAAACTCGACGTTGGCGTGGTCAACGAGGAAGAATTCAAAGCCCAAGTTCAAAAATTCCGGTTTCAAGATAAACAAGGTCGTTGGTGGATGTTGGGCGCGCAAAGCGGCAAGTGGTATTCGTACGACGGCGCGCGCTGGATCCCCGGTCAGCCGCCCGCCGATGTTGCCGCCGCGCCTGCGCCTGCCGTCGCGCCTGCCGCGTCGCTCAGCGCGGAAGCGCACGAAGCCGCGCCCGCCGTTGCCGCGCCGCCGCCGCAACCGGAACATCTCGCTACTGCGCCGCGCGCGCGTCCGGCGCTACCGCCCGCGCCGCGCGCGCTACCGATCAGCGGACCGATCGTGATCGCCGGAGCCGCGTTCATCGCGTTGATCGGCGTGATCGGATTGTGGATCGTGCTCGATAATGTCGTGCCGGGCAAACCGATCAGCAGTTTCTTCGGCGGCTTGACCGGCGCGCCGCCCGCGACGACGCGCACGCCGCCCACGATTGCCGCAGGACCGAACATTGCCGCGTTTCTCGCGCAAGGCGATCAACTGTTAGCGCAAAGCCAGATTGACGTAGCGATCGTGCAATATCAAACCGCCGCGCAACTCGCGCCGACGAACGCCGCGCCGCTCGTGCGGTGGTCGCGCGCGCTTGGATTCAAGGGGCTGCCCGCCGACGCGCTTGCCAAAGCGCAACAAGCCGTTCAGCGCGCGTCGAACGACGCGGACGCGCAAGCGCAACTCTGCCGCGCGCTCGCGTGGAACGGGCAAGTGAATGAGGCGGTGGCGGCGGGTGAACGCGCGGTGCAAATCGATCAGCGCAACGTGAACGCGCGCGCGAATTTAGCCGAAGCGTATTTGCTGGCGCGGCGGATGGTGGAGGCGCAAGCCGCCGCGAATGCCGCGTTGCAACTCGCGCCGTCGAGCGCGGAAGCGCATCGCGCGCAGGCGTGGGTGTACACGATCCAGGGGCAAAAAGAAAACGCGCTGACGGCGTGGAAACAAACGCTGACGCTCGAGCCGAATTCTTTTTTCCGGCACTCGGAATACGGCGAAGTGGCGCGCTTGTATTTCAACGCGCCCGCCGAAGCGGTCGCGGCGCAACAAAGAGCCGTGACGTTGTACGGCGCATACGTTCCCGCGATCAGTCGGCTGGGGCTGGCGTTGCTCGCGGCGAACAAACCGCAAGACGCCATCGCGCCGTTTCAGCGCGCGCTCACGCTGGACCCGCGCGGCGACGCGTATGCAAACCTGGGTCTCGCGTTCGGAATGGCGAATCAATGCACGCAGGCGATTCCGTATTTCGAGCAGGCGTTGAAACTCGATCCGAATAACTCCAACGCGCAGCGCGGTCTCACCGATTGCAAATCCGGCAAGCCGCCGACTCTGCCGCCACTCTCGCCGCCGCAAGTGCCCTTGACGCCGCCAACGGTGCCGAAGTAAACAAAGACCTTCCAGGTTTTTGGAAACCTGGAAGGTCTTTGTTTATCCGACGATCATCACCATCACATCATTCACATTCGTCCCCGTCGGTCCCGTCAGCAGCAAATCGCCCATCGGTTGGAAAAAATTGTACGCGTCATTGTTCGCGAGATACGCGCGCGCGTCCATTCCCATTGCCGACGCGCGCGCGACGGTTTCCCCATCCGCGATCGCGCCCGCCGCATCCGTGGGACCATCCGTGCCGTCCGTCCCGCCGCTCAACACGACGACATTGGGCATCCCGGCGATCTCGATTGCCGCCGCCAGCGCGATTTCCTGATTGCGTCCGCCTTTGCCCTTGCCGCGCAGCGTCACCGTGGTTTCGCCGCCGCAAACGATACAGGTCAGTTTAGCGACGGGACGATTCGACGCGTCGATCTCACGCGCAATCGCGCCAAGAAATTTGGCAAACTCGCGCGCTTCGCCCTGGATGAACGACGAAAGCAACCGCGTGTTGTAACCCAATTGTCGCGCGGTCTCAACCGCCGCGTCACACGCGATTGTCAGATCCGCGATGATGACGTTCTGCACGCGCGCGAAAATCGGATCGCCAGTTTTCGGCGTATCAGGAATTTCGCCGCGCGCGCCGCGCGCGATGTGCGCGACGATGGACGCGGGAATCTCTCCGCGCAAACCGCGCCGCTCGATCACGTTCAGCGCGTCCGCGAACGTCGTCGCATCCGGCGCGGTGGGACCCGAGGCAATCGTGTCCAACGGCGAGCCGATCACGTCGGAGAGAATCAGCGCGAGCAGTTGCGCCTGACGGGCGCGGCGCGCGAGTTGCCCGCCCTTGACTTGCGAGCTGTGTTTGCGGAGCGTGTTGATCTCGTTGATCGTCGCGCCGCAACGCAAGAGCGCGTCCGTCAACGCGCGCAGATCGTCCAGCGAAACCCCGGCACTCGGCAGTTCCAGCAACGCCGAACCGCCGCCGGACACCAACGCGATCACGAGATCGTTTTCCGTCGCGCCGTCGAGAATTTCCAGAATCTTTTGCGTGCCGTCGAGCGCGTTTTGATCGAGCAAGGGATGCGCCGCTTCGCGTAAATGAATCTTGCCGGTCGCGAGCGGCGCGGTATGCGCGTACTTGACGTTGACCCAACCGCGCGTAATTCGGTCGCCAAGAATTTCTTCGGCGGCTTGCGCCATCGTCGCGCTCGCCTTGCCAAAACCGATCACAAAAACATTTCGGAGCCGCGCTAAATCGTACACGCGATCCTGCACGCGCAACTGATCGCCGTCGCGTTGCAACGCGCGGCGCATCGCTCGACGCGGATCCGCGGCGGCGAGCGCGGCGCGGAAAATGGCGCGGGCGGATTCGCGAGGGCTTGGCATATCTCCGGGACTTGCGCTCATCCGATTTCTTTCAGGAAACGGTTGACTGTGATCGCCTGAATGTTGTGCGCCTTCAGTTGGCGCGTCAATTCCAGATCGCGCGTAAGATCCTCGTCACGACTCACCACAAACGTCGCGCGCCCTTCCAGCGCCGTTTGCAACAGCGCGTCGTCATCCGGATCGCGACACAAACGCGACGTATCGCCAATTGCAACCAGCTCGGCGATATTTGCCACAAGCCGCGTAAAGTTTCTCGCCTCGACCAAGGTCGTTCCGCGAATTTTCATTATGCGCGGGCGGCTGAGAACCTCTTGCAACTCTTCCAAAAGATATGACGATGTGACTAAAGCAAATCGGCTTCTCCGCGCCAATTGGAGCAGCTGATCCGGAAAACCGCCGGGGTTGAGAAAAGCCGAGACCCAGACATTTGTATCAACGACGGCTACGACGGGCATAGCGCATTTCCTTCACTTCTGCGCGCGCGGTGGTAATCTCGGCTTCGATCTGAGCGGGAGTGTACGCAGACGAACGCCGTTGGACGTTCTGCATCAGGGCGTTCAGTTCCGTCCACGCTGCCCGGCGTCGTTCCACCTCACTGATTTCCAATTCTCGCAACCGGAGGTATCTTTCAAATGGCAAGATGATCGCGGTCGGTTTTCCGCCTTGGCGCAAAATGAGCGGTTGTTTTAGATCCGTCGTCAGAACATCAGACTCGATTCCGTTTTTGTGTCTAGGATGTACTTTTTTCCCGTTCATCCATCTCCTCCTACTTTGACAATGTCACATTCCTTTTCTGCCACCGAAACACACAGAATCACACGGAAGATTTTCTTTTGCTGTGTGTTTCCGTGTGGTTCTGTGGCTAATCTGACATTGCCAAACTACTCACATTCTACCACTGCTCGAATTGGCGGTCAATCCATTACCCGCGCATACACGCGCTCGATCTCCCGCCCCGCGCGTTCCCACGAGAACGACTCAATCGCGCGAGCGCGCACCGCGCCACCCAACGCGCGCGCGCGTTCCGAATCGTCGAGCAGCGCGAGAATGTGATCCGCGAACGCCTCGGCGTCGCCCACAGGCGCGTAGACGCCGTACTCGCCCAGATATTCGCGCATCACCGGAATATCGAACGCGACGACCGGCAGACCGAGCGCCATATAGTTCAGCACTTTGCCCGCCGCTTCGGTCGCACTCATTTTCGGTTCAAGCGCGATCTCGCCGAGCGAAAGCCACACCGGCGCGTCCGCGTAATCCACGCGTCCGGGAAACGTCACGCGATCCGCGATCCCCAATTCGCGCGCGAGCGCGCGATAGCGTTCGACGTTCGGAAAGCCGATGACGACGAAATGCGCGTCCGCGCCGCGTTCGATCACGCGCGCGGCGGCGCGCAGCATCACACGCGTCCCGCGATACTCGTCGAGCAAGCCGATGTAGACGATCACGCGGCGCGCGGGAGGAATCTGCAAGCGCGCGCGCAATTCCTCGACGCGGCGCGCCAGGTGCGCCGATTCGACCGGCGTAAACGCGTCCGCGTCTACGCAATCGGACAGAACGACGATTCTCTCGGCGGCAACGCGAAATTCCTCCGTCAGCACACGCGCCGCGTTGCGCGAACTCGTCAAGATCAAACGCGGCAAGTGAACGATCTGCGCTTCCAGCCAGTACGCCAACTTGAACGCCAGCCCGTTCGCCGCGATGAAGCGATGATCCACCATTTCGCTCGTCATACTCCCTTGCAGATCGAAGACGAGCGGGACGCGCGTCACGCGACTGATTGCACCGCCGATCAGCGCGCCTTCGTGCAGATGCGCGTGAATGAGATCGGGCTGAAAGCGGCGCGCGACCTGGATCGTTTTCAGCGCGAGGAGCGCATCGAGGATGAGTTTAGAGCGCGCGGGACCCACTTCGTGCCGCGGACGAAACGGCAGCGGCAATGCGCGCGCGATCTCCAAACCCGGCAAATCGCGCCCGAACGGATACGTGACGATCTGGACGCGGTGTCCCAGTTTTTGCAGCACGCGCGCTTCTTCCAGAATCCGCACGTGGCAACCGTAATCGAGGAAGAACGACGTGGGGGCGATCATCAAAACGCGGTAGGGCAAGGTTTCCTCAGCATCAGAAACCAGGTTTCTCAGAGAAACCTGGTTTCTTTTTTTCTCTACTTTGTTTTTTTCCGCCGATCCGCCAAGCCGCCCAGAAACAAGCGCGCGGTTTGATTTTGGATCGTTTCCGTATCCGGTCGCGGGAGCGCGTCGTCGTCGAGTTTGCCGCTCAGCCATTTCGCGCGTTCGTCCGCGATCGTCTGGACGAGCGACTCGAGCGCGGCGGCATCTTCGCGCGCCAGCACTTCGCGCAGTTCGTACAGTTTCGCGATGTTGAGATCGATCCAACGCGTCAGATCGACGCGATGCGAAAAGAATTGCGCGCGCGCCGTGTACTTGTCCGCTGGAGCAAGTTCGGTGGCGACGCGGAACGCCGCCCCCGCCAACTTGCCGCGCTCGCGCCAGCCCTGGCTCTGGATGATCGTCGCGGCGTAGGCGGTCGCCAGAAACGCGGGAAAGTGTTGCACGCCCGCCATCAAACCATCGTGCTCGGCGGCTTCGATAAAGTACGATTTGGCGCCGAGCAGGTTGACGAAATTCGTCAGCGTGTCAATCGCTTGCGGCGACGCGGTGACGGCGGGCACCAGGCAGTACGTCGCGCCATCCAGCAACGCCGCGTCCGCCGCGTCGATCCCGCGCCCGGTGATCTCGCGGCGCGCGCTCAACACCGGATCGCCGCCGATGAACTCGACGCCGCGCGGCAAATCGTTCGCCCATTCCAGCACCGGCACTTTGGACGTCGCCGTATCGGTGATGATCGTGCCGGGGGGGAGGTGCGATTTGAGCGCGGACAGCGTATCCTGGATCGCATCGAGCGGAAGCGCCAGAACGATCAAGCCCGCGCCATCGCACGCGTTGATCAGGTTCCACTCGGTCTTGTCCACCGCGCCGCGCTTGGTCGCGCGTCCGGCCACGCCGAGGTCTTTGTCGTGCCCGACGATTTCAACTTCGATTTTCGATTTCTTGAGCGCGAGTCCAATCGATCCGCCGATCAGACCCAGCCCGATGATCGCGATGCGAGATTTTGGCATTGGAACCCCAGTGGATAGTGGTCAGTGGGTAGTGGTCAGTCTTCTACTCACTGTTCACTACCCACTGTTCACTGATTCTACCGCCAGCCGCCCGGCAATTGACCTTGCTTGTCGAACTTGTCGGTCAGCAGTTGCACGTTGCCGCCGTTCTTGTTCGTCACCCAGACATCCATTCGTCCGCCGCGATTGGACATAAACGCGATCCAATTGCCGTCCGGCGAGAACGTCGGCGAGAAATTGTGACCGGCGTTCGTCAGTTTGCGCGGCGCGCTGCCGTCGAACGCGTTGGCGATCATAATTTGGTAACTGCCATCCACTTGCTTGGACGAGTACGCGTACGTTTTTCCATCGGGCGCCCACGCCGGCGACATATTTTCGCGCTTGTCGTTGGTGAGTTGCATCGGACCGCCGCCGTCGCCGTTCAGTCGCCAGATTTCATATTGCCCGGTCAGGTTCGACACGAACAAGAGATGCGTCTTGCCCCAGGTCACGCCGCGAAAAACTTCGCCGGGGCGTTTTTGCAAATCGGCGGGATTCGCCGGGAAAAAGCGTTCGAATTTGCCGCCCGCGGCTGGCACCGTGTAGATGAATTGCATACCATAATCCACCCCGGATTTATCCAACCCGATATAGACAATCTTCGCGCCGTCGGGCGAAAAACTGGGGCTGGAAACTCCCTGATGACTCGCCACATCCATATCGAGCGCGACATCGGGATTGTTGGGATGGGAGACGCGCAACTTGTTGATCTGGTTGCCGGAATCGAAAACGTAGGCGATGCGCGAACTGGTGGGCGACATTGCGAACGGCGGCAGATTGGTAAAGCGCGCCAGATCGAATGGCTGGGGACCTAACAGCCGATTGGCGGAATAACTGCGCGGCTCGATTCCCAGGTTGTAGAACACGTAGGCGTTTTGCCCTGGCTCCAGCGTCACAAAACCGATGGAGCCGCGCGGCGGCGGAAACACTTGGGTCGGCGTCGCGGCGGGCGGCTTGGTTGCAGCGGCGACGACGGTGCCGCGCGTCGCCGTCGGCGGCGGCGCGACCGCAACCACCGGCAACTGATCGATCTTGCCGGTGATCGTTACAAATTCGTTCGGCACCCACGCGGGATGCGCCGCATCGGGAAACGCGACCTGGAACCATTTGCCGTCTTCGCTCTTGCCGACGACGATCACGTTCGTATTCGCGGGCATTTTCCCCGCAATCGCGAACTGCGTGCCGGGACCTTGACGCACGTTTACTTGTTGCTTGGTCGTCGCCTGGGGCGGCACGGGCGTTGGCGTCGGCGGAACCGGCGTTGGCGTCGGCGGGACCGGCGTCGGCGTTAGCGTCGGCAGGACCGGCGTCGGCGGGAGAGTGGGAAGTGGTAACGTCGGTTTGGGTGTGGCGGTGGGTGCGGAACCGCACGCGCTCGCGCCCAACCCGAGCAACATCAACGCGAGCACCCAGAAGAGATGTCGCATTTTCATTGGAAACCTCCTGATTTTTTGTCGGCACGCCGTTGTGCGAAGATGAACTAGTGCCAGCGGCTTCAAAATCCGGTGCCGACGAGCACGCGCATCAGCAAAAAGACCGGCTGATACAGAATCGTTCCGACGATGCCGCCGCCCAAAAAGAGCAAAATCAGCAGCGCGAAAAAACCGTACTGCCGCGTCGCTTCTAACGCGTCAGCCAGCGCCGGCGGCAACAGTCCTTGCAAGATCGTAAAACCGTCGAGCGGAAAAATCGGAATCAAGTTAAAGACACTCAGCATCAAATTGTAAAAGATGAAGAACACCAGCAGATAGAAAATCGTGCTCACGATTGCGGCGGGCAAGTCGAACGGGTCCAAGATCAACGGCAAGGCGCGCACGATCAGCGCGACGCCCACCGCGAGGATGATATTGGAAATGGGTCCCGCGGCGGAAACGATCGCGGGACCGGCGCGCGGGCTGGCGCGCAGCGCGTACGGGTTGTACTGCACCGGCTTGCCCCACCCAAATCCGCCGACGAGAAACATCAGCGAGCCCATCACGTCGAGATGCGCGGCAGGCGAAAGCGTCAAGCGCCCCTGCTGACCCGGCGTCGGATCGCCCAACCAGGACGCCGCGGCGGCGTGCGCGAACTCGTGCACGCTGATCCCGATCACAAGCGCGATCAGCAACGCGACAATCTGCGTCGGGTCCATTCGTCCAGTCAATATTTGATAGAGCACATTCATCCTCCTGAAACACGAACGGGTGTCATTATACCACAAAACAACGAAATGTCTAAGACGAAAAATTTCGATTTACGCCGTCGCGATTCGGGTGTATAATAGAGCGGCAAAATGATCTGCACACTCGCGCTTGAACCCGACTGGCTCGCGATCTGCCGCCTGGATGCGCGCGCGCCGATTCCGGAGTGGGCGCGCGGCGATTTCGTCGCGCTCACGCGCACGCGCGACGAACTTGCGATTGTATGCGCGCAAGCGAACGTGCCGGATGGAATCGCGTGCGAGCGCGATTGGCGCGCGCTGCGCGTCATCGGCAAACTCGATTTCGCGCTGACCGGCGTTTTAGTCGCGCTTGCCGCGCCGCTCGCTGACGCGGGGATCAGCATCTTTGCGATTTCGACGTTCGACACGGATTACGTCTTGGTCAAGGCGCGCGATCTGGAAAAAGCGATCCGCGTGTTGCGAGAAGCGAGACACACCATCGAGGAGAGAAAATGAAACCAATCAACCGTTGCGGCTGGGGAACGAACGATCCGCAAATGCTGGCGTATCACGATCAAGAGTGGGGCGTGCCGGTGCACGATGATCGCAAACTGTTCGAGTTTTTGGTACTCGACGCGTTTCAAGCCGGAGTGAGTTGGGCAATTGTCCTGCGCAAGCGCGAAAATTTTCGCCGCGCGTTTCACAACTTTGACGCGCGCAAGATCGCGAAATACGGCGCGCGCGATACGAAACGCTTGCTCGCGGACGCCGGCATCATTCGCAATCGGCTGAAGATCGCGGCGACGATCAACAACGCGCAGCGATTCTTGGAAATCCAAAAAGAATTCGGCTCGTTCGACCAGTACGTCTGGTCGTTCGTCGGCGGCAAGCCGCGCATCAACAAATTCAAAACGATCAAGCAGATTCCGGCGACGAGCAAAGAATCGGACGCGCTGAGCGCGGACTTGAAAGCGCGCGGTTTCAAATTCGTCGGCTCGACGATTTGCTACGCGTTTATGCAGGCGGCGGGGCTGGTGAACGATCACACGGTGGATTGTTTTCGGTATCGCCAGGTCAAAGTGTAATTAGTGATTGGTGACTAGGAATTGATCGCCCAACGACCAATCAGAATCACCCATTCTCCGACCTCTGACCAAATTCTGACCCCACGCACACGCGGCTTTGACTTGACAAAAATAAAATTCAAATGTATGAATGTTTCCAGTCAATTCGCTGACGCGGGCGAATTGTCCGTGTCGTGCCGTCGCAAAGCAGTCTTGAGGTAACGAACGCCCTTCTGCTTCACCGGAGAAGCATTTTTTATTTTGGGAGAGCCCTTATGCATCTATGCCGATTCCATTTCTTGATCGCGCTCCTGTGCGCCGCCGCGCTCGCGATCTTGGGTGCGCCCCTGGCAAACGCGCAGGGACCGAATCCCGCCCAAGTCGAAAACAAAACCTGTCTTGCCTGCCACGCCAATCGCGACCTGGCAATGAAGTTGCCGGGCGGCGAAACGTTGAGCGTGTACACCGACGAGGCGCAGTTCAACGCATCGGTGCACGGCAAGCGGGGGCAGCGCTGTACCACCTGCCACGCCAACATCACCGCGTATCCGCATCCCGCCGTCACCGCGCGCGATCGGCGCGATTATGCTTTGCAGATGTACACCGTCTGCAGGCAATGTCACGAAAAAGTTTATCAGCAAGCGATTGACTCGATCCACTCGAAAGACATCGCGGCGGGCAATCGCAACGCGGCGGTCTGCACCGATTGTCACACCGCGCATTACACCACCGACCCGCACAACCCGCGCTCCAAAATTCCGCAAACGTGCCGCCAGTGCCACAGCACGATTTTCGATCAGTACAAATCGTCCGTGCACGGCGCGGCATTGCTCGATCAATCGAACCCCGACGTGCCGACGTGCGTCGAGTGTCACGGCGTCCACCAGATCGCCGATCCGACGACGAACGCGTTCCGCTTGAAATCGCCGGAGCTTTGCGCGACCTGCCACACCGATCGCGCCAAGATGAAAAAGTACAACCTCTCGACGAATGTGCTGAACACTTACGTCGCCGATTTTCACGGCTCGACCGTCGAGTTGTTCGAAAAGCAATCGCCGGATGCGCCGACGAACAAAGCGGTTTGCTACGATTGTCACGGCGTCCACGATATTCGCAGCGCCAAAGATCCAAAGTCAAGCGTCGTCAAGGAAAATTTACTCAAGACCTGCCAGCAATGTCATCCCGACGCGACGACCGATTTCCCCTCGTCGTGGATGAGTCATTACGACGCGAGTCCCACCAAGTATCCCGCCGTCTACTATATCAATCTCTTCTACACGATTTTGATTCCCGTCGTCATCGGCGGTATGCTCGCGTTCGTGTTGCTCGACGCGGCGCGGCGCATCTTGAATCGTTTCCAAAAACCGGGGAGTCATTCACGATGAGCGAACAACAACACTATGTCCGCTTTTCCGTCGCCCAGCGGATCGAACATTGGGTCCAGATGCTTTCGTTCACCGCGTTGGCGCTCACCGGCATCCCGCAAAAATTCGTCGGCGCCGGCTGGGCGGAAACCTGGATCAAGGTGATGGGCGGGATCGAAATCGTCCGCGTCATTCATCACGCCGCCGCGATCGTGATGGCGCTCGCGTGCATTTACCACGTCGTCGTCGTCGGCTACAAAATTTTCGTGCTGCGCGTGCGCTGGACGATGTTCCCGCGCCTGGACGATCTCTTCGACGCACTCGACGTCGTCCGCTACAACCTGGGGCTAGCGAAAGAGCGCATCAAACTCGCGCGGTACTCGTTCGAGGAAAAAGCCGAGTACTGGGCGTTCGTCTGGGGCGCGATCATTATGGGCGTCACCGGCTTTATGATGTGGAATCCGATCAACACCGCGCGCTTTTTGCCCGGCGATTTGATTCCCGCCGCCAAAGCCGCGCACGGCGGCGAAGCGCTCCTCGCCGTGCTCGCGATCCTGGTGTGGCATTTTTACGGCGTGCACATCAAAACCTTCAGCCAGGCGATGTTCTCCGGCAAACTGACGCGCGCGCAAATGGAGCACGAGCACGCGCTCGAACTAGAACGGATCGAAGCCGGGCAAGTCGATCCGAGCCCGGAGCCCGAAACGATCAAAAAGCGCGAACGCGTTTTCATCCCTGTCGCCGCGATTCTTTCCGCGCTGATGCTCGTCTCGCTCTTCCTCTTTGTCAACTACGAACAAACGGCGATCACGACGCTGCCGCGCCGCGCCCAAGTCCAAGTCTTCGCGCCGATCACGCCGACTCCCACGATCCGCGCCGGCGCGCCCGCGCCGACTGCCGCCGCGCTCAAAGAGTTGCCAGCAAGTCACGCCGGACGAACGACCTGCAACAATTGTCACGCGAACAACATTGGGCCCAAAAATCCCGCCGATCACGCCGGTCGTACCGACGCGACGTGTACTGCGTGTCACAAGATGCCCGGCGCCGCGCCTGCGCCAACTGTCGCGCCCACGACCAAACCTACCACCGCGCCTGGCGCACCTGCCGCGCCGACAACACAACCGCCGACAACCGGAGGGATCAAAGTCCTGCCCGCGAGTCACGCCGGGCGCACGATTTGCAATGCCTGCCACGAGACCGGCGCGGCGGGTCCCAAAAACCCCGCCGATCACGCCGGACGCACAGACGCGACGTGCGTGGCGTGCCACAAACTGCCCTAGAACTTCAAGCCCATTGATCGATCAACCCCTCGCCAAATGGCGAGGGGTTGTGATTTGAGACGCGCCCAACGGAAAGACCGTTGGGCTACCCCGAATTGAGTAGCCCAACGATCTTGATTGTGCTCATAGTAGCGGGGGTCAGATTCGAACTGACGACCTTTGGGTTATGAGTCCCTCTCTCAGGTCGCCTACATTTGCCCCATCAGGCTTGTGATTTCTTGGTACCTAACGCTTCTGGGTTTCGAAGAACCTGAAACGTTAAGATTCGATGCGCGCATTATATGCGTTCGCGCTCAAAAGTCAAACGCGCGTTCGCACGATTAACATTCGATTGATTGTCATCCCCTGATGGCAAATATCTGCCACTGACTCACATTCGCTTGATGTTTCATAGCATCAAGCGTGACCCCCGTGTAGTAATACGGGGGTCGAAAATACCATAAGGGCTACATGCTATTAGACTAAATAGGTGTAACCCTTCAAGGCAATAGCCAACATGCTCTTGGGCTTGTGCGCTCATGGGCTAGAGTGCTCGAGGAATTGACCAGTGAGGGCATTGGCTATATCGGAGTGCCAAGATATGGGACAGTGGTCGAGTGTTTTGGTCCACTGTGCGATCCGATATGGGCGTGCACGTCCGCTTGCCTTCAAGCGCATTGCACATAAGCAAACGAGACCCTCTGGACATACTGATGTGGCTTGTGAGGCATAATGGCAATGCCACACGGCTCGATGTCGCTTGTGATGACTCGACTTTTGCACCTTGAAAATTAAACATTCAAGCACTCAAAAAAGTGAAACCGGCGGCGCGTGCGCCGCGTGCAGGCAACGCGCGACCTAGCCCACCTCAGCGAAGCAAGGTGAGTTCAGTTTC
>Ga0194127_10000643_pt1 | contig 55298 bp, 45 predicted proteins | sample TA2KigC100mmetaG_FD_148624 | JGI IMG/M metagenome (GOLD analysis project Ga0194127, IMG submission 148624) | Freshwater microbial communities from Lake Tanganyika, Tanzania - TA2015036 Kigoma Deep Cast 100m | ecosystem: Environmental > Aquatic > Freshwater > Lake | place: Tanzania: Lake...
TGAAGCATAACATACATTTGTTCGCTTGGCCTCATAAAGTAGGGTTTTACGAATATATAAATAATTTTCACAAATCATCAAAAGGCGAACGTATTTGTTGTAAATTCCGTGTGCTAACATGGGTGTATATTTCCGTGGTTCTAGAACTTGAATGACCCAATAATTCCTGAATGTATCTCAAGTCAGTGCCGCTTTCAAGTAGGTGAGTGGCATAGCTGTGGCGCAACCAATGTAAACTAACTTTTTTGGTGATTTTTGCTTTTGATAAACTTTGTTTTAAGACATTTTCAAGGCTTTTTTCGGAGTATTTCGTGTTCGGAAACTGTCCTTCAAACAACCACGTTTTTGGCTTGAACGCCTTGTAATAATCGCGCAGCATTTCAATAAGTTTCTTTCCAATTGGAACAACTCGGTCCTTCTTACCTTTTGATTGCCGGATGAAAAGCAAGTTGCGATCAGACAGAATGTCCTTTAAGGTCAGATTTAATAATTCACTTCTTCGCAATCCACAGGCATAAATTAAACTGAGCATGGCTCGATGTTTTAGATTTGTTGGAGCTTCTAAAATTGATTTTACTTCATCTTTACTCAGAACATTTGGCAAGCGTTTTTCCCGTCGCGGTCGTTGAATGTAATCTACCTCCATCGTTCGGTTAAAACGATTTCTGTAAAACAATTTGATGGCATTAATCACTTGGTTTTGGTAACTAGCCGATAGATTTTTCTTGAGTATGTAAGAAGTGTTAAAATTGATAATATCTTCAACGTTCAAACTTTCAGGTGCTTGATCCTTATAAAATCTGAAAAAAACTTCCAAAGCATCAGCGTATGTTTTAATGGTATTTTGACTATATCGTCTGTAGTTTAGGTAATTTTTGAAAGAAAGTATATGCTGTTGTGCGTTCATTGATAAGATTATATGTATTCGATTTATTTTATGGATTAGTATATATGTTAAAATCAGTCACCCTCCTTAATACTCCCTCAAGGGAGATAAAATTGAATTCTAATTTTTATATCCAACTTCTTTTCGATTTGCTTGCTGGATTTGTTGCTTGTCTTTTTGAATGAGGTAAGTCAACACTTGTTCGATATCATCAAATTTTTGATTGTGAAGCTTTTCAAGTTCAACTAGTTTTTCAGAAAGCTCTTGATAAGTTAAAGCAAATTGACGCATCATTACAAACGCACGCATGATGGCAATATTCATTTCTATTGCAATATCAGAATTGAGTAATCCGCTCAACATAGCAACTCCTTGTTCGGTAAAAGCGAATGGTAAATACCTTATTCCTCCTGCATTTTTTGAGGTGCTAAAATTGCACCTCAAATTATTCCATTCATTAATAGTCAATTCAAACATAAAATCTTTTGGGAATCTTTTAAGATTATTCCTAACAGTGCGTTTTAAATATTTTGTTTCGACTTGATACATCTTCGCTAATTCAAAATCGAGAATGATTTTCTTGCCTCTGATTTCGAGGATGCTGTTTTTGATTTTTTCTAGTTCCATAATTCATTTTTATATGAATATATGAAAAAATAATCAATAATTTGATTAAAATAAAATCGAAAATAAAATAGAAGAAATAAAAAAGGGCCACGATATCGCGACCCTTCCACTATAAAATCAATTATAAATTACAGCGTCCCTCGTTTTTCTTGCTCTCGTTCGATAGATTCAAAAAGCGCCTTGAAATTTCCTGCTCCAAAACCTTTTGCTCCCATACGCTGAATTATTTCATAAAATAGAGTTGGTCGATCTTCGACAGGTTTAGTGAATATTTGGAGTAAATATCCTTCTTCGTCAGCGTCCACTAAAATTCCAAGAGACATCAATTCATTAATATCTTCTTTCATGATACTCATATGATTACCTAATCTACCCGGAATTTCGTCGTAATATGTTTGAGGCGGTGCAGATAGAAATTCAACTCCTCGTGCTCTTAATTGTTTTACCGTTGCTATTATATCATCTGTTGCCACAGCAATGTGTTGCGCTCCTGGTCCTTCGTAAAAATCCAAATATTCTTCAATTTGAGAACGTTTCTTCCCTTCAGCTGGTTCGTTAATTGGGAATTTTATTCTACCGTTTCCATTTGACATTACTTTTGACATCAAGGCAGAATATTCAGTGTGTATTTGTTTGTCATCGAATGACAGGAAATTAACAAAACCCATCACATCTTCGTACCATTTTACCCAGGTATTCATTTCGCCCCAACCAACATTTCCTACCATGTGATCCACGAATTTTAATCCTGTTGGAGTAGGGTTGTAGTCGCTTTCCCATTTTTGGAATCCAGGTAAAAATGGGCCATTGTAGTTTTTTCGTTCAACAAACATGTGAACCGTTTCTCCGTAAGTATAAATTCCTGCTCGAACAACTTCTCCGTGCTCATCTTTTTCTACCGTAGGCTCCATGAATGATTTTGCACCTCGCTTCGTTGTTTCTTCCCATGATTTTTTCGCATCGTCGACCCATAAGGCGATAACTTTAACACCATCACCATGCTTTTTGACATGCTCACCGATTGGCGAATCACTTTTCAGGGCTGTTGTTAAAACTAAGCGAATTTTGTCTTGCTTTAAGACATAGCAAACACGATCTTTTAATCCCGTTTCCAGCCCGGCATAGGCATACGATTGGAAACCAAATGCTGTTTTGTAATAGTGCGCTGATTGTTTTGCATTACCTACATAAAACTCAACATAGTCTGTCCCTAAAAGTGGAAGAAAATCTTGTGCTTCTTCAAATATTTTTTCTAATCCGTATTCCACGTTTGAAACTACTTTTGATTTATTTATTTCTTCAGACATAATGAATTATTTAAAATTGCCAGGATTCCATGTAATCAGTCATTTCAACATCAAGCGCTTGTTTGGTTAACATCAGCGGCCTGAAGGTATCTATCATTACTGCCAATTCTTTTGTTTCTTTTTGACCTATACTTCGTTCGTAAGCACCCGGGTGTGGCCCGTGTGGAATTCCCGCAGGATGAAGTGTTATTTGTCCTTTATCCACGTGATTTCTACTCATAAAATCACCATCTACATAATACAAGACTTCGTCAGAGTCAATATTGCTGTGATTGTAAGGTGCTGGAATTGAGTCCGGATGATAATCGTACAAGCGGGGAACGAACGAACAAATAACAAAAGCGGAGGTTTCAAATGTTTGATGAACGGGTGGCGGTTGATGAACACGTCCCGTGATCGGTTCAAAATCGTGAATTGAGAAAGCATAGGGAAAATTGTAGCCATCCCACCCGACAACATTAAATGGATGATGTGCATACACATAATCATACATTGTGTCTTCTTTCTTTATTTTAATAATAAATCTTCCATCCTCGTTGTGCGTTTCTAGCTTATGGGGTGGACGAATATCTCTTTCGCAATACGGCGAGTGCTCCAATAATTGACCGAACCAATTTCTGTATTTTTTTGGCATGTAAACCGGATGAAACGATTGAATTATCAGCAATCTGTTATCCTCTGTTTCGAAGTGCATTTGATAAATCATTCCGCGAGGAATAACCAAATAATCACCGTAGGAAAAATCAATGTTACCCAATTGAGTTTTTAAAGTACCATTTCCTTTATGAATAAAAATTACCTCGTCAGCATCGGCATTTTTATAGAAATAATCCTTCATCGAAGATTTTGGAGCTGCTAATTCGATATACACGTCTTTATTTATCAACATCGGGGTTCGGCTGTCTAGGTAGTCGTCTTTTGCTCCAACACGAAATCCTTCCAAACTTCTCATTTGCATATTTTTATCTAGACCAATTTCTGGAGCAACAGACTTTTTCTGTGTGATTTCCAGAACTGCTGTAGGAGGTTGAACGTGGTAAAGTAAAGAGGACATACCATCAAAACCTATTGTTCCAAATAACTGTTCATAGTAAATTCCACCCTCAGGTTTTTTAAATACCGTGTGTCTTTTGTGTGGAATATTTCCTAAAGAATGATAAAATGGCATTTTGACTTAGTTTTTGTTACTTCTTTCAAAAATAGAATTTTTTAGCAAAATAAGTCAATCTTACAGGGGAAAGAAATGACTTTTATCAGTTTTGTAATAAATTTAGATTTTCCTGCTCGACCGTTCTTCCAGGATATACTTTAAGAGCTTCACCAAGGCAGCGAACAGCTTTTATCAAGCATTCTTGGTTTAGAACATAGGCCAAACGCACTTCTTTCTTACCTAATCCTTTTGTTGCATAAAACCCACTTGCTGGTGCCATCATAACAGTTTGATTTTCAAAAGAAAATTCTTCTAATAACCATTGACAAAACTTATCGGCATCATCAATTGGAAATTTTGCAAGCGCATAGAATGCTCCTTTTGGCATTGGACAGAATACTCCTTCAATCGAATTCAACCCATTTACCAAAATATTTCTTCTTTGGACGTACTCCCGAACAACATTATCAAAATAACTCTGTGGTGTTTGCAAAGCAGCTTCGGCGGCAAATTGATCAACGGTTGGTGGAGAAAGTCTCGCTTGACCAAACTTCAAAGCGGCCGACATAATCTCCTTATTTCGCGTTACCATGGTACCGATTCGGGCTCCACACATGGAGTATCGCTTAGAAACAGAATCAATCATAATAACATTATCATCGATTCCTTGCAAATTCATGGTTGAAAAAGGAACAGCTCCCTCGTAGCAAAACTCACGATATACTTCGTCAGAAAATAAGAAAAGATTATATTTTTTAACGATGGAAGCAAGTTGCTCTAATTCCTCTTTTGAATATAAATAACCAGTTGGGTTTCCTGGGTTACAAATAACAATTGCCTTTGTTTTATCGGTTATTTTCCCTTCAATTTCAGCCACGGGAGGCAAGGCAAATCCGGTTTCAATGGAAGCAGTTACAGGAACGACCGTCAGGCCTGCCATTACAGCGAATCCGTTGTAATTTGCATAGAATGGCTCCGGAATTATGATTTCATCACCTTGGTTGCAAGCTGTCATTAAACCAAAAATTAAGGCCTCTGACCCACCTGTGGTTACCAATAAGTTATCCGAGTTGACATGAATTCCAATAGATCGATAATAAGTAGCTAATTTAATTCGATATGATTCAAAGCCCGCAGAATGACTATATTCCAAAACTTTTGGTTCAAAATTACGGATCGCATCTAAAGCTACTTGAGGTGTTTCAATATCGGGTTGACCGATATTTAGGTGGTAAACTGTTTTCCCTTCTTTTTTTGCCTTTTCTGAATATGGAACAAGCCTCCGAATTGGAGAAGCAGGCATGTCAAGAGCTTTTTTCGAGATAAGTGGCATTTGAAATATTTTTACAAAAGTAATTCGAATCTTGAAATTAAACCAATGAAAATTATTTCCGTAGAGAAATTAATCGATTCATTTCATCACGCATTCTCGCTGCTTCAATAAAATCTAGCTCTTTGGCTGCCTTTTCCATTAATTTTTTAATCAATTTAATTTGTTTTTCCAGTGCTTCCGAGGTGGTATATTCTGTATTTGATTCAGCCGCAACTTGCTCTGTGGTTAAACGTTCGTATTGAGCCATCCGGGCTGTAGTATCTCCATCGGCTACCTTTGTTGACTCAAGAATTTTCTCCTTTGATTTATTTAGCGGGGTGGGTTTTAGTCCGTGTTTTTCATTGTACGCAATTTGAATACTTCTTCTTCTTGAAGTTTCTTCGATTGTCTGTTCGATGGATTTTGTCATTTTATTGGCATACATTATTACAAAACCATTAACATTTCTCGCCGCCCTACCAACTGTTTGTACCAAAGACCTTACATTTCGTAAAAATCCTTCTTTATCAGCATCCAATATTGCGACAAGAGAGACTTCCGGTAAATCCAATCCCTCTCGAAGTAAATTTACGCCTATTAAAACATCAAATTCACCCAGTCGTAATTCCCGTAAAATTTCAACGCGTTCAATCGTATCAATTTCTGAATGAATATAGCGACACTTAATACCCAAACGATCCAAGTATTTCTGAAGTTCTTCTGCCATTCTTTTGGTGAGAGTTGTAACAAGGGTGCGTTCTTCGGATACTATTCTTTTTTGTATTTCCTCGATTAAATCGTCGATTTGGTTCAAGCTTGTTCGAACTTCAATCAAGGGATCTAAAAGTCCGGTTGGGCGAATTACTTGTTCTACAACCACTCCCTCAGAGAGAGCAATTTCATAATCAGCAGGAGTTGCAGAGACAAAAATCACTTGATTTTGAAGGTCTTCAAACTCCTCAAAGCGCAAAGGTCGATTATCGATGGCTGCTTGTAACCGAAAACCATAATCAACTAAGTTAACTTTGCGAGCACGATCCCCTGCATACATGCCGCGAACTTGAGGAATTGTGACATGGCTTTCATCAATAATTGTCAAAAAATCTTTGGGAAAATAATCCAACAAACAGAAGGGCCTTTCACCCGGTTCTCGTCCATCAAAATAACGAGAATAATTTTCTATTCCTGAACAATACCCCAATTCTCGAATCATTTCTAAGTCATAGGAAACGCGCTCCTCTAAACGTTTGGCCTCAAAAATTTTCTCATCAATTTTGAAATTCTCTACCTGTAAGACCATATCTTCAAAAATTAAGTCAACTGCCTTTTTGGTGTTTTCAGGGCTCGAAACAAAAATATTCGCCGGATAAATATTTATTTCCTCGTATGTTTCAATTACAACTGTTGTTTCAGGGTCAAATGCTGAAATCCGTTCTATTTCATCACCCCAAAATTCAACTCTTAAACCATAATCAGCATACGCCAAGTAAATTTCTACAGTATCGCCTTTTACACGAAATGACCCACGATTAAAATCTACATCTGTTGCTCGTTGGTATAAATTTTCAACCAATCGAAAAAGAAATTTATTTCTTGAATAAGTCTCTCCTTTTCTTATGAAAACAATACTTTTTTGAAATTCGCTGGGATTTCCAATACCATAAATGCAGGAAACCGAGGCAACAACGAGTACATCCTTTCGACCCGAAAGTAGGGCAGAGGTAGCTGATAGCCGCAATTTTTCAATTTCATCATTAATTTGAAGATCTTTTTCTATATACGTATCAGTTGTTGGTAAATAGGCTTCTGGTTGATAGTAATCGTAGTAGGATACAAAATATTCAACAGCATTATTCGGAAAAAATTGTTTGAATTCGCCATACAATTGCGCAGCAAGTGTTTTATTGTGCGAAAGTACAAGAGTTGGACGATTGATTTGTTCAATAACATTCGCGACGGTAAATGTTTTGCCACTTCCAGTGACACCGAGTAAAGTCTGTGCAAAAATATTCTGGTTTATCCCATTTACCAATTGTCTAATTGCATCAGGTTGGTCACCCGTTGGCTCAAAATCAGAAACAATTTTAAAGTCCATCAGTTGTTATATTTATCGCTTGATAAACTGAAAATATTCTTCTAAAACTTCGGCATTTCTCTCTCGAGGAGTAAAAATTTCCAATAATTTGGGTCTTTCATTCTCAGATTCAATGAAAAATTTGGATAGAATTTTAGGTAGGCCTGAGGCGCAACTAGTTGATTGATAATTTACATTGAATGATTCACATATCCCTTTGGCATTCGTTTCATGCGTTGCTTCAAAAAAAGCATCTCGTTGTGGTGAATTTGATGATCCAGGAATAATTCTAAAAATACCTCCACCTGAATTATTAATAAGAATTATCCGAAAATTTTTACCGAGGTATTTATTCCAAAGACCATTACTGTCATAGAAAAATGAAATATCTCCCGACAGTAAAACATGAAGTTTTGAATAATTGGCGACAGATGCACCAACGGCAGTGCTCGTACTACCATCAATTCCACTTGTTCCCCGATTTCCAAAATAGGTAATGCCTTGGATGGGATCAAAGAGTTGGCAATAACGAACAACAGAACTATTTGCCATGTGCAAAACTGTATTTTTGGGTATGAACTGAAAAATGTGATCAAAAACTAACATATCAGAAAAATTACTCTCTTGTAAAGTGGAAGATTCAAGAAATTTAATTGAATTATCTTTCGCGAGATAATCTTTCTGTCTCCATAAAGAGCCATAATTATTTGAATTTATCACCCCCTGATTTGTTAAGAGTTGTTTGAAAAAAGATGTGCTGTCCATCCGAAAAATATGAGATACGGATTGATACGTGTCCATGTATGGAAATGTATGGCCAATTTTCCAATGTTGTTTGCACTTATTTTTGCGAAGAAATGTTTTGATCTTCTTGGATACTACAGCATCCCCTAATGTTATAAGTAAATCCGGAATGAACTTTTCAGATTCAACGCTAGAAATGAGATTCAGTGTTCGATCAATGCAATGAACAAAGCGGGAATCTGATAGATTTGAGGTATTCTCGACTAATATGGCAACATTTGTATTTTGTGCAAAATCAGACAATAAACTTTGGAGCTCAGCATTACCGTTCATTTGCCCACATAGAACCAAAACTTTTTCCTGTAATGATTTCCTGAGAACACTTAAAATTTCCTCACTCATTCGATTTTCAGAATCAATGAATTCTATTTTTGAGAAAGGTGGTTCTTCTATTTCTTGAACATCGTAAAGAGGTTCGTGTAATCCTACGTTTATGTGAATTGGACCTTTCCATTTATTTTCCGTGTGGGAAAAGGCTTGATTTAGTTCGCGATTTGAAAACCAGAGGTATTCATCAGAATTTATTTCATCGGATAATTCAGTAACATACATTGTGTGGTCTTTGAGTACATTACTTTGTCGAATTGTTTGTCCATCTCCTTGGTCAATCCAATTTTTTGGTCGATCTGCTGAAATCACAACTAAAGGAAGGTGCCTGTAAAATGCTTCCGAAACCGCGGGCGAAATATTTTGAATCGCCGAACCAGAGGTGCAAACTATTGCGACAGGTCTTTCAAGTTGATCAATCATTCCTAAGGCGAAATAAGCTGCTGATCGTTCGTCATGAATGACATAAGTGGAAAAATGGGAGTGATTATCAAAGGCAATGCTGAGGGGCGCATTTCTTGAACCAGGACAAATAATGACGTCCGATATCCCGAAAGCCTCACAGGCAGAAACTATTTTTTGAATAATAATTTTATTGCTTGATATCATGTGACTTAAGTTCTTGCATGACGGAAAGTAGCGTCTTGCACTTTCGTTCTGTTTCTTGCCATTCGAGTTCTACACTAGAATTTTTTGTATATCCTCCTCCGACATACAAATACGCCGTTTCAGGTTGAATTTGACAACAGCGCAAGTTAACAAAAAGTTTGGTATGTTCGGGGGAAACAAGACCTAAATATCCAGCATAGAGAAAACGATTGTAATTTAAGTCATGATTTTCGATTGCCTCGATTAATTCCATTGCCAATGCTTTGGGAAGACCACTTACTGCTGGTGTTGGGTGTATAACAGTAGCCAGTTCAAGAGGCGTTCGATTTCCGAGATCAAAACTTATATCCGTTCGTAAATGTTTAACAGGACCTGCTTCGAAAGAATATGGACCTTGCGTTTCTACATTAGATATTCCTTGTTCGGTCAAAGTTTCAAGGATAAAATCAGTTACAAATTGCTGCTCCTCCCTTTCTTTTTTTGCCCAATCATCATCGGTTTCAATTGATTTTGTTCCCGCCAATGACATCGTAAAGACATTTTGATTGTGTACTTCAAGAAGAATTTCAGGAGAGGCTCCAAGCCATGTTCCAAATAGGGAGGAACTTGCTAGGTAAACAAAAGCTTTCGGATATTTATCACACAAATCATTGAATAGCTGATGTAAATTTTCTGTGGGAAAAGAAACTTTTTTAACGCGTGAAAATACAACTTTTTTCATTCCGAGCTCCTGCATTGCAGATAAAAAAACTTGGGCATTCCTTACATACTTAGCATAATCAATAACTTCTGGAATTTCGCTGTGAAAGTGCCAAGTTTTGAATTGATCATGGGTATTTGAAATAGCCGAAAAGAAATATTGATTTTCTCCTCGAAAGTCAGAAATAACGAAGGCATGTATAGATGAATCTACTTTATCAAGCCGTGTAAAAGTACCCACCGTTTTTACAATTTCTTTACCCGGAAAGCGATATGCAAGAAAATCAGTCAAATTATTCTTTTGTTTTTGGAACTATCATGACTGTTAAACGTCCGGTACATATCATTTTGTTCGTTTCTTCATTAAAAATATCGACTTGCCAGATATGTGTGCTTTTTCCACAATGTATAATCTTTCCAACTGCCTTAACATGGCCTGACCGTATACCTGCAACGTGATTGGCATTAATTTCTAATCCAACTGGTACCTCTTTCTCTATGTTAATCAGCAAGGTTGAGCCCATTGAACCAATACTTTCAATCAATGCCATACTTGCGCCACCATGTAAGAGCCCCATTGGTTGATGTGTTCGATGGTCGACGGGCATTCTCGAAATAATGTAGTCCTTACCAATTTCAATACATTCAATGCCTAAAACTTCCATGAGTGTGTTTTTATTCATGGCATTTACCGAATCTAAGGAAACTTGTCTTAACATTGAGGATAAAATTATTATGGAAATTTAGGGAACTGTTGGAAGTCGGGATCTCTTTTTTCTAAAAAGGCATTTTTCCCTTCCTGGGCTTCGGCTGTAAGGTAATAGAGTAGCGTGGCATCTCCTGCGAATTCCATTAAACCGTGTTGACCATCTAATTCGGCATTCATTGCTCGTTTGATCATTCGAACAGCCAATGGACTTCTTTTCATTATGGTTTTACACCATTCAACTGTTGTATTTTCCAATTCTTCAAATGGAACCACTTTATTTACTAGGCCCATTTTTTCAGCTTCAATAGCGTTATACTGATTGCATAAAAACCAAATTTCGCGCGCTTTTTTCTGTCCGACGTGCCGTGCTAAATAATTAGAACCAAATCCACCATCAAAACTACCAACTTTTGGTCCCGTTTGTCCAAAGCGCGCATTTTCAGAAGCAATCGTCAAATCACACACAACATGAAGTACGTGACCACCGCCAATAGCGTAACCATTTACCATTGCAATAACAGGCTTCGGAATTGAGCGAATTGCCTTGTGAAGGTCTAAAACATTTAATCTGGGGACACCATTTTCAGAAATGTATCCACCAATTCCTTTCACATTCTGGTCACCACCCGAACAGAAGGCTTTATCACCTTCACCCGTGAGAATAATGACACTTATATCATTTCTTTCGCGACAAATATGCATTGCATCGAGCATTTCCATATTTGTTTCCGGTCTGAAGGCATTGTATACGTTGGGTCTATTTATCGTTATTTTTGCAATCCCTTCAAAAAACTCAAATTTTATATCATTATATTGTTTAAGACTTTGCCAAATGCGCTCTTTCATAAATTGAAATTTATTTACAAAAGTAATAACAAACATTGCGATATTTTGTGTGTTTATTTAAAAACATTACGTGAATCTCTTAACCAACGTTAAATAGTAAAACTCTGAATTCTCCCGATATTAATTTTTTTATTAATGCTCAAAAAATCAAAATCAGCTTGATTTACCACTCTTTTTTTCGAAACTATTTTGAAAAAGAAGAAGCATTAATCGTTAAATTTGCAGCCAATTTACTTTATGGAAAAATTTTCTAAAGCTTTTTTTTCAATGCGCATGATGGCGCTTGCCATGTTTATCTTTTTGATCGCAATTGCAGTTGCCACATTTATTGAATCGGCGAGTGGAATACAGGCGGCAAAAATATTGATATACAATGCTTTGTGGTTTGAAATTTTACTTGTTTATCTTGGGATGACTTTAATATCGAATATGTTTCGATATCAAATGTTTAAGAGAGAAAAAATGGCCCTGTTAGCTTTTCACCTGTCCTTCATCGTCATTTTAATTGGTTCTGGCGTTACTAGATTTATAAGTTTTGAGGGACTCATGCTTATTCGAGAAGGAGAATCAGTTGATTATATGTATTCGGCTGATCCTCATTTGAAAGTTTCCATCAACGACGGAAAAATGCAGTTTAAGTACGATGAAAAAATGTTTTTGTCAACAATAACATCCAATACATTCTCTATCCCAGTTGAATTTCCAAATCATAAAACACCAATTGAAATCAATTATGTCAAATTTGAATCAAAGATGGTTGATACCTTAATGATAGATTCTAAAATAAATTCGAGTGTTTTAGATATTGTCACAAACGGAATGCAATCCAATTATGTGGGAAAAAATGATTTTTTAATGGCAGGCTCAGTTCCAATCTCATTTGAGAAAAAAAACACACCACAAGGAGGGATTGACGTGCGTGAAAATGGAGGTAAGGTAGAAATGAAAACGGATTTAGATGTTCGTTACCTACCTATGTCAGAAATGCAAAAAGCCAGACAAACCGGGGCCCCTATTCCAGATAGTTTGTATCAAATTATTCCCAAAAATACGTGGGTAGAATTCAAAACTACAACATTATACCAATCGGGTAACAATCAATTTGTTTTTAAACAACTCATCAAAAACGCAAAAAAAACGCTTGTTCCATCTGGTAAGAAAGATCGAGGAAGTGATTATTTAACGCTTGAAATTACAGATGGAAAGGCGAAAAAAATTGTTCAGTTAAAAGGTGGTATGGGTGTAATACCTGAGCATGCAATGTTTGCATTTGAGGGGTTAAATTATGAAATTGAATATGGGTCCGTCGAAATGAAATTGCCGTTTGCGATGAAATGTCGCGATTTCAAACTAGACAAGTATCCCGGTTCAGAGTCCCCTTCGTCCTTTTCGAGTGATTTAACCATTGAAGATTCAAAAAATAAAGTGAATCGCAATGCGAAAGTTTTTATGAATAACGTGATTGATTATCAGGGCTATCGCTTTTTTCAATCTGCATACGACTTAGACGATCCAAATACTCCTGAAAATGAAGAAGGAACTCGATTGAGCGTCAATCACGACTGGTGGGGCACCAATATTACCTATCTCGGGTACCTGTTAATGACAATTGGAATGATTCTATCATTGTTTGCAAAAACAGGGCGTTTTAAAGATTTGAATGTTAAACTTGGTAAGTTGAAAGAAAAACGAAGTCAACTGGCAACCATTTTCTTAATTGTATTTTTAGTTTTTGGAAAAACCAATTACGCACAAAATGCAACTTCGAATGAAGAGCATAATCACGAAATGCACGACGGACACGATCATTCAGAACTTGGCCATTCTAGTGAAGCAACATCAAATCAAATACAAACAAGTACGCCAGAAAAGCCGAGGGAGAAACCGATATTTCGAGTTATATCCGAAGAACACTCAAATGATATTGCTACTTTACTAGTTCAAGATTTTTCAGGTAGGATCATTCCTTTTCATACTCTGTGTGATCAATTATTGCGAAAAATTTACCGATCAAATAAATATGGTAAATTAAATGCTGTTCAAACTATACTGAGTATGCACATGTATCCAATGCATTGGATAACAGAGCCAATAGTTCAAGTCCCCGCTCAATTAAGAGAGAAATTAAAGTTGAAAAATGAGTTTGCTACCCTAGAAGATCTGATGGATAACTCTAACGGCCAATTCAAGTGGTTAAAACAGTACGAGGAAGCATTTAAAAAAGCGGACTCAAAGAAAAATGAGTTTGATAAAAAATTGATAAAGTTGAGTGAGAAATTTGAAGTTATCCAATCAATATTTATGTGGAGATACATGAAAATTGTTCCAAAGTCAAATGATAAAGAAAATCGTTGGTTCACCCCTTTGAGCGCTGAACTGTCGAAAACAGATTCTATTTCGTCTACTCTCATGCTGCAATATCTCTCCGCAATCAATCAAGCAGCCCAAGATGGACAATATGGTAAGGCGACAGATTTATTGAATAGATTTAAGGAATGGCAGAGAAAAGTTGCGAAAAATATCGTTCCTGATGAAACAGCTGTTAAACTGGAGGTTTCTTACAATAAAATGGAAATCTTTAAAAACACGTACCGAAGTTATTTAGTCTTGGGATTCTTATTATTACTAATTTTCTTTATACGAATTTTTACGAGGCCAGATGCAGGATATTTTAAGGTTTCTGAATGGATTCGAAAAATTTTATTGTTCTTACTAATAGTTATTTTTTTCTATCACGGAGCCGGTTTGGGAATGCGCTGGTATATTTCCGGTCATGCTCCTTGGAGCAATGGATACGAGGCGGTTGTTTTCATTGCATGGGTAACGATGATAGCTGGCTTTTCTTTTATGAGAAAAAATACAGTAATTATAGCAGGCACGGCAGTGCTTGCTTCATTAATGGTATTTGTTACAGAAATGAACCTACTTGATCCGGAAATCACACCACTCGTTCCTGTTTTAAAATCCTATTGGTTAATGATACACGTTGCCATAATTACAGGAAGTTACGGTTTTTTAGGATTGGCGGCAATTTTGGCGGTTCTGAATTTGGCCCTGTATATTTTTAGAACCCGAAAAAATGGTATTTTGGTAACATCAAATATCAATGAGCTAACCTTTGTATCTGAAATGACAATGACAATAGGATTGTTCATGTTGACGATTGGTACTTTCCTCGGCGGTATTTGGGCAAACGAATCCTGGGGCCGCTATTGGGGATGGGATCCTAAAGAAACCTGGGCTCTTGTTTCAGTATTGGTTTATGCGATTATCTTACACTTGAGATTTATACCTGCACTTCGTGGGAAGTTTCTATTCAATACACTAAGCCTTTGGGGGTATTCGTCTATTTTATTTACCTTTTTCGGAGTGAATTTCTTTTTGGTTGGTTTACATTCCTATGCCCAAGGTGACGGATTTGCTAAGCTACCAAATTGGGTATATATCACAATAGGTGCATTTCTCTTATTTACGGCTATTGCAGCACTAAGAAATAGACAATATAAAGAATTGTAGGCATAAAAAAAGGGAACCGAAGTTCCCTAATTACCTATTGTAAAAAAATCGAGTGATTAATTTACGCTGCTTGATAAATCAGTACCTGCTTTAAAACGAATTGTTTTCTTAGCAGCAATTTTAATAACAGCACCAGTTTTTGGGTTACGGCCATTTCTTGCCGCTCTTTTAGATACAGAAAAAGATCCGAATCCAACCAATGAAATTCTGTCATTTTTTTTCAATGCTCCAGTTGCAGCAGAGATAAAACCATCCAATGCTCTTTTCGCATCAGCTTTTGACAATCCTGAGTTGCCAGCAATAGCGTCGATTAATTCAGCTTTGTTCATTTTTTTTAGTTTAAATGGGTTAATAAATAATTTTACTGCTACAAATATATCTGATAATCAATGCGCTCAACCTGAAAAACCAAAAAAAACACGTAAAATGTTGAAAAATCAAGGGTTTTGTTGATAAAACTTAGATTTTTTGCTGTAAAATCGCCTTTCAAAACGGCTTTCAGGCAAATTAACACATGTAAAATGATACTATTTTTTATGAAATACGGTAGAATTTGCCTGGTCTGTTGGCATAATTACTATGTCATTTAACGTTACGTGCTTCGGTCGCGTTGCGGCAAAATAAATTGTTTCTGCAATATCGATAGCTTGTAAAGGATTATATCCATCATAAACCGAATCAGCATTAATTTGATTTCCTTTAAATCTAACCAGTGAAAACTCTGTTTCAGCTGCACCAGGTGCAACATTTGTGACTTTGATCCCAAATTCTACTAGTTCTAAGCGCATAGCTTTTGAAAGAGAATCAACGGCATGTTTTGTCGCACAATAAACATTACCGTTAGAATAAACTTCTTTTCCTGCAATACTACTAATGTTGAATATGTGTCCAAATCCATTTTTTTTGAATATTGGAATAATTTGTTGACTCACATATAGAAGTCCTTTTAAGTTGGTATCAATCATTTGATTCCAATCAGAGGTTAGTCCGGACTCAATTGATGCCCTTCCTGCCGCCAATCCGGCATTATTAATAAGAATTTGAAGTTGAGATTTGACCCGATCAGATAAATTATGAACAACCTTTGATACCGCCATTTCATCTCGTACATCAAGTTCATTTATTATGGCTTCAATATCATAGTTCCTCTCAAGTCTTTTGGACAATTCAATTAATCGATCTTTTCGGCGTGCAACTAAAACTAGGTTATACCCCTGTGAAGCAAAAATTTCAGCACATGCCTCCCCAAATCCGGAGGAAGCTCCTGTTATGAATACAAATGAACCCATTGAATTAATTTTATCTTTAGTCTAAAGGAAAATGTATTAATTAAAAATAGTTGGTCAAGAAAATAATGCAGTATTAACAAAAAACGTATTATTTCGGTTTTTTCTTTCGTAGAAAACTTCAAATTTAACGAATCTTAAATTATGAATCTTTCAATTCTTTCGACTATTTTCGTAATTAATTCTATCTATTAAATATGCGTTTTTTTCTAACATTCATCATTATTTTTATTTTTAATCAGTTTATGATATCTCAAAACCGAATGCCTGTATTGGATACCTTGATTGATTATTGGCATCTTCAAGCAGCAAAAGCTAATTTTGATGGATATTTCAACATAACATCTGACAATTTTGTTTTTTTGGGTACGGCACCTGGCGAAAGATGGAATAAAAAGGAATTTATGAATTTCTCTAAACCTTATTTTGATAAAGGAAAAGCATGGGACTTTACTTCAAAAAATAGAAATTGGATTTTCTCGGATGATAAGGAAATTGCTTGGTTTGATGAAGATCTTGACACATGGATGAATACTTGTCGAGGAAGCGGGATTTGTATTAAGAATAATGGACAATGGAAACTTTCTTATTACAACCTCACTGTATTAATTGAGAATGAAAAAATAGATGCCTTCATACAATTGAGGAAAAATTAATGTTTGTTCAATCCAATACTATCAAAGCCACACAGTGTTATGTTAAAGACCAACTTGGTCCATCCTTTTCTGAATCAGAAATTCGTAAGATTTTTAAATTAATTATTTGTATTAGATTGGGCTGGAAGGATTCAGAATTTTTGTTGAATCAGGAAAGTAGATTATCTGAATCTGATTTATTATTTGTTCGTTCTGTTGTTAAAAGGCTACTTATCGGAGAACCTTTTCAATATATCTTGGGTGAAACTGAATTTTTTGGGCTAACCCTTTTCTGTTCTCCATCGGCATTGATACCGCGCCCTGAAACCGAGGAATTGGTTCAGTTAATATTAAATTCTATCGATAATTCAAGCCCGCTCAGTATCGCTGATTTATGCACAGGATCTGGTTGTATTGGAATTGCACTCGGCGTGAATTTACCCCAAGCTTCAATTCTTTTCAGTGACTGTTCCGAGGAGGCCCTTGATTTGGCCAGAGAAAATGCGAGTCGAAATAAGGTAAATGGTAAATTTTTGAGACATAATATTCTCAACAAAGATTCTTTTGATCAATTTTTACCCGACTCATTTGATGTCGTTGTGTCTAATCCTCCCTACATCCCACAAAAAGATAAAGATAAATTGAAGCCTAATGTTCTCGACCATGAACCTCACGTTGCACTTTTTGTGGAGAATAATGACCCCCTAATTTTTTACAGACGTATTGCCCTAAATGCGAAAAAAATAATAAAATCAGGAGGCTTGTTGTTTTTTGAAATAAATCCTGATAGTTCGGAGGATTTGGTAATCTTATTGAAAGATTTGGGTTTTGTTAACATTGAATTGATGAAAGATTTGCAAGGTAAATATCGCATGCTTAAGGTTCAAAATAGCTAAATTTGTTTGGTGAACTCTGAACAAGCAAAGATTGAAATTCTTCGATTAACGAAATTAATTAATCATCACAATCATTTATACTACGTCGAAAGTAGTTCTGAAATTTCTGATTTTGAATTTGATGCTTTATTGAGAGAATTACAGGTTCTCGAAAATAAATTTCCTGATTATGCCTATTCTAATAGCCCCACGAAGCGCGTTGGGGGAGATCTAACCAAAAAGTTTGATACAGTTGTTCACCGATATCCTATGTTGTCTTTATCTAATTCATATTCTGAAGAAGATATAATTGAATGGGAAAATCGTATTAAAAAATTAATCGATGGTCAAATTGAATTTGTTTGCGAACTGAAATACGACGGTGTTGCAATTGGAATTCGCTATGAAAATGGTCAACTTAGTCAAGCCGTAACGCGTGGCGATGGCGAAAAAGGGGAAGATGTCACGGCAAATGTGCGGACTATTCGAACAATCCCACTAAGTTTGGTAGGAAATTTTCCAAAAGATTTTGAAATAAGGGGTGAAATTTTTATGCCGATTGCTGTTTTTGAGAAATTAAATAGTCAACGTGCTGAAGAAGGCGAACAACTCTTTGCAAATCCAAGAAATACTGCATCGGGTACTTTGAAAATGCAGGATTCAAAAGTAGTTGCTACACGTTGTTTAGATTCATATTTGTATGGGATTTATGGGGAAGAATTAAGTGCAGAAGGACATTTTGAATCTGTCGAAAAAACCGCATCATGGGGGTTTAAGTCGCCATCAATAAAAGATAGATTTATCGAAAAAACGAATTCGATTGAAGGTGTAATGAATTTTATCCATTATTGGGAGGAAAAACGTTTTTCTTTACCCTTTGAGATCGATGGTGTTGTCATAAAAGTGAATAGTTTTGGTCAACAGATAGAATTGGGTTTTACTGCAAAATCTCCGCGATGGGCAATTGCTTACAAGTTTAAAGCAAATCGTGTTGAAACAACCTTATTGAGTGTTGACTATCAGGTTGGTCGCACAGGTGCTGTTACTCCGGTTGCGAATCTAAACCCCGTTCAGCTTGGTGGAACCACCGTAAAAAGAGCGTCACTTCACAATCAAGATCAAATTAAAAAGTTAGATTTACATATTGGGGATGTTGTTTATGTTGAAAAAGGTGGAGAAATAATTCCAAAAATCGTTGGTGTTAACACAGGGCAAAGAAAGTCGCATCTACGAAAAATCATTTTTCCTTTAACTTGTCCCGCTTGTGAGAGCCTATTGCATCGTAAAGATGGAGAGGCAGGCCATTTTTGTACGAATTACAGAGGCTGCCCTCCTCAGGTGAAGGGAAAAATAGATCATTTTGTCAGTAGAAAAGCACTCAATATTGAAGGTCTTGGAGAGGAAACGGTCGATTTATTGTTTGAAAATAATTTGGTTAAAAATGTTGCGGATATATATCGTTTAAGCTTTGATCAATTGATGAAACTTGATAGAATGGCTGATAAATCTGTGAATAATCTTTTAATGAATATTCAGAACTCTAAAAATATTCCATTTGAACGTGTTTTATTTGGTTTAGGAATTCGATTTGTGGGCGAAACAGTTGCGAAAAAATTGGCAAAACACTTTGGTTCAATAGATAAGTTAATTGAAGCGAGCTACGATGAATTAATTGATGTAGATGAAATAGGGGAAAAAATAGCAAAATCTCTAATTGAATATTTTTCTGATTCTCTATCAAAGGAATTAATTAGTGAACTAAAAATGTTTAACTTGCAGCTTGAAACATCTAAATTGGTGAATTTTGAAGGTGTATTAAGCGGAAAAACAATTGTTGTTTCAGGTACATTTTCCGCTTTTTCGAGAGATGAAATGAAGGAATTAATTGAACAAAATGGTGGAAGAAATGGATCTTCAATTAGTTCAAAAACAGATTTTTTAGTAGCAGGAGAAAATATGGGTCCCTCAAAATTGAAAAAAGCCGTAGATTTAGAGTTAGAAATTTTAAGTGAAGATGAATTTATAAAACTTTTAAAAAAGAAATTTTGAACGAAAATAGTATTTGGAGTACAACAGAATCCTTGTTAATTGTCCTTAACTGCGATGATAACGAACATATGAAGGACTACAAAAAGGCACTTGATCGAGCTCTGAATGAAAGTAATGTGGAGAAACTAACAATTGTGGTTCTTCTTCCAAAAGAAGTGGATAAAAATTCAATGACACCTCATTTTGTGATTTACTATATTTCTCCTACTGATTTCAATTTTTTCGGTAGACTAAAAGATGTTCAGCTTTTGGATGAATTTAAATTAAATTTCGACACGCTAATTTGGTTTGGAGATGACTCTCACCGCATTTTTTCTTACATTAAGAAAATTGATTTTCAAAATAAAATTGGAGTTAATGCAACAAGAGCATTTTTCGAAATGCATCTCAAGGCAGATATTGATAACCCTGCTTCTGCCATTGAATTTATTCATGATGTTCTAACAAAATCGTATTCAGAATAAACGGTAGAAAAATGAAAAATATTTTCAGTGGATCAGGTGTAGCCCTTGTAACCCCCTTCAAGGAGGATTTCTCAATTGACTTTGTGGCCTTGCGAAATTTAGTTCGCTATCAGATTGATAATGGAACTGATTTTTTAGTTGTCCAGGGAACAACAGGTGAATCACCTACACTTTCCCAAGATGAAAAATTACAGGTACTGAAAACTGTCATTGATGAAACGAATGGGGCCTTAAAAGTTGTATACGGTATCGGAGGAAATAATACGTATGACATTGCAGAAAAGTTGAAAAAAGTTCCTGCTGGTGTTGACGGAATTCTTTCTGTCTCACCATACTACAATAAACCAAGTCAAGAGGGAATAATTAAACATTTTACATACCTCGCTTCCCAAACTGAATTGCCAATAATATTGTATAATGTACCAGGAAGAACGGGTTCGAATATGTTGTCTTCTACCACCTTAAAATTAGCGGAAATTCCAAATTTGGTTGCGGTAAAAGAAGCTTCAGGAAATATGGAACAAATCATGGAAATCATTCGCCTCAAACCAGACGGATTTGGAGTATTATCAGGAGATGACGCGCTTACAATGCCGTTAATAGCTGCGGGTGCCGATGGAGTTATCTCAGTTGTAGCCAACGCTTTTCCTAAAAGATTTGCTGAAATGGTTCATTCATCAATTGAAGAAAATTTACCCCGTGCGCGAGAGGCCCACTATGAGCTATTGCCAATTACAAAAATGTTTTTTGAAGAGGGTAATCCCGGAGGAGTAAAAGTTTCTTTAAATGAACAAAAAATCGCAGGAGAAACGATGCGTCTTCCTCTCTATCCGGTGTCCGATTCACTAAGAAATCGCATCCAAATAGAAACAAGAAAAATTCTGAAGTAAGAAAAATATAAATCATAGTGTTTAAATGACATTAACAATCTATTTTCAAATTCCTTTGTATATTTGTAATTGAAATAAATATTCCTAAAAATGACAGAGAAATTGGCAAAAGAGTCAAAGAAAAAAGAAGCACTACCGAAACCGAAATTTTCAAAGGAAATCTATGTTAAATGGTTCAAGGATATGCTTTTGATTCGTAAGTTTGAAGAAAAAACAGGGCAATTATATATTCAACAAAAATTTGGTGGATTTTGCCATTTATATATTGGTCAAGAGGCAATTGCAGTTGGAACTGCAAGCGCATGTCGAACGACGGATAAACATATGACGGCCTACAGAGATCATGCTCATCCGATTGCCCTAGGAACAGATCCACGAGTACTAATGGCTGAACTTTTTGGCAGAAAAACGGGATGCTCAAAAGGCAAGGGTGGGTCTATGCACTTCTTTGATAAAGAAAAGAATTTTGCGGGTGGGCACGGAATAGTTGGAGCTCAAATACCAATGGGAACAGGGTTGGCTTTTGCTGAAAAATATAAAGGAACTGATAATGTAGCATTTGTTTCAATGGGAGATGGTGCTGTTCGGCAAGGAGCGCTTCACGAAACATTTAATATGGCAATGATATGGAAACTTCCGGTCATTTATATTATTGAAAATAACAATTATGCCATGGGTACTTCCGTTGAGCGCACTACCAATGTCACTGATTTATCTAAAATAGGCTTGTCGTATGAGATGCCCTCAAGAATTGTAAATGGAATGAGTCCTGAATCTGTTCACGATGCGATTGAGGAGGCAGCGGCAAGGGCAAGAAGGGGCGACGGGCCGACTTTATTGGATATTCGAACATATCGCTACAAGGGTCATTCAATGTCTGACCCTCAGAAATATAGAACGAAAGATGAAGTTAACGAATGGATAGATAAAGATCCGATTGACCATTGTTTGGATGTGATTAAAGACCAGAAATGGCTCACTCCAAAAGAAATCGAAGATATTGAACTTTGGGTAAAGAAAGAGGTTGAAGAGTCTGTAGAATTTGCTGAAAAATCACCTTATCCTGAAGCTCATGAAATCTATGAAGATGTATACATGCAAGAAGATTATCCGTATATCAAAGAATTTTTAGCTTAAGAAATTATGGCAGAATTAGTCTATATGCCCAAGTTGAGTGATACAATGACCGAAGGTGTTGTTGCAGCATGGAATAAAAAAGTTGGTGATGTTATTAAATCAGGGGAGGTCTTAGCGGAAATAGAGACAGATAAAGCAACTATGGAGTTTGAATCCTTCTATGATGGTACACTTTTGCATATTGGGGTGGAAACGGGTAAAGCTGCACCTGTGAATTCACTGCTCGCTATTATTGGTCTTCCTGATGAGGACATTTCGTCCTTACTTTCAAATGCTCCCCTCCCAGAATCGGAGTCAACTGTTGGTTCAGATCCAATTAAAATTGAAGCCAATACAACCCCGGTAGCAGCACCAGTTCAAATGGATTTACCTAAAAAAGAACCAACTATTGAACCAATCATTTATACGGATTCAGAACGAGTTTTTGCCTCACCATTGGCAAAAAAATTAGCAGAAGAGAAAGGAATTGATATTGGCTATGTATCGGGAACAGGTGAAGGCGGCAGGATAACAAAAAGGGATGTTGATCACTATGTGCCGTACACGTCAACTGGAAAATCCAACAAGACTATAACCCCGGGAATTGAAGCATTTCATGATGAACCGGTAAGTCAAATGCGAAAAACAATTGCTAAACGCCTGTCAGACAGTAAATTTACTGCTCCGCATTTCTATTTGACGTTAGATATTGACATGGATAACGCTATCGCTTTGCGTAAATCCTTGAATACCGTGGCTGAAGTAAAAATTTCATTTAACGACATGGTTGTAAAGTCTGTTGCGAATGCCTTAAAAAAGCACCCGGCAGTAAATAGTTCTTGGCTTGGCGATGTAATTCGACGCAATCAACATGTACACATTGGAGTGGCAGTGGCTGTTGACGAAGGCTTGATAGTACCCGTAATACGTTTCGCAGATACAAAGGAATTGACGCAAATTTCAGCCGAAGTAAAAGAGTATGCGCAGCGTGCGAAAGAAAAAAAATTACAACCAAGTGATTGGGAAGGCAATACCTTTACAATTTCGAATCTTGGAATGTTCGGTATTGAATCCTTTACTGCCATCGTAAATCCTCCCGATAGCTGTATTATGGCTGTAGGGGGAATAAAAGAAACTCCCGTCGTAAAGAATGGTATGGTAGTTCCTGGGAATGTTATGAAGGTTACCTTGTCTTGCGATCATCGTGTTGTAGATGGTGCGATTGGATCGGCATTTCTACAAACCTTTAAACAATACATGGAAAATCCGGTTGTATTGCTGTTGTAAGTAGAAAGTTTCCATGGCGTGTAAAAATATTTGTTTTTATTGTCTTTTAATTTTTTCATTCAATACTTGGAGCCAGGCAACAATTAGAGTTACCGTCACATCAGTTCAAACATCATTATTTCAAGATTGCGATGGTTTGTTTTCAGGTAACTCAGATTTTGTTTGGGAATTTACTGCTACCGATAATACAATTGGTTTCTCAAACAATAATCCTGCACTATTTGGAGTTTTAGGATTCAATTATGCCTACAGTAACAATAACAATGGACCTTATTCGCTCACTAGCCCTGGAGGTAATTTTTCTCCAAATAGTGGTCTCTTTTTCGATCACAATTATTTGTGTGCATCCACTGTACCTACGGTGATAAATTTGTCTTGGGAGGCATATGAAAATGACGATGTTGGAAACTATGATATTCTAGGTTTAATTGATGGTCAAACAAATTTACAAAACGTAGTTCTGCCAGTTCCCGCCGGTGCAGGAAGTTTGAATTACTCATTTACAGCAAATTCAGTTGATCCCGGTTGCAATCAAATCTATACAATTAACCTGCGTGTAGACAGAGTGCCGATTGTGGTTAATTATTTACAAGACGATATTTGTAATGCAAATCAGCTCGCACTGAATACAACCTATACCTTTGCTTGGTGCCCTGCTACACTGGAGCCAAATGAACCAGCTGCCAACGATATTCAAAATGCAGGTTCACTGTGGTCTAAATTTGTTGCTCCTCCTTCAGGTTCAGTTCAAGTTTCTACAGACTTATCTGGGACCACGATAGGAACCTATTTCGAGGTTTATCATGCCGCAGACGGTGCAAATTGTACTGACGGTATTCACCCTGTTACCGGCCAATTAATCAAGGATAAATTTGAATACTTATCTCACGTTGACTTTTCAGATGGAATTGATTTATTAGGAATTGATCCTGAGGCGGATATCACCTTTGATGCCTGCGACCCCATTCCTCTGATATCCTACCATAAACTGATCCCAGGGGAAACCTATTACATTCAAATTTGTGCAGACCAAGTTAACGACAACGGAGCCTTTCAACTAAGGGTTAATGGGTTTGGTGGAAATGGTCCCAATTTAGAAGATATTCCATGTCTTTCATCGACAGTAAGTTATAATTCAACCTTAATTTCCTCAGCTCAAAACAGCCCTGCAACAACTGTACTTAATTTTGGTTGTGCCTTCGATGGTGGCAGTGATGCTGGTGAAACGGGTCAGGTACACGTTACGGCGAATCCAAATGATTATCACGCGTATGACTATCCGCATATCTCTTTAGGAAATACTGTGATGAATGAAAGTGTTTGGTTAAATTTTATTGCGCCAAACAATGGTAGAATGGTTTTTGAAACAGATTATCAAGACCCATTCTACGGAGAAAGTGCGGCCATATTTGGATATGATAAACGTTTTGCACCGGGAATTCCGGCTGATTACTTGTGTTCCAACCTAAATTTTATTGAATCTGATGAGGGTGGAGTGAACTCTTTTTTGGGAGGTGATCCAAGTGCAATCATAAATGCTGCATGCCTAGAACCAGGATACGATTATTATGGAATGGTTGATCCATCCGATGCAATTACTCCTCTCAGTTCTCAGAGTATTAAAACGTGGGTTTACGATCCAAGTGTTGTCAATCCAACGCTCAATCCTCCTGGAAACGATATCTTATGCCTTACCTTGCAAAATCCACTCTTTGAGGTTCCGGTTATTCTCACAGGAACAAACCCAACATTTCAGGCCGTTGCCGGAACAAATGTATTGGCTTGTCAGGAATACCTGGCGGGAGAACCTAATGTGCATCCGACGCAAACTCTGTGTGCAAATCAGACAGTATGGCATTATTTTACAGCACCACCATCGGGCACAGTTGAAATAAGTTTAAGGGCGTATACCGGTCTCGATACGTTGCGCTTTAATATTTTTGAATTACTCAACGGAACAAATTGTTACGGAGGTTTAGCCCCTGCCACATACACCACAAATGGAACAAGGTATACTCCAATTATTTCTCCCCTCGTAAGTGGTTCAGCTACAAATAATGGACTTCAAACCTCTTTGTGCTGTTTAGAGTCGGGAAAAATCTATGGCATTCAGCTTGATGGTGGTTCACCGGGCGATGAAGGCCTTTATATTATTGAATATATCCAAGAATTGGAATCAGATGCAGGCGATATTGCAGCCTCTATTTCAAGCGGGGGCTATGCAAGTATTTACTCGGGTGATACAGCTTTTGTATGCTTCGGAGATACGGTCATACCATCAATTTTAACGGATGGGATTGGAAATTCAACACAAAATATTCCAGATTGTATTAGTCCTGGTTTCATAATTCATGAAGATGCAAGTGTACCAAATCCGGTTTACAACTCGGGATTTACCTTCATTGATTCAATTCAAACAAGTGGCTTCTTTTTAAATAACTCAAATGGATCGGGAACATTTGGAAATCCACTTTTTAACACCGTTTACTATTTATCTCCAGCCGCAGATTTTCCCAACAATTGGGGAAATTTTAGTTGTCCAAGTGCTACTTTGGAGAATGGAGTTCCAATTGTTTTTCTTTCACCGCTCATCGTCAACTCCTCTTACAATAATTCAACGTGTACAATGACAATTAGTTATTCAGGAGGTGGTTATGGTGCTTACTCCAATCAAGCAATTTCGTTCAGTGTAATCAATCCTTCCGGACAGGTAGTTTACACCGGAACATTAAATCAAGGAGCCACGTACTCAATGATTGCGGGAATTTCAGGAATTTATACCATTTCTATAAATGATAATAGTTGTCCGAGCCTTATCACAATTGATGCATCTGCTTGCTCAAACCCTTGTTCTCCTGTCAATGTTCCAGTTACTGCCCACATTTGCGAGGGTGATAGTATCTTCCTTTTTGGCAGTTTTCAGTATTCGAATGGGGTATTTATCGACAGTTTAATCTCATTAAACGGATGTGACTCAATTGTTACAACAAATTTGATTGTACACGCCAATCCAAGCTATGGTTTTCAAAACTATACCCTCTGCGAGGGACAATCCATTTTAGTTAATGGCAATACATATAATCAAAACGGACAATTCCAGGACACGCTGAGTAGTGTTTTTGGTTGTGACAGTATTTTAACAACGAGCATTTTTGTGCTTACTCCTGTGGTTGTTAATCAACAGGCCTTTATTTGTCAGGGTGACTCATATCTATTCAACGGAGTAAATTATTCGGTAGAGGGCGTTTATTTTGATACTATTACGTCAATAAATTTTGGTTGCGATTCGATTAATGTATTGAGCCTGTTTGTCAATAATGACTATCAAACGTATTTGTACGACACAATTTGTCTCGGGTCTAGCTATTTCTTTGCAAATGACTCTCTTGAAGACGCTGGTGTTTATGTATGGCCGTCGGTTGGTGACAATGGATGTGACTCCACCTTAATATTAAATTTATATGTTGAGGATTGCGATGAAATTACAGTATACGCTCCAAATTCATTTACTCCCAATGGAGACAATTTAAATGACACTTGGTTTCCGATAATTCGTAATGCCACATCTGTATTTTATACAATTTACAATCGTTGGGGAGAAAAGATTTTTTCTTCACCCAATGCTCCATGGGATGGAAAATATAATGAGCTTGATTGCCCAATGGGAGTCTATACGTTCATTATTGATTTTAAAGATGATAATAATTTACCACAACAGATCAACGGATTCATCTCTTTAATAAGATAACTCTCTATTCATTTTTTTACTAACGTTTCAAAATCTACGAAACTCTGATTAATTGGTTCCCTTATTTTACTTAAATTTATGATCTAAATTAACACCAACTTTTTATCATGATAAAATTTTATGTAAGAAACATATTACTGGTTTTTATTTTACTGAATTTTTCAAATTCGATTTTGTTTGGACAAGCAACTATTAAAGTTACAGTCACATCGATACTTTCTTCCCCTTCCGTTGACTGCGACAATCTTTTTTTTGATATAACAGGGGAAAGTGATTTTGTTTGGGAATACACTGCCACAGACAATACCATAGGTTATTCAAACAACAATCCCGCTCTATTCGGTGTTTATAATTTTAATTATACAAACACGAGTGGTAATGGTCCTATTAATGCATCGGTTGATAACTTATTTTTTGACCGCCAATACATTTGTCCGTCCGACGTTCCCACTGCTATTAATTTAACTTGGGAAGCATACGAAAATGACGATGTCGGAGATTTTGACATCACAGGAAATACGGATGGAGAAACCGGTTTACAAAATGTTACAATGGCCATTCCATCAGCTACAGGTATTGTAAACTATTCGTTTTCAGCAAGTGGCTCTTCGGGTTGTCCAACAGCTGTCAATTACAGCATAAATTTCTCTGTTGAACGCATTGATTTTACCCCAACTGTAATAATTCTTCCTGACAATATCTGTAATGCACAATTACTAGATTTAAATACTTCCTATAATATTGCTCTTTGTCAGGGTAATACGCTCGAATCAAACGAGCCCCGTGCAGGAGATGTCAATGCGAATCAATCCTCCGCTTGGCTGAAATTTATCGCACCTCCGACAGGGGAAGTAACGGTTACTACTGATTTGGGAGGGACAGAGATTGGAACCTATTTTCAAATTTATCATGCCGCAGACGGAGGAGATTGTTCCAGTGGTCTTGAGTTTCTAACCGGAAATGTTATTAAAGATAAATTTGAATACCTCTCGCACATTGAATTTTCCGACGGCATCGATTTGGCGGGAATTGATCCGGAAGCAGAATTAACCTTAAACGCATGTGATCCAATCCCCTTTGTAAGTTATCAAAAATTAATTGCTGGAGAAACTTATTATGTTCAACTTACAGGCGATGATGATGAAGCAGGAATCGTTGAATTTCGGGTAAATAGCGAGGGAAGTGGAACAGGTGCCAATCCCGAAGACATTCCTTGCCTGAGTCCTACGGTAACTTATGGTCAAACCCCAATATCTACGGGCAATACAGAATCAGTGAATTTAAGTTTTGGTTGTGCATACGATGGTGGAAACGATTACGGGGAGACAGGCTCCCCGCATCAAGATAACAATCCAATTCATTATCATGCATACGACTATGATAATAATGCCTTCAATAATCCGGTAGTAAATGAATCTGTATGGTTCAATTTTACAGCACCTCCGAGCGGAAGAATTTCTGTAGAATCAGATTACTTGAATGCTTTATACGGTGAAAATAACGCTCTATTTGGCTATGATAAAAGCTTTGCTCCAGGCATACCTTCCGATTATTTGTGTTCTAATTTATCTTTTATTTCAGCAGACGAAGGTGGAACTAATAGTTTTTTAGGTGGCGATCCGAGTGCGATCATTGTAGCATCATGTCTAGAGCCGGGATTTAACTATTATGCGATGGTTGATCCCTCAGATAATTTAACTCCGCTCAATGCACAAGAAATAAAATCGTGGGTTTTTGATCCGTCTGTTTCGGATCCATCAAACAATGCACCAGGGAATGATATTTTATGCTTAGCCATTCAAAATCCAATCTATGAAGTACCGGTAATTTTGAGTGGTACAGATCCCACATTTCAGGCAGTTGCCGGAAGTAATGTGTTTGGCTGTCAAGAATTTTTAGCGGGAGAACCAAACGCTACACCAACCAATAATACACATGCAAATCAGACTGTTTGGCATTATTTTACAGCTCCACCATCGGGTACTGTCGAAATTAGTCTTCGAGCCTACATTGGAATGGACACCTTGCGATTTAATGTTTATGAATTGTTGAACGGAGATAATTGCTACGGTGGATTGAATCCGGCTACTTTTACCCAGGATGGAACACGAAATACACCTACGATTAATCCAATAATATCTGGATCCGCAGGTTATAATGGTCAACAAGTTTCAGCTTGCTGTATGGAGCCTGGTTCAAAATATGCCATTCAATTAGATGGCGGATCACCCGGAGATCAGGGTCAATATATAATCGAATACATCAAAGAGTTGGAGATAAATGCAGGGAATATATTTGCAGCATATCCCTCAGGAGACAGTGTATTTGTAAATTCAAATGATACGATCTTTATTTGTTCAGGTTCTTCGGTAAATTTAGGGTTGAGTTTAAACGCACTTGGCCAAGAAACACAGGTATTACCTTCATGTTTAAGTTCAGGTTTTGTCTTGCATCAAATTTCAAATGTTAGCGATGCGGACTTAACACCCTCTTTTACCTATATAGACACCTTGCAAGGCACGAATACGACGCTCGTAAATGATACGGATGGTTTGGGTAGCTTCGGAAATCCTCTCTTTAATACTGTTTACTACATTTCTCCCGCCGGTGACATCACCAATGAGTGGGGTGAGTTTAACTGTGTTACCTCAACTATTTCAAATGGGATACCTGTCGTTTTCCTTGAAACACTCTATGCCGGTATCGTTTATGACAATGTAACATGTACGGCAACATTTTCAGTTTATGGGGGCTTATACGGTTACAATATTAATTTATACCCCTACACAATTACCAGTCCGAGCGGCGTGGTGGTTGATACGGGTTTAATCGCTCCCGGTGCAAGCATATCATTTACAGGGTCTGAACCAGGACAATACACCATATTTTTTGACGATGCTTTATGTCCTCAAACCTATACATTTGATGGAACAAACTGCAATAACCCATGTACACCCGTCGTAACGAATGTGAGTTTAACGATTTGTACCGGGGAAAGTGTTGTTCTGGAAGGTCAAGCACAGAATACTCCAGGAGTTTATACTGATGTTTTCATTACTTCTCAGGGATGTGATAGCACAGTAATAACGAATTTATCAATTAGTGATAATTATAATTTGAATGTGAATTACTACATCTGTCCGGGAGGGTCTGTTCAAATTGGAAACAGTATTTACAGTGAGCAGGGTGTGTATATAGATACTTTACAATCCGTTTACGGCTGTGACTCCATTGTAAATTCTGTATTATTTATTGTACAAAATCCGAGTGCAAATATAACTGAGACAATCTGTTCCGGTACGATTTATTCCTTTAATGGAATACCCATCGAAGAGGAAGGGGTTTATTCATCCGTTTTCACCTCCTCACTAGGGTGTGACTCAACGGTGGTCTTATCGCTATTTGTTACGCCTCCAAATAGCAGCTATCAAACTGCCGAGATTTGTATCGGTGAGGAATATGAATTTAATGGAAATATGTATTCAACAAGCGGAATAATTTACGATACAATAAATATTACAGGCTGTGACTCTATCCTAGTTCTCGAACTTTCTGTAATTGATTGTGAGTTCCAAATAAGTAATATACTCACTCCTAATGAGGATGGACAAAATGACACATGGCGAGTAAGTGATTTAAGTAAAATTGCCGGTTGTGATGTTGAAATATACAATCGATGGGGTGAATTGGTTTTTGAAACAAACGACTACAATAACCAATGGGCGGGGACAAGACAAAACGAGCAATTGCCTGATGGGGTCTATTTTTACTCCATAAAGTGCTCAAATACCGATGAGAAACCATATACTGGTGAAATAAATTTATTAAGATTTAAAAAGTAATTGGAGTCATGAAAAAAATAGTATTTCTTTCCGTTCTTTTTTTTGCTTTGGCTTTGAGATCTCAGCAAATACCTCAAAGTAATGTTTACTCGTATAATCTCTTTTCAACTAACCCTGCCTACTCAGGAGCTACAGGTTGTACTGAAATCAATTTTTCACATCTTAACCAATGGGTAAAAATTGAAGGCGCTCCGCTTACTAGCTATTTAGGAATTAATACACGAATTGGAAAAAATATTGGTATTGGTGGTCAGCTATTAATTGATAAAATTGGAATGATAAACCAGGTATCAGGTATGGGAGCCCTTTCCTATGGTTTTTCGTTTAAACGATTTCATACACTTAGATTTGGTCTCGGTGTTGGGTACAATCAATATCGCGTTAATCCAAGCTCTGCAATAGCTTTTGATTATCAAGATCCTATAATTAATGGAGGAAGTCAAGCTTCTGGAACTCTTAATTCAGAGTTTGGTATGTATTATCAATGGAGAAATCTTGAACTATCTGTTGCCTCCAAGCAACTCATACAAACATATACTAATTTTGGTTATTTAGATTTGGATGGGTACGGTTTGAAAAGGCATTTTAATGCCTTAGCCTCTTATTTAATTAAAGTAAATACAACTTGGGCCGTGAAACCCTCAGTCTTTTTAAAGGGAATAAATTCAGGTTTGCAAACCGATCTTAATACCGATATTTTGTATAAAAACTTTGTTCAAGCTGGTTTGGGATATCGAACACAAGTGGGCCTTATAGCACGATTTGCGATTAATATTCAAGATTTATTCTCTATCGGGTACGCTTATGAAACTCCGATGAGCAATATTGCATCGTATAGTTCTGGTTCTCATGAGATTATTCTTGGATTAAAATTTTGTAGAAATAAAAAAAGTATTCCACCTTATGAAACGAAAGAAAATGTTGATGATACGAATCGTAGAGAAGTAGTGAAAAATGACTTTCAAGTGGTTCGAGATACAGTTTTTATTGAGAAGATTGATACCGTTTTTATTCGTGAATACCAATCAATTTCTGATGAAGAAGTTTCAAAGGAACTATTAAATGTCGAGAAAAATTTATTTTTTGAGAAGCTGAAATACAATATTGAAAAATCATCCTTTGAGGAATTAAAAACGTTGGTAGACATCTTATCACTTCGACCAGATATAATTATCGAAATTCAAGGCCATACGGATAATGGGGGTACAGATAAGGAAAATTTGGAACTTTCTAAAAATCGTGCAAATGAGGTTAAGTCTTTTCTTGTGAAGAATGGAGTGGATGATGCACGCATAAAAATTAGTTACTTTGGTGAGTCAATGCCAGTTTCAACGAACGAAACTGAATCTGGTCGACAAATGAATCGCCGAGTTCGTATTCGAGTAGTAAAGAAAGACGAATAACTTTCATGCTTTCTTTTGATATCGACCAACATATTTTTCATTTTAATTTTCCAGCTGGAACATCCAGGGGTCTATTGACGATTAAAAAGTCATGGTTTATATCTGTCTCATCGGATAAACAATTAGTTAAAGGCATTGGAGAATGTAGCGTTATTGAAGGTCTAACGAAAGAATTTTCTTCTGAAAAACAATACCTAAAACTTATTTATCACGCCGTAGAACTCATTAAAAATTATTCTTTAACAGAATTACTTTTTCAATTTGAAAACAATTTTGATAACTCAGAGATTGATGATTTTTTTCGGTCTAATCCATCCATTCGCTTTGGATTTGAATCAGCATTTTTAGATTTGAAAAATCAAAAGAATGGAATTTATTTTGAAAATGACTTTTCAAATGGACGAAAGAAAATCCCAATAAATGGTTTAATTTGGATGGGGGATGAACTTTTCATGAAAAAACAAATTGAAGAAAAATTAGTCAATGGTTATACGACATTAAAAATGAAAGTAGGATCCATTGATTTTGAAACTGAATTTCAACTATTGAAATCGATTCGCTCTACCTTTTCAGCAAAAGAAATTACTTTGCGAGTTGATGCAAACGGAGCATTTACTCCGGAAAATGTTGAAGATAGGCTTAAGCGATTAGCAGAATTAGCAATACATTCCATTGAGCAACCATTGAAACCAGGATTGATGGACAAGACAAAAGAACTTTGTGCAAAAAATTTCATCCCAATTGCTCTCGATGAAGAATTGATTGGAGTTTTTGATTTTGATTCGAAGCGGAAATTATTAGTATTAATTCAGCCGCAGTTCATTGTTTTAAAACCAAGTCTGCATGGCGGAATCAAGGGAGTTCGAGAATGGATAGCTCATGCTACTGATTTAGGTATTCAATGGTGGATGACCTCAGCTCTTGAGTCAAATATTGGGCTTTCAGCAATTTGTCAATTTACTGCTGAATTTGAAATAAGTCTTCCTCAGGGTCTCGGAACGGGTTCCTTATATTCAAACAATATTGAGAGAGGTTTAATCGTTAATAACGGATATATTTTTAGCGAGAAATAAATAGTGTTTAATTACCATTGAATTAGACATGAAAGTAAATAATCAAAAATTAAAATTAAAAAGCTTATTTTTCTTTTCTCAAAATTATTGGAAGAATTTTCATTTAAATAAATTTTCAATGTATAGGTGATAATCTATTATCGGATAACAAGAAGTAACAATAAATTGTAATTTAAGTATATGCATATATTTTGACAGTATTTTTTCTTATTTTAACTTTGTTTAGATTCACAAAAGCTTGCTGATGCAAAAGTTTTACTTTTTGTTTTTATTTATTTTCGGTTTGAAATATCATCAAGCACAAGGTATTATAGATCCAAAGCATTCCCTCACGATTGAACTGGGTCTTCCTAATTCAATATCGAATAGATTATTTCTAGAAATTATGCAAGGTTTAGTTCACGTTTCACCTTATTATCAATATGCAATGAAAAATGGACTTGCCTTCGGTATTGGAGGGCGATACTCATACTTTGCTATAAATGAATTTCGTGTTCCATCAAAAGTCTACGGAGGTAATCATTCCTATGGAGGATTTTTCAAAATTGGACATGAGAAATTTCATTCATCTATTTTTGCTACAGACATAGGTTTTAAATTGGGTTTTAATCAAAATACGTACTACTCAGATTTATTAAGGACAAAAGAAATAGACAGGATAAATAAGCCATGTTTTTATTTTGAACCAAATATTGGGCTAATTCTGGCTGTAAACCAAGTTGATACTTACCGTTTATCTTTGGGATATTCATTTTTAGGATATTCGTTTAAACAATCAGACATTGGTTTTTTCGAAAATGAAGATATCGGTTATTCTGAGAAGGATAAAAAACCACAAGCATCTTTTTTCACAATTGCATTTGGGTATACGCATCATTTTAATGGAAAATCTATTGAAGGATTTGATGAATAAATTATGATAAAAAATATATCTATAAGGTACTCTGAATTTGCTCATTGGGAAGAACTAGGTCCTGATGATATCGAATTAGTTAAAAAGGCATTTGAAGTTTCTGAAAATGCATATGCACCCTACAGTAAGTTTTACGTCGGTACTAGTCTCAGAATGGAGGATAATTCAATTATCTTAGGATCAAATCAAGAAAATATTGCCTATCCCTCCGGGTTATGTGCTGAGCGTGTGGCACTATTTTATGCTGGATCTAACTACCCAAATTTGAAAATTAAAAAAATCTGTGTCGTCGCGAAAGGTGAAATAATTCCCAAAGAAAATTGGATTTCTCCATGCGGGTCATGTCGTCAAGTAATGATTGAATCTCAAAATCGGCAATACCAACCAATTGAAATTATCCTCGTAAGCCAAAATAGCCGAGTTTTGGTATTCCAATCTGTTTCTGACCTGTTACCCTTCGCTTTTAATCAATAAATCATTTGTTTCTACTTATCAAAATTTTATTCATCCGAATTTCATTTATCAAAGTACAAGTGTTAGCAGATTTCTTTCAAAATCAATGAAAAATTTCAATTTTTCAGAGTAACTTTGATTTAGATGCATCAAAAATTAATCATCCTTGATTTTGGTTCTCAGTATACGCAATTGATCGCGAGAAGAGTAAGAGAACTTAATATTTATTGTGAAATACATCCATGGAATAAAATTCCAAAATTGGATTCATCAATCTTCGGTGTTATTCTCTCTGGAAGCCCATTTTCCACTTTAGATGCATTAGCTCCTAAACCAGATCTTTCTGAAATTAAAGGAAAAATTCCTCTTTTAGGTGTTTGTTATGGTGCTCAATATTTGGTTCAGAATTTCGGTGGCAAAGTGCTACCATCCAAAATTAGAGAATATGGGAGAGCATTTTTGGAGGTCAAAGACACTTCTTGTCCACTGATGAAAAATGTCGGAACAAAATCACAAGTATGGATGTCGCATGGCGATACAATAGTTGATTTACCCCCGGGATATTCCGTAATCTGTAGCACAGATGATGTCTTAAATGCAGGTTTTCAACTTGAAAATGAGTTTACTTTTGGTATTCAATTTCATCCGGAGGTATACCATTCAACAGAGGGAACTAAAATATTGAAAAATTTTCTTGTTGATATATGTGGATTTACTCAAGATTGGACTCCGAATGCCTTTGTTTCCGAAACAATTAATTCGTTAAAAGCTATATTAGGACGTGATAAGGTTATTATGGGGCTGTCAGGGGGAGTTGATTCAACAGTTGCTGCAGTGCTCCTTCATCGAGCAATCGGAAATAATCTGCATTGTATTTTTGTAAATAATGGATTGTTACGAAAATATGAATTTGAAAGTGTTCTTGCATCATACGAAGGTATGGGTTTGAATATTAGAGGAGTGGATGCGTCGCAATTATTCTACACTGCGTTGAGGGGTAAAATAGACCCTGAGTTAAAAAGAAAAGCGATTGGTAAAGTTTTTATCGATGTATTCGATGATGAGTCTAAAAAAGTAGAAAATGCAAAGTGGCTTGGTCAGGGTACGATTTATCCTGATGTAATTGAATCTGTTTCAGCAACCGGAGGCCCGTCACAAACAATTAAATCCCATCATAATGTAGGTGGCTTGCCAGATTATATGAAATTAAAAGTTATTGAACCATTAAGACTCTTATTCAAAGATGAGGTTAGAAGAATTGGAACTGCTTTAAATATCGATTCTGCTATTCTCAATCGACATCCATTTCCTGGGCCTGGTCTAGGAATTCGTATTTTAGGAGAAGTAATTCCTGAAAAAATAGCTATATTGCAAGAAGTTGATGCAATTTTTATTAACGGGTTAAAGGATGAAGGACTGTATAATGAAGTTTGGCAAGCTGGCGCAATATTTTTACCCATTCAATCAGTTGGAGTAATGGGTGATGAGAGAACGTATGAAAACGCTGTTGCTTTAAGGGCGGTTAGTTCAACAGATGGAATGACTGCTGACTGGTGTCACTTACCTTATGAATTTTTGGCAAGGATTTCGAGTAAGATAATTAATCAGGTCAAAGGTGTGAATAGAGTAACATATGATATAAGTTCAAAACCTCCCGCGACTATTGAGTGGGAATAAAAAAAAGAGTATGAAATTTATTTTAGGTGTTTTGTTTTGTTTTTTGATAAATGTTTTATCAGCGCAGGAGTATGTTAAGGTAGAAATATTAGGTAGCAAAAAATACTACATTTATGTCATTGAAGAAGGAGTAAGTCTCGAATCTTTATCAGAGGATTTTTTCTCTACAAAAGAGTTAATTATTGCTTCAAATCCAGGTGTAGATAAAAATTTTACGGTAGGAAGAAAGCTAATGATTCCTGTTAAGCTCAAGGAGATATTACATGAAGTTAAAGAATCTGAAACACTCTATTCTTTATGTAAAAAATATTGCGTTCCCGTTGAAACTTTTAAATCAGATACATCAATTGTAGGCGGTAATATTAAAATTGGTCAAATTTTGAAATTCGTGGACGCAACTACACCTGTTTATTACAATTTAATTCGAAAAAATGGTTCTATTTCAGATAATCAACCAAATAGCACCCAATCAGAAAACGATTCAATTATTGAATATAAAGTAAACCAAGGTGAAACACTTTACAGTATTTCTAAACGTTACATGGTATCGTCTGAAAAAATACAAAAACTGAATAATATAACACCAGTTCAATTGAAAACTGGGATGATACTAAAGATACCATTAAAAAGAGAAATTTTAGCTTCAACTATTAAAATAAAATCAATCGATAGCCTAACTATTTTAAATAAAGTTGATTCAACCTTACTCTTTCCTTCAAAAAAAGGTCCTTGGAAAATTGCAATGTTTTTACCATTTTATTTGGGCAACTCTAGCAAAGCTCCAGCATCTGTTGTATCTGCATCCACTGAGTTTTTTATGGGTGCAAAAATGGCAGTTGATCAAATCGGTTCATCCACGGAGCTGTATGTTTATGATTACATGACAGATACAATCGAAATTTCCAAAATTTTACTACGACCTGAATTCTCCACTATGGATTTGGTTTTTGCGCCTTTGGATGTTGGTGAGGCGCTTGTTGTGGCTAACTGGTGTCAGAATAATAGTGTTCCGTTCGTAACAACAGTCCCAAAGGCAAATCGGCTCATTTCAAATAATCCGATGGCTCATTTTGGAATTCCTTCTGACGCTCATATGCTGAAAGAACTGGCAAGATATGCAATAAAGAATTATTCGACCAAACAGGTCATTCTTGTTAAATCAAATCAAGTTGTTGACAAATCAAATTATGATGCTTTTAGAAATGTTTATTATTCTGATGAGAACCCAACAAATATTAAATTAATTGAGGCGACAACAAAAAATTTCGGACAGTACTTAGCTAAAGATCCTCGGAGTATTGTTGTTTTTTCATCAAATGAAAAAAATGAGGTAATAGAATTTGTGAATTTGTTGAAGCCCTATTCTGGATTAACTTTATTTGGTCATAAGGATTGGCTAAAGTATGGAGATGCGGTATCTCATGTTAGAGGAAAATACAATCTTCATTATGTAAATTACAATAGCCCTTTTCCGTCTTTCAATTATCATGCTCCAGCGGTTAAATCACTGCACAGGACCTACCGAAGTTATTACAATGCAGACATAACAGGAATGGTAATCTATGGTTATGATATAGTAAAATATTTTACATCTTATATTTTATTACGTAGAGAGGCAAATGGAGTAATCATGGATTTTGACCTTCAACCAAATTTTGATTCAGGTGGATTTGAAAATATCAAATGCTTCATTGAAAGGTAAATGAAGAAAAGTATTTCTAATGATTTAATTGATCTTCAGGGGTATATTTGTTTAGAACTTGAAAAATTGGATGGTTTAGGTCACTTTAAACAGGACGATTGGATACGTGAGGAAGGAGGAGGGGGAAGAACCAATACAATTTTAAATGGAAAAATAATTGAAAAAGGAGGAGTTGCCTTCTCGGAGGTATATGGAAATGTAACTCCTGAAATGAAGAATCAGCTTGGAATTGACGGTAGTTCGTTTTTTGCAACAGGCCTATCCATAGTCCTTCATCCAAAATCTCCTCATATTCCAATAATTCACATGAATATTCGCTTTTTTGAATTTGATAATAAAAATTATTGGTTTGGCGGTGGAATTGATTTGACACCTCATTATGTTATACCTTACAATGCAGCGATTTTTCACAATGATTTAAAAAATATATGTGATACATATAGTTTAGAATTTTATCAAAAATTCAAGTCTTGGGCTGATGATTATTTTTTTAATGCCCATCGTTGTGAAACACGTGGAATAGGAGGAATCTTTTTCGACCATTTATCGCATAAAAGTACATTACTACCAAAAGAAACTTTATTTGAATTTTGCATGGAACTTGGAAAAGCTTTCCCTAAAATTTATAAAAAGCAGGTTGAACTTGGTAAAAATATTGAGATAAGTGAAATAAATCGTACATGGCAGCAGCTTAGAAGAGGTCGATACGTTGAATTTAATCTGGTACACGACAGAGGTACAAAATTTGGGTTGATTTCAGGAGGCCGTACCGAGTCCATTTTATTAAGCATGCCGCCAACAGCAAACTGGGTTTATGGATATCAGGCATTTGAAAATAGTGCCGAACAAGAAACATTAGATTGGTTAAGAAAAGATGTAGATTGGTTAAGTTTTATGAATAATTAATAGTTTTATGGAGTTTGAAAAGGTAATTGAGCAAGTTGAAATCTTTCATGATTCATTTGGAATAAAAAATAATTATCAGCCTAATGTTGAATTGACCGAATCTGAGGTTGAATTGAGGTTTAATTTAATGAAAGAAGAAAATGAAGAGTATTTTGAGGCTGCAAAAAGAAAAGATATTGTAGAAATTGCTGACGCTTTAGGTGATCAACTTTACATTCTTTGTGGTACAATTTTAAGACATGGACTTCAGTATAAAATCGTTGAGATTTTCAATGAAATTCAGCGTTCTAATATGAGTAAATTAGATGAAAACGGAAAACCAATTTATCGTGAAGATGGAAAAGTACTTAAATCAGAATTATATTTTAAACCTGATATTAAAAAAATATTGATGCATTAATCAGTATCTTTTCCAGTGATTAGTTTGAAAGAAATAGGAAGATGATCTGAGTATTTGGCCCTGAAGTCGTCGTGATTATATGGTTCTATAACGTTATTACCATTAACCTTCATAACCTGTGCTTTTAGGTCATGTACCTCAAAAGAATTTTCAACTATATCTTGCTTTAAATAAGAATTGTAAAAGATATGATCATATGGTCTACCTTTTTCCTTTGATTCATAAATCTTTGTATTCGTTGCTTTGCATTTATCATTTAAGGTGTAAAAATCTAGTTTTCTGAAATGCTGAAATTCACTAGCTTCATATACATTACAATCACCTAAAATGATAAAATCTTTATTGAGTTCTGTTTGTTTTTTTGTCCAATTAAATAAATAATTAAATTCTACCTGCCTTCTAGCATAGTCATTTTTTGAATCTCCGGGGTTTAAGTGAACAGGAATTAAAGAAAATGTGGAATTTCCTTTAACAGTTTTTAATGGAAAAACGTAAGAAACTCGATCTTGGTTTACATTGTTTGTAAGGGGTTGACTGACAAATCCATGAAACCGGGTTGAATCGCCACGTACTTTAGAGGTTTTATAAAATATAACCCACCATTCGCTTGCTGTTGAATTAACATGGTTATTAGTTGGGCCTGTATCTTCGCTAGAGAGCCAACACGCAAAGCCTTGTTTTTTCATTTCATTATAAAAAGCTTTACTTTCTTCATCCACTTTGTACGGAGTATTATTGGGAAATTTCCCTGGAAATGGAGGTGCAACCAATTCTTGAATCACTACAATATCAAATGGTTTTAATATTTTACTTATGGTTACGTTATCTTTATTTTTGAAATTCCCTAGAAATTGAATATTGAATGAGCATATAGATAAAGTGTCTTGAGTAAATCCAATATTGTGGATTATAAAAAAGAGAATCGTAATGTTTTTTCTCATGAATTTATTGATTTAACTGCGATTAAATTGAGGTATTAACTCCAAACAGTATTATTTTCAATAAGAAAATTAGACAAAAATATTAAAAAAATAAATCGAAGAGGAAGTAAAATGCTTTTTTGAAGATTCATCTTTTTCATTCAACACACTAAAATTTTCTTGCGATGGTCATTTCTCTTTTTCCTGGCGGACCTGGTTTTGCTTCAACAAAAAAGCCTATTTCTTTTAGGTTGCGTTTAAATTGGCCTTGAGCACAATATGTAACAAGAATTCCATTTGTATTTAGTGCGTCATAAAGCGGAAGAAACACTGATTTTTCCCACATTTCTTGTTGAGCACGGGGACCAAAAGCATCGTAATAAATTAAATCAAAAGTATGCCTTGATAAATCAAAATCTTGAATTTTTGATTTTATTTTTAAGATTTTGAAATTCGGAGTGATATGCGTGGTTTCATTCCAATTTGCATCTGTGATTCCTTTATAGAGACTAAAGTAATTATCAGCATTTATTTGTTTTGAAAAATCCAATTTTAAATATTCATCCTCACTTAGAGGGGTACTCTCAATTCCAAGGTAATTTACAGAAAGCGAATTTTTGGATTCCATTTCAAGGCATGTAAGTAGCGCATTCAGTCCACATCCAAAACCTATTTCAAGTATATTTATTTCAATTTTATTATTAAGGTAGTTGAGTCCATTTTGAATAAAAACATGCTTTGCTTCTTGCACCGCTCCATGCGTTGAATGAAAGTGCTCATCAAGTTCTGGGATGTAAAAAGTTGGACTTCCATCTTTAGTTACTCGAAATTCTTTTTTCATTTAAACAAAAGTATTGTTTTTTAACATTTGTTGAAATCACTCATTAATATCTTTTCGAAAAGATTATTTCGGAATACTTTTTAATACCCCCTCTTTTCAGTATATTTGCTTTATGGAATTGAACTCGGAGAATTCACGTAAAACCAACTCTCGGATTAAACAAACATCGAATCTTATTTTGGGTGATATAGGTAAAATTCCTCCTCAGGCCATTGATATTGAGCAAATTGTTCTTGGGGCTATGATGCTTGAGAAAAATGCAATATCTAAAGCTGGGGATAGTTTAAAAGCCAATAGTTTTTATGATCCAAAACATCAGTATATCTATGCTGCAATTCGTGAATTATTCGCCAATACAAGTCCGATTGATTTAATAACAGTAACAACTTTATTAAAAAAACGCGGAGAATTAGAAGCTGCTGGAGGAGCTGCCTATCTGTCTCAATTAACAAGTCGTGTAGTCTCCTCTGCTCATATTGAATTCCATGCCAAAGTTATCGCTGAAAAACATATAAAACGTGAACTAATTCGGATGAGCAGTGATGTTATTCGTGACTCATACGATGAAACGAAAGATGTTTTTGATGTTTTGGGAAGCGCCGAGGGCGAATTGTTTCAAATTGCTCAAGACAATATGGGTAAGCAAGTTCAGAAGATGCAGAGTGTTGTTCGTGAAGCGATTGAAGAAATTGAAAAAGCTGCTCAAAATACAGACGGTATTTCTGGAGTTCCAACTGGTTTTTTTGCATTAGATCGAATTACCTCTGGCTGGCAACGTTCTGATATGATTGTTTTGGCGGCTCGCCCTGGAATGGGAAAAACAGCATTTGTCTTATCGATGGCAAGGAATTGCGCAGTTGACTATGGAAAACCTGTAGCTTTTTTCTCTCTTGAAATGTCCTCTGTTCAATTGGTCAAACGTTTAATTGCAAGTGAATCAAGAATAAATGCCGACAAATTAAGAAAAGGAAATTTGCGGGAAGATGAGTTTCAGCAATTACATACACGAATCACAAAACTTGCTGCTGCTCCAATTTTTATAGACGACACAGCCGGATTAAGCGTTTTTGATCTTAGGGCCAAGTGCCGCAGATTGAAAATGGAACAAAAAATTGAATTGATTGTGATTGACTATCTGCAATTAATGACTGCAAAAGAAGGGAAAGGAGGCGGAAATCGAGAACAAGAAATTTCAACCATTTCTCGTTCTATAAAGGAAATTGCAAAAGAATTAAATGTTCCAATCGTTGCTTTATCTCAACTAAGTCGTTCAGTCGAACAACGCGGTGGAGATAAACGACCCGTTTTATCTGATTTGCGTGAGTCTGGTGCTATTGAGCAAGATGCAGATATTGTTGGGTTTATTTACAGACCTGATTATTATGGTTTTATAGAAGATGAGGAAGGTAATCCGAATAATGGTATTGGAGAAATTATCATTGCAAAACATAGAAATGGTGCAACCAATAGCGTCCGACTGCGTTTTGTTCAGGAATTTGCTCGTTTTGAAAATATCGAATCATTTGATAGTAGATCAATGGCTAATTCATTTAATTCGGCAAATAGTGATTCTTATACGATAACGGTGCAAAGCAATTTGAATAAAGTCGAGGACTCTAATTCCGATTTTGATTTGAATGGGATGAATGAAGTTCCTTTTTAAATTTTTTGAAATCTTGAAGAATTCCATTATTGTACTTTTGTTCGTCCTATCGGTTCAATTAGGTTATTCAACCCAACTTTTGGTTCCAATGGATGAAACGCAAACAAATCATTTGAAGGCTTATGGAATTTCTTATTGGGCTCTTGAAAATGACGTGGTCATTGAATGGTTATTAAATTACAAAGGCGGTTCATTTCTTTATCCTCATTTAAACTCCCTAGAAGAGGAATTAAATATAAGAGGCGTAAAATATCTCGTTCTTACTGATGGGCAGGTAAATCAAATTAAAAATCAAATTGCTGAACCTGAAGTGAATATGGAGGTAATTCAATTGGAAAAAGCGCCAAAAATCGCAGTTTACTCGCCACCGGGAACTCAACCTTGGGATGACGCCGTAACGATGGTTTTGGAATACGCAGAAATTCCTTATGACAAAATTTACGACTCAGCAATTGTTATGGGTGTTTTACCAAAATACGATTGGCTACACTTACACCATGAAGATTTTACAGGTCAGTATGGGAAATTCTATGCAAGTTTCAGAAATTATCCATGGTATCGCGAACAACAAGCAATGGCTGAGAGAGACGCACAAATGCTGGGATTTGATAAAGTTTCGAAAATGAAATTAGCAGTAGCATTAAATCTTAAAAATTTTGTCGTTGGGGGAGGATTTTTATTTACAATGTGTAGCGGAACTGATAGCTTCGATATTGCTCTTTCGGCTGAAGACACTGATATCTGCGATTATATGTATGACGGTGATGGAGCTGATCGTAATGCTCAAAATAAATTGGATTACTCAAAAACATTTGCTTTTAAAGATTTTAAATTAGTTATGGATCCGATGGTTTATGAATACTCTGATATTGATGGCACTGATTTACATAGAGTTGGAGTAGTAAGTGAAGAAACTGATTTCTTTACTCTATTTGATTTTTCTGCAAAGTGGGATGTTGTACCAACAATGTTAACCCAATGCCACACAGATGAGGTAAAAGGTTTTATGGGTCAAACTACTGATTTTCGGAAAGAGGCAATAAAAAATAATGTCTTGATCCTTGGCGAGAATAAAGCTTTGGGTACGGCTAAATATATTCATGGTGAATTTGGGCAAGGAACGTGGACCTTTTATGCAGGTCATGATCCTGAAGATTATGAGCATCGTGTGGGAGATCCACATACTGATTTAAATTTACATCCTAATTCACCCGGATATCGCTTGATACTTAATAATATTCTCTTTCCTGCAGCAAAGAAGAAAAAACGTAAGACCTAGTATGAAGTGGATTGTTCGAAATGAGCACCAATTAGCAGAAATCGCTACCGAAATAATTTCAAATTTACCTAAGACAGGAGTAGTTCTTCTTCAAGGTCAAATTGGTGTTGGTAAAACAACTACTATGAGAACGATTTTATCCATTTTATCAAATGATTCATTTCAAGGGTCTCCTACCTTTTCTTTGGTAAATGAATACAAATCAAAATGTGGTCAGTCGATATACCACTTTGATTTGTTTCGAATTAAGCATTCATATGAACTACAAGAAATTGGTATTGAAGAATATTTTGAAAATGGTTCATTAAGTTTTATTGAATGGCCTGAAAAAAGTTTGATTTTTCTTCCAAATGATAAAATTTGGATGTATATTAGTGTAGGGAATAAAAACGAACGAATAATCGAATTAAAAAATGATTACTGATCCTGAATTATTAAAAGGACTCATGCAGCAAGGTAGTCTTTTGCCAAAAGAGGAAATGCTGGAGATTAAACGTAAAAAAGGAAACCTATTCATAGGTGTGCCAAAGGAAAGTGCTTTCCAAGAAAGGCGTGTAGGACTTGTCCCTGAAGCTGTTTCTTTACTTGTTTCAAACGGACATCGCGTTCGTGTTGAGGCTGGTTGCGGTCTAGAGGCAAATTTTACAGATAATGAGTATAGTGAAGCGGGGGCAGAAATTTGTATTGATCGAAAAGAAATATACCAATGTGAGATTATCATAAAAGTGGCTCCCCCTACTGAAGAAGATACTGATTTATTGATTGGAAATCAAACGCTTATTTCAGCCTTACAAATTGTTATCCAACCAAAAGAAATCCTTAAAAAACTAATTGATAAAAAAGTTACTGCTATCGCATGGGACTATCTTCGTGATGAGGAAGGGGTTTTTTCTGTAGTCAGAACACTTGGAGAAATTGCTGGAACAACATCCATTTTAGTGGCGGGTGAAATATTATCTTCCTTCTCAAGTGGAAAAGGAATAATGTTGGGTGGAATTGCCGGGGTTCAGCCAACGGAAGTGGTTGTAATTGGAGCTGGTACTGTTGGTGAATTTGCCACACGTGCAGCCCTTGGATTGGGTGCATCGGTGAAAGTTTTTGATAATTCGCTTTCGAAATTAAGAAGATTACAAAATGATTTAGGATCAAGAGTTTATACTTCTATTATACAACCAAAGGTTCTAGCAAAAGCAATTAGAAGGGCAGATGTGGTTATCGGTGCTCTACGTTCTCCCATTGGTCGAACACCCTGTGTTGTAACAGAAACTATGATTGAATCAATGAAGGTTGGTTCTGTTGTGGTTGATGTAAGTATTGATCAAGGCGGATGCTTTGAAACGAGCCGAGTTACAAATCATATTGAACCAACATTTGTGCAATATGGTGTCGTTCATTATTGTGTTCCAAATATTGCTTCTAGAGTTTCAAGAACGGCATCTTTCGCTTTATCTAATATCTTTTCTCCCTTACTTTTAGAAATGGGTAAACACGGCGGGTCAGGTGATTTAATCGCTCGAAATGAAGGTTTCAGAAATGGGGTATATATTTATAAAGGCGTATTAACAAGCGAAGTTCTTGGAAAAGTATTCGATTTGAAATATAAAAACATTGAGTTACTTATTCCGAGAATTTAATGTTTACTCCGTTAAATTTACCAAACGCACCGTTAAAGATTACCGAAAAAAATGAAAAGCGCTTCGTAACCTGTTTGTTGCGCAAAAAACCGGTGGTCTTAACACCTGAAGAATGGGTTCGCCAACATTTGATTCATTATTTAGTTTCCCATAAATCACTGGCTCTTGGCCGCTTAGCGGTGGAAGTGAATGTAAGAGTAAATTCACTTTCCAAACGCGCAGACATTGTCTATTACGATGAAACTTTGCAACCTGAACTCGTAGTCGAATGCAAAGCGCCAGAAGTAAAACTCACTTCTGAAACAGTTTTTCAATTAGCCACTTATAACTCTCAATTAGATTCAAAATTTCTTATTATTTCCAATGGATTAGACCATTTTATTTTTGAAAATAAGAAGGGTACTTTGGTTCCATTGGATGATTTACCTTGTTAAATTTCAAAAGTTCTAAACAGTGATTACTCTTTTTTATTACCTCGAACCAAACAAAGAACTTCCAACTCGTATCATTGTGCTTCCTTCATCGATAGCCATTTGATAATCTCCACTCATTCCCATTGAAATTTCTAAGAAAGAGGAGGAGCTTGAAAAATAGGTTTGTTTTAATTGATCAAAAATTTGCTTTAATTTTTTGAATTCGTTCCTTACCTGATTCTGATTGTTAGAAAAACTTGCCATCCCCATGACGCCACAAAATTCAATTGACTCAAATATTTCAGGATTTCGTATTGAAAATAATTCGTTTATTTCATTCCAATCAAATCCAAATTTAGTTTCCTCTGTAGCTATAAAAAATTGGAGTAAAACTTTAATTTTTCGATTATTTTTCTCTGCCTGTGAATTCACTTCATCGAGCAATCTTTCACTATCGATGGAATGAATCATATCAACAAATGGAGCGATATATTTTACTTTATTTCGTTGTAGATGACCAATCAAATGCCATTTAATGTCTTCGGGCAACAATTCGTGTTTTTCAACTAATTCTTGTACTCTGTTTTCACCAAATATTCGCTGACCAGCATCATGTAAAACTTGAATTGCCTCAATCGGTTTGGTTTTCGATACTGCCACCAGTTTGACATGATCGGGAATTGCTAATTGAATTTCTTTAAAATTTTCAAGAATAACTTTACTCATTAATATTGTAAATAGTTAATCCACTTCTCAATTTCGGTTCTACCCAAGTAGATTTAGGAGGCATAATTCCACTTACATCTGCTACGGCTTTTACTTGTTTGATAGAAATAGGGAAGAGAATAAAGGCAATTTTGTATTTCTTTGAATCAACAGAATTTACTATATTTTCAATGGGTTCAGCACCACTCACAAAACTGATATTCTCGTCGGTTTTTAAATCCTGAATTCCTAGGATTGGTTTTAAAATTAATTCTGTTAAAAGATAAGTGTCTAACGATTTTACAGGATCCTTGAAAGGAATAAGGGAATTATCGAAATTCAATGTATACCAATCCGAATCTATATAAATGGTTAATTGGTGCTCGATAGTCGGTTTATCTGCTGAGTCAATTTTTGTAAGTGAACCAATTTCAGTTAATTTTAATAAAAATTCTTCTTTTGACAAATTATTAAGCGTTTTTACCAATCGATTGAATTCTGCTATTTGCATTTTTTGTTCATCCATTATGAACGCGAGGAAGTAATTTTCGTTTTTGTATTTCTTAACTTCTTTTTTAGATCTTTTTTTTCGCAAACCTGCGGATGACGCACAACGATGATGTCCGTCGGCAATATATAAGGAATCAATTTCTTCAAAAAACTTGTTTATCAAATCAATATTTTTTCCTTTGATCACCCAAACTTCGTGTTTGATCTTATCAGTGGTCGTAAATTCATATTCAGGTCGCTCTTGCATCAACCCTAACAATGCTTTATCTAACTCGTCATGTGTGGAATGAGAAAGCAAAACAGGCTCAGCGTTATATCCCACAATGTCTAGATAACTCACGAACAGAGTCTCTCTTGAAGTGATTGTTTCTTCATGCTTTTTTATTCTACCTTTTTCATAATCATCAATACTAGCTCCTGCAATAATCCCATAAAATTTATGTCCATTTTTTGTTTGTTGATAGATGTAAAAGGCATTTTCATTTTCTCGTATTAGGATTTTTTCCTTGATGAATTCAGCATATTTTTCACGAACGAGCGAAAAACGTTCTTTTGAATTCGGTTCAGTTTTTATTGCCTTATTGAATTCTGGATTTATGATTCTTAAAAAGGTGAAAGAATTATCCTCTAATTTTGCCTTGAGTACATTTTTTTTATAGGAGTAATAAGGTCTTGCTGCAACGAGATGAACTTTATCACGAGTAGGACGAATTGCTTTAAATGGAACGATATCAACCATTGAATTAACTCTAAATTATATTATTTCCCTGATGAATCACGCGCTGAGGATATGGTATTGTTATTTTATATTCTCTGAATAGGCGGTCTATTTCCATGCGAATTTCAGATTTATAATTATTGATATCCCAACTCTGATCGGCCCAGAATATGAGCTCCATTTCCAAGCCATTGTCACTAAAATTTGATAGTCTGACAAGCACGGGTTGGTTCTTTTTTACTTTTGGATGAGCTAGAGCGGCCTGTTTAAGCAATCGTGTAACTAATTCCGAATTTGATCCATAATTTACTGTAACAAGAATTGTAAATCTTGATAATTCAGAACCGTGACTCCAATTTTCTACGTTATCTTGGGTTAGTCTTGTATTTGGAATGATTATGACGTTTCCTTCGCGGGTTTCAATTTGGGTCGTTCGTACATTAATTCTTAAAATTTTTGCAATAATTCCGGATGATTTTCCTGTACTTGAAATTTCAACTATATCCCCAACTTTTACATTTCCTTCAAATAAAAGGACAATTCCTGCGATCATATCTTTGAATACGTCCTGTAACCCAAGCCCAAGTCCAACCAAAAGAGCTGCTGAACCTGTAAGTAAAATTGTTAAGTCGATTTCAAGAACTTGAAAACTCATTAAAATACTAAAAATATAAATTATATATTTCGCAATTTGATTATAAACATATTCAGATCCTCTGTCGTACTGTGAGTTTTCTCTATATTTTCTTGATATATAAAGTTTAACAACATTACTCATAATTTTAGCACCGTAAAATATTGAGATTAAAATGAGACAATGGTAAAAATTGAGCTTGAATTTAGTAAACTTGAGAATATTAAAATTTAGAAAATCAGAAAATGTAACATACGGATTATTGAATTTTAAACTTAAAATTCCGATATATAAAGCCAACAAATAAACACTCTGACTGAACAATTTTAACCATGTTACTCGTCTTCCTTCAAGAATAATATTTGCATTTTTAAGATAGCGTTTCAGTAACCTATGTATTACTCGACGGGAAATTACAGCAATTAAAAAAATTATGGAGAGTAAAATGATATTCCAAAAACAGATTTGATAGGGACCGATATTAAATATGGTTGCTGAAAACATTACTCAGTTATGATCCTACCGAGTTTATCGGTAAATACTTTTTTTACACGTTGATAATTCATTTGTTCTGCTAGTAAAAATAACATTTCTTCCTCATTTAGTGATTCATTTTTTTGCAATTCAAGTTGAATTGCTTTAATCTTTTGATCAATTATTTTTGTTTTGAAGTGATAAATTGCCTCTGTTGCCAATTCGTACAGGTAATCAAGTTCTGTTCTTACCTCAATCTTATATTTTGAGAGCCACATTGGACTAATTTCATATTCTGTTGATTCAATATCACTGACTAACTGAACGATTTCTTGATCTTCTAGCCGTTTGAAGTAGCTTGTAGTATACAGCGTTTTTTCTGAAAGACCGTCAAGAAAAACAGAAAATATTTTTGCGTATAACTCATTTTCAAAAGATAATTCATCTCGTGTAATTTCATGGCAGATAAATTCAATAATACTTGTAACTATTTCCTTATCGGCAACGGTGGAGGTTATTTCTAAAGTTCCATATTTTAACATTAATCGCAACAATTCATATTCATGAAAATGGTTTTGCTTTTTCTCAACAGTAGTTATGGATTGATTTTTATGCCCCTCAGGCTTTTCAATAGGAATTTCTTTCAATTCAGGAGCATTCAATTGATTTGAAAGTGCAGCGCGCCGTCGTTTTAGTACTTCATTTGAAATGATGGTTTCTTCTATTCCGAAGAGAGTAGAAATTTTTTGAATATAAACAGATCTTGTGATCGAGTTGGGAATTAAAGAGACTGAGTGAATTATATCTTTAATCAACTCGGCTTTTTTCAAAGGATCATCATTTGATTCATCTAATAAAATAGCTGCTTTAAATGAAATAAAATCTTGTGTATTTTTACTCACATATGACTCAAGTTCAGACGTACTATTCTTTTTTGCAAATGAGTCAGGATCCTCTCCATCAGGAAAAAGAACTACTTTTACATTCATTCCTTCCTCAAGAATTAAATCTATTCCTCTAAAAGAAGCTTTTATACCAGCAGAATCACCATCATAAAGAATCGTAATATTTTGGGTGTATCGTCGAATTAGTTTAATTTGATCTTTGGTAAGAGATGTACCGGAGGACGCTACAACATTAGTAAGACCAACCTGATAAAGAGAAATGACATCTGTATACCCTTCGCACAAGAAACAATTATCATATTTGATAATGTCCCCTTTGGCAAAGTAGAGGCCATATAAAATCTCACTTTTATTGTAGATCAAACTTTCAGGTGAGTTGAAATACTTGGCAATCTTTTTATCATTTAAAAGTGATCGCCCACCAAAGCCAAGAACTCTTCCGCTAACGCTATGAATTGGAAACATAACTCGTCCCCTAAAAAAATCAAAATGGCGATCATCTTTCGTTTTTACCAAGCCTACTTTTTCTAAGTACTCGATTTTGTATCCCTTCTCTAAAGACGCTTTTGTGAAGTCATCTCCTTTATTCAAGCAATATCCTAATTGGAACTTTTCAATTATATCCTTGCGAAATCCTCGTTCCTCAAAATAAGAAAGGCCGATTGCCTTACCCTCATCTGATTCATTCATTTGATTAACAAAATAATTACGTGCGAAATCATTTATGATATACAAACTGTCCCGTTCATTTAAAATTGCTAATTCCTCAGCGGTTGACTCTCTCTCAACTGGAATAGTAATATTGTATTTATTTGCTAACCATTTTAATGCCTCTGGATAACTAAAATGTTCTTTTTCCATAAGAAAAGAAACAACCGTTCCACCTTTACCCGTTGAAAAACACTTAAAGATTTGTTTGGCCGGAGAAACGACGAAAGATGGTGTTTTTTCATCCGTAAATGGACTTAGTCCTTTTAAATTTGAACCAGCTCTTTTAAGATTAACAAAAGATCCAATAACTTCTTCTATTCTCGCGGTTTGCATGATTTCATCGATTATATGAGAAGGGATTTTATTCACTTTTATCTATTTTTTACTGATTTTTTCTTTTTTTAATTTTGTGTTTGTGCTGTCAACACCAGTTGAGTTATACTTTTCGCTTTTTATTAATTTGCCGTTTGGATCGTAAAGGTTTTCAATAAGTTTATCACCTGTAACAGAATAGAATACCCAAATTCCAACCTTTTTATCGTTTTTATATTCACCAGTGTAGTTCAGTGTTCCGTTTGAATGATTCACGAGCCAAACTCCAGTTTTTTTTCCATTTTCATAAAATGAACTTGACATGACCTTACCTTCAGGATTGTATAATACCCATTTTCCATGTCTTTTATTTTGGGAGTCATATTCCCTTCGATACTTTATTTGGGTTTTACCAGGATACCAGATTGTTTCAACTCCATTTTTTACTTCGATTAAAGGATTATTACTTTTTTTAGTCTCACCCTGATCACAGGAAGTAAAAAGAATAATAATAATAAAAATGACACTATATTTCATAACTTAAATTTCACGATTTATGGTGTAATCAACAAGTAATTTTAGTGATTTTTTGGCTTCATTTTCAGGAAAGTCTTTAATAATCTCTAGTGCCTTTGTAGAATAGATCAACATTTGCTCATGGCTATATTCAATACCTCCATTTTCTTTTACTAAGATCATCGCTCGGTTTATTGACTTACTCAATTCATTTTTGTTTTTTATGATATTGATTAATTCTCTTCGAACTTCCTTGGTCGAATTATTCAACGTAAATATAATTGGTAATGTTAGTTTTCGCTCTCGAATATCAATACCGGTTGGTTTACCAATTTTTCCGGGTTTTCCGTAGTCAAAAATATCATCTTTTATCTGAAAGGCTATGCCAATATATTCGCCAAACAAACGCATTTTTTCTTGGTTTTCATTATTTCCCGATGAAAGTGCGGCACTTTCACAGCACGAGGCGATTAAAGATGCGGTTTTTTTTCTAATTATTTCAAAATAAATCGTTTCATTTATATCAAGTAAGCGTGCTTTTTCAATTTGTAGTAATTCTCCTTCACTCATATCTTTGACAGATCGTGCAATTATTTCTAATAAATCAGGATTTTTTTTATAAATTGAAAGAAGTAGGATTTTTGATAACATATAGTCTCCAACTAGCACTGCGATTTTGTTTTTCCATAAAGCATTAATCGAAAAATAGCCACGTCGTTCATTCGCATCGTCAACGACATCATCATGAACAAGTGTTGCGGTATGTAATAATTCAATTAATGTCGCTGCATCATATGTTTTAGGCGTTACCTCGCCCAACATTTTAGCGCATAAAAAAACGAATAGTGGGCGAACTTGCTTGCCTTTTCTCTTAATAATGTAGTGCGTGACTTTATCGAGCATCGCTGCATCGGAGTGCATACTGTCTCTAAACTTGGTTTCAAATTCAATCATTTCTTGCTTGACAGGCGCGATTATTTGATGTATGATACTCATAGAGCAAAGTTAGTCTATAAAAAATTAAGTTCTTATTTTGTTTGTAATTTATTACAAGAAGTTTGCTTATTTTCGTTTTCATGAAATTGTATCTTTCAAATAATGAATATATCGATACCGAAAAACCCCTAGATATTTCTATTCCTATATCGAATAACGAAAATTCTGTACGTGCATGGTACTTAGAAAAACCAGAAATTACTCCAGTTAGAAATGATTTTTTTTTAGGATCAGTAGACGAGGGAGGTAAAGTAAATTTTAGAAATATTTTTTTCAATCCGCATGGCCACGGAACTCACACGGAATCGTGTGGACACATTACCCCCAAAGTTCATTCTATAAATGGAGTAATTAAAAATTTTATTTTCAGAGCATTGTTGATTTCGGTAAAACCAAGCGCAACATATAATACAAATTATGAGGTAATGGATCACGTAATAACCCATGATCAGATGCGAGAGTTGATTGGTAAAAGAAAAAATTTAGATGCTGTTATTGTTCGGACGATACCCAATGATGAAATGAAAGTAGAAAATAATTATTCCAATACAAATCCACCATTTTTTGAAGAAAAAGTTGTTGATGTGTTAAATGAGTGTAACGTTATTCATTTTCTTACAGACTTACCGTCCGTAGATCGAGAAATAGATGGCGGTCGTCTTGCGTTTCATCATCGCTTTTGGCGAGTACCGGAAAATCCTGATATGGATAGAACGATAACCGAATTAGTTTATGTTAGCTCAGAGATTGTTGATGGTGACTATATTCTAGAGATGCAAGTGGCGCCGATTGAGAACGATGCGAGCCCTTGTCGACCGGTACTATACGAAATTAAAACGGCCACAAATAGTGACCGTTTTTAACCAAAACCAAATAAATTCTAAATGTTCCGTTCACATATGCTGCAACATATGTGAAAAAGCAGGTTATAATTTTCAATGCAAGAACTACCAAACTCTTTTAAAACTGCTTCATTAAGCAGTGAGATTTAAAAAAATATAACCTTCTTTTGAATAACTAAGCGAAATATAAAAATGTTTCTGATGAATATTTAACGAAATGAATATTTGCTGAGAAAAATTGAATATTTGTATCAGTTCATTGAAAAAATAAATATTGTATTTTTACATAAAATTTTCCGTTTGAAAAAGTTCATTACTTTAAATTTAGTTTTATTTATTTCGTTCAGTTGGGCGCAAACCTTTCAATTACCTAGTCTTAAATTCGCTTATACAGATTACGAGCCATTTATTGACGCAAAGACAATGGAGATTCATCATTCAAAACATCATCAGACATACGTAAATAATCTAAATAAGGCAATTCAAGGAACTAAACTCGAGAAATTTTCTTTGAATAATCTATTAATAAATACATCCTATTTTTCCGAGACGATAAGAAATAATGCGGGTGGTCATTACAATCATTCGTTATTTTGGGAAATTTTGACTCCTAAATCTAATTCTAGCCCTGACGAAATTCTGCTTAAGGCAATTGAAGAAAGTTTTGGGAAATTAGATTCTTTACAAACCAAATTACAACAAGCCGCAATGATAAGGTTTGGTTCGGGGTGGGCTTGGCTTATTGTTAATCCAGATGGAAAATTGCAGGTCACTCATACGGGGAATCAAGATAATCCACTTATGGATGTTATATCAGAGAGAGGTATACCGATTATAGGAATTGATGTATGGGAGCACGCATACTATCTAAAACATCAAAAAAACGAAACGATTACATTTACGCGATATGGAGCATTCTAGATTGGGGTGTTATTTCAGAAAAATATCAAGCGGCGATAAAAGACCCAACTTTAGAAAAAATTAAACAAGATAATTGGCCTGAATTAAAAGCATTTCATAAAGTTATGTCAGCCACTTTTCATGCCGCTGAAAAATCTGATTTTAAGCCAATTATTGAGAGAAATAATGAATTAAAAGTAAATGCCTATTTGCTGAAAAATTCAGAGATACCTGTATTAAACCCTACAGAAGAAGCGACAATGTCCAAATCATTACATAAACTTGAAAAGCAAACCAATGATTTGAATAGGTATTTAACAATCGGTAGAAAGATATCTGATAAATTGATATTTAAAAAACTGACAGCAATTCATGATACATTTCATGAGATAGCAGGACTCTGCAAAGAAGAATAGTCAAGCCTTTATAAGTGCTGGGTAAAGAAAGTATATGTTAGCTCACTTATTCCGAAATTACAACCGGAAAAGTTTTTATTTGATTAACAGATATGATTTTTATAAAGTAATTACCTGAATAAATTGTCGATACATCAATATATCCAATTGTACTTCCTTGTTTAATTAGCTGTTGAATAACTACTCGCCCGTTAGGATCAATTAATTCAACCTGAAGATCAGATTTATTCAATCCATTTAATTGGATTATCAATAAGTCATTAACAGGATTTGGGAAAATATTTACAGAAATTTCAGACTCTTCGACACTTGCCGTGGAGGTAT
>Ga0194127_10000646_pt1 | contig 55093 bp, 52 predicted proteins | sample TA2KigC100mmetaG_FD_148624 | JGI IMG/M metagenome (GOLD analysis project Ga0194127, IMG submission 148624) | Freshwater microbial communities from Lake Tanganyika, Tanzania - TA2015036 Kigoma Deep Cast 100m | ecosystem: Environmental > Aquatic > Freshwater > Lake | place: Tanzania: Lake...
CTCTGGTGCAAACCGCCAGAAGGCAAGGGGTCCATCCAAGGAAATTCCTACAAACCCTCCTCACCGCTGATACAGCAACTGCTCAAGCCGCTCTGTATAATAATTCCAGTTGACCTCCCGAAAACCCGCATGTAAGATAGGGACTAAACTGTTACATAGGTAATCTTGAGACTGGTTACATTATAAACCCTACAGAGGCCCTATGAGCATTAGTGTGAGCAACGTCCCCAATCTGCAAAGAGAAAAAGTTCGCAAAATCGTGACAGGCGTTTCACTAAGGTTAAGAGGTTACAACAAATCTCCCAATTTTCTTGACAATCAAAATGAAATGAGATACTTAAATAAGTTGAAAAAGTATAGGATGTTTCCGGAAAGGCTGAACGTTTATGAAAAAGAATTCGATCCGAATTGCCATCGTAGGTGTCGGAAACTGTGCCAGCGCTCTCATCCAGGGGATTGAATTCTATAGGGATCTCAGTCGAAAGAAGCCAAAATTCGAACCCCTGGGCCTGATGCATATGGATCTCGGAGGCTACAGACCCTGGAATATCGAGGTGGGAGCCGCTTTCGATATTGACCGGAGAAAAATAGGAAAACCTCTAAGAGAGGCTATCTTCGCCAGGCCCAATTGCACCCAGACCATCTTTTCCCAATTCAATGATTCAGGCGTCATCGTCTCAATGGGCCAACCGCTGGATGGCGTTTCGGAACATATGAAAGATTACACCGAGGACCGCATTTTCATGGTGGCCAATGAGAAACCCTGCAATGTGGAAAAGGTTCTCAAGGAATCTGGAGTAGAAATTCTTCTCAACTACCTTCCCGTGGGTTCGGATCTGGCGACTCAATTCTATGCGGAGGCCTGTCTGAACACAGGGGTCAGCCTGATCAACTGTATGCCCAGCTTCATCGTCTCTGACCCCGGATGGGCAAAACGATTTGAAGAAAAAGGCATCCCTGTCGTCGGAGATGATGTGAAATCCCAGATGGGCGCCACCATCATCCATCGGGCGCTGGCCAGGCTCTTCGAGGACCGCGGAGTGAAACTGGACCGGACCTATCAGATTAACACGGGCGGAAATACCGACTTCCTCAATATGCTCAACCGGAGCCGTTTGAAGAATAAGCGGATTTCCAAAACCGAAGCGATTCAGTCCCAGCTTGACGTCCCTCTCGAACCGGAGAATATTCACATCGGCCCTTCCGATTATGTCCCCTGGCAGAACGATAACAAGGTCTGTTTTCTTAGAATGGAAGGAAGAGGCTTTGGAGAAGTTCCATTGAATCTCGAACTGAGACTCTCAGTTGAAGACTCGCCGAATAGCGGCGGAATCACGATTGATGCCATTCGGTGCTGTAAGATTGCCCGTAACCGTGGAATTGGCGGTCCCCTCCTTTCCATCTCCGCTTATGCAATGAAACATCCCCTCGTCCAGTTTCCCGATAATGAAGCCAAGTTGATGGTGGAGGAGTTCATTGGGGGGAAGAGAGAAAGGTAGTAGAGATTTTAGATTGTGGATTGCGGATTTAAAAATTCATTCCAGAAAAGAAGTTAAAACCTTTTTATCTCCCGAACCCTGGATTGCCTTGAAAAATTCTACAACCTTTTTCAGGTCCCTTTCTAACCTCTCATAAAGGGCTTCAAAACGGTCGGGGTGGTGAAGGTATCGCCGGTGGGCCGTCAGGACCGCATTGTTCAGTTTCTTCCTTTCAAACCCTTTGTAGCAGTCTGTTTTAAACTGATCTTGCATCTCTTTAAATTTTTCTTGAATCGATTGAAAGATCTCTTCCCTTCCTCTCACCTTCTCCTCTTTCGAAATGGGTTGATCATAGAATTCCGATAACCGTTTGTATGCCTGATCAATCCACCTCGAAAAAAGCAGGGCATCCCCCTGATAATCGATCGCCGGGGCCGCCTCTTTTGAACCGGAACCGTACTTCTCAGTCAGAAAATTGATTGACCCTTGATTTCCGATGAAGGTCGCCAGTTGTTCATTCAGATCGGTCTCCCCCTTAAAATAGACCGTGGCGTGGACCATCTCGTGGAGAATGATGTTGGCCAGGGTTGGCTCATCCCATTTCAGCATCTTTGAAAAGATGGGGTCTTTCAGCCATCCGAGCGTGCTATAGGCAGCCGCCTGCTGGAGATAGGTGTCATAACCTCTCCTCTCCAGAACCCCCTTCTCCTTCAGGGCTCCCTCCAGGGTGAAGAAACTTTTATAGGTCACTTTTCCGATGACGGGGAAGTTCCAGTGATAAAGGTGAAGGCGGTTTTTTTCGCTTGCCGTGATGACATGAAGGATAGGTCTTTTCACTTCAAAATATTTTGTGTAACTCCCTGTCCTTCGCAATCCCAGCCTCTCCTCACCATAGCGCTTCACCTCCTGGATGATGTGGATTTTCTTTTTTGCCTCATCTTCCAGCGCTTCGTCCCTGAGAACCTCCTGAACCGGAACACTTTGAAAGGTGATGAAGGACTGGTGCCACCCCAATTTGGACAAGTAGAGGACGTTCCCACAGCCTGCCAGGGGAAGGAGGGAGAATAGAAGAATGAGGAAGAGAATGGACTTCACTCCATTCAACCTTATTAGATACTGCAACCTATATCAAGGCCAAAGCCTTGAGTTACTTCTTACATCTGAAAATACCGATGTAACTTAGACCTTTAGAGCTGATTCATCCCGGCTCCCTCGTAGTTTCTGAGACACGATGACCAGTGCCATCAGGCCCATTCCTATGAAATCGTAGAGGGCAACAGGGTAGAACAGGAGCAGGCCTGCGACGATGAGCATCACCCGCTCATAAAGCGTCGTCTTTTTAAAGAACCAGTTTTCAACGCCTCCTGCCAGGGCGGCAACCCCTAAAAAGGCGGTGACCGTCGTCCAGATCACATCCATGACAGGACCCTTGAGCAAAATCCCAACGCCTATAGGATCAAGCACAAACATGAAGGGCACAATGAAGGCAGGCAGAGTATATTTCCAGGCATACATCGTCGTCTTATAGGGATTCCCTTTGGTCAGTGCAGCCGCGGCGAAACAGGAGAGCGCGGTGGGAGGAGAAACCTCCGAAAGGAGGGCATAGTAGAAAACAAACATATGGGCCGCAAAGTCTGGAACCCCAAGCTGGATCAATGCGGGAGCGGCAATTACCGCAGAGATGATGTAAGAGGCCGTAACCGGAACAGCCAGTCCGATCACCCAGACGATGAGGGCGGTATAGATCGCCGTCAGCAATAGGCTTCCCCCTGCATAGGCAATGATGATCGAGCTAAACTTTAACCCCAACCCCGTGAGGGTGACGACTCCAACGATGATTCCTGCGGCCGCGCAGGTGGACGCAACGCTTAAAACACCGATCGAACCTCCTCTTAGTGCTTTCACCAGTTTGCCGGGGGTAAGCGCTGTTTCCTTGCGGATAAAGCTGACTGCAAAAGCCACGACCGTTGCCCAGAAGACGGCCATAATCGGAGTGAACCCGAGAACCATGATCGCCACAATGGCGATCAGGGAAATAAAATGAAACCCGTAGAGATAGGTGAGCTGCCACAGGCTATAAGTTTTGTCCACGGCAATATCTTTAACCCCGAATTTCTTTGCGTCAATTTCCACCATCAAATAGATCGACCAGTAGTAAAGGCAGGTTGGAATGCAGGCCATGATGATTACATCGAGATAGGATATTTTTAAGAACTCCGCGATGAGAAAGGCCGCTGCGCCAAGGACAGGCGGAGAGAGAATCGCTCCAATCCCTCCCGCAGAGAGAAGCCCGCCTGCCGCATCCTTGCTGTAGCCTGCCCTGGCGAGCATAGGATAGGCCACCGAGCCTAATGTAACAGTCGTGGCCACACCGCTTCCGGAGGGCCCTCCAAGAAGAAAAGAGGCCAGTGTGACGGTCCGGCCTGCGCCGGTGGGCTTTCCTCCCATGGCCGCAAACGAGAAATCGATAAAAAACTTCCCTGCCCCGGAGAATTCGAGAAAAGCGCCGTAGATCGTGAAGAGGATGATAAACGTGGAGGAGACGTCGATCGGAACGCCGAAGATCCCTTCGAGGGTCATATACATGTGGCCCACCAGGCGGTCAATGTCATAACCCCGGTGGGTCCAGGGCTTTGGAAGCTCCGGACCGATGAAGGCGTAAATAATAAAGGCAATGACCACCGCGGGCATGATCCAGCCCGTTGTCCGCCGGGTCGCTTCTAAGACCAGAAAGATCAGAATGATTCCGAAAACAATATCCCAGGAATTGGGAACGACAGAGCGGTAAATGAACTGATCGAAGTCGATTAGCATATAGAGAATGACTGCGACCCCAAGCAGGGCGAAGATATAATCATACCAGATGATCCGGTTCTTAAATCGTTTGAGGGAGGGAAAGACCAGAAAAGAGAGGAAGAGGACAAACATGATATGAATTCCTCTCAGGACATGCGTCATGATGATGCCGATGGCTGCGTATAGATGAATCAAAGACATGATCACAGCCACAGCCGTGATAAAAACATCCATCTTTCCCGTAAGCCTCCGGGAAGCACCTTCCTCCTCTTCGATGTATTTCTCCGCCTCCCTGAGGGCCTCCTCAGTAACGACTGCTTCTTCAAACTGCCTTCTCTTTTCTTCTTCCATCGCGCACCTCTCCGAATGAAAGTTCTTTTTACCTTAAATGCGATTTTAATGTCAATTAAATTTTCCCGAGTTGACAAAACCCACATTAAATCATAGTAATATCTTATGACGTTTCCAAGGATGTATCGTATCCGCCAGACTTTTGACCAAACGTCTGCCAAAGATATTTCTGTAGCGGTCAGGAATGAATTAACAAACCTTTCTCTCCAAAAAACAATCAAATCGGGCGATCGGATCGCTATTACTGCTGGCAGCCGGGGCATATCCAATATTGCCCTTATCCTGAAAACGATCGTGGAATATCTCAATCTCCTCGGAGCCAAACCCTTCCTCTTTCCGGCTATGGGTTCTCATGGAGGCGCCACTGCCGAAGGCCAGGTTGCCCTTCTCAGGCATTATCAGGTTACCGAAGAGGTGATCGGAGTCCCTATTCTTTCTTCCATGGAAGTCATGGAGATCGGCAAAACAGAGGGAGGGCTTCCGGTCTATATCGACAAGAATGCCCTGCAGTCTGACCATATCATCGTGGTCAATCGTATTAAACCCCATACCAAGTTCAAGGGGCCCATTGAGAGCGGATTGATGAAGATGATGGTGATTGGCATGGGCAAACAAAAGGGAGCAGACCTTTACCACAAGGCAGCCATCGAGTATGGTTTCCCAAAAATCATTGTGGATGCTGCCAGGGTGGTTTTGAAGAATGGACCTATTCTCTTTGGACTGGGAATTGTGGAGAATGGCTATGATGAGACAGCCAAAGTCGTTGGGTTAATGCCCGAAGAGATGGAGGCAAAAGAGAAAGACCTTCTACCTCAGGCAAAAGCGATGATGCCCAAACTCCCTTTTGATGATATCGATCTGCTGATCGTGGATGAAATGGGAAAAGATATCAGCGGGGTTGGAATGGACCCTAATGTCACCGGTCGAAATCGGGACATCATCGGAACCTTTCCTCATCCCACCTGTGTGAAAAGGCTTTTTGTGCGAGATCTCACCGCTTCATCGAATGGAAATGCCATTGGAATCGGTCTGGCCGATCTAACCACAAAGAGGCTTGTTGAAAAGATTGACCTCCAGGCCACCTATATGAACTGCATTACGGCAATCAGCCTTGAAAAGGGGGCCATTCCCATCTATTTTGAAACAGATCAAGAGGCCATGAGTGTGGCTTTAGGTTCTATGGGGCTGATCCAGCGGGAAAGATGCAGGGTGGTTCGCATCAAGAACACCCTCCATCTTGATGAGGTCGAAGTCTCCGAAGTTTATAAGGATGAGCTCCTCCAGAGATCCGATCTGGAGATATTGGAAGGTCCCTATCCAATGGGTTTTGATTCCCTGGGGAATCTATTGGACCTCCAATTGAACGAGACGAGAAAAAAGGACATGGTTGATTGAGGTATTTCCGGGTTAGCAATTTAGAATTTCAAATAACGCCTAAAAAGATGGTTTCGTAAAAGTCTGAAAAGGTTATTTTCTGTCATTCCTGCCCCGTATCAAGTACGGGGTAAACTCCAGCAGGAATCCAGTTTTTTTAAGCATTTAGATTTTCCCTGGATTCCCCTGCCTACCGGCAGGCAGGCGTTTTCACGGGAATGACGACTTTTTATGAATTCATCAAAGAGATAAGACCCCAATGGAACGGATTCCACTCTTAACCGGATCCTGTCTCCCTTCTCTCCGATCTCGCTTAAATAGATCCTTTTCTCCCTCACAATCAATCCCTGCCTCTCTCCGGTCCCACATTTTAAGTTAATCACATCAAACCTCTTAGAAACGGGATGATATTCTTTCACCTCCTCGAATCCGTAATATTCCATCACCCCCGGGCTCTTCGTCCTCACCCCTTCAAGGAGAATGGTTTCATCTTTGATTCGGAATTCTTCGATGACAGGCTCAAGGTAGATGGAATGAGTGTAAAACAGGGAGAAGGGCTCGGTTGGGCTGACCCGTATCTCGAGAGTCGTTTTGCGGTCCAGGTTTTCTAACTGGAGAAGCGTGACCTTCTTCCAAAATAAAACCCCTCCTGCCACAATCAGAAATCCAATTACAGTCAGGAGGGGCCAGTTCTTTTTTCTCAATTATTTAACGGTTATCCCTTTCTCTTTGAAAAATCGGATGGCTCCCGGATGAAACGGAATCGGAGAGCCACCGACGGCCTGGGGCTCCAGCGAAAGCCACCCTGCGTCCTTGTGAACGGCAACCAGCTCCGGTTTGCGGTCAAAGAGTGTTTTCAGGATATCATAGGCGACATCGCCCTTCATATTTTCATGGCAAACGACGATATTCCAGACAACAGTAATCGGAACATCCGCATCCTGTCCGGGATACGCCTTGGCAGGAATGATTCCCTTTACGTAAAGAGGTCCGTATTTCTCCCTCATCTTGGGAAGGGCCTCATCGTGGCCAATCAGTTTGATCTTAATCCCGGGCGTTGCGCCTACGTCCGTCACTGCCGCAGTGGGAACGCCTCCGACCCAGAAGAACGCATCGATCTTGCGATCCTTTAAGGCCCCCGCGGATTCGGAAACTCCCAGTCTATCCCTTTTCATGTCCTTATCCGGATCGAGCCCAAAGGCTTCAAGCACCCTTAACGCCATTATCTCTGTTCCGCTTCCCGGAGCTCCCGTGGACACCCTTTTCCCCTTCAAGTCAGCCACCTTATCAATGCCTCTGCCTTCAACGGTCACGATATGCTTATTGTTCGGATAGAAAGCAAAGAGGGTTCGAAGTGGGATCTTTTCTTTAAAAACCCCTCTTCCCTGATAGGCATCCCACCCTGAATCTGCCATGATGAGCGCTATGTCGGCTTTCCCGGCTCCGATCAACCGGCAGTTATCCACGGATGCGGTTGTGACTTCTGCCGTGGCTTCCGCATAGGGGATATACTTAGAGATAATGCTGGCCATTCCACCACCTAACGGATAATAGACCCCCCCTGTCCCTCCGGTAGCGATGGAGAGACGAACCGCCTTTTGTGCCCATGCCGTGGAAACCCCAAAAACGAATAGAGCGATGATCCCAAAGATGATGAACCGTTTCATGAAATACCTCCTTTCAGAATTAATGTTGGCCTAAATTTATATTAGACCTGCCCTCAATGTCAAGAGCAAAAACCTCACGTTTCCAAGACGGGCCGGTGGATGATTTGGAGATCTCCCTTTTCAAGGCAATAGCAGGTATTTTTCAGCCACTCCCGATCATTCTGATCTGGAAAGTCCCGGCGAAAGAAGGAGCCCCTGCTCTCTTTCCGAGCCAAACTCCCGTTCAGGATAGCCTTTAAAAGAAGTGCCGCATTCTCCAGCTCTTTCTTCCTAAATAAATTCTTCAGGGTGTCAGGATAGACCTTCTCAATCCTTTTCTCTATCGACGCTAACCGCTCAAGCCCCTCCTTCAAAGAACTCCCTTCCCGAATCGGGCCTGTATATTTCCATGCCAGATTTTTTAGCTCCCTTAGAATGTCGGTCGGATGATCAAAGGCCCCCCTCTTCTTTTTTAAATAACCACCTGCCTTTTTCTCCCACCTTCTCTTTGATGTCTCGAGAAACGGGACCAACTCTCTCTCCCTTACATGGTCTGCGGCGGACTGACCGGCCAGAATACCGAAAACCGCACATTCGGTCAGGGCATTTCCACCGAGGCGATTGGCTCCGTGGACTCCCCAGACGACCTCTCCTGCTGCATAGAGTCCCGGGAGAGCGGTCCTTCCGTTCTCATCAATTTCAACCCCTCCCATACAGAAATGAACTGCCGGCAAGACCAGAAAGGGACGATCCCGGAAAGGGAACTTCGATCGCCTCAGAAAATTGAGCGGATATTGACTCCACTTCTCTTCCGGAACCCGTGTCAGGTCAAAATAGATATCTCCGTTTCGGGAAGCCTCAAAGAGGGTAAAGGAAAGGGAGTCTCTCCGGGTAATGATCGCTCGATTCAAATCGTCTCCAAGATTTAATCTCTCTAAAAGATCTTCCCCTCTCTCATCCAACACCCTTGTCTCATTCGGGTAGGGAGGGTAGAGGATGAACGTATGAAGCCTCGGCTCTGCAATCACAAAGGGATAGAACTGAACAAATTCGAGGTCGCAGAGAGAAAGTCCTGCCTTTAGCGCTAAACTATAACCATCGCCAAGGATACTCTTCTGATTGTCATTCCGTAGATAGATCGCTCCCCCGCCTCCTGTGGCAAGAACCGTAGCCCTCGATTTGATCAGACAGGGCCTTCCATCTCTGAAGAAACCGAAAACCCCACGCGCCTCACCTTCTTCAACGACCAGATCAAAGATGACCAACCCCGGAATGGGTTTGATGGAACTTCTGATCACCCTCTCTCTTAATGGCTTCATTAAGAGAACGCCCGGGATCTGGGCGGATCCCTCCGGACGGTCTACCCAGAACCCCATCTTACCTTCAACCATGGGAATACCTTGTTTTTCTAATGTTACGATAAGGTCAGGGCCCTTCTCAACAAGAGTGTGAACCATTCTTGAATTACTCAAGCCCCTCCCTGTCTCCAGGGTTGCCCGGAGATGGTCCTCTCTGGAAAAGCGGGAATTGGCAACCGTAAATGCTCCATTGGCCATGGCGCTATTGGTTCCCATGCCGATGGCAAACTTCCCCACAATAGCCACCTGAAGCCCAGTCTTCTCAGCTTCTATTGCGGCCATGATGCCAGCCAGTCCGCTTCCGATAACGAGGATATCGGTAGAGAGTTCTTCCATAGACATGGTAAAAAGTCGCCTGTCAAAAGGTTAGGGTAACGAGGCCCGTATCGTTAATAAAAGGTTACGTTTATCGTCTCTTAATTCTTTACACGTAACCGTAACCGGTAACCGAAACGGGCTTCGTAACCGTAACCCAAACACCCGGAGTATTTTCATGGTTTGCGGGTGTCAATGCCGTCATGACGCATTCCTTAGAGAATGCCCGCTTACTCCGCCTTAAAACGCCGGATTTCGTAGATGACCGGGTTCTTAAAATCCGGGCAGGGATGGCTTGCGATGTTCTTATCGTTCAACCAGGGATAGTCGGCCCCATAGAGCATTCCATGAACCTTATACATCATGCTGCAGAGGGAGTGCCAACAAATTTTTCCCTCGATGCCCTCTCCATCGAACCTCACCAGATCACCTACCCGGTGCCCGAACTCACACTCCCCTCTCTGCTCAACCACCTTCACCTCCACACGATACGGAGCCTTCATTTAAAACCTCCTCAATGCGTTAGCATTCCTCTAATCCCTTAAAACGAAAATCAGTTATCCAAGATAATATTTCCAATGTCCGAAGTCGGCGGATTTGTTGGCCTTCTACTTAGAGTCTATCCATAAACGAAAGATTTTTCAAAAGGTCGTCATTCCGGCGAAGGCCGGAATCCAGTAATTTCAATCCCGCTAAAGGCGGGACTGGATGCCCCCGTATCAAGCACGGAGCAGGCTCCTCAAGTCCGGCATGACAGCCGAGCAACATGGTTCTTTCGTTCTTGAGTAAACAACCACCATGGAAGAGGTTCGCCACCCTCCATAAAATGAACAGCCGACATGAACACATCAATCACACAAGGGTCATGTCTCTTACCTTTTGCTGCGCACAGATCTTGATACATTTTGAATGGATCCATTCCAATCAACTGTTTCGGATGAGTAATGCCAATCAAACGCAGATCTTCTGATATCGCCTTCCCAATATTTGGCAGTGCGTCCAAGCGTGATACTTTATCTCTTTCTGGACTTTTCATATGGTTCCTCATCTCGACAAAAAGGCTCACCGGGAGCCGGGTTTATCGGCGATGCAGCCGTTTGTTAGGGCTTATTTTATTGGCTCAATTCCAAGGTCTTTGCATATTTTTTTTGCGAGGTCGTCATCGATCTCTGTATGCCGAGGTACGGAGGAACGTTTGTTCCGGCTGCGATTTCCCCACCATGAATGCCGAGAGCCTTCTCTGATGAATTCACAGCCTTGTGTTTGAAGGTATTTGAGGAGTTCGGTTCTCTTCATGCAGGTACGGCTATTTTCTCTTCGGCATATTCCGCCCCAGCGGAAGCGATCGCATCTTGACGGTTGAATTCAATTGCTTCCTGCAAGGTTATCCGCAGGGTTTCAATCAATTCCTGACGGGTGTGTTCCTGGCAGTTTACGCCTGGAACCTCCTCTATCCATCCTATCCACCAGTCGCCTTGCTGCTTTACTATTGCAGTATATTCCGTATGCATTTAGTGTACCTCCCTATGATCTAATTATAATGGAAATTTAGCCTTATTGAAATTTATTTCCGCCCTAACCTATTAAAATTAAAATGGTATTTAGGGTGAAAATCATGGATACCCACAATTCCAAATGTACAATGGTTTTGGGGAGGCTTACAGAGGGTGCGTGGAGGAGAGCCGGGTGCCTCCCGATCGCTTAAAAGTTTCCCTTACCCGCCTACGCAGAATGCCCCGTCCGGAAGGCCGGGGATGAATGCGAAAAGGCTACCCTTCGAAGCTCCGAGGGAGCGTAGTAGGGTATGCTTCGTCGGGTTTCGCCGAGGCTGTGAAGATGCCCTGTGCGGAAGCACGGGGCATCTTCACTAATGATATAGCAGAGGCCCCATAAGGCCTCCAGACTTTGTCTGAAAAGATGGGAAAACATTATCAAAAAAATACAAACGGGTCAAGAGTTTTGGAAGAAACCACTGCCTTGGGTGGTTTAGGGCAGTTGGAGTTCCTTGCAGAATGTTCGAACAGGAAGAACTCTGACCCCATTTTTTTCAAAATCTCTATTTCCCTCATGGACCTGGTAGAATTTTGGTATTTTTGTCCTATCCATAAAATAAAAGAGGGATGGATTGATCTCTTTTTCTCCGGTTTTGCATTCAACAGCAAATAAGGGTTTCCCGTCTTCCAAGACAACAAAGTCCACCTCACGTTTTTCAATGTCCCGGAGAAACCGAAGATCCATCCTATATCCTTCAGTGTCCTCTATGAAATGGCAATATTTCAAGAGTTGAGAAGCAATAAAATTCTCAAATCTCGGGCCTGACTCAGGGACTAATGACCAGTCCCACAGATAGAGTTTCTGCTCCTTCTTTACGGCTCGCACCTTTGGCGAGCCATAAGGGGGTATCCGAAAGCAATAGTACATCCTTTCAAAAATTTTCAGCCAGCGTTCAACAGTTTCATGCGATACCTGAAAAAGTTCTTTAAGATTTTTCACGGATAGAACCGCTCCGACCCGATTTGGAAGTTCCAAGGCAAGAAGTTCCAGCAGACTAATATCTTTAACATTTTCAAGGTCTCTGATATCTTCAGAAACCACCCGACGAGTCCTTTCATTCTGCCATCGCCTCCAGAATTTTTCCTCCCCCTTTAAAAAGGGTTCGGGAAACCCTCCGAATTTAAGCAATCTCCTGAAATCTTCCTTCGAGGGCTCTTTGTTCAATTCTATCAAGGAAAAGGGATGAAGCCGATAATAGTGATATCTTCCCTGTAAAGAATCCCCTCCTCTACTGTAATAATCCAGTCTTGCGGATCCTGTGATGATGAATGACCTTTCTGATTTGTTTGTGTCATAGAATCCTTTTACAAGATTCCGCCATTTTCCGAACTTATGGATTTCATCAAACACAATGCATTTCTCTTTGGACGGTAATTCCCCCCTGAACAATGAAGACCGTGTGGTCACATTATCCCAATTAAGGTAGGCCGGATGTTTTTCGGTGACCTCAGATAAAAAAGTTAAGGCAAAAATGGTCTTTCCCACCTGGCGGGGGCCACCAATGAACACCATTCTGCTTTTAAGATCATTCATGACAGGGTTTTTCAAATATCGTTCGTGTATTCTCATCATGGTTAACTCCATTAGATAGGAAGGGATATTATCCCTCCTTCTTCTGTAAGAGGCTGAATATTTCTATTGCTCCCCGCTATAAATGTAACCTTTTCTGCCTGAGTAAAATAGCTATAACACGATTTTACTCATGAGTAAAGTCGATTCTATACGATTTTATCCGCCCTCACAGGATGCCCGGTTCAGTAGGACGGGGGTTTCATCCATTCATTTAGAGAAAATGCTTTAACTATTGATGGGTTGGAAGAATCCACTGCCTCGGGAGATTTCCTGGGTGACGACTTCTTTTGCTTTTTTGTATCCTTTGTCAACCATCTCCCGCATCTTATCGGGATCGAAGTTGAGAGAGGAGTCCACCAACTCATCATCGGGTCTGATCGTTGTGATCCCGACGATTCTTTTCCCCTGGAAAGGGTTTTCGAGGCCAGCAAAGAGTTGGCGTATTTGAGAATCGGTCAAGCCAAGTTTTTCTTTGGCATTGGCCTTAATCTGATCGAGATAGCGGATGGCTTCGCTATAAACCGTTGCGACCTTTAGGTCGTTATCGGTGATTTCTTCTGTGAGAAGTTCCAGGGTTCTTTTCAAGATCTCCATGGAACTGGTGAATTGTTTTCTGACCGGCTCTCGGAGGCCCGCATCAGGAGAGAGGATGACGGAGACGATATGCGTTGCCCCTTCATCAATCGCCTTGCTGAAGGGGGCGATCTCTTTCACTCCTCCATCCACATATTGATGTTTTCCGATTTTGACGGGAGGCATCATCACAGGAACGCAGGCTGAGGCGAGGATCTTCTTGAGGAGCGTGGGTTTTGTATCCTGGTGTTGATTCCCATATTCAATCTCTCCGGTCTGCATGTTGACGACCGCGACAAACATCTCAGTGGAGGACCGGATGAGCTTCTCGTATCGTGTTCGATCACCGAAGAATTTAGTAATCAACCTCTCAAGGGGCTTGGTATCGTTGAGGGCATCGGAGAAAAGAAAAGCAAGAAGATCAGGCCGGTCAGTGAGAATGTCTTGCTGCTCCACATTTTCATAGAAGTGGACGAGGTTCGCAATGTCCTGACTGGCCACAAGGGGGGCGATCAGGGCGCCTGTGCTCGTGCCTACCACGAGGTCAAAATTGAGACCGAGCTCAACCATCAAGTATTTGACCACCCCTGCCGTAAAAGCGCCTTTTGCCCCTCCACCACTTAAGACCAGGGCCCTTTTATTTGCCATCTTTTCCTCCTTTGATCTGAGCAAGAGCTTTCTTCATTCCTGCGATGATGGCGGAGACAACCTGGCGCTGGATTTCAGGGGAATTGAAGCCAATTCTTTCTCTCTGATGTTCTGGTTTCTGGAGTTCAAATAGGATATCCATTTCAATGAGGTAGGCGAGATCCTTAAAAGAATCTACCCCTTTTAGTTCATCCATCAATTGGTTCATGGTCACTGTTTTTTCTAATGATGGAAATTGCGCTGTGAGGAGCTGTTGTTTTGGAGGGTTGTCTCTCAGTTGCCCCCTGACAGTCGTTGTGACCAGGGCGGTCACCCTTTCGAAAAATCCTGCCAGAGGCTCCGGACCGATCTCCGGCGAATGTTCACAGGCCGCAAGGAAAAGAAGGATGGATAAAAGAAAAATGATCCTGGAGATGGGGATTGGGCATTTTTGCAAAATCATTTTTTTCCCTCCTTAAAAAAGCCTGGCCTTTAAAAAACGAAGTCAGGCCCTATTTAATCCCAATCTCCCCGCCCCTGGTCAATGTTCTTGAGGATTTATCGGGGATAATCTTTCCACCTTGGCAGCTTTTAAAAGATTTAAATCCGCGCTGATGAAGGTGACATTTTCTTTCAAAGTTGTCTTTAACCAGACTGCAGATGCAAGATGGATGCTGTCCGCCGCCCTTAATTGATGCCTCTCAATCACTCTTTTGGCGATCGGCAATAGATCATCATGGAGGTCCACGATGAGGAGACCTTTCCAGTCGTCCTCAAACTTTTCGACCACCTCTTTCATTTTTGATTTTGATAAGTCACCGTTTCTCATTCTCCTCGCCATGGCTGAGAGGATCTCCGCATAAGTTAACTTCGAAGTCGTGTTGTCAGGATTCTCCAAGAGAAGCCTTGCTACAACAGATGAACCGTCCTCCCAAACATAGTTCTTAGCGAGGGCGCTGGTGTCAAAATAGATCATCGCCTTTCCTCAAGAATTGTCTCCGACAATGGCTTCCCTTTAATTCTCAAAGGCTTAAAGGGCGTCCATTTAGGTTTTTTTGCAGGAAGCCTTATCTTCCCCTGTTTTGCCAGGCTCGCGAGTTTCTCTTCAAGGCTCGCATTTTGTTCAACGGAGTCGAGGTTGCGAAGCACAGCTATGGGGACCCCCCTGTCCGTCACCACGATGTTATTCCCCGTCTGAGTAAGACCAAGATAATAAGTCAATCTATTCTTGAGTTCTTTTATGCCGACCAACTGCATTTCGACCCTCCTTTAATATGTAGCCATTGTAGCTACTTTTAAAGCAAATATCAAGAAAAGATTTTGTGGTCAGTAAACCCCGTTAGAAATTCAAAAGTGGCATTATTGTCTCACTCGGGGAGGAAAATCCTCGCCTTTAGGCGAAGGCTTTACCTTAACCTTTTAATGGGTGCACAAAAAGGGAGGCAAGCGCGCTTACAAACCTTTACAATTGCGGATTATTTTATCTTTTATGGGGAACATACGATGTCACATGAGGTGGCCTTTGGGTCTTGCTTGAAAACGGAGTAGCCAAACGTTTAAAGGTGCCGCTGTAAAGCTTTGGGAAGCTTCGGCTTCCCGTGTCCGCCCAGCATACCCGCCTCCCTTTTTATGTAATTTTTATCAACTGTGAGGTTTAGTATGCACACTGTGTGCAGGTTTTTCAGGTTTTCCCTCGTGAGAATTTCTGTGCTGATTTGTTTTTTCTTTAGCCAACTTCAGTCGGTAGAGAATCCACCGGCTTGTAGCTGGTGGTAGTTCAATCCTAACGAGACAAATGCCGACGCCACTTCCTGCTTCTTATATTTTTAAGTTTAGGGAGTCCAGGGATTTGGGGCGGGGCGTTTATAGCCTTTCTGAGTGGCCAGGAGGTCAAGGTGGAGGGTGGCGAGGTCTTCCAGGACCGGATCGATGAGCTCAATATTTCTTGTGTCAATCGTCTTAATGTATTGATGGCATTTGTCGCAGGCGTCGATTCGATAGGTTTCCTCGCCCTCCGCATAGAAATAATGAGAGGAGTCCCGTTCTTTATTGCCGCAGAAGGCACAGAAAACCCTGTCGATTCTCCACTGGCACCCGCAAAAAGAACAGAGGAGAAATCTTTTTCCCTCTGTTTCCTTAAGGAGGCTCAACTGGGGCAGGGAACCGCAGATCGGACAGATGCCCTTGAGCCAGGCTTCGGCATTGAGTTCATTATGAAGCTTTTTCGTTCCTGCTTCAATCGAAGGCCTGATGCTTTCCTGAATGAGGAAGAACAACACTTTCTTATCCAATGCGAACTCCCCCCCGGTAATCTTCTCTATCTTTCCTTCCTCAAAGCCTCCGGTGAACGCCTTGTTTAAATCGATCTTTTTATGGGCAATGGCTTCCTCGATCTTTTCCACCTGTTCGGCCATGCGGGGGGTTGCCTTTTTGCCAATCTCACAGAGGGAGCGAAATAGTGCAAGAGTGGCATTGATATCGAGAGGGAAGTCTTTCTTTTCGAGCAAGGAAAAGCCTTCTTTGGCCAACAGGTCTTTCCACTCTTTTTTAAGAGGAATGGATTTGATTTTCAGGAAAGGTTTGGTCTTTTCCTGTTCTTCTCTGATTTTCTGATAGAAACTCAGAATCTCTTTGTAGCCGGGTCTCTTTTTTTTGAGCTGTTGAACTCGCTTTTTTAGGTTTTCCAATGAGGTCTCCTTAAAATGCTTTTTCTTTATTTCTGGGTCTGCCATTCCCGTGGAGACGGGAATCCAGCAATAAGAATCTGGATTCCTGCTTTCGCAGGAATGACGATACGGGCAACAAGAAAAAAACGGGCTTGTTTCGGGACTTCAAAACCGAAACAAGCCCTAAACACCCCCCGTGAAATTCAGGGTTTTATCCGATCCATTGAAAATCTTTAAGAGGTTTCAAGATGCGTTTGAGCGCCATCTTTCTGGTGATCCCGATCGTATTCTCTGCGACGGCTGTTTTGTGATACTTCTTCGGGTCGTCGATAAGGAGAAAGATGACCCTTACATCATCGGGGTCTGTCAGAGTGGCATTTTTATAGACGCCTTTTACTTCTGCGAGCCTCTTATTCGCCATTTCAAGCATGGCCTTCCGATCACCAAAGTGCATGGTTCCGGTCGGGCAGGCTTTGACACAAGCAGGTAACAAGCCTTCCTTAATCCGGTCAAAGCACATGGTGCATTTAGCCATCACGCCTGCCCCTGAAATCCTCGGGATATTATAGGGGCAGGATTCTTTGACCTCTTTGAAATCCTCTGCCTTGATCTTCACCTTCGGGTTGAAAATGACCGCGCCGGTTTTATCGTCCTGGATGACCGCACCTTTTGCCTTTCCTTCTGCAACATCTTTACAGGGAGGAGAGACACAGTGGCGGCATTGATCCGGGAAGAAATACCAGTTCAATTTTTCACCAACCGCTTCGCTGAACCGAACGACTTTCCATGTATTCGAAGAGAGGTCCGGCGGGTTCTGGTGGCTTCCCTGGTTGTATGTTTTTTCTCCAGGCCGCTGATTCCATTGCTTGCAGGCAACCTGACATCCTCTACACGCTGTACATTTCGTCGTATCCACAAAGAATGATTTTCCTTCCGCCATTGATATCACCTCCTCCGTTATTTTTTCGTCTCAGCTTTAGGAGCTGGTTTGGGTTCAGGTTTTGCTTCTGGCTTGGGCGCGGGTTTGGCTTCTGCCTTTGGCGCTGGTTTGGGTTCAGGCTTCTTTTCGACTTTTGGTCTCTCCTCTTTAAGGATATTGACCAGAAACACCTTATACTCAGGAATCATGGTGTTGGCATCGCCAATGGACGGGGTGAGAATATTGGCACTATCCCCTCCATCCTTGGGGACCAACCATCCATAATGCCAGGACAATCCCACGAGGTGGACGGTCTGGCCAGCAATGTTAAAAGGTTTGATACGATTGGTCACCATGGCTTTGGCCCACATTTTGCCTCGCGGGGATGCGATGGTGATGCGTTCGCCGTTTTTGATCCCCCTCAATTTGGCCAATTCCAGACTTAACTCAACATACATCTGAGGTTCTGCTTCGACCAACCATGGCTGATATCGGGTCATCAGGCCTGTCTGCCAGTGTTCGGTTAGACGGTAGGTGGTTGCCACAAAGGGGAACTTCGGATCGCAGGTCGTATACTTATCAAGTTCGCCTTTGAAGAGCGGAATAGCCGGGTTGATCCTCTGGGAAGAAAGAGGATTCTTCTCAATGGGGCATTCCAGCGGTTCGTAATGTTCCGGGAAGGGGCCATCCGCCATTCCCACTCCAAAGAAAGATCCAACGCCATCCGGCCTCATAATAAATGGATACCTTCCATTGGGAAGGCCCATGGGAGGCACGGCATTGTCAGGCACATCGCCTACCCACCTGGTGCCATCCCATTTGATGACCGCCCGTTTGGGATCCCATGGATTCCCGTTGAGGTCCACCGAAGCGCGGTTATAGATAATTCTCCGATTGAGAGGCCATGCCCAGCCCCACTGTGGAAAGATATTACATGAGGCCACTGGTGTTCTGTTCCGGCGGGCCATCATGTTTCCGGCTTCGGGATAACTACCAGAGTAGAGCCAGTTTCCGCATGACGTACGGCCATCTGCAAGCAGGAAGACAAAGTTAGGAACCTGCGTTCCTTTCTTATAGGCTTTTTTGTCAATTGGATGCTCGGCAATATCTTCGGTAAAGTAGCCATTGATCTCTTTGGCTACCGCATGGAAGTCAACCTTGCCATCCTTTGCATAATCCCATTTCAACTTCAAGATCGGATCCGGGAAAGCGCCTCCCTCTTTGGCATAGAGTTCTTTCACCTTGGTATAAAGTTCATGAACGATCTGCCCATCTGCCTTAGAATCACCAAGAGGCTCGCCAGCTTTATTTCGCCATTGCCCGACTCTACCACTGTCAGTAATGCTTCCTTCTTTTTCAATCGACATAGCGGCTGGAAGCAGAAAGACCTCGGTCTTGATCTTCTTGGGATCCATTCCAGGCCCTTTCCAGAAAGAGCTGGTCTCATTTTCGAAGAGGTCAATGTCCACCAGCCAATCCAGCTTAGCCATTGCTTTTCTAGTTTTCTCGGAATTGGGGCCTGAGCATGCTGGGTTCATTCCCATACAGACAAATCCTGAGAAATCACCGTTGAACATTTTATCGAACATAAAAAGCCAGGAGGCGTTCTGTCCAACATCAATTTTCGGCAACCAACTATATCCGAAATCATTCTCTTTGGTTCCATTTTCGCCGTAGAACGATTTAAGCAGACTGGCAATATATTTGGGCCTGTTTGCCCACCAGTTCACACTCATCGGATCAACCGCCTTTGGAGTGGTTGCATTATATTTTTCGAGGTTATCAAATGCCGCATTTACTGCAGGCATATAGCCAGGCAGGATATGGAAGAGCAATGCCTGGTCGGTTATCCCCTGAACATTGGACTCGCCTCTGAGCGCATTGACTCCACCTCCTGCCATTCCGACATTCCCCAAAAGCATTTGGATCATGGAAGCGACACGAACAATCTGGGTACCTGTCGTATGCTGGGTCCATCCCATGGCATAGAGCATGGTTCCTACCTTGTCAGGCTTTCCGGTCGCTGCAAAGGTTTCGTAAACTTTTATCAGATCGGCCTTTGAAGTTCCGGTGAGGCTGGAAACCGTATCCAGATCATATCGGGCATAGAACTTCTTCATTAATTGGAAGACGCATCTCGGGTGTTGAAGGGTCATATCTTTGACAGGAATTCCCTTGTCATCTCTATCAAAGACCCATGTTGCTTTATCATAAGCCCTCTTTTCAGGATTGTATCCCGTAAAAAGGCCATCTTTAAAATCGAACTTATCGCTGACGATAAATGGGGCATTGGTGTAATGGATCACATAGTCTTTGAAGAAAATGTCCTTATCGAGGATGTATTTGATCATCCCGCCTAGAAAGGCAATATCTCCTCCTGACCGCATGGGAGCATAAATATCTGCCTTGGCCGAGGTTCGGGTAAATCTCGGATCAACGCTGATAATCTTTCCACCTTTTTCCTGTGCCCTTAAAACCCATTTCATGGCAACCGGATGGTTTTCTGCGGCATTGCTTCCCATGATAAGAATGCAATCACTCACCCCAATATCTGTCCATGAATTGGTCATTGCACCGCGTCCAAACGACTCTGCCAGAGCCGCTACCGTGGGGCTGTGTCAGAGGCGGGCTTCCATTTCGATGTAGACGAGTCCGAGGGCTCTGAGAAATTTCTGATAGAGCCATCCCTCTTCATTATTAACGTGGCAACTTCCTATGCCAGCTATACCATTTGTTCGATTGACGACCTGGCCCTTATCATTCTTTTCGGTGAAGCTGGCATCACGGCTTTTCTTGATCCTTTTTGCCATTTCGGTAAGAGCCCAATCCCAGGATTTTTCTTCCCATTTTGTGCTATTAGGTGCCCGGTAGAGGACTTTCGTCAATCGGTCTTTATTGTTGATGAGCTGGTAAAGTGACATTCCTTTTGCACAGAGAGCGCCTTCACTGGTCGGATGATCCGGGTCGCCCTCCGTGTTAATCACTTTTCCTTTCGCATCCGTGTGAACGATGATGCCGCAGCCGACTGAGCAGTAACAGCAGACGGTGGTTGTCTCTTTTGCTCCTTTAATTCGGAGTTCCTGGGCATAAGATTCTACCGGCGAGAAATCGAATCCCAGGCCGCCCATCACTGTCCCTGCGGCTGTAGCGCCAGAAATCTTTAAAAAACTTCTTCGCGTAATCTTCATAGCCAATTATTCACCTTCCTTTCGTAAAATTTTTGTAACGGGAATTTTATTCACCCCCCCCCTTCAACCCGTTTGAAAGTTCAATTGGAATAAGGTATTTAAGATGAGATAAAACCTTGTGAAACATAACACAATAAAATATTTTGTCAAGGGAAAAATGGAGATAATAATCTGTTTTGATAGGCATCGGCAAAAAAAATAGATTGATATCCTAAGTTCTCTATGATATTGAAGAATTTACTTATTTCGGTAAGATGGGAGACTCAAATGGAAAAAGAATTGATGGAGTTAGTGGAGTTATTGGATCAGAAGTTATTTATTTTCAAAAAGGGATGATGTGAAGAAACTGAGGCAGGAAACTAGCGCAAACTTTCGTAAATTAAAAGAGGAGAATAAGGAGCTTGTCCTCGGTTGGATCGATGGAATTAAAGCGGAGATGGAAAGGTTGAGAAAAGAAGGCAGGGTGGATCTCGATCCCATCCGTGATGATATTAAAGAAGAGACGAAAAAACTCGAGTTAAAAATTCAAGCCATGCTCTTCCAATCGATTCAATCCATAGAGTCATCTCTCGAGAAGATGAAAGAGGAGACCGACTCATCCATCCACCAATCCAAGCAGGAGATAGGTTCAACTCTTCAGGCCGTGAAAGGAGAGACAAATGGCGCCATTCAAAGATCGGGGCAGGAGATAGCTTCGGGCCTCCAATTGATCAAGGAAGAAGGGAGAGCAAATCTCGCTCAATCAAAAGAGGAGATAAGGGTTGATCTCAACCGGTTAGGAGAAGGGATGGGGGACCTCAGCGATCAGGTCAGGGCGGCTCTCGGGGAGATCACGGTCTTAAATGAAAAGATCAAAGAAGGGTTCAATGAGGTGAGAGAGTGTTTCCGTTGCCTGACACCGATCTCTTCTTTGAATGAGGGAATCAGACGTCCCATTAATTTTTCTTGACAAATTTGATGACCACAATTTCAGGTTTTGTGTCGAGGCGCATGGGGGGGCCCCAGGTGCCGGCCCCGCTGGAGGTATAAACCAGAAGGTCACCAAACCTTTTGAGCCCATAATCGTAACCCTTATAGATTTTTGAGGTGATGAACCGGAAGAGAAAAACCTGCCCCTGATGCGTATGACCCGAAATCTGGGCTGAGATTCCCTGATCCATGACAATCTCCAGATCGAAAGGAACATGTTTTAAGAGGATGCTGGGTTTCCGGCGGTCGATCTCCATCTTCTGCAGCATCGCCCTGAACTGCTTCTGATTTCTCGAATCCCTGTAACCCGCGCCAATAAGTTGAAGGCCTTCGATCTCCACTTTTTCATTATTCAACACCCGTATTCCGGTGCGGCGAACGGCATTGAGGTAGGGGGTGTTGTCATAGAATTCTTCATGATTGCCGGTAACGAAATAGGCGCCGTAAGAAGGAGAGAGCCGCGATAGGGGCTCGACCATGTGATTCAGGTCCATCGCCTCCCCGCCGTCATAGAGATCGCCGCCGATAAAGACAATGTCCGGCCGAAGGTCCTGAATCATGTCCGCAAGGTGCTGAGCAAACCGGTTATTTCTTACCTGGCCCAGATGGACATCGCTGATCCAGACCGCGGTTTTGCCTTCCCAGGCGCCGGGTAAATTAGGAAGTGGCAGACTCACGGTGTTGATGCGAATGATTCCGGCATTGATGAACCCGTAAAGGCTCCCTATCAAAGCGATCCCGAACAGGACGATGATCAATGCTCTTCGATCCATGGGAAGGTGGAACAATTTAATCAGACCATAGACGGTCCACGCCAGGAGAGAGGCAAGAAAGAGGAGATAGAGGATTCCCAACCAGGATACAGAGGCCGTATAAAGGGATCGCACCAGAAGGTTGGAATAACGGAAAGAAAAAAAGGACGAACCGACAAGGCTGATAGACAATAATCCCATGGCAACCCTTAAGGACCAGAGCCACAACGGGGAGGTTACTCCGAAGAAGGAAACCAGAGTCCTGTAAAGGAACCAGTGGCCGAAGAAGAGAATCGATTGGGCGGTAGCGATAAAGAGGAAGAATCGCATAGAGGTTTAACCATTATAATGGATAAACCTCCGGTTCGCCATGACCCTTCAGGTTGCAGTCTTTTTTCTCCAATTCACAAAAAAGATTCCGACCGAAACCATTGGAAGGCCCACCATGAGAGAAAACGTGAATTCCTCCCCGATGAAGAGAATGCCGGAAAGAACGCCAAAAATGGGGGTGAAGAAGGTGAAAGCGCTGAGCCGGCTCACGGAGTATTGATGGATCAACTTGAACCAGACAAAATAACTGATAAACGCCACTATCACCGACTGATAAAAAATCGAAGCGAGTATGAGTGTGTCGATCCGATAGATCCAATTCGGTTCAAGGATAAGGCTCACCACAAATAGAATGGGGATGGAGAAGAAGAGCTGATAGAGAAAGGTATGAATCGGCTCAACCTTTCCCGCCATATACCTTTTGATATAAAGGGTGGTGGCTCCCCATAGCACTCCTGCCGCAATCTCCAGGAGATCGCCGATGAGCATATTGGGTTTGGCGGTCTTCGGTTTTCCATAAAAGACAAAAACGATCCCCATAAAAGCGATGATCAAACCCAGCGTCTTAAGGAGGGTCAGTCTGTCTCCCCGAAGGAATAAATGGGCGCCGATAGCTACCACAAAAGGGCTCAGGTAGACGAAGACAACCGAGCGAGCAGAATCTGTAAAAAGCATCCCGAAATAGATGCAGGCGAATTCAAGGCCGAACAAAAGACCCACCATCACGCCGTGGAATAATCGAATATCGGTGTGGAATAATTTCTCTCCCTTTCTGAGACAGTAGATCGCACCGCAAATCGAGGCAATGAGCGAACGCAGGGCTGAGGCAAAGACCGGAGAGATTCCCTCATTGGATAATTTGATGGCAGAATAATTCAATCCCCACAGGAGGGTTAGGATGAGAATGGCCAGAATCGCCTTCAGGTCTAAATAGTCTTTGCTTTCAGGAGAACTCATCGGCTTGGATCCCTCACTCAAAGGGAAGATTACTAAATTTGAATGGAAAGAGCAACTATTCTTTTTGAAGGATTCTTTTCGGCCCTCTTGAAGAAGAGAGAAGGATCGATGAAGTGTTTAGAGTGAAAGTTATTTTTTCCGGGCATGACTATCTGCTTTGTATGTCATGATCCGATCTCACGGATCGGTATCTTATTCATCTTGAGCCCCAGAGGCTCGGGGGGAATCCCCATGCTCAGACCCAGGAGCTGAGGATACAGAAGAGAGGGAAGAGGAGGATTTGAACCCTGCCGAGAGAGAATCATCTGCTGAACGGTATCGAACTGAATTTGACAATACGTGCAGGCAGTGCAGAGATAATTCGCGCCTGACTCTCTCCCATTGTTAAGTTTTTTTAACGTCATCTCCGTTGACAACTCATCATGGCTCCCCAGAAGAGGAGCCCCACAACATTCAAGCCTCATCAACCAGCCAATGCTTTTGGCCCCGGTCACATTCACTAACCGCTCAAAAATGGAGGGGTTCCCTGGATCATCAAACCGTACAATCTGGCTTGGACGCAGCGCATGACATCCGTAATGGGCGGCAATTTTTAGCCCTTGAAAGGGTTTTTCGATCTTCTTCCGGATCGCTTCGATTCCTACCTCTTGATCAAGAACGGACAGGAGATGCTTTATCTCAATCTTTCCTTCGTAGGAAATATCCTCCTGCTGAAGAACCGCATTGACCTCCTTCCGAAGAGAGAGGTTCTCTTTCAGAAGAAAGTCCGCTTTTTTCAGGCTCCCGTAGCAACACTGGCATAAGGTCATTACATTCAGCTTCTTCGTTTCGGCGAGTGCCAGATTTCTCGCCGACGCCAGGAGAAAGGTTTTGAAATCGATATTCCGCAGAGGATATCCGCAGCAGTTAAACTCCCCAATATCCATCAGCTCCACACCGAGCCGCTCCAAAACCGCCCTGGAGGAGGTTTCGTACTGTTGCAATCGAATGGGAATCTGGCAACCTAAAAAGAGTGCGTATTTCATCATATCTTCTCTTTCGTGTATTTGATGGCTGAATTCTTCAGCTCATAAAGCACGTCGGTGACGGGTACCCCTCTGGGACACTGCTCCTGGCATTGATAGCAGGTCAGACAATCCCAGAGCATATTGGAACCAATGGCCAGGTCTTTCAACCCTAATCCAGCGGCATGCATGATCTGATGGGGCAGAAGCCCCAGGACCTCCTGTGGGTTTTCGTAATGCCTCACCACAGGGCAGACGGTCGTGCAGGTCTGGCAACCGAAACAAATTGAAAAGTTTTTTGCCTGGGAAGAAAGGTCCAATCCACTTTTAAATTTTTCATCCACAGGGGTCAGGTGAAGGACTTCATCTTTCTTCTTCATTAAATCACATTGAGAAGAAATTGCCTCCCTGGCCTGGGTGAGAGGCTTTTCGTAATCTCCCTGAGCCGCCTCTGCCTTCATCAACCCCCGATAAAATGAGAGTGGTGAGAGAACCGAAAGTTCTGGAATTCCTCTTTGGATGAGAAGCTCTCTGACTCTATTCCACAAATTCTGCAGATTGATCCCTACCGGACAAACCACCGTGCAACGGTAGCAGTTGGTACAGAGATAGACGCCTTCCTGAAGACCACGGATCTCCTGTTCTGTAAGCGGATTGCCGGAAGCCAGAGCCTTGATCGAGGCAACTTTTTCGGAAGGGAGAATATTGATGTTTGGAATCCCTTCAAAAGCGATTGCAACAGAACAGTGGGAACTGCACATGGCACAATGGGTACAGGCGTCCAGCTCCATGAGCTGAATCATGGAGAGGTTCTTCCCCATCCAGCTTCTGGAAAAACGCCTGCAGTGAATCAGTGTTTTACACCAATGGAGAACTTTGTCGGAAAAGCTTAAGTTCATTTTTCCCCCATAGCAGCCTTAACCAAAACAACGAGAGGGCTGATTAGGATATGGAACATTTTACTGAACGGAAGATAGGCAACCAGAGCCCCTGTCAGTATCGCATGGACATACCATCCATAGGGATAGATTATCTCCCAGCGGATAGGAATAAGGCCGAGAAGGAGCGAAACAGGATAGCCTATAAAAGATGGAAGCGCCTTTGAAAGGGGGATGCCCGTTTGAAGAATCCTCATTCCCTCTACCCAGAACCCTGTCAACAGGATCGCTCCGATCAAACCCAAGACTACATAATCCTGTCCGCCCGTGATCGCCTTCTGGCTCTTCCCCTGTAGGCGCCTCATGATCGCGAACATAGCTCCAAGGATGATGCATAATCCCAGAAAATCGTTGATGAACGCAAGAGGAGGAAAATTTTTATCGAGCAGCACCGCCACCTTCTCGCTCATCGGAAAGAGAGCGGAAAGGATAAGAAGTGTCAATCCAATCAGAAACCGGATAAAGATGGGGAGGTAGATGAGACTGTGAATCGTCCAGCGACCTACCCCTTCCTTCAAGATACTTCTGAGCAGGAGGACATCCACAATAAAGACCTTGAGGATGGTCCATATCTTCCTGGAGAAGACGATCTGCCAGGCTTTTTCTCCAATGTAGGAGAGCTTTTCACGGGCGGTAAAGGAAGGGTCAACCATCGTCCCCTGAAACCAGAAGGCGAGCGTGGCTCCAATCCCAAACAGAAAAAGGAGAACGGAAACGATTGAGACCGGATCATTGAGAGTCACCGAACTGCTATGACATCCCATGCAGATCACACTCTTTGCCGGAAGCACACGAACCGGAGCTCCCACCTTATTTTCAGGAAAATGACATTTCTTGCAGGCTTCGTGATTTTTAAAATCGGCAAACCGGTGAGAAGTCATCTTGACAGGTGCGCCATCTTTGACCTTGGCCAACAAGATTCTGCCTGTCTTGGGATCCTTCCTCACCTCTTTGGATTCATGGTGGCAGGCCTCACAGTTGACGCTCCGGTGAGGATCATGCGCGGTCCCCTCACCATGGTATCCATGGCAGGAGACGCAACCAAACTGTTTTGTTCGATGAGGAGAAGAGGCGATTCCATCATGGCACTGGATACAGGCGATTCTCCGATGGATTGTTTGCCCATACTCTTTCGAATCAATATAAACAGAGACCGCTTTCCCATCGACCTTTTTCTCCACATCCTTCTTTTCGTGACAATTCATACAGAAGAGGATCGTTGTGGCCGTGCCTTCATTGCTGTTGAGGTTGGGCTGGCGATGGCAGCGCAGACATATCTTCTTTTCCGCCTCCATCATCTCTTCATCGGTCATTCCTCGGGCAAAAGAGATGGTAGGAAAGATTCCACAAAGGAAAAGAATGAGGAAAAGAAAGAGAAGGTCTTTTCTTACCCTTCGCCTCTTCTTCTCTTCAGGATGTCGATTTAACTCCTCCCACTCCAGAGGATGATGTTCCATGATCTTTTTAGCTTCCATCTGACCCGTAAAGATGGACTTGTCCATTGGAAAGACACTGGCGCGGAGATGTCCATTGAAGAGATGGACAACAAAGATAAACCCCATGGCCAGAAGCGCCTCATCGCTGTGGATCGTATAAGCGATATTGAACCAGAAGCCAGGTAAAAACCCGGAGAAAAATTCCGGGAACCAGAGCAAGAGGCCGGATCCCCCGATAAATGTGATTCCCCAGAAGACCGCCCAGTAATCAAATTTCTCCCAGTACGTAAACCGGCCAAATTGCGGCGGAGATCCCTTCCCCATAAAATAGAGAAGATGCTGGTAGAGATCTCGAAAATCTTTTAGTGAAGGAACCATGGAATGGGGCCCCAATAACTTCCCTTTTAATATAACAAGGTAATAGCACACATAGAGCAGATGGAGGGCGAAATAGCCGAAGGTGATCCCGGCGAACCATCGATGAAACAGTCCGGCTCCCTTTACCCCTCCCCAGAGAAAGATCAGCCCCTGCGCCCAGAAGGCCTGCGGGTATTTGAGGGGAAGCCCGGTTAAAGCCAGGCCCAGAAAGGTGATCATCATCACCAGGTGAATAAACCGATGAAAAACATTAAATCGCCAATAGACTTCTCTCTGATCTTCCTTCATGGACATAAGGCTAATTCCTTTTTAACCATTCGTGAACTTTCCTGAGAATCCAGACCAGGGTGTGAGAATAAAAGAAAGCAAGCACCACAAAGACGATGATTCCGAAACCGATCTCAATCCAACGGAGGATGGTTAACTTATTAAGCTTCTCCACATCCTCTTTCTTGACCCCCTCTTTGGAGGCGTGGATCACATAATCCGTAAACCGAAGCTGGGCGTTTGGATGGCACTTCTTACAGGCCTCCAGAGCAACTTCCTTCTTCTTTAATGAGAGGCAGGTATGGGCGCCGTGACAATCCGTGCAATAGGCAGAAGCCTCATGTCCTAGGGAGGCGGCTGCTTTTCCGTGATAATTTTCGAGATATGTCCTCATCTCAGATAGGTGACACTTCCCACACATCTCGGTCATCCATCTTCCGAGTACCAAACGCGACTGACCGGAAACGACGTAATGGCTGACATGACAGTTTCCGCATGTTGGGGCGTCCTTCTTTCTTTCCACCAGCGCTTTGGCGTGTTCCCCTTTGAGATACCTTTGGTAAACCTGGGGATGGCACTTTTCGCATCTCTTGTAGTCATAAAGAAGAGTGGAAGGCCTGTTTAAGAGATTCGAATTGGGATGTTTCACCCCTTTTTCCTCGATGTCCGGGTGGCACTCCGAACAGGAGATGCGACCATGAGAGGAAGATTGAAATTTAGTCATATCCACAAACCAGGACCGCTGGGGAAGATTCTTCTCCGTGGCCTGGATAGGAGAAAATGTTAATCCAAGCAGACAAAACAAGATGAAAAAAGATAGAAAAGAAACTTTCATCATTTTTTTCTTCCTAATTGGGATCATGAGATAGAGTTCATTCATAAATGCCTTTTTCCATCATATCGGACCTGAGAAGCCTGCCCCGTACTTGATACGGGGGTATCCAGTCCCGCTTTTGGCGGGATTAAAAACCTGGATTCCCCGCCTCGCCGGAATGACGACTTTGTTGGTAGAATCTACACTATTTGCGGTCTTGGCAGTAAACCTGCCATCTCAGCAATCTCCCTGACTTTCTCCTCCCATTCAATGGCCATGATGTGAATTCCGCGAACCCCGGGAAGCTGTTTTAGTCTCTGGATTGTCTCCACGCAGATTTTGATGCCTTCTTCGGACTGTTTCTCCTTGAGCACTCCCTTTAAACGGTCGATCATCTCATCCGGCACATCCATTCCGGGTACGGAATTCTTCATGTAGCGAGCCATCCCCACTGATTTGAACGGCGTCACTCCAGCCAGGATCGCCACCTTCTCATGAATCCCTCGGTCCCTCACCATCTCCATCCACTTTTCAAACCTTGGGATATTATAGATGCACTGTGTCTGTAAAAATTCCACGCCGGCTTTTGCCTTCTTGCCAAGCCTTGCCGCCCGAATCTCAAACGGATCGGCAAAGGGGTTCTCCGCAGCCCCAATAAAGAGTACGGGTCTCCCTTTTATCTCTTCCCCTTCAAGAAACTTCCCATCGTCCCTCATCGTCTTGACCGTTTGAATCAACTGAATGGAATCCATGTCAAAGACGTTTTTGGCCCTTGGATGATCTCCAAACTTCTGATGGTCTCCGGTCAGGCAGAGGATGTTGTTGATCCCCATGGCTGCCGCTCCCAGAATGTCGCTCTGTATCGCAATCCGGTTTCGATCCCTACAGACCATCTGAAGGATAGGGTCAAAACCCATCTCCTTCAAGATCAGGCAGGCAGAAAAGGAACTCATCCTCACTACCGAGGTCTGGTTATCCGTGACATTGACTGCATCCACAGCCCCCTGAAGGAGTTTCCCTTTCTTTCGAATTACCTCGGCATCTGCCCCTCTCGGCGGTCCACACTCCGAAGTCACTACCAGTTGACCTGACTCAAGTACTCTTTCAATGTTCGACTTGGTTTTCATCGCCGCTCCTATAAATCATAAGGTTAAGGCTAAGGTTAAGGTTGAGAAAACACTTAACCTGAACCTTAATCTTGGCCTTCTTAAAGGATTAAGGCTGAGATTTTTGGGTTAAGGAATTGATCAAAGAGTTTAATTCCTTCCATATTTCTTCAATAAAATCTATCAGATCTTCAACATCTTTTTTTTCAAAGTACCCAACTCTTCTGCCATATATCAGATGACTTTTCGTCTCAGACAAAGATCCACGTGAATGATAATAGAAATTCAACTTGTCCTTTGTATGCTTTCTTCCAAATCCCTCCGCAATATTACCCGATACCGATAATGATGATTTTCTGATTTGAGAAGTCAGGCTATAGTCTTCCTTTCTTGGAAGATGTTCAGTCAAATTAAAGATCCTTACGGCAAGTTCCATAGCCTTTTGCCATACAGGCATATCTTCAAATGATTTATATCCCATTCTTTCTTAACCTTAACCTCAACCTTAACCTGCCTCTATAGTTTTAAATCCTCTCTTATTCTCTTCCTTGGTCCTCCATCCCTCGACGTTCTCCAGTCTTTGATCGGAATGATCTCCTCGTATTTCTCCATTTGGTTAAGCGCTTTGAGCCGATCAATGATGAGCTGCCAGCCACACTCGAGATCTTTGTCCACCTCGCATTTCCCATTGGAGCTCCCCCCGCAGGGGCCATTGAGCAAACTCTTGGCACAGCGGGCGATCGGACAGATTCCCCCGGTCATATGAAGCACACACTCCCCGCACCCCTGACACCTCTCGGACCAGACCCCTTGTTCAAGTGTTACACCCAAAAAGGTGGTATTGACTGCAGGCAGGACCGTTTTATCCTTGTAGGTCTCAGCCAGATACTGAATCCCGGCTCCGCACGCCATTGAAAGGACGACCTCATAATCCCCTACAAATGGACGAATTTGATCAATGTATTCATGATCACACTGACGCTCCAGAGTCTGTTCCCTGATCTCTATCTCCTGGCCATCTTTCGCTCGAGAAAGCTTCAGTTCGGAAGCCAACACCCCCACTTCCCGCTCCCCCCCTGTGGCGGAAACCGTTACGCATTCGTTACAACCCAGGAGCAAAACTTTCTTGTAAGGCTTGAGCATTTTTAAGATCTCATCCAACGACTTCCTGTCCGCTACAATCATCAGAACCTCCGGTCAGTTCGGAGTAATTTAGTTCGGTGTTCGGAGTTTTAAGTCCTTTAGACCTTCACTCCGAACTACGAACTCCGAACTCATAACTTTCTCTTTTTCACAGGAGAGGGCCCCAAGGCCCGAATCTTCTCCGCCATCTCACGGGCCACCTCTGCAAACCGCTGCCCCTGAGCTGAGCTCATGTTGTACATCTCCACACGGCCGGATCCCAATCCGACTTCTTCAAGCAGTGTCTTCACATACTGGACGCGTTTCTTTGCCCTCAAATTCCCTCTTAAAAAATGGCACTCACCCTCCAAACATCCTGCTAAATAAACTCCATCCACTCCAGACTCAAAGGTCTTTAGGATGAGAAGAGTATCCACCCTGCCCGTACAGGGGACCTTCACCACTTTAATGTTCGTCGGATAGTTTAGCCTCATCGAACCTGCCAGGTCCGCTGCACTGTAGGCTCAATGCTCACAACAAAAAGCCAGTATCTCAGGCTCAAAGGACGTGGCCGTGTCTCGTGTCACGTGTCCGGACTCTTTAACCTTCGTTATATCTTCTTCCTTCATAGCTAATTCTGTCATTTTCCCGATCTCCCTATCACCCTATCTCCCTATCTATCTTTTTATGCTGCAACCCCCAACAGCAAAGCTTGACACTTTTCTTCTAATTGATGGCTCTGGAAGTGCATCAGTTCAATCGCCTTTGCCGGACATTCAGCCACACACCCGCCACACCCCTTACACATGGCTGGATCAATCTCTGCCTCTCCCTTGGCATTGATGACAGGAACATTATAGGGGCAGACTCTTACACAAGTCAGGCAGGCTGCGCAACGATCCCCTTCGACCACAGCCACCACTCCTCCTACTCGAAGCACTTCTTGCGAAAGCACGGTCGCTGCCCGGGCCGATGCCCCTAAGCCATGGGCGATTGATTCGTCAATCGGCTTGGGCGCATGGGCCAGGCCGCAGACGTAAACTCCATCGGTTGCGAAATCGATCGGCCGGAGTTTCACGTGAGCTTCCACAAAAAAACCATCCCCGTTGACTGGTACCTTAAACAGATTGGCCACAGGATTGACCTTCGGAGGAACAATAGCCGTTGCAAGTACTAACAGGTCAGGCCGAACCTCCATCTCACGGTTCAAGACATAACTGGTGAAACGAATTCGCAGGTCTTTCCCGTCCTGAGCAACGTTTAACTCCTTTTGATCATCATACCGGATAAAAAGAACCCCTTTGGCGGCAGCCTCACGATAAAGATCTTCCCTGAGAGCATAGGTCCGCATATCCCGATAGATGATGAAGACATTCATCTCCGGGTTTATCTCTTTCAGTTTGATGGCGTTCAGAACCGAATGGGTGCAACAGACCTTTGAGCAATAAGGTCTCTCTTTATTTCGAGAGCCGACACACTGAATAAAAGCCACTGATCGAGCCGATTTCAAGGAACCATCACGGTTGATCAATTTCCGGTCTAACTCCAGGCTGGTCAGGACTCGAGGGTCCTGACCGTAGAGGTGTTGATCCGGCTTCAGTTCAGAGGCCCCTGTGGCAATGATCGCGATCCCATGCTCCAGCAGCTTCTCTGTCCCATTGGTCTGAATCGTCGATTTAAAATTCCCCACAGAACCTTCCACCTGTTTCAATTCGGTATTGAGGAAAACCTCAATCTTCGAGTTCGACTGGACCTCATTCATGATCCGGTTCAGATGTTGTTGAACATCCTCGCCCCGCCAGGTCTGGTGGATATTTCGGGCCTGCCCACCCAAGACATCGCTCTTCTCGATGAGATAGGTGTGAAAACCCTGGTCTGCAAGGCTGAGAGCCCCCATCATGCCCGACAGACCCCCACCTATAACAAGACAGCTGTGATTCAGGCTTCGGTCCATTTGATGGAGGGGTTTTAAATTCCTGGAACAGGCCACAGCCATTTGAACGAGTTCCTTCGCCTTATCTGTGGCCATCTCCTTCTGAGCCATATGAACCCAGGAACACTGGTCTCGAATATTGGCCATTTCAAACAGGTATGGATTGATTCCCACTTCGCGGATCGTATCCCGGAAAAGAGGCTCGTGAGTCCGGGGCGAGCAGGAAGCCACGATCACGCGATTCAGATTCAGTTCCTTCACTCGCTCCTGGATGATTTGTAATGAGTCTGCGGAACAGGTGTAGATCGTATTCTCCGCGTGGACCACTCCAGGAAGCGACTTTGCAAATTCCGTAACTGTTTTCACATCCACTGTGCCGGCGATATTGACTCCGCAGCTGCAGATGAAGGCCCCGATTCTCGGTTCTTCGCCGGCCACCACTTCTCTCTCAGGAGGATATTCCTTCTTTCTTACCAGTGTTCCGCGGGCTTCTCCGATGACGGAGAGGGCCTTTGCCGCTCCACCACTGGCCTGGATCACGCTGTCCGGAATGTCTTTGGGCCCCTGGAAAGCGCCGCAAACGAAGACGCCGGGTTTTGATGTCCGGACCGGTTCGAAACTGCTGTTCACAGGAAAAGAGTATGGATCCAGATCGATATCCAATCGTTTGGCCAGATCCGCAGCATCCTTCGAAATCCCAATGCCAACGGACAAGATCACCAGGTCAAATGTTTCCTCCACTCTTCTTCCATGTTCATCCGTATATTGGATGAGGAGGTCGCCCGGTTCCTTCCCTGGAAGAACTCGTGTAATTCTCGATTTGATAAAACGAACGCCTGCTTCCTCGGCACGGTTATAGTATCTTTCGAAATCCTTGCCGTAGGTACGCATATCGATGTAGAAGATGGCCGTATCCAAAGGACCAGCTGAATGTTCCTTTGCCACAACGGCCTCTTTAATGGCATAGGTGCAGCAAACGCCCGAGCAGTAAGGTTTGGCCCCTTCATGCACATCCCTTGATCCCACGCACTGGATAAATGCAATTTTCTTCGGGTCCTGATGGTCCGGGGAGCGGCGGGTGAGATGGCCTCCCCAGGGACCTGAGGCGCTGAGCATTCGTTCAAATTCCATGCTGGTAACCACATTGGGATAACGGCCATACCCTAATTCCGAGGAGTGGCCCGGATCGTAGAGTGAATAGCCGGGTGAAAGGATGACCGAACCGATTTCCAGTTCTTCGGTGTAAGGGGCTTGTTGATGGTCGATCGCCTCCCGTTTGCAGACATGGACGCAGAGGTGGCATTCGGAACAGATCCCGCATTCAAGGCATCGCGCTGCTTCTATCCTCGCCTGTTCTTCGGTGAGAACCAGTTCCACCTCTCTAAAATTTCTCACCCTCTCTTTCTCAGGCAATTCTGGATTTTTTGTTCGAGGAGACAAATCAACTTTACCCTCTTCGATTATCTCTCCTATCTCTTCTTGTGAGAGATCAACCACAGGGAGGGGAATCTGTTCCCTTGGGGTAAGAAGCGGAACGCATCTTAAATAGCGGTCAATGGAAAGCGCGCCACGCCGGCCGTCGGCAATGGCCTGGATCAAAATCCAGGGCCCTCTTGCCACATCGCCTCCGGCGAAGATTCCCGGGCGATTGGTGGTTAACGTTTTTGAATCGATGGCAAAGGTCCCTTTGGACGTGACCTCAAGGCCATGGGTATCTTCGAGAAAAGAGATTTCAGGGGCCTGGGCAACAGCGGCAATCATCGTATCTGCAGGGATGACATACTCAGAACCTTTAACAGGTATGGGGCGTCTTCTACCAGAACTATCCGGCTCCCCTAATTCCATCTTCACACACTTCACACCAGCGACATGGTTCTCCTCTACGACCACCTCGACGGGAGCAGTGAGAATTTGAATGTCGATCTCTTCCCGTTCTGCGGCTTCAATTTCCCAAGGATTGGCAGGCATCTCATCCTTCGACCGGCGGTAGAGGATCTTCACTTCTCTGGCGCCCAACCGCAGAGCAGTCCTGGCCGCGTCAATCGCGACATTTCCTCCGCCGATGACAACCGTCTTCTCACCTACTTTTGGCGCAGAAGGGTTACCAGGGGCAAGGATAGGTCCATCTTGCATTCTTCCAGCGAAGTCATGTTTTTCTGCCAGACTAACGGCCTGAAGAAACGGAACCCCATGATGAACGCCCGGGGCATCCTCTCCTGGAATCCCCAGCTTCTGTGGTTCGTGTGCCCCCATTGATAAAAAAACGGCAGAATAACCTTCCTCAAAAAGACGGTTGATGTTGCGAATAGGGGTATTCAATTTCAATTCGACATTGGGGTGATGAACGATGTCATCAATCTCCCTCTGGAGCACATCTCTCGGGAGACGGTAGGCCGGAATCCCAACTCTCATCATCCCTCCAGCGACTGGAAGGGCCTCGAAGATCGTGACCTGATAACCCATCCGTGAGAGCTGGTGGGCGCAACTCAATCCCGCTGGTCCTCCGCCAACAATGGCCACCTTTGCTTTAGGCCGTTCTATTTCTTCCTGACTTCGAACTCCTTTATCTTCTTCTTTACTCTGAACTCCGAACTCCGAACTCCGAACTTCTTTTAACTCCTCTCGATGTTCATAAACCCAGCCAGCAGCAAAACGCTTTAAATTGCAGATCGCCACAGGGGTGTCGAGCTTTCCCCGATTGCACTTCTCTTCACAAGGATGGTTACAAACACGCCCTACCGAGGCAGGAAAAGGATTGTACTCTTTCACCACATCAAGCGCCTCTTTATACCGTCCGGCATGAATGAGGGCAACATAGCCCTGGGCGCTTGTCTCTGCAGGGCAGGTCGATTTGCAGGGGCTCGTTCCTCTCTTGGTAACCAGGAAGGTGTTGGGAACAGCCTGCGGATAGGGTCGATAAATCGCTCTTCTCTGGTCAAGACCCTGGTTGAATTCATTGGGAAGGAGGATGGGACAGACTTCTGTGCAATCATTGCAACTGGTGCATTTGTCCATGTACACATAACGAGGATGTCTTTTGAGAATGGCCTTGAAATGTCCGGCCTCTCCTTCCAAACCGACCAATTCAGAATTGGTAATCATCTCGATATTGAGATGGCGGCCCGCCTCCACCAGTTTTGGAGAGATAATACACATGGCGCAGTCATTGGTCGGGAAGGTCTTATCGAGCTGTGCCATCTTCCCACCGATCGCCGGGGATCGCTCCAGCAGATAGACCCTAACGCCGGAGTTTGCCAGATCAAGGGCAGCTTGAACCCCGGCAATCCCTCCCCCCACGACTAACGCAGCACCAATCTTTTCAACCATGTTCAACCTCTTGATTTCAATTTCAATCAGAATCGTCATTCCGGCGAAAGCCGGAATCCAGTTTTTTCATTCGGCTAATCATTCTCTGGACTCCGGTTTCCACCGGAGTGACGACTTTTTACGAGTTTATCGTTACTCTGCATTGAATTCTGTGTTTTGGTCATTCTAAGTTGTTTCGAAATTCGCCTGCCTGCGCGAAGCCCCGCTCTGCGGGACGAAGGCAGGTATTTCGTGCTTCGAATTTATACCTTTATGGCATCCAGATATTCCGAAATCCGATCCTCTGCTCCCATCGGAATGAAGTGAACTCCCTGGCAGAGGTCTTTTAGTCCCTCGACCAGTCTGGTCACCATTTCAATGCTCGTCTTCTCCCTGTCCGGGGATTTTTCGATCCTCTCAATGATATGGCCCGGCACCGTTCCGGGCTTGATATGTCTATTAAGAAAATGCCCCATCTCCGCAGACCGGACGATAGCGACCTCAGCAATCACCGGAATTCCAACCGGTCGAACCCGGTTCATAAACTGATCAAAGGAATCGAGATCGAATACCGGTGTCGAAAGAAAATAGTGAATCCCCCGTCGAGCCAGTTCTTCCATCTCTTCTAATTCCAAGTCAGGGACTTCCTTGCCCCAGCTCGAGTCAATGCCAACGCCAATGCAAAAGCTTGGCTTCAGTTGAAGTTCTTTACCCGTAATATCATGGCCTTTCTGGAGGTTTTCGACTACGGAGAAGAACTTTGCTGTATCCACATGAAAGAACATTATCTCCTGAACGCTATCCCCTGAAATCCTATAATCATCTTTGAAGATAAGGAGATTTTCGATTCCGGCCTCCGAGGCTTTGATCAGATGTTCCTGAATATCAATTCGGCTTTTCTCCCGGCAGGTCGTCTCGAGGATGGGTTCAAATTGTTGCTCCTTTAAGGCACGGCAGGCACCCGCGGTATCCACGGCCACCCCTTCAATCTTCAATTCAGAGACAGCTAGGGCATCAATCCTACCACGAATCGGGTCGATTTTTCGAATAAGTCCTTCAATTCCTGCTTCCATGGAGGGTTGAATCTCCAATGTCACAACAAATTTCCTATTCTGTAAACTCTTTTTGAATTGCATAGAGATCTATATTAATTATAAAATGGCTTCTCCCGAATGACGAAATGGCTGAAAGAAACCAAATTTGGCAAATCATAGGACACATCATCGCTGTCATAGGTTCATTTCTTCAATCCCAGTAATTTGGCCACTTCATATTTCAACTGTTCCAGCGGAAGGGGTTTTGAAAAACAGGCGTCCGCTCCGTAATCCTTCATCTGTTTGAAGGCCTCATCATTGAGATAGGCGGAAAGTACGATGATCTTGGTATCTTTTGATTCAGGGTTCGACTTGACCTTCTGGCAGACCTCATACCCATTGATATCAGGCATCATGATATCGAGAATTAGAAGGTCGGGTTTGAAGTGGCTTACCTGAAGGCCTGCTTCAAAACCATCCGAAGCAGAGATCATCTCATAGCCAAATTCATCCTCCTCAAGGGACTGGACAATCGTTTCAACAATAATTTTGTCATCATCTACAACGAGGATCTTCTTCCTCTCCTCTCCCTTGGGTTCCTCCGGCAAAGGCATCCCTTTATCTCTGAGGAATTGATCCAGATCCTCCTTCTTAATTCTTCGATGACCCCCAACGGTCTTATACGCCTTAAGATGGCCTGCCTCGATCCAGTTGATTATTGTCTTAGAAGAAACATTGCAATACTTACTTGCCTGGGAGACAGTTAAGATTTCCATAATTTGCTCCTTTTACAGATTTTGCTGATTTTCCAATTACTATAATATTTATAGATTGTCAAGCGTTTTTTTTATAAAATAGCATATTATAGATAATTAATTGATTTTATTGATAATTATGTGTTGTATAATTCCGGATTGTTATTTTTAACATCAAAAATCTCCTTTTTAAATCTGCTTATACCAAAGCAAAGAGGGGAAAAGGGAGAAAACTTCTACATCTTGCTCAGAGGGATCATTGGAAATTCGTCGGCAAATTTTATTTGACATCCTATGAATGTAATGCTATTTTAAATTTGTAAGGAATATTATTGGAGGTAATGTATGGGTAAGGCAAAGATTACATTTAAGGGACAGGTCACCATTCCCAAGGAGGTCCGAATTGCCCTGGGGATCGAAGAAGGGGATTCCGTCATCTTTATGGTAGAAAAAGACCGGGCCATTCTGAAACCCCTCAAGAAAAAATCTTTGAAAGATTTCTACGGGATTCTTCCGGCAACCCGTCCCTATCCGGGGATAGAGCCCATTCGAAAGGAGGTTCATCGCAAGACATCAAAACATCTTCTTGCGAAGGAGACGGAATGAGACAAGCATTTATCGATGCGAATATCATCCTTCGTTTTTTGACTAAAGATCCTCCGCCAATGGCTGAGGCGGCCCTGAAGATTTTTGAGGAAGCCAAACATGGCAAGATGTCATTGCTGATTATTCCCATCACAGTGGCAGAGGTTGTCTGGGTGCTGGAATCGTTTTATGAATACCCAAAAGAGAAGATTGCCGAAACGATGACCCAATTTTTATCCTGTGAAGGACTCGAAGTAGAAAGTTTGGACCTGTTATTTGAAGCATTAAACCTTTACTGCGAGAAAAATCTTGATTTCGCTGACGCTATTTTGGCCACCACGGCGCTGAGAAAGGGAATTCCGACCCTCTATTCCTTTGATCAACATTTCAACCGGATTAATGGAATTATAAGGATGGAGCCTGGCAAGAAGTGATAACGATCTCTGATAATGTCCAAAGAGGATTGAACCGGAGTGGTTCAGATAATTCAGGCAGAGGCGAGGCCTCAAGAAAGCCCACCCTACTACTGATAGCGGCTGCTACAGGTTCAAAAGTTTTCAATAAGGCTTTTGGAATAAGATTGCCGCTTTTAGGATATCCCGCCATCGGTCTTGCAATGATCTCTGCCCTGACCCCTGATCAATTTCATATTCAGCTTGTCGACGAGGCCAACGAACCCGTTCCCAATGGGAAAAAGGGGGACTTGGCGCTCATCGTTGGCCTGACCCATCACATGCCGAACGCCTATGTTATTGCTGACCGTTTGCGCTCTGAGGGGACGAAAGTCATATTAGGTGGTATGCATGTGACCGCACTTCCTGATGAAGCATTAATGCATGCCGATTCTATCATTGTGGGTGAGGCCGAAGCGGTGTGGAGGGAGATACTCGACGACTTTGTCAAAGGATCGCTTAAGAAAAAGTATTCCGGCCGGGAAGTGAATCTTGCCGAGCTTCCTCCTATGAGGCGTGATTTGTTCAATAAAAAATTTTACTATCCGGGTCAAATCATTGAGACCACACGGGGCTGTTCCGTGGGTTGCGTTTTTTGCGGTGTGCAGAATTTTTTTGGCACAAGATTCCGGGTTCGCCCTCCCGAAGCCATCCAACGGGAATTGATGGCTTTATTCGGACCAAGGCCGCAACAGACGCGATGGAAGAAGTGGTTGGCTCGACACTGGCACCCTGATATCCCCTATTTTGTGGAGAGACGGCTTCTCTATGTGATGGACTCCAATTTTATCTCAGATCTTGGCCATGCCCGTGCTGTAATGAACGTTTTCAAGGAATGCGACCTCAGGTGGTTCGGCCATGCAAGTTTCAATCTCATGCGGGATGATAAATTGGTCGATCTTTTGGCCGATTCAGGCTGTTTAGGCGTAAACATCGGCTTTGAATCACTTTCCCAGGCAAATATCGATCATATGCATAAGTTTCCAAATAAAACGGCTGAATATGCTGAGTGCATCAAGCGTCTTCATGAGCGCGAGATCGGAGTGATGGGCACCTTTATTGTAGGCTTTGACGAAGATACCCCGGAGGTCTTTGATCAGATCGTTGACTTTGTCATAGAAAACCGGTTGGAGACAGCCTTTACATTGATTCTCACCCCCAAGCCTGACACCATGCTTTTTAATCAAATGAAAACCCAGAACCGCATGCTCAGTCACAACTGGCGCGATTACGATGAAGGCACAGTCACTTTTATCCCGAAGAACATGACTCCAAGACAACTCCATTCAGGGATGAGATCGGTATGGAGTCGCATCTATTCATGGCAGGGAATATGGCGAAGGATTATGACCCAACCCAGGGTACGGCCTTTCTTCTACCTACCGATGAACCTGGGATTTCAGAGGTGCACCCGCTTGATATGTTCTGAAAAGATTTGGCCTGCTCCTAACCTGAAACAGCATCTTAGTGAGGGGACCGCCGGATCATCTCAGTGAATATGCCTAAAGCGCTTCTCATCCATGCAACCGATAAATCACTCCTCGTGGCGGAACAGCCGCCGATCCCTTTTCCGGTACTTGGCCTGATCACAGTAGCCACACTATTCCCCAGGGGTTGGGATGTGGCCGTGATAGACGAAAGCATGGAGGTTGTTGATCTGGAGGCCAGCGCTGACTTGGTGGGCATATCAACACTTACTCTTGACGCTTACCATGCTTACGGCCTGGCCGATCATTTCCGAGCCAGAGGAATACCCGTTCTGATGGGCGGCATGCATCCATCCGCCATGCCCGTAGAGGCTTTGAAACACGCTGACGCCGTGGTGGTGGGTGAAGCCGAGAATGTTCTTGACCGTGTCTTGTCAGATTTCAAGGATGGCAGGATGCGCGGCGCTTATAAGAATGAAAATCTTCCAGACCTTGCCGAGGTGCCGCGGCCACGCTTCGACCTCCTTCACCCCAGGCATTGCTATTTCCTTCACTCCGTGCAGGCAACGCGTGGCTGCCCTCGTGAGTGCGAGTTCTGCTCTGTCACGCCATTCTTCGGGCACCAATACCGATTGAGGCCGGTGAAGGAGGTGATCGCCGACCTCCATGCCTCGTTTGAAGAGGCCCGATCGAGGACGGTCTTCTTTGTCGATGACAACATCGCCGGCCAGGCCGATTACGCCAGGGAATTATTTGAGGCGCTGATACCCCTTAAGATAAAATGGGGAAGTTTTGCATCCGTAATGATGACTCGCGACCGTAAACTGATGGAGTTAGCGGCGAAATCCGGATGCATCGAGCTCTTTATCGGTTTCGAGTCCCTCTCACAAAACAACCTGGACCGCTCCAACAAGTCGTGGGTTCGTGCCGACAGGATGCAAGAGTATATTAAGATTTTTCATGGTTATGGAATCATCGTCGAAGGCGCTTTCATCTTCGGCCATGATGAAGACCGTAAAGATGTCTTCCGCAGAACTGTTGATTTTGTCCAAAAGAATGGCATTCAAGTGCCCGTGTTCGGTATCCTTACCCCTTATCCTGCTACCCGGCTCAGGGCCAGACTTAATGCGGAAGGCAGGCTCCTGCCGGAAGCCGAGGACTGGCGATTCTACGACGGTTCGCATGTCCTGTTTAAACCCGCTTATATGACGCCGGAAGAACTTGAGGAGGGTTTTCTTTGGGCCAAGAAATTCTGTTGTGCGCCTCGTTCCATCTTCAGCAGGATGTTCCGTGCGCCACGAGCGAACTGGCTTACGGCGGTGGGCCTTAATTTCTCTATGCGCTCTGGCAGGATGCAGCAAATAAAGGATCGTTGGCCACGTTCCAAAGGTCCGCTGGCCAAACCCGGGACATGGTGAAACGGGACGTTATCCCGTTTCATAGTCCATATTCTTTGACAGCCACCTCTCTCATCTTGAACTTCTGGACTTTTCCCAATGGGGTCATTGGAAATTCTTTGACGAATTTGATGTATCGTGGCAGGTGGGAATCCGGAAGTTTTCCTCTGGAATATTTCAGAATCTCCTCTTCGATGACAGTCGCCCCCTCCTCCAGCTTAATCCAGACTGCAATCTCTTCTCCTAACGCTTTATCAGGAACTCCAAATACCTGGGCATTCGAGATTCCCGGAAAGGCAAATAAGACTTCTTCGATCTCCGAGGGATAGATTGTCTCCGTTCCTTTTTGGATGACTTCTTTCAATCGTCCAGTGATCCTCACATAACCCTTCTCATCCATCGTGGCCAGATCTCCGGAATGGAGCCAGCCCTCCCGATCGATGGCCTTCTCTGTGGCCGCAACCATTTTATAATAACCCTTCATATTCAATCCCCGCGCGCAGAGTTCCCCTGCGACTCCCGCAGGAACCTCCTCGCTGGTACTGGGATCCATGATTTTCACCTCCACATTGGGAAGAGGTCTCCCCACGGTCGAGACGCGCAATTCCAATGGATCATCGGGTCTCGTCTCTGTAATCCAGGAAGAAGACTCGGTCAATCCATAACCGAGGATGATCTCCCTCACTCCCATCTCCCCGACCACCCTTTTCATGACTTCCAAGGGACACTGAGCCCCTCCCATGATTCCGGCCCGCAGGGATGTGAGACGGGCGGGTTGATATTGTGGGTGTTCCATCAAGCCAATAAAGGCTGTCGGCGAGCCATAAATGGCGCTGCAATGTTCTTGTTCGATGGCTTCGAGAATCTTTCCCTGTTCAAACGTTTCGGAAGGAAGGATGACTGTTGCTCCTTTGATGATGGCCGCAAGGGTAACACAGATGCAACCAAACATATGAGATAAAGGGACGGAAAGACAGAGGCGATCCTTCTCTGTAATTCTCTGGATATCGGCGCTGGCCGCTGTCGTATTGAGAACCCCGAAGTGTGTGGACATCACCCCTTTGGGAGCGCCTGTGGTTCCAGAGGTATAAAGAAGAGTAACGACGTCATCCTGCCGGCAATCACGCTCACGTTCGTGTAAAAGGCTATCCGCTGTCTCCTTTCCCATCTCGAAGAGGTCTTTCCATCTCATCATTCCTGAGGGAGTCTGATCTGCCATCAGGATAAAGTGCTTCATCTCCGATAAATCGCTAAGTTGCCGGACGATCTCAAGATATTCCGACCCTTTGAGTCCTTCAGCCATGATGAGCGCCTTGGAATCGGACTGAGTCAGAAGGTATTCGAGTTGCTGACGTTGGGCATTCGTATCCGCGCTTACCAGGACCGCTCCGATCTTGGCAATGGCAAACTCCGTGACGATCCATTCCCAGCGGTTGGGAGACCAGAGGGCAATGTGATCACCTTTTTTTATGCCCAGCTTTAAAAATCCTTTGGCGAGCTGATTGACATGATTTAAAAATTCTTTATAGGTTAAACGCACTCCTTTTGAAACATCCACCAGGGCTTCGTTCTGAGGAAATCTCGAAACCACCTCTCCCAACAGTTCTCCTATAGTGATTTTCAATAGATTCATTTCCCCACCCTCCTGATTACAAATATAATGATTTAGAGAGGGAAGTCCAATATTTTTTGAGATTTCTAAAAAAACACCAGAAATCTCTGTAATCAAGAGAACTATAAGTTCTCTTTTTTGTTTTTTATGCTATAGTCTATCCAAATAGATCAGGAGGAGAAAATGGACGAAAAATTGAAGGATGCATTTCACAAGGTGTATGAATCGGAAGCTAAGGCAGCCCTGCGATTAAAAATCTTTGCCAAGAAGGCAGAGCAGGAAGAGCTTCCTCAAATGGCAAAGCTCTTCCGCGTCATCTCTTTCAGTGAAGAGATTCATGGGGAGAGGGCGCTCCGAATACTCAGGGAGATCAAAGACACCGACACGAATCTTAAGGAAAGTTTCCAGTCGGAAACGAACATCGCAGGTTTGGCTTATGAGGAGTTTCTTGAGCTTGCCGAAAATATTGGAGACACAACTTCTTCAATCATCTTTTCAAATTCAAGGGACGTTGAAGAAGGCCACGCCAAGTTATACAAATTGGCAATCAATCATTTAATTGGAGAACGGGAAACCACCTATTACGTGTGCCAGGTCTGTGGCTATGTGGCAGACGGAGTCTGTCCCGATACCTGCCCAGTCTGCTCCGCCCCCAAAGACCAGTTCGTGGAGTTTAAGTGAAAGAGAAAACGGTATTCGACATTAAGAATCGCCATCTCTTCCTGAAACTTTCTCTTTCCTGATTTTAGAAAAAGGGATATATTAAAAGTGCAAAGTCTTAACCGGGGTAAGTTTCACACCCGATGAATAACATGAAATTCGACCCTTTAAGGGCAGAAGAGACCCTTTAGTGGTTTAAGTGACAACGTTCAGGACATCGTTCAGCCGGCACTCTGAAACTATTTGGTTAATGTTGCGCCGTTGTCAATAGGGAAAAGAAATCCAAGACGAAAAAGTAAAGGAATTTTCGTTTTAAGAGAAAAAGAGCTTTTTGCCAGTTGGCAACGGTTCCAACTTGGTTTCTGATCGGGTGCAAGGAGAAGTCCGTTACCCATTGGCTGGAAACGGAATTCAAATATTGTTACGATTCATTGCCGGGCGATCAGATGGAACGTTAGGCTTGTGTAGCAATTTATTTACAGATGGTGTTAAAATAAAAATATGAAACAGAACATTGTCGAAATCTTAAAGGAGGCGTTGAAACTACCCCCAGAGGCACGGGCGGCTCTTGCAGGAACCTTGCTTGACAGCCTTGACGAAACCGTAGACAGGGATGCGGAGTCGGCGTGGGAAGCTGAAGTCGTCATGCGGCTTAAGGAAATGGACGAAGGCAAAGTCAATCTAATTCCCTGGGCTGAAGCCAGAGCAAGAATCGCAGGGCAGTGATGTCCCCTCGACAGATCGATGTTCATCCCGAGGCCGTTGCTGAAGCGCGGGCGGCAGCCCAGTGGTACCGAGAAAGGAGTGCCTTAGCAGCAGATGCCTTTCTTGCAGAACTTGATCGTGCCGTCGAAAGAATTACCGAGAACCCTGAAATGTATCCGCGCTATGTTCGAGGCACGCGACGTTATCTCCTACAGCGCTTCCCTTTCTACTTGGTATATCGAGAAGTTTCCGGAAAGCTTGAGCTTGTTGCGATTGCCCACGGTAGGCGAAAACCCGGATATTGGAAAAGACGTATAGCCTAACGTGTTCCTCCAGCGCCTGCCTGCCGGCAGGCAGGGATGGTTAATAGCCGCCGCCGATTTAAATCGTTAGGCTTATACTGGGTTAAAACTATGAAAAAAGAAAAGAAGGAACAAGTGTTTGCGCTTTGCGTTGTAAACAAGGACTGCGAGGATTTAGAAAAACGTAAGATCTACAAGGTTCTGCCGGACGAGGGAGCAGAAAAAGAAGGTTACCTCAGGATAATCGATGAATCAGATCAAGATTATCTTTATCCCCAGTCCTATTTCGTTCTTGTACAGTTACCCCACGAGGCGCAAGAAGCGCTAAGGGTAGCAATTTAAGATATTCCATTTTACCCTACCTGGCGCTTCATCTGACCGCTATTTTGCTACGCTCCGGCAGCGGGGCAGCTTTAACGCTATATAAAAACCTTCCTCAAAAATTGCTTGACATGGGAAATTTATCCGGATAAAATGCCTTTACTGTGAAAATTAGAAAAAGACTGCTTGAGCTTAACTTGCCACGAGGGAAATCTGCCTTTCTGTGGGGCCCGCGCAAAGTCGGTAAAACTTACTGGATTTCACACACCCTGTCCGGCGCTGAGATTATTGATCTGTTGAAGACGGATACTTTGGCGGAATACATCTCTCGCCCGGCCCTACTAAGAGAACGCTACCAAAATCACAAAGGGCTGATTGTTATAGACGAAGTGCAAAAGATACCCCCCATTCTTGATGAAGTCCATTGGCTTATTGAAAATAAAGGCCTCTCGTTTTTACTCACCGGCTCCAGCGCGCGTAAAGTGCGCCGCGGCCATGCCAATCTCTTGGGAGGCAGGGCATGGCGTAGGACCATGACCCCTCTATCTTATATGGAGGTAACTGATTTTAATTTAGAGCGAATCATGGTTTCCGGATTGCTGCCCCCCCACTACCTCTCGATCAATCCTGTTGAAGATTTGCGTTCTTACATCGCCGATTATCTAAAAGAAGAGGTCATCGCCGAAGTGCTAACGCAAAAAATTCCGGCATTTAATGAATTTTTACGGGTGGCGGCGATCACTTCCAGCGAGCTTATCAATTACGTAAACATCGGCCGGGAAACAGGGGTTTCGCATAAAGTGGTTCGTACTTATTTTGATATCCTTGAGGATACTTATCTGGGGTTTAGAATTCCACCCTGGAAGAAATCAAGAAACCGGCGTATGATCACTACCGAGAAGTTCTATTTATTTGATGTGGGTGTGGCCAATTACCTTGCCAGGCGCCAACCCAAGATCGGCAGCCAGGAATTTGGCAAAGCTTTCGAACATTATATTTTAATGGAACTAAAAGCATATCAGTCTTACCGTAATCCCGACATGCCCATTACTTTTTGGCGGACATCAACCGGCCGTGAAGTTGACTTCATTCTGGGCGACAAAAAACTGGCGATAGAAATTAAAGGCACATCCCGCATCCATGAAGGCGATATTGGCGCGTTGCAGGCTCTTTTAGAAGACGGGCCAGTTAAAAAATGCTGTATTGTTTGCTTGGAAAAACAGCCCCGCCAGCTGACAAAAAATATTGAGGCGGTACCCTGGCAGATGTTTATCGAACGGTTATGGCACGGTGAATTTGAATGAATATCAATTCAAACTTGAAAGATTCCTTGTTCAACCGGTGTTAGGATTTCGTAGCCGTCCTTTGTAACTGCTACCGTATTTTCAAGTCCCACCGCTCCCTCTCCGGGGAAGACGATCTTCGGCTCTATCGCAAAGGTCATTCCTTCTTCGAGAGGATAAGAATGGCCATGGGCGATAAAAGGTAATTCGTTCAATTCGAGACCGATCCCATGTCCGATGAAATGGGTCTGAAGTCCGGGCGGTCCCAGATAACTGCCTTTATATCCCAATTTTTTGGCCAACCTAAGAGTCTTTGCGAAGATTGCCTCACAATTCGCTCCTGGTTTCACCTCTTCAAGCACCGCATCATGAATCTCACAACACGCTTCATAGGCATTGATCAATTTCTTTTTCATCTTCCCGATTGAAAACATCCGGGTTTGGTCTGCCTGATAACCATGATAGCAGATCCCGAAATCAACGAGGATCGGCTCACGGGCTCTTATCTTTCTCAGGCTTGCCCCAACCGGAAAGGCAGGAGAAAGCCCGAGCCCACCCATTGGAGAATCCGATTGGCTTACAATTCCACCTGTCGGACCGCTCAGGACATGCCAGGTGTAAGCTTCATAATTAAGTGACCTTACCCTGAGAAGTCCTTCATGGCCATACCTCTTTGCAGCCGCCTCTAAGAGACCTCCAAATTCAATCTCCGTCATCCCCTCTTTGAGGATTTTTCTTGCCTCTTGGTAAACCTTTCTTCCGATCTCCCCTGTCCTCCGAATCAAATCAATTTCAACGGGCGATTTTATTTTACGGACCTCCCGGAAAACAGCGGAACTATCCTTCAGGGTGATACCGGGGAAGATCTCCAGAAATTTGAAATAGTCCCTTACCGGAAGAAGATCAAACTCCAGTCCCACATTCCGGGGAAGTTTTCGCCGATGCCTTTGAATGAGCGAAGGAATATCACGGACTGATTTGAATGAGACCACCTCTTCCAGAGGCGATTCCACCCTTGCCCGCTCTAATTCCCTCTTGACCATGAGCAGAGGCTTTCCCTCCAACGGGAGAAAGAGAAAACCATCCTGCGTTGTCCCTGAGAGATAGTAGAAATCCATCTTCTGGATGACGAGGAGTGCCTCGATCCCCTGCTTCTCCATGCCCCCCCTCACCTTTTTGAGACGGTTCTCTATTTCTTTTTCAGGGATATATCGGAAACCGAGTGATTGACTTAATTTCCGGAATTCTTTTTTGATCCAGTTGTTGTGATCCATCGTTCAGAAAATAGATATGAATAGCACAAATGACATCAAATGACACGAATGGGTTTTATTCGCGAAATTCGTTATCATTAGTGTCATTTAAAGGGGCAGGCTGATGGTGAAGTGAGTGCCTTTCCCTTCCTCGCTCTCAACCTTGATCTCTCCGCCGTGATTTTTGATGATCCCGTAACAGACTGAGAGCCCCAGTCCCACCCCTTTGACTTTCTGTTTGGTTGTAAAGAATGCTTCAAAAATCTTTGCCCGGCCCTCTGCCGGAATCCCCACCCCCGTGTCCCGGATATGGATCGTGACTTTATCTTTTTCTTTCCTTGTTCCGATCGTTAAGGTTCCACCCTTTGGCATGGCCTCTTTCGCATTCTTGAACATGTTGAGCATCACCTGTCTTAATTGATTGGTCGAGGCCATCACTTCAGGGGTCTTCTCGTCAAAGTAGGTCTTGACCTTGACATTCGCTTCCTGCATCTGCTTATCCATGATCAGAAGAATCCCCTCGATCAACTCATTCAGATTGATCGGCCGCCGCTGTTCTTCTTCGGGTTTGGAGAAGCTGAGCATGTTTCGTAACATCTCGGCCAGACGGTGGGTTTCGGAAAGGGAAAGCTCTAGAATCCTTCGTCGTTTGCTCTCCGGAGGGATTTCGGTCTTGAGAAGATCCAGGGTATTCATAATGCCGTAGATGGGGTTATTCAACTCATGGGCGATCTGGGAGGTGAGCCTTCCCATGGCCGCTAATTTTTCGGATTGGATAAGAGCCTGCTCGATCTCCTGGATCTCTTTCTCCATCTCCAATTGGTGTCTCAGGTCGGTAAAAATGCCGACGCTGGCCAGTTCCTTTCCCGTTCCATCGTAGATGAGGGCAGCCGAAAGCTGAATGGGAATCTCTTCTCCCTTTTTGTTGACGACATTGAGCTGGGTTGGACTGAACTTCCCAATTCCCCCGAATTCCGGACTTCGGAGTTTCTTCATGATCTCTTTGGCAACTCCCTCCGGATAGATCTGGGTGATGTGGATTTTTCCAATCATTTCTTCGGCGGTATAGCCTGTTAAATTCTCCGCTCCTTTATTAAAGATGATGATATGACCCTTCATATCGGCGGCGATGATCCCATCTACCGAACTCTCGATCAGGTTCATGAAAAACTCATTGGCCTCCCTTAATTCTCTTTCCATTCTCTTCCGATCAGAGATATCAATATTGAGCCCTTCGTATCCGATCACCTCGCCATTCTCATTCCTTTTCGCATGGGCGGTGAGAAGTACGGTAATCTTTTCCCCACTCTTCTTTTTAAATTCCACCTCCAGATCCTTCACATATCCTTGCTCTTCAATCTGCTTTTGAAATTCTCTCCGGTCTTCCTTATTGACATAGAGATCCCTTGGAATATCAATCTTTAAAAACTCCTCTTTATCATCATAGCCAGCCATCTCTGCCAGGGCCTGATTGCAGTCGAGGAAATAACCCTCTGTGGTGCTGATGAAGAGCCCATGTTGGACGCTTTCGAAAAGATTCCGATACTTCTCTTCAGATTCTTTGAGCTCTTTTTCAAATCTTTTTCGCTCTGTGATATCTTGGATATAGGCATAGGTTTTAATCGAGCCCTCCCCTGAACGCGTCGGCGCGATACAGACCTCTACCTCTTTGGTCTGTCCGGAAGGAGTCTGAATCATCATCTCAATACAGACTTTCTGGCCAACCCCTTCTCCCCGGACCACCATCTCCTCCAAAAACTCCTCATCTCTCTTCCCAATCAGAGAGTAAAATTCCCTCCCGAGGATCTGATCTTTGGGGATACTAAGGATTTCGGCGGCCATCTGGTTGGAAAATTCTATCTTCGATTCTTCATCGAAGACGATGATCCCGTCGTCCCCCATCTCTGCGATCTTCTCAAAATGTCTGGTTGCCTCACGAATTTCCCGGGCCATTCTTTTCTGTTCCGTGATGTCCCGTAAGTAGGCATAGACCTTCATTCCACTTTCTTCCGTTTTTGAAATGGCGATGCAGACCTCCGCATTCTTCTTCTGGCCATTGGCTGTCAGCACCTCCATCTCTGTGCAGACCCGCCTGTTCTCGTCCTCTCCCACATCCAAGCGCATCTGATGCAGGTAGCCATTGTCTCTCTCGGTCAGGAGGCTTCGGAAGTCCATTCCTATCAGTTTCTCTTTCGGATAGCCGGTCAATTCGGAGGCAACGGTGTTGGCAAACTCAATCCGATAATTTTCATCAAAGACGATAATGCCATCGTCCCCCATTTCAGCGATCTTTTCGAGGCGTCTTGCCATCTCCCGAAGAGGTTTTTCCACCCCTTTCTGTTCGTATTCCTTCAAACTCTCCTCAAGTTCCACAATCCTTTTTTCCAGGGCTTCTATGTTCATTCCTGGTTCCATACTTTTCTCCTCCTTTGAACGAGCCCTATTTTACATGAAATTTGTAATTTTGGGAACAGTTATTATCAAAAGGAATGCATTCCCCAAACGCAATGTTTGGGTGTGATTGATTAGGATTGGAAACCTGAAACTGGGTGGAAGGAAAAGGACAAGGTCATCCTCCTGATAGAATCGGCATTAAAACCACGGAGTCCTCGTCCTGAATCAAGCTATCGAGACTGCCCGCCTTCTGGTTGATGAGGATGATGATATTGGTTTCGGGAAAACGGGGGGGCAATATCTCCCTTAATGGAACGGGCCTTTCTAAATTCACCTCTTTTCCCCTCGTGCCGACGAAGTCTGAGAGGTAACCGAAAAATTTGAGCTCAGCCATCTTAAATCACCCGTTGCAAAAAAAAATATCGAAACCGGGCGGAGGTACTGAAAAAACCTTGCAGCGGCACCTTTGGAGGCAGTCTATTGGCGTTTCCATGTAAAACCGGGACCTCACCGTAAACTGAAATCCTTTGTTACCCTCAATTTTCCAAAAATCCGCAATTGCAAGGGTTTGTAAGTACCCTTGCCCTGTTTCGATATTGCAACATCTGAATTAACCCATCATCTCCTTCGAGACCTCTTTTAATCCGAGGCGGTCGAGTGTTTCCTTGAGAGGAATTCCATTCTCGTCCCAGCCCCGGAGCTCATAATAGTAGGAAAGCATCTCTTCGTACTTTTCTCTGTCGATTTTCACTCCTTTCATCTTTCCTTGAGAATGGGGGTCTTCAAACCAGCGATCAGGAGGATAATCCCATGTTCGGCCGAAATGAGGAATCTCTCTTTTCCAGTATGCCCGGATCAGGTTATAGATGCGATCCCCGATTTGATAAAGGTCTTCCCAGGTCATGCGATTCCCCGTGATTGCTTCGAGATATTCCGGATACCAGTGAAGGCCGAAACTTACCTCAACCCACGGGAGCCGGCAGACCGTGGCCGACTCAAAAAACCCTCCCCGGATCCTCTGAAACTCGATAAGTTTTTGAACTTTCTCTTTGTTATAGGAAAATCGATCCGTCGATATCTCCCAGGCAATGATCCAGGCATCCTTATGGGAAGCGCCGATGGGAGACGTTCCAAAAGAGAGCGCCATTCCGGGACAGCCATGGCAGTTGTAGGCCGAGATCTCCAACCCCTTCACATGCATAGCCCAGCGATGCGAACCTCTTCCAATCGCCTCCGAAGCCGCCTTCACTCCCTTCGACACCAGGGCTCCTGTCCCTTCTCCCTTTCCAATTTCTTGAACGAGTGTCCGGGCCGCCTCAAAATCCCCCCATCCTATCTTCTCCTTGATCAATCCTCTCTCCGAGGCTTCCATGAGAAAACCAATGCCGCTCCCCAGAGAGATCGTATCCAAACCCCATTCGTCCGCCATCCGGTTGAGCAAAGCCACATGGGGAAGGCTTTTTAAACCGATATTTGGGCCAAGCATTCCGACATTCTCATAATCTAATTCTGCCTGTCGATCCTCGGAATCCTTGATCACATGGCCGCATTGCATGCTGCACATGGGACATCCCTTACGGCCAACATGGAGCTTTTCCAAGATATAGCCATCCATTTCTTTTGAAAATTCAAAAACCCCTTCCTTGAAATTGTAAGTCGGGAGGCATCCATTCTCATTGCACCAATCAAACGCCTGCATCGTCCCCTGACGCATCCAGAAATCAAGATTCTCCTTCGCCTTAATCTCTTCATGCCCTTTTTTCCCAAGTTCTCGAAGTCTGGAATCGTCGAAGTTGGAAATATTCCCGGTCCCTTTGATGACGATGGCTTTCAAATGCTTTGACCCCATCACCGCGCCCATGCCGGGCCGTCCCCCTGCCCTTCCTCGCTGAGACATGACCGTCGAAATGGGGATGAGATTTTCACCTCCAGGCCCGATGAGAAGGATCCCGGAATTCTTACCGTGCTTTTTTTCGAGGAGGTCCTGGGCCTCAAAGGTATCTTTCCCCCATAGCTCGGAAGATTCAACCATCTTCACGTTTTCATCCTCGATGAGCAGGGTGCAGGGTTTCTCCGATTTCCCTTCAACCACCACAACATCATAGCCTGCTTTTCTCAGATGGACGGATGCCATCGTTCCGATATTCCCATCTCCGTAACCGCCCGTAAGAGGACTCTTCGAAGCGATCACCATCTTCCCTGAACTCGGCAGAAGCTGCCCGCTCAAAGGACCTGTTGAAAAAATGATTTTGTTCTTCTCAGACAGGGGATCGATGTGCTTGACCTCATCCCATAACAGTTTTATGGCGAACCCCCTTCCTCCCAGGAAATCCCTCTGGGTGGAATCAGGGATCTCCTCTTTGGACACCTTACCATCAGAAAGATTTACTCTCAGCAATTTCCCCGCATACCCTTTCATCGCTAACCTCCACAAAGGCAACAAAGCTATTTTAGTAGTACCCCGATAGACGGGGTGGCCACGCAGATTTTAAATCTGAAGCATGATAAAACTCTAAACCCTAAATGACTAAATCCTAAATAAACTCAAAACACAAACTAAAAAACTCAAAATATTTGTTTTAAATTTTAAGGCTACCTCTAAAAATGTCATTCCGGCGAAAGCCGGAATCCAGAACTTCTTGAAATAACCGGACTCCTGCTTTCGCAGGAGTGACGAATTTGGAATTATTAGAGGTTCCCTTAAGCTTTGGATTTTGGGTTTGTTTAGAGTTTAGGGTTTCGAGTTTAGGGTTTCGAGTTTAGTGTTTAACTTCTTTGTTTCGTATTTCCTTGTAACCTGTTTGATTCCCGTTATGTCAGGTTAAAACACCTCAATTTTTTGTCCTCTGCCTTCCCGGATGGCTTTTTCGTAAGCATGGTGGGCTGTCACCACATCTTCCATGGCGAATCCTACCGATTTGAAGAAGGTGATCTCTTCATTAGATTCCCTCACCATCTTCCGGCCTGTGACCAGATCTCCGAGGTCGCCACAGACCGCTTCCTTCTTCAGTTTCCCTTCACCCATTGGAATGAGCAGGTCTCCTGCCTCGCTGAGACAGCCCTCAAAGGTATCGACCACGATTTTGGATCGAAGGATGGTCTCGTCATCCACCTCGCGCATATCCGGCCGGAAGGCTCCGATGGCATTGATATGGGCGCCGGGCTTTAAATCCTTCCCTGAAAAGACAGGGGTCTTGGAAGTGGTTGAGGTGACGAGAATGTCGCTTTGCCGCACGGCTTCGGATGGATTTGGTACGGGAGAAACCTTAATATAAGGCGACATACTCTGACAGAAATTCTGAAGCCTCTTCTGATCGACATCAAAAGCCCGGACTTCCTCAATCGGCCTGACCGCCTGAATGGCCCTCACCTGGAAAAAAGATTGAAAACCTGCGCCGATCACTCCAAGAATCTTTGCATCCTTTTTCGCCAGGTAGCGCGTGGCCAGGCCAGATGTTCCTCCCGTCCGGATGCCTGTGAGCGTGGCCCCCTCCATGATGGCGAGCAATTCTCCGGTGGTGGGATCGCTCAACAAGTAGGTTGCATAGATGGTGGGTTTTCCCTTCGAAGTATTCTGCGGAAAGACAGAGACGATCTTCGTTCCGCTCTGTTTCAGCCCAGGGAGAAAGGCAGGCATAAAGAGAAACTGCCCCTGGTACTCTTCGACATTCAAATGGAATCTCACAGGGACAACACATCTCCCCTCTTTGGCCTCTCGGAATCCCTTGGCTAAAACATCCAGAACCTCTTCCATCGGTAGAAGTTCTTCTAAATCTTTCTTATTTAGAATGAGCATTGGACGCCTCCACTCCTTTCGTCCGTCTTCCTTCGTCCATCGTCTTTCACCTAGATCACCTCTTCCTCCAACACCTTTCTTCCTTCAAGAATCCGTTCATAACCAAGCGGACGAACATCAATCGTCTCATACCGTCCCAACTGGATTCTCTCCGAAAGAGCCTTTCCCACTGCAGGCGCCTGTTGAAATCCATGGCCGCTGAAACCCGCGGCCATATAAAAGCCTCTTACCTCTGGATGCTCGCCGATGATCCCGTTAAAGTCCCATTGGTTCATCTCATAGAGCCCAGCCCACCCGCTCATCAATTTCAACTCATCAAAGAGCGGAATGCGATGGCCCAGGGAAGGCCATATCTCCTCATTGAAATAAGTCCGGTCCCATTGCAAATTATATCCAGGGGGCTCCTCTTTTCGGGATTTTCCGGTAAGAATCTGTTTCCCGGCTTCATGAAGGAAATAGACTCCAGAGGTATCAATTACAAGGGGAAGATCGTAGTCAAAGAGCCGCGACGGTTTAACAAGATAGACCATTCTTCGGACAGGGACTACTGGAATCTCAATCCCTGCCATCCTACCCACCTCTCCGGCATAGGGCCCGGCCGTATTGACAATCGAACTGGATACGTAGGTGGTCCCATCTTTGGTCTTCACTCCCTCGAGCCGATCTCCTTTACGCAAGATCTCTACCACTTCCTGATGGATATACTCCACGCCCAGATGTCTCGCCTTCTTCACGAACCCCTGGAGCACGCTGTGCGGATCCATATATCCATCCCCAGCGGAGAAAGAAGAGCCGACGAGGTCCTCCGTGTTGAGATCGGGAATAAGCTGAAGAGTTTCTTTAACATTGAGGAGCTGTGTCTCAACGCCGAGCAACTTTTGAAAGGCCTGATGCCTCACAAGAATAGGCCAGTTCTTCTCGCTTCCGAGGAAGAGATACCCCCTTGGCTTAAAGTCAATCTCCGGCCGCCCCCCCTCTGTCTCCATCCTTTCTCCGAACTCTTGATAGAAAGCAAGGCTATATTTAGAGAGCCGGACATTGACCTCTGTGCTGAACTGCCTACGGATTCCCCCCACACTGAGGACGGTCGAAGACCTTTCATACGTGGGATCTTTTTCAAAGACTCCAATTCGGCCATCAAATCCGTCATTGGCCAGATGATAGGCGATGCTCGATCCAATCACCCCACCGCCGATGATGAGAAGATCGAAAGTCCGTTCTCGGTTCATCTGAGAGACTCCCGCTCCTATTTTTTTAACCCTTATCTACTTAAGTAACAGATTCGGAAGCCACAAGGCAATCTGAGGGAAAAAGAAGAGGAGGATCAGACCAATCACCTGGAGGACCATAAATTCGGCCATCCCCTTATAGATATCGAGTAAATCCCA